>Ga0185299_10001341_pt1 | contig 48914 bp, 57 predicted proteins | sample PaiPotPPA55metaG_FD_128002 | JGI IMG/M metagenome (GOLD analysis project Ga0185299, IMG submission 128002) | Iron sulfur acid spring bacterial and archeal communities from Banff, Canada, to study Microbial Dark Matter (Phase II) - Paint Pots PPA... ... | reverse complement strand
ATGGACGAGCCGTGACCGTGCCGGTCGCGACCGTCAATCGCGTTGTCGAAGAACTCCTGGAAAAAGGGCACATCGCCCGGCCCTATTTGGGTATCGCGATGCAACCGGTGGAAGTGCCGGAAAACATGCGCTCGAAACTGCCTGCTCAAACGCACGTCGGGCTGCTTGTCATGCACGTCGAAAACGATGGGCCCGCGGAAAAGGCCGGAGTGTTGCTGGGAGATGTCCTTTTCGAAGTGGGTGGAGGGACAGTCGAACACGTGGATGCAATCCAGGATTCGCTTGCCACCGCGAAGATCGGTGATGTTCTGCAGATCAGGGTGATTCGCGCCGGCGAGATCAAGCCGGTTTCAATCAAGCTGGGCGAGAGGGCTCGATAACGAATGTCGAAGCGAAGCGGCGGAGGCGCGATCCGGATTGCAGTGGCGGCGACCTCCGCCGTTCGTCGGGCTGGGCTCGAAAGCATCATCCGCAGCCACGCTGAGTTCCATCTGGCAGGAAGTTTTGGGACGATGGCGAGCCTGGTGTCATTTGCCCGTAGCACCGACCTGGATGTAATCGTCATAGACACCGATTCGATCCGCGATCTATTACTTGAGCCAACATCGGACGCCGTCATTGTTCTGCTCACAGAGGTCACCGAGGCGCGGTCGATCTCGCGCTTATTGCGGAGTAGGGTGCGCGCGATTCTTTCCAGAGAGAGCGACCCGGACGACGTTCTCTGCGGCATTTATGCCTCTTATGATGGACTGGTGTTGCTGAGCACACCGGCCGCAGAGAGCCTGGCTGCCGTCTACGGCGATCAGTCGCTGGAGGTTGAAGCGGAATTGTCCGAAGAGATCACCTCCCGCGAAACCGATGTACTTAGAATGTTGGCGCACGGACTCGTCAACAAAGATATCGCGGCGCGTCTCGGTATCTCCGAGCACACGGTTAAGTTCCACATCAGCTCGATTCTCGACAAACTGGGAGCATCCACCCGCACTGAAGCGGTTACCCTGGGAATCCGGCGCGGGCTAATTCCGATCTAAACTCTCTGGCCGTCAGGTGTGCTCCGTCCCATCCAATGATTTCCGAGTAGCCCGTTACTCTGGTGCAAATCGCGACAATGACCCAGAGCTGCATTGGGTGACCACTGTGAGAATGAGATGCTAGAACGAGCGGAACTTCCTGCGACGCTTCAGTCAACCATAGACATCGCAGCTTCGTTTTCATCCGCTACGCGTCCATCAAACAGGTGAATGCCGCGTTGGGCGTGCCGAGCGAAGCGAGGATCGTGGGTGACTATGCAGATCGTCGCACCGTCAGCGTGCAATTCATGCAACAGATCCATGACGGAGTTCGCGTTGCGCGAGTCGAGGTTGCCTGTCGGCTCGTCTGCGAGCAGGATCGAGGGACTTCCCGACAGAGCCCGCGCCACCGCTACGCGTTGCTGTTGGCCGCCCGAAAGTTGCGATGGATAATGCTTGCCACGGTGACTCATCCCCACCCGCTCCAACGACTGTTGCACCCGCTGCTTGCGTTCCCCGTCACTCATAGAACGATAGGTTAGAGGCAATTCCACGTTTTCGTATGCCGTTAGATCACCGATGAGGTTAAAGCTTTGAAAGATGAAACCAATCTCACGGTTGCGGATAACGGCGCGTTCCGAAGTATTCAGGTTCTCGACTGACTGCCGCTTGAACAAGTACTGTCCATGGGTCGGTGAATCAAGCAGCCCGATAATTGCCATCAGCGTCGACTTGCCTGAGCCCGATGGTCCTGCGACGGAAACGTATTCGCCTCTGTGGATCTCAAGGTTAATACTCGACAAGGCATGAGTCTCTAACTCATCCGTGTAAAACACTTTCCCGACGTCTTTTAAAGAAATAAGAACGTTATCTGCTTCGGTCATTTCGCCTCCCTTCCACTGAATGTCGCCCCTGGTATCTGTAAACCTAGGACTCGCTACACGGCCTCAACAGGACGGCGGATTAATTCAGACGGATCCGGTCATACTGATCCCAGCGCGAAACATCGGACAGGATCACCTGGTCACCTTCCTTCAAGCCACCTAGAATCTCAACCGTGTTCACCGAACTGCGCCCCACGGTGACCCGCACCCGCACTGCCACGGTACCGTCGCCTTCCAGCTTGAATAGGCCAATCGTGGTCTTTTCCTGGCCGTAGGTCGGGCGTCCGACGAAAACCGCGTCCGCAATGCGTTCCAGGTCAATGGTGCCGTCCACGCTCAAGTCGGGCACCGCACCGGGGGGTGGCCCACCGATTAGGGCGACGTCCACCGTGCGGGTGCCATTCTGAACTGACGGATCGATTCGTACGACCTTGCCTTCGATCACGCCGTTATGGGTATCCACTTCCGCCGGCTGGCCGAGTTGCACGTCCTTTACCTGCGTCTCGGGAATTTTGAGCTCCGCCTTAAGGCGGTTTGGGTTTGCGACTTTGGCGATGGTTGTACCTGCCGGCACCTGCTGTCCTTCCTGCAGGGTATTGCCGTTGAGAGTGAGCTCCTGCAGGATGCCGTTCATGCCTGCGCGCACTTTGAGCATGTTTTTCTGTTTCAGCTGCAATTCATAGATCGCTCGCGCCTGCTCCACTTTCGCCTTTTCGGCGGCAAGTTGCGCTTCTAGCTGCTTCTGCGCGTTGGTATAGCGCTGCTCCTCGATGTCGGCGCGAATCGAGAGCTGACGCGAGCTTCCGCTGGAGAGTTTCCTCGCCTGATCGGAGAGCACGCCCAGCTTTTCTAACTCCAGGTCGGTCTCCGCTTTCATGCGGCTGTCCTCTGCGTCTTGTTCCGCTTTCGCCGTATTCGCCTTCTGGTCCAGCACCTGGCTTTGGAGTGTCACCTCCAGATTGTGGTATTGCGCCTCCTCGGCGCGCAGCTTCCACTCCGCATCAAAAGCCTGTTGCTCCACGGTAGGGTTGCTCAGGATGACGACTACCTTATCCGCCTCTACTGGCGTGCCCGGGCGTACCAGAATCTTCTCCACGCGCCCGTCGGTGATTGTCGGGATCCAGCGAATTTCTTCGGGGGCGAGGGTGCCGATACCATGAACCTGCCTAACCATGCGACCTCGCTTGACTGTGTCGATCCAGAGACCCGATCGGTCCACGGCCGGAGCTGCTGGCTTGAGTTTCGACACGCCCATCGTGACGCCTGCCAATAAAGCCAAACCCACCGCAGCATAAATGAATTGCCGCCGTCTGCGAGCCTTCGCTGCGAATGGTCGTGGAACATCCATAAAGTCGGCCCTGATGGGCTAATCCCGTAAAGCTAGGAGCGGATCTGTTCTGGTCGCACGCCAAGCCGGAAAGAAACATGCTGCCAGCGATGCAAGCGCGACAACAAGGAGTGCCGACCCAAACGACAACGGGTCGCGGGGGCTCACGTTGTAGAGCAAGTACCCAAGCAGCCGCGTTGACGCCAGCGCAAGCGCTAGGCCCACTACAATTCCGGCAGTCGTCAACGCGAGGCCACGGGACAGTACCAGCCGCCACAGGTGGGATGGAGTCGCGCCGAGAGCCATTCGCAACCCTAATTCGCGCGTGCTCTGCGAAACCGCATACGACATCACGCCATACAACCCGATAGCAGCGAGTAGCAGCGCCAATCCACCCAGCACACCCACCAAGGTTACGGCCACGAGTTGCGCGGAGGTCGACCGATCCACTTGTTCTTGCAACGTGATTACCTCGAATAACGCTAAGTTCCGGTCAATCGCATGTACCTCACGAATCAGCGCTGCCCTTATGGCCTCCGGATTCAGCCGAGTCCGGATGAACAGACCCGCCCCTCGGGCGAAATTCTGCCGTAGAGATACATAGAAAAATGGTTTCGGGATTTCCCGAACGCTCTCGTACTTGGAATCCTTTGCCACCCCGACCACCTGCAGCCATCGTCCCTTGACCTGAAGACGCTGGCCCATCGGATCCCTGCCGGCCCAGTATTTCGCGGCCATAGTCTCGTTCACGATCGCAACCACAACCGAGTTTTCGTCGTCCGCACGGGTGAATTGGCGGCCGTGTACCAAAGGAATGCCCATAGTCGTGAAATAGTCCGGACCGACTTCGTTGTACTCCACGATGGGCTGCTGATCAGGCGGTGGTTGGTAACCATCCACCGCAATCGGCGATGATGAGTAGCTCCCATAGCTCAGCGGTTCCATTCGCGCAAGAGCGGCTGCCTCGACGCCGGGCAATGCCTTTACGCGATCGAGGAGTTGCTCCTGAAATCTCTGAGCGCTCGGCGCGTCATATCCTGCTGCTGTCAGATTGACGGTCGTCGTAAGCACCTCGCGTGTCGAAAAACCCGGGCTGGTATGTCTTATCAGCTGCAGGCTATGCAACAAGAGCCCCGCTCCGACCAGCAAAACGAAACTCAGTGACACTTGCATTACTACAAGGCCTGAGCGAACCCATGCTCTCCTAGCACCACCAACGACGCCTGCCGACTCAGCTTTCAAGGCGCCGGAAATATCGAGATCACGGGTCTGCATCGCGGGAACCAAGCCGAGCAGAAGCGTCGCAATCAGGCAAACCCCGGCGCTCAGCGCCAGCACCCGCCAATCGATTTCGCCAGGCAAGTGCATCGCCACGCCTCCCCGCGCGGGGAGGAGAAGTACGAGCGCATGGCGACACCAGTACGCAACCAGCAGTCCACCGCCTGCACCAAAAGCCGCGAGAATCAGCCCTTCCGTCGTCAGTTGCCTCACCAGGCGACCGCGACCCGCCCCGATGGCCATCCGAACCGTCATTTCGTGACGCCTCGCGAAGGACCGGACCAGCAGGAGATTGCCGACGTTCGCGCATGCAATGAGGAGGACAAAAATCACCACGGCGAGCATGATTTCCAGCGTTGGAAGCAACGTGTGGGCGTTGTTGAATGGAGTTTGCCATAACGGCCACAGCTTGATACTGCGGCCGCGGTTCGTATCCGGATAGTATTTCTCCAGTCGGCTCGCCACCGCAGCGATTTCTTGCTGCGCTTGCTCGCGGGTCACGCCAGGCTTGAGCCGCGCGTACGATTCAATCCAGCGTGCGCCGCGGTCCTGAAGTTTGTACCCACCGCCTTCGAATAACTCCTCCATGGATATCGGCACCCAGAACTGCATCGCCCAGCCGACGAATGTGCCGTAAAAGCCCTGTGGCGCGATGCCGACTATCGTGTGCAGTACTCCATTTAACCGTTGAGTTTTCCCGATGATTTGCGGATCACCCTTGAATCGTCCCTGCCAAAGTTGATAACTGATTACTGTCACTGGATGAGCGTTGCTCCCAGAGTCTTCGCCGGGTTCGAATCCCCGGCCAAGGATCGGATGGACTCCGATGGCATCAAAATAGTTCGCCGATACTATGCTCCCGGTGGTGACCTCCGCACGGTCGCCGATACTGAGGGTAGTGCCAGTAATTTTGGTAACAAGAAATGACTCGACCAGCGTGCAATTCCTCTGCAAATCGAGGAAATCTGGCAAGGACAGCCCAGTTGGGTCCGTTTCGCCACGTGCCATTCCGGTCAGGGCGAACAGTCGCTCCTGGTCAGCGACCGCCGGATAGGGGCGGAATAGAATCCCTTCGATCCAACTAAAAACCGCAGCATTGGCGCCGATTCCTAAGCTCAAGCAAAGAATCGCCATGATCGAAAATCCCGGACTGCGCCGCAGCATCCGCAGGCCGAAGCGCAGGTCGGAGAAAAAGCCGTGTACGCCGTAAAAGGGTTGCGACTCACGGCATTGTTCCTTGTAATTCTCCACTCCACCAAACTCGAGCTTGGCGCGCCGCTCGGCTTCTACTACCGGAACTCCCGAGCGCTGCAGGTCAGCGGCGCGTTCTGCGATATGAAACCGAAGCTCCTCTTCCATTGAGCGATCAAGACGCTCACGGCGAAGCAGTCGGTCCAGGAGGAAGTTGGTCGGCATGGATTCAGACCTCCTCCGGACGCGCGTCTAGGACGGTGGCGATGGCCGCGGCAACCCGGTTCCAAGTATCGGTTTGCTCGCGCAGGCGCTTTTCACCTTTGCGCGTCAACCGGTAATACTTCGCGCGCCGATTGTTTTCTGAAACTCCCCACTCCGAGGCGAGCATGCCCTTTTCTTCCAGACGGAAAAGGGCCGGGTAGAGCGCGCCTTGCTCCACCTCGAACGCCCCGCCAGAGATTTGCTGAATGCGAAGCAACACTCCGTATCCGTGGAGCGACCCCAACGACACCGCCTTCAGGATTAGTAACTCGAGGGTGCCGGGGAGAATGTCAGCAGAGTTGGTCATCGGCTTCCTTCCTAAGACGTTTAGGAAAGAAAAAAGTTAGCACTGCTCTCCTAAGCTGTCAAGGGGAGAGAGTTTAGGAACTTTCCAGGAAACGTCAGTCTGTCTTTGCGAATCGCACGGGCTCTTGCATTCAATCGTTCGGACAAGGAGAAAGCTGGAGACCTGTGCACAGACGTCCGTAGTAGATGTCTGGCTCAGTCCACAAATGGTTAAGCCCCTTCTCTACTCGGATAAAATCCGGATGGTCGACAATTCGGAAGTCATCCAGAAACGGGCTTCGAGACCATGAGGATCCAACTGAACGACCATACTGATCGCGGCGTGGGAGGCCGCCAGTATGGCACATCGGAAGACATCGAAACGCTCCAAGGCAAGAACCATGCTTCGACTAACCGATTTAGAGCAGTCGAAGAATGCGGTTCGTCACTCGCTCGGCGCAGCCAGTTCGCAAGAATCATACGGCCATGCCATCGACGAATTCATCGGGTGGTATTGTTCCGAACCACGTCTGGCCTTTAACCGAACTGTCGTCCTTCGCTATCGGTTCTTCCTTGAACAAAAGAACCTGGCGCCCTCCACGATCAACGTGCGCTTAGCCGCCGTGAGGCGGCTCGCCTATGAAGCCTCCGATACCGGCCTTCTAAGCCCTGACTTAGCCGCAGGAATCCGTCGGGTCAAAGGTGCCAAGCGTCTGGGTGCGCGGATTGGTAACTGGTTGACCGTCGATCAGTCCAGAACCCTGCTGGGCGAACCGCCGTCAGGTAGCCTCCGAGGCAAACGTGATCGAGCGATTCTGGCGCTGCTCATCGGATGCGGACTGCGACGAGCCGAACTGGTTGGACTCAGAACGGAAGATTTCCAGGTCCGCGAGGAGCACTGCGTGATTGCTGACCTGGTTGGCAAAGGAAAGCACATCCGAACCGTTCCGGTTCCGGTGTGGGCGAAACGCGCGGTCGATGAGTGGACCACGGCGGCTGGCATCAATGGTGGGACGATCTTCCGCCGAGTAAGTCGAATAGATAAGATTTGGGGCGACAGAATCACGCCCAAGGCAATCTGGCACGTGGTGAGAGCGGCCGCCAAACGTGCTGACATCAAGAATCTGGCTCCTCACGACTTGCGTCGCACCTGTGCTCGGCTATGCCATCTGGCGGGTGGAGAACTTGAGCAAATTCAGTTTCTACTTGGACACGCATCGGTTCAGACAACTGAGCGATATCTCGGCTGCAAGCAGAAACTCCGTCAAGCCGTGAACGACAACCTCGGCCTGGAGGACGCTTGACGGGGCCGGTCACGCCCCACAAGCCGACTTCTGGCCCGGAATAGCTTCCGCTTAGCCCGTCATCCGCTCGCAATATCAGGATGTTCTAGCCGCCTGGTTCTCCGAAAGCCCAACTAACTTTACCGCTCACTTCACTGCGGCTCCGAGAGTACCCTTCCTCCGCTACACGCTCTGGCCCGCTCGATCAGCAACTCTCGCTCGCGAGTGTTTTGCGTGAGCCCGGCGGCGCGCTCGAACTCTGCGCGGGCTTCGTCCCGGCGGCCGAGCCTTTCCAGGAGGTCACCGCGTACGCTCGGCAGCAGGTGGTAGCTTTCGAGTGAGGGTTCGGAAGTAAGGGCATCGACGAGTTCGAGGCCTGCAGCCGGACCAAACGCCATGGCAATTGCCACCGCACGGTTCAGCTCCACCACAGGGGATGGTGTCAGTCGAGCGAGCTCCCCGTAATGCACTACGATTTGTTCCCAGTCTGTCTCTTCCGGCGCCCGCGCTCGTGCGTGACACGCGGCGATCGCCGCCTGCAGCGCGTATGGGCCCGGTGGGCTAGAGGCGTAGCCAGCACGCAGTCCATCTGCGGTGGCGTTTTCCGATCGCACATTTTCCGACCGAGCCAGCGCCGCGAGTCCCCGATGGATCAGTAGTTGATCCCAGCGCGCGCGGTTTTGATCGAAAAGCAGGATAGGCTGGCCCGAGGGTCCTACGCGCGCCCCTGAGCGCGACGCCTGGACCTCCATGAGCGCGACCAGGGCGTGGACCTCTGGCTCTCGCGGTGCTAGCTCGGTTAGGATACGCCCAAGACGCAGGGCGTCCTCGCAGAGCGCAGGCCTCATCCAGTCGATCCCGGCGGTCGCCGAGTAGCCCTCGTTGAAGATGAGATAGATTACTTCCAGGACCGACGACAAACGGGCGGCTAGCTCGTGGCCTCGCGGGACCTCGAAGTGAATACCCTTTTCGGCAAGCGTGCGCTTGGCGCGGACGATGCGCTGCGCGATGGTCGGTTCCGGGACAAGAAACGCGCGCGCGATCTCTGCCGTCGTAAGACCTCCGAGCAAACGCAGAGTGAGTGCAACTCGCGCCTCGGTCGAGAGCACTGGATGGCAGGAGACGAACACGAGGCGCAACAGGTCATCACCAACATCGTCATCGAGGAGCACATTGAAATCCGGCACAACCATCTCTCTGGTTGCAAACTCGCGGGCCAGTTCTTCATGCTTGCGCTCGAGCAACGCAGTTCGGCGAAAGTAATCAATCGCACGATGCTTGGCCGCGGCCATAAGCCAGGCGCCCGGGTTGTCCGGGACGCCCGACTTCGGCCACTGCTCAAGCGCCGCAACGAGAGCGTCTTGCGCGAGGTCCTCGGCGATGCCTACGTCGCGTACGATTCCCGCCAGGCCGGCGATGAGCCGCGGCGACTCGATCCTCCAGACCGCGTCAATCGTGCGATGAGTGTAGGTAGCCACTGCCACCGATCACATCATGCTTCAATCCGCGAATGCAAGTCGGGACGCTCCCTACCGCGAACGTGTTTCTACTGGGCGACTGCCTCAGCTCGTTCTTTCATACATTGAGCGAAGTCTTCCGGCCCGAATATTTGCCGAATCTCGGTCTCGCCCTCCCATCCCGGCCAATATTTCCTGTGAAGTTCCATGAAGCGCACAGCACCGTCGATCGCCTCCTGCTTCGACCTAAATTCAAACTGTGCAAAGCCGCCGACAATTTCCTTAGCCTCAGTGAACGGGCCGTCGGTCACGGTTAGTTTGCCGTTGGCGACCCGGACGCGGGTGCTCTGCGCGGTTGGGGCAAGGCCGCCGTTCCCGCGCATCGTGTCGTCCTTAACCGCCTCTTCGCTGAGAATCGCAATGGCGTCCATGAGTTCCTTGGGCGGAGGGCCCTGGTTCTCGGCATGCTTGACTAACATCATAAATTTCATCGTCATATCTCCTTTTGATTTCTGGTTTGTGGGCTTGGCTTTCCGAACCGCTTCGATTGTCGGAACCTGGCCTTCATTTACTCGTCGAATGACGGGCAGTGAAATCGACATTTACGAAAGTTTTGTCGATCAAGCAGCGCACCCGCCCAAATAAGCCCCCGGGGCCCTACGACCTCACGATACCTTGCGCCCGGACTGACCCGGCAACCCGGAAAACCCAGTCGCAGCCTGTTGGACATCGGCCGGGAATTCCGACATTTCCATCACCTGCCGAAGCTCGATCACCTCGCTGTCGGAAGCGGGGCAGCGCGACGCCCATTGCGCAGCCTCTTCCTTCGATTTGACCTGAATCATCCAGTATCCGCCGATGACCTCCTTCGCCTCGGTGAAGGGCCCATCGGTCACGTTGGGCTTGCCCCCAGCGAACGTGACACGCGCGCCCATCGAGGGTGGGTGGAGGCCATCAAGCGCGAGCAGCACGTCGGCCTTTTGCAGGGCTTCGTTATATTTCATCATGGCGGCAACAGTTTTGGCGTCCGGCATAGCGCCTGGCTGGGCCTTCTCGTACCCCTTCGGGATCATCAACATCATGAATCGCATCGCAATTTGTCTCCTTCTCTCTTACTCGGCGCCGGGTTCGCGGATTGTGGCGACCTATCGAACCTCGGCTCTCTACTCTGACGTCGAACGACCGGCAGTCAGATCGACAAGTCCCCAATTTTTTCGGGCCATGGGGTTTGTGCTGACGATTGCCGCTTACTTCTTGGAGCGGTCATCTGGCTAAGCGCCCTCAACGCCGAGCAACCGATTCCACGGGCTCACAGACTTGTCCGCTCGTCGGCCGGAGCTCCGCCCAACGCTTGCGCGCAAGCTGCATCTGAGGCAAGAAGACTGTCCATCTGTAGAACAGGGGGAGCGCCTTGCCCTTTGACTGAACGGTTGCAGTTATCCTTCAGCATTCGCCGGTTCGCTTGATCGATCGACCCTGGTGCCGTTGGGGCGGCAGGGTGCAGCAGATGGAACATGTCCCGGACGGAGCAGAATTCAAAGACACGATCCAACTTGGTCAACTCGAGTACGTGCTCGACCTGGTTCATGACATTCATCAGCCGAAGCCTGATTGTATGAGAATAAGCCCACTCCCGTAGACCCAGCAAGACACCCAAACCGCCCGCATCGATGCGGTCAACCTGCGCCAGGTCAAGTACCAGCATCCTAGTGTGTGTCTGGCTAAGCACCGCGTTGCGCAGGATCGTGTAGGCATCGCCGAGTACAATTCGCCCCTGACACCGTAGAACGGTACCGTCTCCCAATTCCTCAACGGTCGCATTCAGCATGAATATCTCCCTTGGCTCGTTGACTCATTCCTGAAGATTTCGGAATCGGAGCTGAGCTTCTGGCCGGTCTCGACCGGCTCTACCTTGGTTCTACTTACATGTCGAACGAGGGGTGGCGAGATCGACAGATTCTGCATCTTTTTTTGGGGGAAGTGTTTGCGCGACCTCTGCAAGAAAGCAAAAGCGCGCAAAATCGGCATGGTACTCACAAACCCTAGGATCCCTCCGGTCGCTTGCCGAATCGTCGGCAACCCTTACCTTGGGTTACTTCAGGCTTGCCCCGTCATCCGGCCGGAACGAAGAACTATCAGGGCTGTTTCCTCAGCAGCGCCGGCTCATGTTGTAGCAACATGGTTGACTCTGTCGCAGTAGCCGGCGATCAGGGCACCTGTGCGAACGCGTCCGGCTGACTCTTGCCGGTCGTGATCAGCTTGCACAAATTCCCGTTTATCAGCGTTCCCCAGGCGTTTGAACAGCTACCGTAGCATTCAAACGTGGGCACCAGGCCTTCGTGCGTGAAACGGACTTCCGTTTTTCCGTCTTTTTCAGAGATATCAAAGACAATATCGGTATCGTTCCACTCACTCTTGTCTTTCGCGAAGCTCAACTCGCTTTCTAAAACCTGCCAGACCATTTTCTTGCCAGGAACAAATTCTGTGACCTTTTGTTTGGAACGATGCACATCTTTATACCGGTAGGTGAACTCGGCGCCAAGCCTGCCGGTGTCACCCTCGATCTCTCCTGACCACCACTCACGGACATTGGTGATGGCTTTGAAAACTTCTTCGGGAGACTGATCCACCGAAATTGTGGTAGTGAAGTTTTGACTTTTCATGACTAGTTCCTCTGTCTTTTCCGTCGCTGCCTGTGCGTGACCGGCGCGACCAAATCCTTACCTGAGGGGCATTTACTGTGGCAAACACCACTCGTCTTTGATCTTGCAAAGCCGTGCAAGCATTCCTTCGTATTCCTTGGTAATAGCATCCCTTTCCGTTACGCCGCGAAATTGGACCATGTATCCATGCGGGCCATGCAGTATGAGAAACGGATACGGCGTATCCGGCCAGCGCCCATGCTCGCTGAAGTAATGCAGTTGCTCGGACGTTGGGGTTGCCGCACCGACTTCTCCGTTCGATACATTCGGGGCGTAGTGCATCACGTGAGGGATGTTGGCAGTCGCTACGTTCTCCGTTTCATCGGGATTCACGTAAGTCCTAAGAATCGGAGACAACATATATGACACACCGGCTCGCTCGGGTGCCTTGTAGTAGTGTGTCCTGTAACGGTCTTGGATGATCCGCTTGAGTTCTTCGGGTGGAGTCCCCTTAGCCTGCATTTCTGCAGCATCAAAGAAAACCCGCATCTGCGCCTTGGCACCGGCTTCATCAAAGGAAATCGGGTAGAGAATGTCATCTCGATATGCCTTCAGCGGCCACGTCCCCCTGAACGTGTCGTCACCGGTTCGAGCCACCAGGGCATGGAATCCGTTCGTACCCTGGCGGGCGACTTCAAAGCCTTTGTCCGGATTCAAGACATAAACGGTCGCATTATCCCGTAGGTGCGGTGGGAGGGCGCTGAGCGCCAGCTGAATCTCCAAATCCCGTGGCAAGGGCGCGAGTTTATTTGTGCCCTTTGCAGTCTCGTTGTTTTGCGCGCTCACTGTGAGCGAGAACAGTAGAGCCAGGACAACTGAAATAGTCTGAACCTTTCTCATTTTTGAACTCCCTTAGTTTCAAATGCCCATCGAATGTCTTTGGTCCTCGTTGCCGTTCTCGACTTGACCCGGTGACCATGCGCTATATTTACCGCGGGGTGTCGAAAGGGTGGGAGTGACAAGTGTGGCGGGATTCCGATGGATTCGTTAATCACTGCTGCATCAAGTGCGCTCGCAGCGGGTGATCCTCTCGGAGCATTGAAGCGAGTCGCCTTGCGAGACGATCCGCCAGCGCTCGCGCTTCGAGGCATCGCGATGGCGCAACTCGGCGAATACGCTCGAGCGAAGGAACTGCTGCGGAGCGCTGCGCGGGCCTTCGGTCCGAAAGAAGCCGTGGCCCGCGGAAGGTGTATCGTGGCCGAGGCCGAGATCGCGTTGGCCTCGCGCGACCTCAGCTTCCCTGCGAAGACGCTCGACGCGGCGCGGGTGACGCTCGAACAGCACGGTGACCGTCTGAATGCCGCGCATGCGCGCTATCTTGAAATTCGGCGACTGCTCCTGATCGGGCGCCTCGACGATGCGGAGCTTAAACTCGCTGACCTCGATCCAAGTCTCTTCCCGCCGGCGTCGAGGACCGCCCACGAACTCGTGCTTGCTGGGATCGCCATGCGGCGCCTCCGGACCAAAGAGGCACGTGGTGCGCTGGCAAGGGCCGAGCGTGCCGCACGCGAAGCGCGTATCCCTGCACTCACAGCGGAGGTAGAAAGCGCATCTCGAATTCTGAATACTCCGGCCGCGCGCCTTATTTCGCGTGGCAAGGAGCGACTTGTTTTGCTCGAAGACGTCGAAGCGTTGGTGGCGTCGAACGCACTCGTAGCGGATGCATGCCGCCACGCCGTGCGTTACGCAAACACCATCGTTTCCTTCGCAACACGCCCGGTCTTGTTTGCGCTCGTACGTGTGCTAAGCGAAGCGTGGCCCGGAGACGTGCCAAGGGACTTGCTTTTGGCTCGCGCATGCGGAGCAAGGTTTGTAGACGAATCTCATCGCGTACGCCTGCGCGTCGAAATTGCTCGTCTCCGCAGGATGATTCGGTCGCTAGCGGGGATCAACGCGACGAAACGGGGCTTTGCACTCATTCCGCGCCGTGGACGTGAAGTCGTCGTGCTGGCCCGGCCCATCGAAGGGGGCCATGGCGACGTGCTCGCGTTCCTCGCGGACGGTGAGTCGTGGTCGAGTTCGGCCCTAGCGCTTGCCCTTGGCGCCAGCCAACGCACGGTGCAGCGCGCACTCGACTCCCTTGCGTCAGAAGGCAAGGTGCAGTCGTTTGGTCGCGCGCGCGCTCGTCGCTGGATCACCACGCCCGTACCGGGATTCGCGACGATTTTGTTACTCCCCGCTCCGCTGCCGGGCGACTAGGATGGGGGCATGAACCGATCAAACGCCGAAATCGTTCGTGAATATGGTCCTTTTCCAGGCTGCGACCACGTACATGGAGTCACGTACGACGGTCAGCACGTCTGGTTTGCCGCTGGAGACACGCTGAATGCCTTCGATCCTGGAAGCGGCAAGACAGTGCGCTCGATCGATGTCGCCGCGCACGCAGGAACGGCGTTCGACGGCCAGCACCTGTTTCAGATTGCCGAGAATCGCATCCAGAAGATTGATCCAAAGACCGGCCGTGTGCTCGCCACCATCCCCGCGCCCGGCGGTGGCGGTGACTCGGGGCTCGCGTGGGCCGAAGGGACGCTCTGGGTCGGGCAGTATCGGAATCGGAAGATCCATCAAATCGATCCCAATACAGGCGCGATTCTTCGCACCATCGAGTCCAACCGCTTCGTCACCGGAGTCACCTGGGTCGATGGAGAGCTCTGGCACGCGACCTGGGAAGGTGATGACAGTGATTTGAGGCAAATCGATCCTCGAACTGGAGAGGTTCTTGAGAGTGTCGAGATGCCGCGCGGGGTCGGCATTTCCGGGCTTGAGTCCGATGGTCACGATCGGTTCTTCTGCGGTGGAGGAAAGAGCGGGAGGATCAGAGCGGTCCGGCGGCCTCGGCGAAGCGGCACAAGGGGCAGCGGCTCTGAAGGCCCGGTGGGCTCATGAAGGGGTTAGTCGAAGCGAGCCCCCAGGCTATGCCTTCCTCGGCCTTCGGATCTTCTTTCTGAACGTATCGTCGCTAGCCGGAAACGGGCTTCTGGGAAGTCAGTCGGGGAAGCGTGGTTCCTCCGCGCAACGCTCGCTAGTCAGAAGAGGGGGCGGCCGGCCGTAACCGCCCAAGACGCTAGAACGATTGGGAAAATCGAGCCTCCAGGAACTCGCCCAGCTTGGCTGTTGCCTTGAATTGCGGAATCGGTTCCAATTCCTTGAATGCCGAAGTGAACGCATTCGAAAGACTCCAGATTGTCCGCGTCTTGAATTCCTGATATTTCGGGCTCGAAGTAGAGGTCGTGAACCGAGCGCGCGAGATGTTTTGGCGCCTCGAGTTTTCCCTCGACGAACGCTTCGTAGATGATCACCTTTGCCGTGACATCTGTTAGCTCGCTTTTCTGCCACGCCTCCACCTGCTTTCGCATCGGCTCGAAGTTCCGATGCATTCGATCCACTCCAACCGAGATGCAGTCAATGAGTGAGAATGACTTCGAGTGTGTCGCCAGCACCGGGGTGAACGCACCGGGGACAATATTTCAAAATGTGCCCCGGCTCTCTGTGGTCATACCGCTTGGGAACGGATAGGTCTCGGTTTTGAAACATTAAAACGGTCGCATATATGAGCCGAAACCATCCCGTGCCGGTCAAAAACAACCAGGTTCAACGCAGTCGCGATCGAGATAGACGAGCACACACCCGATCGAAGAAGGTGACATCATGCCTGAGTGCTTTTGTCCGAGGTGCAGATGATAGGCTAGGCGCTCCGGCGGGTCCAAGTTATTGTCCATCTTCTATAGCAGCTTCAGCTTCGGGATGAGCTGCATTCACGATATCTGGGATCGGGCGATCTGCTTCCGTTCAATCGTGGCGGCCACGAATGCGAGGGGCCCGGGTGATCCGCGCGTTTCCATAATGCCTGCCGATGCGACCATTGCGGATGAAGTCGGCCATCATCTGGAAATACCCGGGAGCAAAACGCGTGGAGACGCGTTCACCTTTAGTATTCAGCTCATATTCCGTCATCCCGTGCTCTGCGCCGGGATATACGGCGAGCGTGTAATCCTTCCCTTCTGCGATGAGTGACTTTATCCGCTTGGCGGTTTCGGCGCTGGGTGCTTCCAGATCGTCGCCACCGAGCACCCACAGTTGCGGTGTAGTGGAGGCGCGCAGGGCGGGCATCGGCTCATAGCGGAACGGCGTGCTTTGCAAACCAAACTCCGCGATGGCGTCGATGATCTTCTTCAGATCGAGCGGCATGATGAAGAACAAAAAGTCGCCATGCACGTCTTTGTACCAAGGCTCGGACTTATAATTCTGACGCAGGGCCTCGAACTGTTCGTAGCCCTCTTTGCCGTCGGTCTCGACCACGTGCTCACCAGCGCGCGCCAACTCGAGAGCCTTGGCAGTGTCCGCGGCGGAGTGATGATGGAGATCCATGTCCAGCGCGACACTCTCCTGATCTTCTTCGAGCACGGTAACCGCCAGGCCGAAGCTCACAATCGCGAAATCCACGTGCGCACGATTCGCGGCCAGTGGTACGACCCACCCGCCTTCGCTGCCGCCCTGATAGCCGATGCGTCCCAGCCGTGCACCAGCGAGACGCTTCGCTTCTTTCATTGCCTCGATGGCATCCTCGGCGAGGACATTGAAATCCTGCGTGTATGTGCCGCCCGACACGCCAGTACCCCGCTTGTCATAAACAAACGCACCAATCCCTTGCGCGGGAAACATCCGCTGCAGGGCATAAGTGTCGAGGGCGGAATCGTGCTCAGAACCGTGCACCAGAACAACCACCGGGATTTTTCCGCCGCCTTTCGGTAATACCAACTTGCCGACCAGCTTCACGCCAAGGCTCTGGAAGGTTGTATTGCTCACATCGAATGTGATGCGCTTGCCCGGCTGCTTTCCAAAGCTAATCTCGCCTTTGTCACAATCAGAAAACGACACAATCTTGCCATCGGGACGCTGTGTCCAACCATAGGTGCCTGACCACGTGCTGTTCTTCTCCGGGTGAAGCTGGCCTCTTTCGCCAGTGAACGTCAGCCAGCGCAGTGTATTGTCGTCCGCTGGCGCTATGTCTACAGTCCTGCCGTCACTCAGCCGATACGAACCGATATGACAATCGTTCCTCGTATCGGCTGCTGCGGGGACCAAGAACAACAGCAAAGCTCCGAAGAATGCGATACAGGCGGGAAATTTTGTATTCACTCTCTTCCCCTCGAACCGAACTCGACCTTTTCCGTCGATGCGTACCCTGGTCCTGGACATCATGCTCGGCTGCCCCATTCTTCCATAGATGCCCGACGAGATTGAAGGCGACCACGAGCGGCATACACGGAAGTAGACGAGCCCAAAGAAAACTCCGTCAATCACTCCCAACAAGAAACTGTGTGTGATCGGATAATCCACGAAACTCAACCGCAGAGCCGGCTCTTGGGTCGATCGGAGCTCAACGTGTTCAATGCCGAAGAGCAGCAGTATCGGCCAAAGCTCATCCGCAAGCTGCGCCGCAAGGACAAGTCTGCCGAGGTTTGTTCATCGCTCGAGACGCTATGCCGCGCCAACACAAGTCCATAATGATCCAGAACGATCTGTTATTCCTCAGAATGGCTTGATACCTTAGAACCCACCGGCTATGCGCCGTTCAGGGAAGAACAGTTTAGCGCCGGGAACTCGCCGAACCCCGCAAGAGCGGGGAAATGTCTTGTCGAGCCAATCTGCCCAGGTCACGTCAAACGTAGTGTCCGACGCTCCCCATACTATTCGAACCGGGACTTGGCTGCGCTTCAGCGCCGGCTGGATGGAGACTAGTGGATTCTCGGCAAACGAAGCCGCAAAGTGGTTCAACTGGGCTTTTCGCAGAGCAGAGCTGACCAATGGTGAAAAATAATACTCGATTGCCTCATCAGTCAGACTGGATGGATCCATGTAAAACGGCCCTAACCCCTTTGGGGAACGCGCGAGTGTCCTGTCAGCTAGTAGGCGATTGAAGCTATCAGCGAGAACGCCCTTCTGTGCTGCGGCAAGAACCGGCTTAAATGATGGAGGAGGGCTATTGGTGGACACATCGCAGTTGGTGAGAAGGAGCGTGCGAGTCCGGCCGAGGTGACGCGTCAAGAAGAGTTGGGCCACTTCGCCACCTGTGTCATTCGCGATGATATCCACATCTTTTATTTTGAGTGCATCGAGGAACTCCGCCAGCATATCGGCCTGAGTCACCGGTGCGATCTCATGAGTTTCCGCAGTCTCGGTGAATCCGAGTGCCATGAAATCCGGTGCGATACAACGTCGGTGAGTTGCCAACCGTGCGATCACACCTCTCCACTGAAAGCCATTCAAAGGGAAACCATGCAGGAAGAGGGCCACCTGACCCCGCCCGCATTCCACGTAGGCGACTCGCCCTGTAGTTATTCCTGCGAAACGACGGGACCGCTGATACCAAGCCGCGTCGATGTTTGGGAGTTGCTTCCCATAGGTCGAAGCTGGGAAGGCCATTGACGCGGCAGTGATCGAACTCATGGCAAGGAATTCTCTTCTTCTCATGAGCTGAAGGTATCGGTTAGGAAGACCTCAAGGCGAGCACGTTCAGATGGTTTGGGCACCGTCAGCTGACAAAACTATGCCATACGCTTCCCGCTCAGAGCATGTCTGACCGCCCGGGGCGATTCCCCAAGCATGCGGCGCATATGCCGTGCCAAATGGCTTTGATGGGCAAAGCCGGAGGCAAGTGCAATTTCTGTAATCGAAAGATCTGTTCGAGCGAGAAGCTCTTTGGCCCGTTCGACACGGCGCTGAATCACGTACTGATGCACGGGCATTCCGAGCGATTTTGCAAACACCGTTTTCAGGTGCGAGGGACTAATGCCTGCGACGGCTGCAATCTGGTCCAGCGAAAGATCTTCGGCAAGGCGGTCTTCAATAAACATCAATACGCCTTTCAACCTGCGATCACTCAATCCTTCGCTCTTCCACCTTGATGGACCTGCGAATGAGCTGTGGCGCATTACGAGCCGGGTGCAACCGCCAGAGCGAGGCCTCCGAGGTACAGGCGCCCGGACGGCGAACCCAACTCTAATTCGTTTTTGATCGTCCAGGCGAGCGTTTCTAGCTCTCGATCTCTGATATGGAACCAATTCCGGATTTCCACTCTCCCCGGGATCGATTCCGGATTCACATGCGATGGCGCTGATCAGCTGTTTCGGTACGCTCAGAAATAGCCCTGTATCGTCTCCGTCGAAGACCTCCCAGCGACTCGGCGTGCCCGAAGGAATGATGTTAATGTCGCCCGGGACTGCAGTCCCGATGAACCGCTTGCCTGCTCGATGGCATTCGAGGCGGGTCGGCGCACCCAGGTGAATGCCGACGATCACATTGTCCAGTGCAGGCACTTCCAAAACACCGACGGGATCTCGGCGCAACTGAATCGCGAGTCCCTCTGCTGTCTTCAGGTAAGCCAGAATTTCGGGAGAAGCTGACATGATTCACTTGTTTGACGTGCAAGGTCTTCGGTTCGGTAGCGAGGTTCGCAGAGCTGGCAGCGCTCTACTCATGGGTTCGTAGCCTTCGGTTGTTTTTTCCCAAACAAAGACACGCCCGACCGGAATCATGTACCTCATGAGGACTTCCTCTACGTTAATGAAGAAACGTTGCCGAAGACAGACCCAGTATCCGCAGAATGAGCGCACATCGTCAAGGGCAAGCGTGCTCCATCCAATTACTGCAACTTTTCCTTGGCTGATTGTGCTCAGAATGTCTGACTGTCCGCGCAGGAAACATCATGGGACTCGAAAATGGAGCGCAAGAGATGACGAGATGCTCTGCGGAAGTTACTTCGCTGCTGACAAGCTGATTGCAATCATGTGGACAGAAGCTAAAGTAGCGGCCAAGAAAATGAAACAAGCTGGGATCTTCCTAAGTACCACTTCAGATGAAGGCTACTAAGGGGGTTTGAGAATGAGTGGATCCTGGATTTCAGTACAAGACGGCACCCGTTTGTTCTATCGGGACTGGGGGACTGGAACACCGGTGGTTTTCCTTGCAGGGTGGGCATTGTCCTCAGAAATGTGGAATTACCAAATTAATCCGTTGTCTGAATCCGGCATACGCTGCATCGCCTACGATCGACGTGGACACGGACGCTCCGACGATGCAGGAACTGGATTTGATTATGACACCCTAGCCGATGATCTTGCCGGGGTTCTAGATACTCTCGATCTTCGATGCGCGATGCTCGTCAGCCACTCCATGGCGGCGGGTGAGGTAATTCGCTACGTGACCCGACACGGGACCGGTCGAATTTCCCGAATTGTCCTGGTTGCTCCGGCGGTGTGCCCTATTCAGTCAAGACATCGGACAACCGCAATGGAATCGATGCCAGCGTCTTTGAGGGATTTCGGAAGAATTTCCTTCTGAAAGACTACCCGAAATGGATCGCTGACAATGAGCGCCCGTTCGTGGTTGAGGGAACCTCGAATGCGATGCTCGGCTGGATCAAACACCTGATGCTGCAGACCTCCATGAAGGCTCTGGTCGAATTCAATCGCTCCGGTACATCAACCGACTTTCGGAAGGAACTGCCGAAGATCAGTGTTCCCACATTCGTCATCCATGGGGATAAGGATGTTTCAGCTCCCATTGACCGCACCGGTATACCGACGGCGAGGATGATTCCCCGAGCGAAGCTCACGATTTATCCCGGACCGCCCCACGGACTATTTGTGACGCACATGGATAGGCTGAACAGCGATCTAATGGACTTCGCTTCCCCCGATGGAGGGGAGCCTATGGAATATGGTGCGGGAACTTCTGACGCGAGCATGGCGCAATCCATCGGGTAGCTTGTTACCGGGCGCAGTGAAGGAGCTGAGAATCATGGCTCATGCCACAATTTTGCAAACGCTCGTTGTTTCGCTGCTTCTTGCTTTGACGGAAGCGATGGCCGCCTAGCCGTGCGTTCCGCCTCGCGGTTTTCAAGATGGCCCTCACCCGGTAATTGCTGCTCCAGACCACCTTGTGTCGCACACCGAAGTGATTGTCATCTCCCGTCCATTTTCGATCGTGTCGGAGGCGATGAACAAGCCGCTGGAAAAGACCATCAACCAATCGGACTCCCTTCCAGGAGTATCCGGGGACTACATGCTCACACGAGGAGAATTTGGTGCACCTGGGTCCCGCCACATCGTGTGTCTCACAGACGGCACGAGCACGGAAGAGGAAGCGTTGCAGCACGAGGATCTGGCGACCTCTTCTCACTTCCGCTACATCGTGTGGAACTACACGACACCGAAAGCCAAACCCATCGCCTATGGTGTGGGAGAATTCTGGACGGTTCAACTGGACCCGGGACACACCCGTGTTACGTGGAGCTACTCGTTCAAGCTCAAAGATGACGTGTTTCCGGGCGACCTTGGCGCGATCGGTCGATGGCTGTTCCGTGTTCGCTTCCTGAACGGGGAGTATGCGGCCATGATGAAGGACGTTCTGACCGGATACAAGCAGGACGCAGAAGCGCGACAGACAGCACCGCAATAGATTCGTTTGGAATATCGTAGGATAAATCGCATGGCGGAAGACGACGGACTCGACTGTCTCGACCTGTTGGAAGAAACGCCCGCGATCCTGCGCGGCCTGATGCGCGAACTCTCGCACGACGACGCTAATTGGATGCCGGCGCCCGACCGGTTTTCGGTGGCCGAGGTGCTCGCGCACCTTTCGCATTCGGAGGGCCATTGCTATCGCATGCGCGTCGATCAGTTCCTGAACGAAGAATTGCCGGAATTCGAACAGGACGATGCGCAGATGTATCTCGATCAATACCGCGATGCCGATGCCGACGATTCCTTCGACCATTTCGAAGAGCAGCGCGAGACCAACATCAAGTTCCTGCGCACGCTGCCGCGCAGTGCCCGCGGACGGAAGGCCATGCACAAAGTCGCGGGACAGATCACGCTCCAGCAGATGCTGCATGAATGGGCCATGCACGATCTGGGGCACATGCGGCAGATTGCGGAGCTGGTGCGTGCGCGCAAGCACTGGCAGCCGGCGGGGCGATTGGGGGAGTGTTATCAGCTAAGGCTGTGAAAAGCACCGCTCCCTGGCGGTCGCGGCTCAGTTGTGGTGCCCCACGATCACACTTTTCGGGAAGTCAAAACGGAGTTTCGTCGCCAGCCTAGAACTGCGGAGATGGCACCGAATCCCCGCAACGCTCGCCGGTTAAGAAGGGGCGGTCTGCGCCGAAACCGCCCCGGGGCCTAGAACGATTGTGAGAACGACGCCTCCAGGAATTGGCCTAGCTTGGCCGTCGCTCTGAATTGTGGAATTGGGTCAAGTTCTTTGAAGGCCGACGTGAAGGCGTTCGACAGACTCCAGATGGTCCGCGGTCGGAATTCCTCGTATCTCGGCTCGAAGTAGAGGTCATGCACGGTGCGAGCCAGGTGCTTTGGAGCCTCCAGCCTGCCCTCAACGAAAGCCTCGTAGATGACCACCTTGGCGGTCACATCCGTCAGTTCACTTCTCTGCCAAACCTCCACCTGCTTTCGCATCGGTTCAAAATTCCGCTGCATCCGGTCGACTCCAACCGAGATGCAGTCGATGAGCGAGAACGACTTCGAGTGTTTCGCGAGCACCGGCGTGAAGTCTCCTGCAAAGGCCATGTTCGAGCACACGAACACGCGATAGCCACAGGTCATCGCCAAACGCATGCTCTTGTCATGCGAGTTGCGCAATCCGATGGAGAAGCGGCATCCTTCCATCTCGGTTTCGAGGTCGAGAACCCCAAAGGCTTTCATGCCGTCCGGCGAGACCGCGTATTCGTCGTGGACAACACCGATGTGGCGAAAGCCAAGTGTCTCGACCAGGGCTTGCACGATCTCGTGATGCGGGACCGGGCGGTGCGTTTCCGTTGCCACTGGTGTTGGCAGCAGTGCTAGTTCTTCGCGGCCAATCGTCCGGCCGTTATAGCCAATGAGCATGCTAGTTTCTGACATACTACTTTCCTCCTTGTTGATTTGATCTGCGATTTCTAAAGGGTGAGAAAAAGGAGGGGTATGACTCGCTGCCTCAGCTCACATCATCCGAACAACGATGCCTGCTCCGGGATGGTCGGCTTTGCGCGCGGCCTTCTCCCTGACAGTGACCCCGGTCGTTGCCCGAAGATCAAGACCGAAGCGATGGCCTCTTCGACAAGGGCCGCAGGTTCAGGCTGAGCGCCCGATAAGATAGCCGGCGCTTCGAGCAGGGAGACATCTCCGTTTGAACGAGAGGCTGCAGGAAACAGTTTCCGGTGTTCCGCGTTGAGGGACTTCCAAACGGCATCGGCCGTCTCCCCGATCCCGTTTCTCTCGACCAGTTCGCGTGCCATCGCAGAGAGCATGTCGTCGTCTTCGTCGATGTTCTGTAACCCTTCGCCGGCGAACTTGCCCTCCATCGTGAGGGCCACTAAGAGTTTCTTTCCCATCAGACGCAAACAAGCGGTCTGCATGGTTCCTTCGTAGCAAAGAAACTTCACCCGCACCGGTCGTCTTTGTCCAATGCGCCAGGACCTGCGGCTGGCTTGCCGCAAGGTGTGCAGCGAATATCCGGACTCGTAGAAGAGGATGGTCGGGAAGTCCAGGAGATCGAGGCCGGTTTCAACCAGCTTCGGATGCGAGATTACGACTTCTACACCTTCCTTGATTTGTCGCGCATACCAGGCTTCTCGTTTCGACGTATCCACGCTCGCACGTAAAACAGCCGTCCGGATGCCTTCGTTGCTCAGGATGCGTTGCAGCCGGGCAGTAACGTCGTGCTTCTGCGTGTACACGGCGAATACCTGACAGCGGCGTCCCTCGGCAAGCTCCTTCTTGATCTCCTCGATCAGTCTCCGTTCCTTGGAATGCAGTTGGTCTTCTGGAAGGTCCCGCGTCTCCGCAATGACGAATGAAACATTGCGCCTTAATTCCTGGTCGAACTCCTTGCCATACAGCGTTCCCAAGCCATAGGGATGGTCGGGATAGAGCAGCAAAGTATTCAGCATCGTGCTCAACACCGACCGATTGCCTCTGTGCTCCTTCAATGCCTTCCGAATCGAGTCTTCCAGTTCCCGGTATGCCGCCATCATCAGCGGGTCCATCGCGACGCTTAGATAGTTTTCTTCGTAGGGTGGGAGTTCTGCGGAGATGTCCTCCAGAAACACGAAAGCACACAGCTGCATCAGAAATTCGCCGAAGAGCAAAGGAGAGGCTCCCGGCTTTCGACGAACCGTGCTGGTCGTCTTTGCTTTGGAGCACCGATTATCGGTCGGCTCAACTTTTGTGATCGTTTCAAGGACTCCGTAGTCCTGAGTGAATGAGGTTCGTCCGGTTGTGCCCCATTCGTATCCATGTTCCTTCATCCTTGTGGCTTCGAGACGGAACAAGGTGTTGAACAGGTCGTCCGCATATCCCCCCAGAAGCGTTCCCGTCAGACCCACAATTCGATCTGTACAGGCCGACAAGGTGCCAAGAGCGTTGCCTTGGGCCGTATCGCCCGCCAGTTGGTGAATCTCATCGCAAATCGTGTAGTCGAACCAGCCCGGCATGTAGCGTCCGATGAACTCAATCGGAGCCATGCGGCGAATTTTGTCCGAGTCTGCCTGCCACAGCGGGCTGTGAAGGGGACGACAAGACTTCTCGCCCCTGCTTTCGATGGTCTCAGCGATTTTTCCCTTCTCAAACTCACTTGCCGTCAATCGGCTGTCATCCGCGATCACCGGCTTGCCCGTATCCGGATTCACTACGCAGCCCACGTACGGGCCCGAATGCGGTACCCGGTAAGCATGGCGCCAGAAATAGCCAAGCTTCGCTCGCTCACGTCCAACAATAAATAAGGATGGCCTCCCGCAGAGCGACAGCCAGCGTTTTCGGGAACTCGACGATTCTTTCCGTAATCGCAGTTCGCTAAGACTGGTGCGGAAGCCTTCCCGCACGATGCGGCCCTGCCTCAACCGCACTTCGTTCACGCCGTGCGATTTGTTCTCGTCGCTTCCGTTTCGCAAATCGTCGATCAGGAAGATGCGTACTCCCGGGAGAGTGAGGAACGCTTCGCGAGCCCACTTCTCTACCAAGTGCGGGGGAACCATAGCCAAAGATGTGGATGGCTTTCCTTCGCCGTGGACGTGAATGGCACCGAGCGAAATCAGGGTCTTGCCGGTGCCGCATTCCGCGATCACCATACTGGTCCGCGCCTGCCGCCAGCGTTTCGCAACTCCCATGATTGCGATGGTCTGCGCGGGAAAGGGCTTTCGCAGCAATCCCTCGATCCGCGGTGAAACTGGATCATCGAACTGGTGCAGCGCGGGATATTCCTGAAGAATGCGCGCTCCTAAAAGACTGGCATTGGCGCGCATGTAGTCGTAGATGGTCGATAGCTCAGGCATGGAAACCCTCTTGTGGGCGGAAGAAATGTACGAGAAGCCGAAACGAGAAGCCGAAACGAGAAGCCGAAACGAGAAGAGGAGAGAAGAAATGTGACGGGAAGAACTACTCGGCTTGCGGGAAGATCTCCTGCAGACTGACGCCGGGCCAGCGGATCGAACCGGTCTCGTTCGGGAATCGGATCGCAGCGCTCTCGACTCCCCAGCTGAGCCAGTCGAGAAACTGCTCCTTCTCACCTTTGACAACCACCGCATCACACCCAATACCAAGCGCGTGGATCAATGCATGATGCGTATCCAGTTCGTCTGCAAACCAATTCGCCCATTCCGGGATTCCCGGTATCCCGTAGATGTGCGCGATGGAAGCTCAAACAAATCGCTTGTCCGAGCCTGCCAACAGAGTCCTTCCCGAGCCGGCAGACATGTTTCCCGAGGCGAACTCTTCCGACATGCCGATGAGGTGACGCAGCGGCTTCTTTCGCCCGGCAAGCTGTATAGAGCCTTTGAAGCACTGCGCGTTTCGTTCGAGACACACTCGAATGGGCTGTACGTCCGGCCCCTCAACCATGAACCGGTCTCCCATGGAGATTGCCGCGCTAACCGCCGAGATCTGCGTATCGCCGCCAATCACAGAAAGAAAATGGGCTTTTGCCTGTCGAGGAGGATCCGGCAGGACCTCTCCGATGAAACGGTCGAGGCGAAGCTTGATGCTTGTCGTGGTCCTCTCCGTGCTCTTCACATAGGTCAGCCAGCCGAACCGAAGATGAGCATTTTTCATTCCCGCTCCTTCTTTGCGTGGGTGAGAATCTGAGTCTTACCATTGGCGAAGACCAGCGTCAGTTCGTGAGAGAACCTCTCGCGGTCATGCAGGATCTTGGTGCCGTCTTCCTCTTCTTCTTCCCAGTGATCAGTGAACTTGATCGAGCGCCAGTGTGCGATGTGGCGATCTTCTCCTTCGCCGAAGACTCCATTGAGCATTCCTGCCGTACAGAGCAGGCCAACATGCCCGCCATGCAAAGGGGTGAGTGGCCGGCCGCGAACGTCTCGCTGCTTAAGTAAGAGGATGCGGCTGGCCTGGCGGTACGCCGCCGAATCTGGCAGCAAGTCCTCCAGTTCGTCGAGTGGAATTCCAACATGAGTGAGCGTCACTGACCCGGAGCCTGGAACCTCGTATCGCATTCCCGACGCTTGGTTCAGGGTTTCAAGATCGGTTTTAGAGCCCAACATTTCCAGCCAGTGCACGGAGTCAAGCAGCGCGGAGTCTCGCAGATGCTGGTGCCGCTTGCGCCGGACGCCGAAGAGGGCAACCTGCTTGTACTGCACACTCGCAGGATCTGTCAGCCTGTACACGGACAGATCGGTAAAGTGCTCGGTCAAGATCCTCGCGCAGACTCTTAGTTGTGGTTGCGGAATCACCAATACCAGAACGCCGCCGGGTTTTAGCCAGCGATAGGTATGCTCCAGAAACACGAACTCCAGACGTTGGTTATTGGTCTGCCCGGTCTCAAAGTCGTAGGGAGGATTGAGATAGAGCAGCGACAGCACTTCGGTTGGGCAGCGCACTTCGAACGCGTCGGCTTGCAACACCTTAATGCCAAGACTCCGGGCCTGTTCAACTCGGTTCGCGTCAATTTCAATTCCGTAGCGACGCGCGCGTGTTCCGTCAAGTAAATGCATGAACGCCACGCCATCTCCCACACACGGATCGAGTGCTGAAAACTCGTAAGCGAATGTGAGGCAATTTCGGAGGCGCTCGGCTTCAGCTAAGGGAAGGGGGAAAAAGCCTAATTTCGTTTTGCCATGGGGCCGCACGGAGAATCTCCTCAAGAAAAAAGAAAGGCGAGCACTGGCTTGCTAGTACTCGGACGGCAGCAGCAGCGTGGTCACTGAGCGGTCCGCTTCCGTGATGATCCAGAGCCTTTCTGTATCCGTGACCTGGTAGCTGCTCATCAGGCGGAACCCATACTTGAGGCTCAATTCGTTTTCAGTCTTGTCGTCCTGGCTGAGATCGCCCCAGTCACCGGAGATGCCGGGATAGGAATTCCAGGGGCGAGTGATTGGCCTGCTCTAATAAAGCGACTGCGCCTGGCGTGGCAACAATTTGGCCTGCGGAAAAAAGCGGAATTGTAGGTAGGGAGTTCATAATTCACCTCCGGTTTCATGGCTCGGCTGATCTGGATGAAAGGCCGAATTGATCCATGCGGAGCAGCGCACCCGATCAGGCGGGGAGTTTCCAATCACTTGTTTTCGGTGTTTGAAAGCTTGCCGGGCTCATCAATGGCGTGCTGTTCTTCGCGACCGCTCGAAGTTCGGACCAGGATGCCATTCTCGTTCTCAGCCCTTCTCTTCGCGATCTTGGTGTAAAGATGAATGACGTACAGAGATTCACACCCTTCACAATTCGACTGCTGTGGCCGTCCGTCGCGCGCGGGGTCATAAGGAGGGTGCAGGCTACATTTACCATCGAAACGAAATCGTATTCTGAGCGACATCGAATACCTCACCAATCGCGGAGCGAACCGCGTCCTCCGTTGATCGCCTGCGCAACCAGCTCGCCGACCGTATCGGAGACTGGCGTCTCCCTCATGGCGATGAAGTAGCAGAAGCCGTTCGCGGGAATCGGCCTCTCATTTTCGATTCGGTAGCCGCGCTCGATGTGTTCTTGTTTCCGTTTTTCGTACAAGTCGGCCCGGGTGGTCACACGAATTCTCATGGCCATCCTCATTTCTTGTTCTCTGGAGATTGCGTAGTTAAGAGCGGGAGGTGTGCCCGAACTGCGTCGGCGTCGAGCCAGCCGGTTGCGGGATGCTCAAGTCGGGGTAGGCGGGCGAAGGATACGGAAGGGGAAACAGTTCAGTCGCTCGGTGACGTGCGATGGTTAACCCGCGTAGTCAGCGAGCGCGTAACAACGCGACCTCCGGTTGGTGCAAAGTAGTTGTCGACAAAACGCAATCGGCAGAGGGGGACAATTTCACGACCCTGCTGTTGCGCCAGACGTAGACGGGTAGGCCTAAGCGGGTATGCTCGTCGCATTGATCGATCGAAACGTCGCCGGATGACTGGTTCTGGCACATCGTGTCCGCCTCTTGAAACTCGTTCTTTGACTCTCGACAGCGCAACATCCACGCTCGTAAGCCACAAAAAGAAGAAATAAAGGCGCCCGAACAGCAACGATAAGTAACTAGAGACGCCCAGGCGGTAATCGACCGATTGCGAGTCTTCGATCTAAGAAAAGCGCTCCACATCGGCGTTTTCGTTCCTGGCACATCAGTGCTTTAGCCTTCGACAATACTAGCTTGATCTCGTTCCAAACCTACCCCCTCAGGGGCCCCGTTCCACAGGGGTCTGTGTTCAGGTCGCGCGTCGTCACGAGTACAATTGCCTAACCGCCCCCAACGCATGAACGCCCGGGCGGGTCATTTATGGGCGCGCTTCCCGCGAATCACATTGTCCCCCCGGCGATATCGGTCGAAGACCGTCTCCGGTTGGTCATCAATACGATTCCCTGCCTGATCCTGCGCGCTATGCCCGACGGCGGTTTCGATTTCATCAATCAGCACTGGCTGGAGTTCACCGGACTCAAGATGGAAGAGGTGAAGGGTCAGGGCTGGCATAGCACTCTTCATCCTGAGGATGTCGAAAAAGCCATGTGCATTTGGCATGCGGGGTTGGCTGGCGGGAAGCCATTTGAGCACGAGGCGCGCGTGCGACGCGTGGACGGGGAGTATCGCTGGTTTCTGATTCGGAACGTGCCCCTGCGGGATGAGCAAGGCAGGATCGTGCAGTGGTACGGAACGGGGCACGACATCGATGGACTCAAGGGAGCCGAAGATCGGCTTCGGCTGGTGATCGACACAACGCCCGCCCTGCTCCACAGCGCTCTTCCCGACGGCGACATCGATTTCTTCAACCAGAGGATGCTGGATTATCTCGGTGCTCCGATGGAAGAACTTTGCGGCTGGCGCTGGACCAAATTCATTCATCGTGACGATGTTGAGCAAATCGTGAGCAAGTGGCAGTGGGCTCTGGATACCGGGGAGCCTTTTGAGAGTGAAGCACGGGTGCGGCGGGCGGATGGAAAGTTCTGCTGGCAACTCCATCGAAAGGTGCCACTGCGCGACCAGGCTGGACACATCGTGAAGTGGTTTGGCTCAAGCATTGACATTGACGACCGAAAGCGCGCGGACGACGCCCTGCGGAAGAGCTACGACGAAATCAAAGTGTTAAAGGATCAGCTTTACAAAGAGAATCTTGCGCTGAAGCAGGAGATCGACCAGACCTCGATGTATCGAGGAGATCGTCGGGTCGTCGGAGAAGTTGCGCCGGGTGTTGGTGCTGGTAGCCAAGGTGGCGCCGACTGATTCGACGGTGCTGATCACGGGCGAGACTGGGACAGGCAAGAACTGGTCGCCCGTGCCATTCACAAGCGATCTCCGCGAGCGGCACGCGCATTTGTATCTTTGAATTGCGCTGCGATTCCGCTGTCGCTGGTTGCCGCCGAGTTGTTTGGCTACGAGAAGGGAGCGTTCACGGGGGCGACCCATCGGCGGTTGGGCCGGTTCGAGTTGGCAGACGGCGGAACGCTTTTTCTGGATGAAGTCGGTGAACTCCCGCTCGAGACACAAATCACGCTGCTGCGAGTACTCCAGGAGCGAACCTTCGAGCGGGTGGGAGGCAGCCAACCGATTACAGTGAATGTAAGAGTCGTCGCCGCTACGAACCGCGACTTGCGCGGAGCGGTTGAAGCGGGGACATTCCGGCAAGACCTGTTCTACAGGCTCAACGTCTTTCCCATCCATGTACCTCCGCTACGCGAGCGTGTTGATGATATCCCACTGCTGCTCGAGTATCTGACTGAGCGATATGCCAGCAAGGTCGGGAAGCGGATCGGGAGCGTCAAGAAAAAGACGATGGACTTATTCCAAGCGTACGACTGGCCCGGAAACATTCGCGAACTGCAAAACGTGGTGGAAAGAGCTGTGATCCTGTGCGACGGAGAAACGCTGGAAGTGGATGAAGCGTGGCTGCAGCGCGAGACCCCCAAGGGAGCGGTTGCCACGCGAGGATTAGGCAGACCTAACCAAAATCAGGAAAAGGAAATCATCGAGTGCGCGCTAAGAGAGTGTCAGGGGCGCGTGTCCGGTCCGCTGGGCGCAGCGGCAAAGCTCGGCATTCCGCGTTCAACGCTGGAATCCAGGATCAGAATCCTGCGAATCAACAAGCACCACTTCAAATCTGACTAGAGTTCGTCGGCTGGCGACTCGCCCAAATTCTCTTCACCTTTTCTCTTTATGTCGAAAGGGACGCCCCGGCGCTCCCTCGTGCATGCGTTGAGCTCCTGTCGTTGCTCTATCTCGCCAATTGCCGAAATTAACCACGGAATATGCCAGCGAAGCTGCGTCGTGTCATCAGCTTACGTGTGGCCCAGCAGTTGCACTCCTTGCCAGTGAGATCTGGCAAATGGTTCTAAAGGTCGAGAGCGTGTCGGAGGGGTCGGACACGGTTCTCAGGCTCAGCGGGCGAATTGAATCGGAAGATGTACAGGACTTGAAGACACAGATTGACGGAAGAGCACGCGGGCTCGTGCTGGACCTTGAGCACGTACGACTCGTGGATCTCGATGGGGTGCACTTCCTCGCAGTTTGTGAAACGAAGGGAATCAAGCTTCGGCATTGTCCGCAGTATGTGCGGCAGTGGATTGTTTCCGAAAAGCCGCGGATTCGTGAGCTGGAATGAGGGTCGGCGCGGACAGTAATTCAAACCTAAAAACAGGAGATGACTATGGATCGCATGCTGGTAGTGGTCTTTGACAACGAAACTAAAGCGTACGAGGGAAGAAAGACTCTTCTCCAACTGGACGGCGAAGGCAGCATCACAGTTTACGCCTACGCCGTGCTGGCGAAGCACGCAGATGGCACCGCAACCGCAAAGCAAGAGGATGACTCCGGGCCGATCGGCTCGTTGGTCGGCACCTCATTCGGAAGCCTCATTGGTTTGCTGGGTGGGCCGGCGGGGGTAGCGATCGGGGCTGCGGCCGGGCTGGCTGCCGGCGGGGCCGCTGACTTGCACAATGCCCGCATCGGCGACGACTTCATCGAAGACGTCACCAAATTCCTGTTGCCCAACAAAGTCGCCCTGGTCGCCGAAATCGAAGAGGACTGGACGACGCCGGTCGACACTCGCATGGAAGCGATCGGGGGTTTGGTTTTCCGGCGCGCTCTTTCGGATGTAAAACACACCATCCACGAAGAGAACGTCGCCGCCATGAAGGCCGACCTCGCGCAAATGAAGGCAGAACACGCCAAGGCCCACGCGGACCGAAAGGCGAAGCTCCAGGCAAAGATCAACCAGCTCGACTCCAAGATTCAAGCGCAGTTGCAAAAGGCCAAAGACGGACGTGAGGCTGCGGAGCGTCAGGCCCAGGCCAAAGTCCGGGCGCTCGAAGCAAAAGCCGCAGCTGCAAAAAGCAAAGCGTCGTAACGCGAGGCTCTCTAGCCCTGCTGGTTGAGGCTCTGTGGAGGGGAGGTCGAAACCCGGCCTCTCCCCTTTTTAAAAGAATACGAAACTGAGGAGGATCAAATGCCTGCACAACACTTAGCTGAGGAACTGAAGAAGCGTTCCGCCTGGAGCATTTTCATGGGCGTTTTGACCGCAGCCCTTGGGGTGTTCCTCATCGTTTACCCGCTGGCAACTGCGACGATCACGACCGTCTTGCTGGGTTGGGTCTTGATTTTCGTGGGCATCGCCCTGTTTGTTTTCGCGCTTCACTCGCAAACCGTCGGGAACTTCTTCCTGAAGATTCTCCTGAGCCTGCTTTACGTCGATTCGCTCCTTTACTTCGTGAAGAACACAGAGGAGCTTGCCGGAACTTTGTGTCACGAGGTCTCGCACACCATCCATCACGACACCGTCACGTTGATGGAGAAGCAACAACAACTGGAAAAGCGGGAAGTCGGAGCTGTCGTGCTTCTGGGCCCGACTCGTGCGCACGTGCTCGCCATCCTTCTTCTCGGCAAGCTTCATTCGCTGAGCTACTCGCGAGACGTCGAATCGCGCGCTGACCTTACTGGCTCCGACGTGTGCGCCGCTACGGGCTACAACCCGTGGGGACTCGTATGGCTGTTCCAGGATTTTAAGAACGCACAGATTGGCCAGATACCACAGCTTTTATCGGATCACCCCGATGAAAATCGAGTTCATACGTTAGAGGAGCATTTTCACAAGAACCCTGCGATGTTTGGAAAGTTCAACCCGGATCCAAAGTCCGCGACCACATTTATGGTTCCCAAGAATGCTCCGGAGGTTTTCTTGCACTGAGAACGGACTCAGTCTCGGCTCGTCGGTCCGATTAGTACCGACAACACGCTTGTGTTTACGAATATCGCGTCAACTCCCGAGTAGTCGGCCGTCCGGAAGTTGGGAACTCCGAACGAGAACGCTGCTCAGGTGTTCGCCAACTGGCGACTCGGTGGCGCGTCGCGCGTTAGATCGCGTTCAAACGACACAATTCCATTACTTAGCTCTTAGTGCTGCCGCTTCGAGTGCTACCACGATCTCCTGTAGCGTTTTGAGATTGTCCACCTGGTCAAGCGAACTCAGTCTCAAAGATCCAAGAACTGCCGCGAAAGCTGCTAGTCCGGCCTTCTCTCTTGCGTGCGCGGCTCGGCGTAATCCTCGTTCGGCCGCCTGCATGTGTGCCAGCACTTTTTCTTGGATCGCTTGGTCCTGGATGTCTTTGGGATTCCACACTCTCGCCGCGCTTTTCAATAACCCGCGATACATGCGTTTCCCCACCACGTGTTCCATCTTCTCAATCTCTTGGAGGATGCCGTTCCGGCGAGCACTCGCAACGCCGTTGTGCTGGGGATTGCCGCCATTTCCGGCAACTGTTCGTTCTGATGGCTTCTGCTCACGCGCGCAACTGGGCCGAAGGCCTTCTTGCCAACCTGCGGGTGTGGCCCACCCGGTCAATTGCGGAACTGACTTCGGCCGCTTGCGGTCGTCCAGGTCAACCCAGGTTCCAGTGAAGTGATAAAGATACCTGCCGAGTCCAAAACAGGCACAACTCCGCTTGAAAGCCTGCGCTTCCGCTGCCGTACACGAATTATCGTCATCGGCCCATTCTTCTCCGGTAGCCGAATGCGAACCCAAACCGAAAATCGTAAGCTCACATGTGACCAGCACCTTCGCAGCAATCTTCTGGTCTTTGCTTCGTTCGAAATTTGCGCTGGTATGAATGGTATATTTGCGCGTCCACCCTGCTGGAGTGAACACCGCGTTCAAGCGGTCGGTGTAAGCCCGCTGGTCGGCGTACGGAACTACCTGGCCGCGTGCTGGCTGCTGATTCTTGGTCGTGTTCATCACCCGCCATTCGATCTGTGCGGAATCAAACGGCACTTCCAGTGCCGCCACCAGTTCCTTGATCCGTTCCGTGGGGACCTGAAGAACTCCAGGGGCCGGCATCGCAGGCGGCGGGCCGGATGCGGGGGCAGGGTCTTTCTGGGCATGACCGTTTGGGGCGCTCATACGGGCTCCTCCTTGGTTGACGTTGTTTCTTCATCCAGGCGCTGGCCGTACATCCAACGTTGGGGCTTGATCTGCAAGAGCCAATCTTGTGCCGTGGGAATGCGGCCCAAGTCTTCTTTGACATGCTGCTCTCCCACATAGCGGACGGAACTTGGTTTCCGTCGCTATTCGCGATGGCAACACCAAACAGTTTCTCCGCCAGGAAAATACCCTCGGCGTGATGACGTAAGGCCCGGTGGCGGAAGTCTGCGAGGAACGCTTTCGATTCGTCGAACCAGTTATGAATCGGCAGATAGTCTTCTGCTCTTCCGCCAAACCTCCTCGCCCTGCTCTCGGCGTGCTTTAGTGGATGGGCCATGGAGCTACACCTCGTACGTGCTGGTCGTGTAATCTTCAAAGCGGTCGTTGCGCTCGACCGTGACCTTGCGAGCGGCCACATCGAGCACCACGTCCCCGAAACCGCCGCAATCGTTCTCATATCCGAAGGGCACAAGAGCTTCGAAGTGCTCCTGCATATGGGAGCCGTCGTACTTCACGGGCTCGTGCTCCCCAGATGCACACCATTCGCTGTCATAGCACTTCACTTCTTCGGTCGTTCCATCGTCGCCGTAACCGTCGAAGTGCACGGCCACGAACGCAACTCCCGCAGCGGCCAGTCTGACGCATTCCGCCAGGAGAGCGGCTATGGCCGCAGCTTGTCCTGGCTCAAGGGCTTGGCTATTGCTTTGCTGAGTGTTTTCCATCGCTTGATCCTTCCGATTGGGAGTATTGAAGCTGCTCAGGTTTGATCTGTTCGAGGAGGTCCTTCCGCGAGTGCAACCGCACTAGGTGCAGTGCTCGACCACACGGGACCTTCTTGCGGAGGCGTTGCCAGTGTCTGCGATCAATATGCAACGCTTTTTCGGGTTTGACGGTTTAGGACAGGCAGGGAGGCCAGATCGGCAGCTATCGCGATCGTTCTTCTTCGATCGCTTCAATCCACAACGAAGAACCGGAGTAGCGATTGGCTTGCAACTATTCGGTTTCCACGCGCACGTCGCCAAACCTCTTCGAAAGTCCTGATCAAAGGTCGAGACTGGTACCTTCTTAGCCACCGCGGTGGCGGCGATCGGACAGTCGACAAAGTGGACATTCGTTCCCTTATAGCGCTCAGAGCGTCCAGGTGGACCGTCACCTTACTGATCTCGACGCCAAGGCTGCCGACTGCAAAAGCGATATCAGCGCGGGCGCACAGCTTCAGTGGCGCCTTCGCGGATTTCAGCGAAAGACATTCCTTTTCCCTTGCTGGCAAGCGCACCGTGACCGAATCCCTGGATGCGCACGAATCGTAGCTCGGTCTACCTCCACCTCGTATTGCGGCTTGTCACCCGGCTTGACTCGCAAGGCCTTTCGAACTTTCTCAGGAATAGTCGTCCGCCCCTTTCTGGTTACCGTAAAGTGCAGCACCGTCCGATCCATCTTGCCGAATCACTCTTCTCATTTTGCGCGTTTCGGATTTTGTTTCAGGTCCTCCAAGTCGCTGCTGCGTCCTAAGGCCTGTTTGTTCGCCACAAGGTCGTCCGGGGAAATGAAGTTAACCGGAACACCGAAGAAAGTGCTGGCGACTTTTTTGCTCCACGCATCGGGGAACTCGACGCCGGTGATTTCGGTCAGGATGTCAATGCGCACCGGCGCAATTCCAATCTGATAGACCACCTGCTTCTCGGCGAATGTCTCCGTAGTGATCCCATCATGCTCGATAGGAGCACCAAACTTCCTGAGCGCTCCAACGACACGGGCGGAATTTTGCGGTGAATTGTGTACCCACACGTCGAGATCCTTCGTGTAACGCGGCTCGCCGTACTTCATGACCGCGAAGCCGCCGACGATCAGATATTCAACCTCAAATTCGTTTAAGAGTTGTAGCAGTTCTTTGTAGTGTGGGTTTTCTGCCATGGCTGACTTCCTCGGCTAATTCCACCATTTCCCATGCGGCAGCAAAGATGGCTTCATCTCCCTGCTCCTGCCAAAACTCGATGTCGAACGAACGGTCCGGGAACTCACGCTCCACCAGTCGTGTTTTCCATACCGAATTTTGAGGAATGCTCATTTTTCCTCTTCGAATCCCTAAGAATATTCCCAACTGCCGAAGCACAGAACAGCGTCGCCGATAGTTCGCGCACAAAAGACATTATCAGGATATCAGGCTGAAGCTCCGGATTTTCTCTTCCTGTTGAGGCGGAGGCGCTGCCAGCACTTGGGATCAATCCGCAACGCCTGTGTACTAGGCAAAGACGAGAGTCCGACGAATACCCCGTGATAGGAGATTGTCCCGTAGCGAAACAGTCGCGCGAGCAGAGCAAGCGCGTGATGGGCCAGCGTCGGATTAACGAACGGTTCCTGCCGGTCGAGGGCTTCTGCAGCGCTACAGCTGGGCAGGCCATCTCCGTCTAGTTCGCCCTGGATAACTTCTGGAAAAAGTTCCGAGACTGTACGCAGCCGGAGCCTGTGCCGCCGGTTCCTGCGATTCAGCGGTTCTCCGAGGACAAATTGACCGCTGTCCGCGTTATTACCCAAGTCCAGCCAATAGTCGACTTCGCTCCAATCCTCTGCGCACTTTGCGATTGCCGCGCGCGCCTTGCGAGTGTCGACACAGCCGATCACGATGTCTCCGCCATCGAGTCTGCGTTTAGGATCTAACCGCTCTGGAATACCCTGCCAATCCAGACCCCAGAACAGATTCAGCCGGTTGGTGAGAATCACAGATTTATAGAGACCGATCTCAGATTGACTGAACGGCTGGCGCACGCAGTTCGTCGCAGAGATGACTTCCGGGTCGAGCAACGTGACATGTATCCCTTCGGGGTGTCCGTAGGCCAGCAATGCCTGATGCAGGTACGGCAACCCGGCCGCGATCGCGCTTCCGTTGCCGCCGCAACCGACGACCAGCACGCGCACTTTGTGCTTCAGTAACCCAGGATGAATCTGGTGAGTCTCCATGGCTTCATCCTTCACCTTTTCTCTCGATGAATTCGTGAAGTGTTTGCTTGCTGTCAGCCAGAAACTTCACAGGAAAATGTTTTCGTCCAGCAAGGTTTGACCACAGACCTAAGAACCCGCCGGAATGTGTTGTCAGTCGGACTGCGCCGCTGGGATGGGTGAATTCGCTGGCGAAATACGCGTTCTCCCAACCCGACAGGGAGGCGACGCTTATCTCCTCCGGAACTCGCATACTGCCAAGACACACTTGACCGTGCGCGTCGGTGTTCCAGTAGGGAGCGTTTTTCAGGTGCGTATCGGCCCATGGTCGGCAGTTGTCTGCGAGGGCACGCACGAACAGTTCCCGCCCATCGATCATGAACAACAGGGCAGGGTGGGGATACATCTTGCCATTCAGCTTTTTCGCTTCGGCATTTCCGTCGCCGAAGAACATCAGCCGCGGTTGCGCCCGGCTCCACCATGCGATCACCTCAGGGGTTTGTGCCAGCACATGTTCTGGTAAAACCTCCGCTGCCATGCTTGACCCCAAGCCTTTGGCGAGCGTCTCAAGAAAGCCCGTGGTAACGGACTGCCCGGCGCACAAGTAAGGCGCCTCATGCTCCCGGCACTTTACCTCGTGCAACGTGGCAAAGGTCCTGCTGCCTTCCTGATAAAGGAGCACAGCCTGCTTCAGACTGAAAATTCGGTTGTCACCGACCCGCAGGTGGACGTTCATAACTGCTCCTCACGGGCGATCACGCCATCGTCATTGCCCGGCATCAAGTCAATCAGCCGGCTGGCAGCAGCGAGCGTGTTGCACACCACGCCCAGCATTCGGAAGCCTTGCCGCACGCTGGTTGGGTCGGAAAGCTGGATGGGAATAATAAGGTTGGGTTGGGGTGTCACCTCCATCGCCGTCTGCGCTTCATCGTCAAAGCACCCCCCCACCGCGTCGCCCGATGAGAATGCCGCGAGCAGACACGGCAATGCCGGATTCGAGTCCATCAACTGCTCTCCCATGTCCTCAGTGAATTCCGGCCGTTTAGCCTGTTGCGAGTTCCGACACAGTTCCAGCAAACCACTGACGAGCGCCCGGACTTCCGTGTTCCGTATGTTTCGGCTCAATTTCTTCAGACCTCGAAGACTCAGAGGGCGCTCCTTCAGGCATTTTGAAGTACAACCCTCAATGTCTGGCACTTCGTACTGCTCGGGATTCTCTTCGCCCTCGTACCATTCGCGCAGCATGTCGACTCGCTCCTCGGCATCGTGGTAGTCGTAGACCCGCACCCACCGGTTGAGTGATCCGACAAAGTGCCTGAAGAATGTCGCGGGCAGACGCGGATGTGCGCTCCCAAGCAGGTCAATGGCTGGGTTCAGGAGCACGAATGCCGAGGCATTTGGATCGACGATCAGGTAAAGCGTACCCTCGGGTCCTCGTTCATCCGAGTAGTCGACCAATCTGTCGCTGAGAGTAAGATCCAGATCGAAGCGGCGCTGGATTGACGCTCCGCCATGGTTGCGGACCCATCGCTGAAGAGTCAGCAACAAGTATTTGGTCGCGTCTCTTCCGCTTTTCTCCCAGTCCTCCACGGCCGCGATATCGGCCTTCACCAAGATCTCGGCCAACGCAATTACTTCGCGGTCATCCGCCGAGAAACGCTGTTCGGTCGGAACCTTTTCCAAGGTTGGCAATACAACTTCACACAGCGGGGCGATCAACTGGTCGGCGGCAGGGACCCTCCAGGAGGGGCGAGGCGTTTCCCGGCGTGCCAGCGGGAGCATTGCTCGACCGCCCTCGCCAACAGTGCTGAGGACATTTGCAGTTCCTGACATTCGAAGAATCTCCCGAGTACAGTTTCGCGCCGCGATTCCTGCTTCTGCGTCAACAAACGCAGTTCCCCCAGAACCGTTCTTTTTCGGTTCTTGTCCGCGTAATTTTGCGGCTCAACGGTTGCTGATCGTCTTCGGTGTTTGCGAGAGGCAGAAACGGGTTTTTGTGATCTCGGACGGGTAACCCTCATTCTAGGCATGGAGGCCACTATTTCCACAGGTTGCGCGTATGATGGACGGCCTGAAGGCTGGGCGGCCTCCAATCTGTCGGCTACAATTTCCGCTGGAGAATTTCTATGATGACGGATCTAGCCTCCGGTATCAAACGGGAAGTTCTGCAGTTGATTGAACTTCAAATCGAAACGCTGAGACGAGAGGGGCGCTTGACAGATTCCGATTTAGAACAGTATCGCGCGCTCCGGGGAAATCTCTCGTCTCTACCAGGAACTAGATCGAATTGGACTGACACGCGTAAACTGGCAATTCGCCAGGGCATCTTAAGTTCACCCTGGTTCGAGGGGGCCAGGCGGCCCCCCCCGGCGTGAATGCTTTCGCTGGGGCGGTTGCCTGTTGTGCTACGTCGGTCTGGCACCGATGTCGTTTATTCCACAGCACGTGCGTTCAAACGTAGGTCGCGATGAAGCGAATTCTTCTTTCCTGGAGCAGCGGCAAAGATAGTGCGTGGAGTTTGCACGTTCTCCGCCAGCGTCGCGAGTATGAGATTGCAGGGTTGCTGACCACGTTCAACGAAGCCGCGGACTGTGTGGCGATGCATGCCGTCCGTCGAGAACTGGTTGAGCAGCAAGCCTCGGCAGCAGGTTTGCCGCTGTGGGATGTCTCCTTACCCTGGCCTTGTTCGAACGAGCAGTACGAATTGCTGATGGCTGAAACGTGCGCCAGAGCAGTCGAGGCGGGAATCGAAGGGATCGCATTCGGCGACCTGTTTCTCGAAGACGTGCGCGCCTACCGCGAAAAACAAATGAGAGATACCGGGCTGCACCCGATATTCCCCTTGTGGAGGCACCCCACTCGGGACCTGGCTAAGCGGATGATCGAGGCTGGTGTGCGGGCAAAGTTGACCTGTGTTGACACGCAGAAACTTGACGCTTCGTTTGTCGGACGCGAGTTTGATGAGAAACTGTTGGCTGCTCTGCCCGATGGAGTCGATCCATGCGGTGAGAACGGCGAGTTTCACTCATTTGTATATGCAGGCCCAATGCTGAGTGTCGATATTCCAGTCTCGGTCGGCGAGAGCGTCGTACGGGATCAATTTGTGTTCGCTGATCTGAACCCCGCCTCGGTAGGTGCTACCCCTTTGTTCCAACTAGCTCTCACAAAGCTGTACTGCAATTGTTCTCCAGAGGGTTCTGGTCCCGTTATGGCCGCCGTAGCCAGTTCGGGATATTGGTGGCTGTAGATTGTTTTTACTTCTTCCGGCGTCATCCTCGGATCCGGGTCCGGAAGTTTCACGCCGTTGTATGTAAAGAACTAAGGAGGGAAGAAAACGTGTTTGCCGAACTCATGCCATTGCTCAAAGAACGGACGCTGCTGATCACAGTCGCGAGAGTTGACGTTTTCGTCAGCTATCGCGGGGTAGGCTGCGGGCTGCATTCTTCGCTGGGAATTTCTCCGCCGGCTTTGTGCCCATTGTCCCGCGAACCGAGCAGGACAATGTCCCGCGCGACAATCTCCGTTCGATATTTCTTTTCGCCATTCTGCCGGTCTCCCCAGGTCGATGTTTGCAGCTTGCCTTCAACGTAGAGCTTCGATCCCTTGCGGACGTACTCTCCCACGATCTCCGCCAATCGCTGCCAAGCCACAACGGTGTGCCATTCTGTTTTGTCCTGCCATAGCTCGTTCCTGTCTTTGAATCGTTCGTTCGTCGCGAGGCTGACTTTAGCCACAGGAATTCCACTGGCTGTGTACCTGACCTCAGGATCCTGGCCTACCTTTCCCACCAAAATTACCTTGTTCACGCTTTTCGCCATGTCATCCTCCGGTTGCTTTCTTATGAACATCCACTGGTGCTGCCACATTCCACGCAGCGATAACAGGTACCGTTTCTCACCATCAACGAGCCGCAGAACTGGCATGTAGGCGCGTCTCCCAGCCGTACGACTTGACCAAGTGCCTTCACCACGCGGCCTGTCTCACGCTGCGGTTGGCTCGGACTCTGTAGCTCAAACAGGATTCCTTATTCGCCTTTCAGAAATCGGAGTTCGAGCCACCGGAATAAATAGTCCATGAGCGATTTCGCATAGCCAATCTTCGGATTCCCCGACCATCCGCTTGGCTCAAAGCGTGTGTGGCTGAACTTGTCACACAGAATCTGCAACGGTACACCGTACTGCAGGGCCAGTGACACGGCGGTTGCGAAGGAATCCATGAGCCCCGAAACTGTCGATCCTTCCTTGGCCATTCTGATAAACAGTTCGCCCGGCAGGCCGTCCTCGAATAAACCGACGGTGACGTAGCCCTCCTGCCCGCCCACAGAGAAGTGATGGGTCAAGCTATGGCGCTCGTCCGGCAGATGTCGCCGCACGGCTCGTGTTTCTCTTGGCTCTCCCGACCCGCTATCACTGCTTTCGCTGCTGGGGCTCAGCGAACTCTCTCCGCTCTTACTGACATTCGCAATTTCCTTTGCTTCCGACATAAGCAACCTCGCCAACTGTAGGGCGCCAGCTTCAGCGCTTGCATAGCGCGCGGCCTTCACTTGCTGTTTTCAGTCTTCTCAAACAGCAGGGCAACGCGATCCTGATAAACGAGCTTCCAGTCCGATCGCTCTCGCAACACTGTTGCCAGCGCCGAATCAATGGGAAGCAGCGCTGCGTTCACTCGATCCCGTGCCAGGATCGCGCCCCAATCCGGATATGCATTCCACGCGCGCAATCCGTCTTCCACGAATGCAGGACCATAGAAATCCGTTCGGCCGTCGTCGAAGACCCGAACAGAGGGCCAAAGGCGATAGATTAGATACCCACCCCACTGCCAGCTTGAGTACAAGCGGATAAACGGCGCCGACTCCTTCAGAGAGAGAAAAGTCGCCGCATCAACTGGGAAACGACTCCGGTCAAACTCAGCGTGCAAGGCTCTCACGCGGCCGGGATGGGAGAGAAGCAACCCCGCGCCGAGCACAGTCAGGCAGGGCGCGAAATGCCAGTGCTTTCGACCGTGACCGTTCGTGATAATTCGTAGTCCGGTTTCCAACTCAGCGAGACTCGCGCCGATCTTCCCCGGCCAACGCAGAGGGTGACATGAGCCCATGTATTCCAACCATTCACGCATGGCCAGACCGATGCCGGGCGCTGAGACAACTGCGAAGATCGGAATATTTCGTATCGAGAACAATGCTAAGTGTGACCAAACGCCAGCTACGTAACCGGGATCGAATTGTTCGTCGATGGCGACTTGGCTCAGATATGACCGGCGGCGTCACGCGCAGAACGGAGAACGGGATGCAAAGTGCAGACAAGATAACTCTCGTCGTTCGCTTTCGTATAGAGGAATCTGCGAAGCAGGAGTTCATCGCGAAGCTGCAGGATGTTTTCACACACATAGTGAATGAGGAGACATTCATTGAGGCGTCGCTCGTGCAGGACATGCGAGATCCGCGCAGTATTCTGAACTACGAGGTATGGAATGAGAGTCCAGAGTCGTTCATGAAGAACCAGATGAGCAAAACCTATCGCGCAGAATTCGAGAAGATGATTGTCGACCTGAAGATTGATCGAACTCCAGCGTGGTATTCCACCATCGCAGAATGGAAAAGAGCCTGGATCTCTGGTGGCTAGCAGCAGGGCGCCCATTCCACTGAAACGACCATAAGAACCTGCAGCAACCGTCTCGGCATACCCGACGAATACAAATATGCCTTGCGTTGGTTCGCGCCCATGCTTACGAGGCATTAATGCCAGCCCAACAAAGTATGCTCTCCGGGCGCTACCGCGGGCGCGCATCGCAATCTAATTGGAGTGATCTCGTTAAGGCACAAATTGCGACTGCAATCGCGGATCAAGGTGGGCATGGAAATGAGCCAAGGAGCATTTCTCGCTGAAGTTGGCGGTCCGAAGGTCACAGATGCGCAAGGGTCCTCTGAGCCGATTCTCACTTCATATCAAATGGGAGATCTCCATCTTCCGAACCGCGTAATCATGGCCCCTTTGACTCGGATGCGGGCCAATCCCGACGACCACGTGCCGACAATGTTGCAGGCAGAGTATTATTCGCAACGCGCCTCGGCGGGACTGATTATCGCAGAGGCTACGGCGATCAGCCCCGAAGGATATGGTTGGGCGGATACGCCGGGCCTGTGGAGTGAAGAACAAGTTCGAGGATGGAGGCGCGTCACCGAGACGTGGACAAGGCATGGACAATGATCGAAACAAAGGCAGTTGCCGATGTACCTCGCTGCGGTCGTGCTGATCTCGCTGTGTCCTTCGCAATTAGATGCCATTCGATTTCGCCAACTTTTTCAACGCTTGCTGAAAACCGTCCGTGCGGGTCTTTTGATCGTTAAGTTATTGTGGTGGCTGCGGTTGCGAATGCCTCAGCCTCATCGGGCGGCATAACTCTTAATCAGTCGGTCCTCATCGGTCGGCCCGAGTCCACCCGTTTGCAAAGCCTTCGGAAACGATTATGTGCCGGCCCTACGACACCGCGCGATCATCTTCTTTACCCGCACAGAGGGTCGCTGCAATCAGCATGGCATGGGCGAGGGCATCATGGGGTACGACCGTTGCGAGTGGACGAGCATTCCTAATTTCTTCAGGGGTGGGCGGCGTAAGCTCAATGATGTACTGCTTCCCCATGTCCTCATTTGAACGGACCAAGTTCAGGAACTCGTTTTTCTCCGCGGGAGACGAAAAGGAAAATAGAAGCTCATACGCGCTGGCGTCAGGGTCTCCAAGGAGTGCCAGCGAGCGTGTGTTCGTGAGATTTGCATAGCCGACCAGGTACCCGATGATATCGGCGGAAAATAACCATGCTTCTGGATCATCGGTGGGCAAGAATTCGACGATGCAGAGCCAGTCCTTCTCATCTTGCCAGTAGGACTCGAAATCATCTTTGTGCTTCCTTCCCAAGATCGCAGATCACCTTGTTCTAGAGTTTTGGTTCAAAACTCGCGATACACAGACGATACACAGGGCGTCGGTTCCTTGGTAGTCCCTACTGCTATTTACCAGGGCATTACGGTGCGACCGGTGCCTTGCAATTACAACGTGATCCAGTCTGTCAGCGCCCTTTCACGGCGCAAACGCGGGTTCAAATCCCGCCGGGGACGCCAAATCAATAGCTTAGGGGGAGACACGTCTACTCTCTGTTTAACAAGCGGATCGGAATCGCTGGGCTCCGTGACAATTCACGATTAATTAAGGAATTCAGTCCAGAACCGCCGAACCGGCGGTTCCGCCGGTTAACTGCTACGCATTAACCTGAAACCTTTCTCGCCTGTTGCGTCCTACTCTCAGTTGCAGATAATTGATTAGCCTCTCCCACCGCAGCCAGTGCAGTGAGCAGACCGAATTGCGTGATCTCAAGGCCTGCCCTTCGCAGTTCCTGGTCGTAAATCAGCGTTACGACCCGGCTGAGGCGGCGAAGGTTTTGACATGCGCATGGAACCTCAAAAAGTGCATCCGCAGGTCGCTCTCCAAACGTTTGTGTCCTCATAGTATATGTACATACATTTGTTGTTCCTTGGCGTCAAACGAGATTTGCTTCGTCATTGAGCTTGAAACTTACCTTGGGGGGAACGCAAGAGGGCATGGGGCTCAAGCTTTTCCGACACGACTTGGATCTCGGAAAACGGTGTTGCAGAAAAGCGAAACTGGATTCTGGAGGTGTCGTCGTCAAACCTTCCCTGACAAGATTAGGGAAGAGTTGCCCGTGACACGACCAGAAATCCAGACCAGCCACTCCCCGTCGTGAGTGCTTTCGCTGTTAAGTTTAGTCCCAGATCACTTCAAGCTTTTGCTTTTGGCTTTCGGCTTATGTAATCGCTCTTCATGATTGCCGGATCGGTTCAAACGCACAGGAATTCCAGTGATAAGGCCTTGATATTCCGTGAGGCGGTCACCCATGATGACCACACCCTTGGAGGTGATTTCATATTCGCGGATATCCTTGCTGTGGTTGCCACCGCGCATCTTGATAACGACCATGATCTTGCGAAGCTGCCCGTCGATGGATACGTACCGAAGCCGAATAATGTCATCGGTAAGAAAGGAAATTGAGTAGGTACTGAACGGAAATTCTGTGAAAGACTCGTTCACCTCAACCGTGCTTAGAATCGTCACCCCGACTCCGGTCAAAGCAGTTATCATCCGGTAGAGCGATTCGCGAAAGTCCGCGCGGAAGCCTGGGGCCAGCGCCATCTCAAAGCCCGCCAGCGAATCAATCACCAGGCGTTTGGCGCCAATCTTCTGAACCGCGTCGAGAATCTCGTGCATGGTTTCATCCACCGAGAGGTCCAGAGGACGGAGGTACAGAATTTCAAGTTTCTTCTCTTTTCGCGGCGTCTTCAAATCCAGACCAAAACTGCTGGCCCGCTCCGCATACTCTTGCGGCCGTTCTTCAAAGACCACCACAACTCCCGGATCCCCGTGGCGTATGCCCTCAGCAATGAATTGGGTTGCCAAAACTGATTTTCCCGTCCCCGAAGCCCCTGCCACCAGGACACTATCGCCTTCGGGAATGCCCCCGCCGAGCATCTTGTCCAATTCCGGAATACCGATGGAAAGGCGTCGTGTGCTGGGAATCTTTCTTGCTTGTCCGGCCAGCCCTAGCGTACGCGAGAAAGCTTGTAGCCCAGCATGGGTAATGCGAAAGGTGTGCAGTCCGGGCACAGACGCCTGCCCGCGCAGTTTCACGATCTGTAGCTTCCGCACAATGGAACTTCGCTCCGCAGCCTGGTAAAGCCAAAAGAGGCCATCGGAGACCGTGAATACGGGGTTGTCACGGATTTCACCCTCGACATACTCCCCGACCAGAAAAGTCGTGGCTTGCCAACTCGTCAGGAGCAGGGCTAACCGCTGAATGAAGGATTGCAGTTCCACTTCGGTTGTACCGCCGAGCGCCTTCCGCACCACGGTGCGAAAGGAGTCCACTACCACGACGCCGGGGCTTGCCTTCTCAACCTCTTTCGTAATCTCCTCTAAGACCGCGTCCAGATCCTTCTCCAACACAACCTGGCTCAAGTTGATAAAGCGGACCGCATTGTTTACCTTGGCCTGGTCGAAGAACGTGTACTGTTGCTGGTATCGCAGCATTTTGATAGCGGGTTCGCCGAGGATCGTGAAATAGAGCGCGGGGCGCTCCGGCGTCGCGTTGGCGAACACGATTTGGTGGGCCAGCGTGGTCTTGCCACTTCCCGGGGCACCCGCGATGATATTAAAAGAAAATTCCGGGAGACCGCCGCCCAGGATTTCATCGAGGCCCGGGACCCCGGTCGGCAGTTTGCTTATTTTCACCTTATCTGCTGCGCTCAAGCTTTCCCCTCCTTCTCGGAAACGCGACCGTTGAAGGCGGCCTCCGGCCACACATCCTGAACCAGTCGCAACGTTAAACCCTCGCCAATGAAAGTGAGGAGCAGCCCGACTAAATGAGCAATGAGAATGGCTCCTCCGTCCCTGGTCCGTTTCTTGTCAGTTTGCGACGCAAGCTCGTCTAATCCCTTTAAGGAACCATCCGCCGCGACCTGCACCGCACTAAGACTGGGAGCTTCCGCCCTGGCCAGCGTCAAAGCACGAGAAAGGAGCGAGCGAAAACCGGCGACTCCTGCGAGTGTAATTAGGGGCTGGCGCAACCTCTCACAGACGCGAAAAGCCGCAGACTCCGCTGGCTCGGAGGTCTCGCCAACGGCTTCGTAAGTAAGAAGCCGTTGGGCCAAATGTCGCGACTCTGGAAGACTTACGATTTCCTTTTCCATGCAAGGCGCGAACGCTGAACTCAGTTCGGCTTGGGGCTTTTAATTGCCGCGACTACCGCCAATACGGTAGCCGTGTTTAGGACGTTTCCCGAGATAGTCATCAGCGCTTCTGTGACGGGCGGATATTGCTCCGCCAGTCTCTCGAGACGCGCGCTGACGCCTTGGAGATCGTCAACCTCGTGGACGATCGCTTCAAAGCCCATAGGTATACCGCTCTTCGAGAGGGACTTAAAGTCTGGAAGAATTTCAGATGTCACCAGCTGCAATGTCACAGCTTCGCCCACAACTCGGACCAGCAGCCCGAGTAACTGGGTAATGAGAATTATTCCTACCTCTCTAGCTTGGTCCGCGTCGACTTGCGGCCGAAGCTCGTCTAGACCCTGTAAGGAGCCATCCGCCGCGACCTGCACCGTGCTAAGACTGGGAGCTTCCGCCCTGGCCAGCGTCAAAGCACGAGAAAGCAGCGAGCGACAACCGGCAACTCCCGCCAGTGCACATAGAGGTTGGCGCAAAGTCTCGCAGACGCGAAAGGCAGCAAATTCCGTCGGTCCGCAGCTTTTGCCCGCAGCGTTTTCGTAAGCAAGAAGGCGCTGGGCCAAATCTCGCGTCTGTGGGGGAAGCATCATTTCCTTTCCGTTGCCACGCAAAATGCGCGTGACACTTGGACGTGAAGCATTCACCTTTAATTAATGTACCCGCTTTGCGGCTGCTCGGATAGGGCGCGTGCCTGCTTCATCGCGCAGCGCGTGCCCCGGATCGCTGTAGAGCTTCGGCCCATTCGGAATGATACGGCCCGCTAGTCGTGGAGAACGATGTTGAGAAGTGAACTGTGAACCTGTAACCCGCCCTCTGTACCCCCGGCGTAGTCAATGAATCCCAATTTCCTAAACCTGTTCATGAAAAAGCTCACCCGAGACCGAGTGGTGCCTACCATTTCTGCGAGGGTCTCTTGACTCATCTTGGGGATTACAGTCTCCTGCTTACCTTCCTTCCCGAAATGAGCCAGCAATAGCAATACCCGGGCCAGCCTTTTCTCACTGGAATTGAAAAGCTGATCAACCAAATCCGCTTCGTATCGTATGTTTCGTGCCAGCAGATACGCCACGAACATATCGGAAAACGCGTGTTCCCGATGAAGCACATCATTCATGGATTTCTTGTCAATTTTCATCACGGAGCAGTCGGTCATTGCGGTTGCGGAGCACAGACGGAGCGGCTGTCCTGTAAGGCAACCCTCGCCGAAGAAATCGCTCTCTTTCAGAATGCCGATTGTGGCTTCCTTGCCGATCTCCGACACAACGGTGAGTTTTACCTTTCCCTCCTTTATATAAAAAACAGCATCGGACGAGTCGCCCTGAGCAAAGATCGTCTGCTTTTTGGAAAAGGCTTCGATCTTCCTACCACCGTTGATGGTCGAAAGGAATGTCTTGGGATCAAACTTGATAAGTTTCTTGGATGCTGTAACGAGTGTCATAATTGGCCCCTCTCCAGAGTTCCGAGTGCGCAGAAGGCAACTGCCTATGATGAAGGAAGAATAAATGCGCAAGAAGGGCCAGAACAGCGTCAAATTTGCGGGCAAAAGCTGCGATTCCGCCCGACAACAATAATGATTTCACCGTTGTCATCGAAAGTCAATAATCCGCCCTCTTGCTCACTTCGCCGCCCTTGCGGCAGTTGCAACGGCAGGATCCGTGATTGGCGCATACCTCACGCTCAGACTCGCACGAAAAGCCGGATCAGCTTACCTGCACAGCAAGTTCGGGCGTCGGAAGCTGGATGCCATTCTCAACTTCTTTCATAAATGGGGCACCAGGGCTCTTGCCGTCTCCACGGCGGTACCGATTCCGATGCCCACAAGCATGGTCTTCGCGGCCGCAGGTGCTTCCGACTACGGTGTCGGGAGATTTCTGACGGTAGTACTCATTTGCCGGAGTGTACGTTACACATTCATCGCGATCGTCGCCGATCACTATCGACGCCATTTCGTCCGTGCTCTGCGCCATCCGTCCCAATATTGGGGCTGGCTACTGCTGTTCGCGGCGGTCATCTTCGGTTTGATCATGGTGGAATTCTGCTCAATCGAAGATTGACGGCTGCAAACACTGGGTGAAGCTCGCTGCCGTCCGCAGCTCTCCGCAGGTTCAAATCCTTTAGATTCTTCCCGGAGCTGGAAGCTAAAACGAAACTCTACTTGACTGCCCAGTAGCGGAGAATTAGCAGGTGGGAGAACAGGTAGCAGATCCGACTCCGGTGCTATTTTGGGTTTTCACAAGCCTGGGGCTTACGCGGATGGCGCAACGGGAACAGAAGCCTTGCGCACTTCTATTTGTACATTGCGTACGCGAACTTCAAGGCAGGGCTGTGGATGAACCGCGGGGCCAACCATTACACGACCATCCTCCAACGCAAAGCGGGAAGAATGATATGGACACACGATGCTATCTCCTACAAGTTTACCTTCGGAAAGCGGCCCGCCAAAGTGAGAGCACGTGTCAGCCATGGCGAAGACACGGTCTCCGCGACGAACGAGCAGAACAGGCAGGCCTTGATACATCGCTTGGGTAGGTTTGCCGTCGGCCAATGTCGATTCAGGTAAGATGGCGACAAACTCATCGGGGAAGACTTGGCCATCTGTGCGATCGACGCCTACTCGATGTTCGTACACCATTTTGCC
>Ga0185299_10001340_pt1 | contig 48974 bp, 44 predicted proteins | sample PaiPotPPA55metaG_FD_128002 | JGI IMG/M metagenome (GOLD analysis project Ga0185299, IMG submission 128002) | Iron sulfur acid spring bacterial and archeal communities from Banff, Canada, to study Microbial Dark Matter (Phase II) - Paint Pots PPA... ... | reverse complement strand
CCGTCGATGTCTATAAATATGCGTGAGCTTAGAAGCATCCCAAACAAGCTATCCTGCTGCCCCGGTGGCAGGTTCTGAGCCATGACCTCCGTCCAGCCTTCATTATTGAGGGACATGGCACACCCCAGGATGTCACCCTCCTCAGTGCCCAAATCGGTAACTTTGTAGCTCGTTTGAGCCACCGCATCACTGAAGCAACCTAGAACAACCACCGCAACCCACGGCATCCAGAAAATCCGCAACCGCCTTAATGCGCTCATATCTTCTCCTTTTCGTCCGAGGAAAGTTTCCGTGCCGAGATGAGTGCGAGTTACGTCAAATACCACTCGGCGCTCCGGCAGTGAGTGTGCAATTAAGAGCAGAATGAACTCACAACTTCACAAACTCCTGCTGAATGAGAACTGAGGGAGCATCCGGTGTTCCACGTTCACAACGATTACGTGAGACAACGGGCCCAACACCTCAGAGTTCGAAAACGAGTGGCGGACTAACAGAATTCTGGGACGATCACAAAACGGCTAGAGTAGCTGTTTCTCCAACTTTTCACACACACTATGTCAGAGGCTACGAAATTCGATAGCACCGGGCAGCCAGGAGTCAGGCAGATCATTTCGATTGACTTTTAAAATGGTTTAACATACATACTGGTTGGTATGTTAATTGCTCACGAGAGGAAGCGAAAGGTCCGTGATCCAGTGCGTACGCGGGAACGGTTGCTGCAAGCGGCTTTTCGGGAGGTCCACAGATCAGGCTTCCAGAGTGCCAGCATCGATGCAATTCTCGCCGCCACCAACGTCACCAAGGGAGCGCTCTATTACCACTTCGAGAGCAAGGAAGCCCTAGGCTATGCCATCGTCGAAGAAAAGATCGCAAAACTTACGCGCGACAGGTGGTTGCGTCCTATGCGTAACGAGGGGGAACCCATCGACATTTTGATCGGCGTTGTCCGGCGGATACCAGCTGGGCCCCAAGACGTTCGCGCCGGTTGTCCGCTGCTCCTTTTAGCACAGGAGATGTCTCCGCTGGACGAGCAATTCCGCAAGCGACTGGAGAGGATATTCCTTGACTGGCAGGAAGGCGTTGCAACGCTTTTGCGGAAGGGGAAGTCCCAAGGAACAGTTCGCCGCGACGTGAATCCAGACGAGGCTGCCAGCTTTTTAATCGCGACGGTCGAGGGCTACGCCACGTTAGCAAAGAATGCTCAAGATCCGAAGGTGTGGAAAGCGGGAATCAGAAATATCGTGGGATGGCTGAGGTCTCTTCGGCCGCCGGACAACTACAAGCGGGGCTCACCGCATCGCGATCGGGCTAAGCGTTTCAAACTGCATCATGAAAAGGAGAACGGACAATGACAAGGATCACAATGCCGCGCAGGAATCTGCTCACAACGGGAGCCTGCGCGCTGGTCGGTGCGGTGACCCTACCCGGACTGGCAAGGGCCAGCGCATTGGGAGGGCATGACTTAACGAACGAGGAGATCATCCGCAAGTGGTACGCGGCATGGGAAAAGAAGGATTTGGACACGTTCAATATGCTGCTCGCCGACAACTTCACCTTTACGAGCGCGGCCGGCGACGACCACATCAGCAAGAGCACTTTCAAAGCGCAATGCTGGGACACACAGGTTGATTTCATTGGACACTTTGACCTCGAGCGAATTACCACTGGCGCGGAGGATGCTTTTGTGAAGTATCTTTGCCACACCAAGAACGGTAAATCGTTCCGGAACGTGGAGTATCTCCGCATCAAGAACGGACGGTTGGAATCTATTGAGTGTTATTTCGGCGCACAATCCACCTTTCCGTCAGCAGTAAGCAGTGGGCAGAAGTAACCTACGGGCCGGCTGATCCAAGTGCTGGGTTTTTCAGTCCAGAGGGCCACTTGATGTTTTATGCGCCTCCACTGGAAGGCAAGGCGTGGGGTGCCGATCCACCGAAATCACCGATAATGCTGAATCCACAATTCAAAGGCGTTCAACCGATCGACGTGTTTATCGTTCCCGTGGGCAGGTGGTCAGACGGATCCGCTGCTCCCGTTATGTAGCACCTTTTCATTTACAAACACTGTATTCGTCATTCTCGTTTCGGGTAGCAGGAAGTCGAAACCAGCAAGTCCAAACCAGGAAGCCGAATCAAAGACCAAGGGGTTCCACAATGAGCGCCCGCGACGTTCAAGATCAGAAGACCATTGCACCGCAGGCGCCACGAATCGCGTTCAAGGCCAACGGTAGCATCCTGCTCTTGGATTTAGCCGACATCTCGGCAGTGCAAGCCGAAGGTAATTACGTTTCGTTGCAACACCGGCCTAATCCCTACTTGGTGCACGAGTCCCTCTCGTCCATGGTCGAGAAGCTGAAACCCTACGGTTTTATTCGCATCCACCGCTCGGTCGTCGTGAATATTTCGGCCGTGGAGGAGATCCAACCTTTACCGACGGGCGAGTACAGGCTGCGTGTAAAAGGTGGGAAGGAATACTTGGTAACGCGTACATACAAACACAACCTCAGAGATCTGGCTCAACTCTGGGTGGGCTCAGAGCGGCTTTGCGGCTAACAGGCAGCTGGCTACTTCGACGCGGTGCAGCAGGCGATCACAAGCGGCAAAGCGTCCACGACGGCGCTCGAAGGTTCCACCGAGGCCGCCCAGTTCCATCCGCAGGCTGCGGCCGTTCCCCAGCCGAGCGAGGAACGCGAGTCGCGGGTAGCAGCCGACTAAAACCGCACATCGGAAAGTTTGGAGCAGACCGGCGGGGCTGAGATTTCAGCCCCGCCTTTTTTATTGGTTGTGTACCAACGAAACGAAGAACCGAAACATCCACCTTCGCGAGCACCGCGAACAGTGGTGCACCCGAAAAATCTACAGCTAATTCAGAATTCAACGGGCGGGCCACCCGCCCATAGCACTGCACTGTAATCCACGCTATCGCGCAATTGGGACAGTTACCATTCCCTAGGTAGTCTGAACATCGTGGGGCTGAGGCGTGTTGAGGGCGGAGCCAGTTCCGACGGAAGGTCGGTTATCTCTCGCCAGCGAGTTATGAATTCGCATAAGGTGTGGAATTCGTCGGAAGCAGTCTGAAACCATGCACTCCATTTGACGAGATGATTTAGAACCTTTATTTGGTCAATGCCCGGCCCAGGCAAGCTGCGGCGACAGCAGTCATTAACTCGTAGAATCCAACGAGCGAGTTCGTTTCGGGTATTTAGGAGGACATATTGGTCGCTTCCGGTTGCTCGATGCAATCTAAAGCAGATTACGTCGGGGTCTTCAAACGTCGTAGTTCCTATTGATTCCTCACCGATCAGTGGGGGTTCGTGGCTGCCCAACTTCCAGTCCACTCCAAGATGGCCGCTAGAAAGCCAACGTACGCCTTCGACGTACCTCCCTGAGAAAAGAGTTTTCGTATGTTCGCTCGAGAGCTGGTATAGATCGTCATCCGAGATGCCGAAATCTCTCTCAGTCCATGCCGGCACGAACGGATTTATCTCCGGCTTTTCTTTTGTGTACCGATAAAAGGGCGATTTCGGGTGAACGACAGTGGTGACCATGGGTAATAGCACTGCTTCCTGCAATGAGAGTAGGCGCCTGCGACCGCCAATTGAAAGCGGTAGCATTTCCGGCTGACCTTCCCAGAAGGATGGGAACGGGAAGTCGCCGACCAGCCGTTGCTTATATCTCCATCCGTTTTCACCCTTTGCCCAATCTGTCTCTGCCAGATGTTGAGCGAGCAATTCCTCCCATCTGCTCTCCACTGCTGGGTCTCCCGCCCCTTGGGGCTTGCGGGCGTGCGTGAAAAGGTGCTCCCTCGAAAGTGGTAGATGGTATTTGTCTGACCTGAAATCCAGCCGCGATGCGATGGGCCCCACGCTGTGCACGTACGGATACAGATCAGAAGATCCCACTCTCACGCCTTGAAAGCAAACAAGACTCTCTGGAAACACGGGCCTTCGAGCCATTGGATGCAAGGTCGGATAGATTTCATTGGCCCAGCGCCAGGATGTCCACGACTCTCCGCGGCTGGTCAAGACGGCGAACACATAAAGCTCCCCTTCTATTCCAGGGCGGTTGATGTTGAAATGGCGAACCGCGAATTTCGCTCCTTCTTCTGTAACGTCGGGAGCTTCATAGGCGAATTTCTCGGGGAGCTCCGCGGTTAGGGTGGTTTCCGCTCCAAAATCGTTGATAAGGATAGGGAACTCCACTCGGGGACACCAGTGGGCGATCAACTTAGTGATCTCACCGGACTCTAAAGATTCCTGCAGAACTACTTCAACTTTAGTTCCTGCCGATCGACGTCTGCATTTTTCCAATAGCAGGTAGTTCCGTGGCCCCGTGAGTGTGAGGCGAATTGGGCCGTCGCCGGACTGCGAGCTTGGCTTGTAAGTTTCTACGGTGACGAGATTGCTGACTGCGAAGACCGAGAGGAAACCCAGTCCGAAGCGACTTGTTGGCACGAACCGGAAGGTTCTCCTGAATTCTTCGGTTTTGTAAAAGGAGCGGCCCGCCTGCAAGAAATAGTCCTTAATGATCTGCCTGTCCATGCCAATCCCGCGGTCCTCGACTGTCAGAAGTTGGCGCTGCTCCATTTGTCCCGATAATTCGTTCAGCACTTCCGTGTGGCCGATGCTGATTCGCAGGTCATACCGGGAACGATATTTTTCGTCTACCTGGGTGGGGTACTCTGGGATAGCCAGCCCATCCTTCTTGAGATCGAGAAACAGTTGGCAGCGGTTCGCGTCTAACGAATTCTGAATAAGTTCTCGGAGATATGATTGAGGGTGGTCGTAAACATCCTTGATGAGACGCTGAAAAACCTCGTCCTGATCCAGCTTAAAATTCCAGTCAGACGGAATATAGGAGGCCTGGCTGGCCGGACGAATTTTTATTGTGCCTACTTCTGGGTCGACTTTAACCTCCGGAGGCTGCCAGTCCCGGTGGCGTTCCGCTCGTGACATTAGGACTCTAGCGTTGGCGACCTCATCCTCAATCCATTTACACCAATCCTGCAGAAATCGATGCTCCTCTTGCGTCTCACATTCGGCGGTGCGTTCAAGCTTGTCGGGACTCGTAAGGGAGTGTGTTAGGCGTTGATATTTCGTCCAATGAGCCAAGCTATCGGGAGGCAGAGGGCACACGGCGTTTAACAGTAGCGGACAAGCGCGGTCGTACGACATGTCAAGGAGGTCGCCAAGCCGCAACAGAATCGCCAAGAAGCGCACGTTCACGGTGTCGCCTTCGATATCCCTTCGGTCAGGGTAACGATCTTTGTCTTCAAGTTCGTGCTGACGCAAACCATGAGCCGCGCAAACGTCGGACACGGTTTTCATGAGGATGGGGTTACCTATTGCGAATCCCGCAAGTTCCGATTGGTGCCGTATGAATAGATCGACCGATCGGAGATGATGTGTGCGTCGAACGAATTCGGCGATCAGATATCGTGTCTGAATGTCCGCTAGGAAATGCCGAGTGCCTTCATCAGGCGGGCTGCTGCCCCGACGAAGGTCTTGAATTTCTCGCCACCTCGGCGCGCCTCCCCCCGATTCCGTCCATTCTTTCCAATCCGCCGAGCCAAATATTTCTGTCTTTTCCTTGTCTGAGACCACCATCCCGGCATCGTGCAGATATGCAGAGGCGGCTAAAATGTAAGCTTCCATCGGCGAAAGTTGCACGACGGGCTGTTTGGGATCATCATCTCGGAAAAGTAGCTTGGAGATCTGCAAGACGATTTCATCGCTGTGATGAACTGTGTGGCTTGTGTAGTGAGGGAACGTATTCGGAATAAGGGACAGCCAAGCTTCAACGGCTGTTCGGAGCTCAATGATCTTGCTATAAAGTAAGGGCTTTCGCTCTTGTAGAAAAGCCATCAGAGCAGTTTGTTGAAAATCTACACCCACGAAAACCTACCGATCTGGAGGTACGACCAGGACAGTAGCTTACATTTGACTGGCACAAACGTTCAACTGGGCCGGGTGCCACACTCTTCGGTTCTCAAGGGTGGGAGCCCCTGATCCACCGGCCCTAAACCCGAGACAACCTCTTCCGCCCGGGCAGCGTCCATCCTTGTAGTATCGCGGGCCGCACAAAAACGGCCCAAGGAGGCATTGGCAAAAATCGGCCGGCGCTGGCCGGCTAACGAAAATCGAGGATCTCCCGCCTCGCCAAACACGCCCCCGCGTCCTGCGGAGCGCAAACTCACAAAAGGACAACTCCAACATGACTGCAAGAGCCACCAGGCGAATCAGCCAGCCAGATTCATACCGTAGCGCTCCCAACAGGAGCGCCACCACTCGCGCCACCTATTCGATAGCAACATCGCACAGCGATGCTACCGCTTGCGCAGCTTCACCCGCGCAAAGCACTGCCGCGAGTCTCCTTCGCGGCCAGGATCCGAAAAGCCGGTCGAATCCTGACCGCACCACTTGCGCAGCTTCATCCGTGCAAGTCGTCAACAAAAGACGGGGCCGGCACCCCGCCACTACCGCTTGCGCAGCTCCACCCGCGCAAGCACTGCCGCGAGACTCCGTTCGCGCGGCCAGAATCCGAAAGGCCGGTCGGTGCCTGACCGCACCGCTTGCGCGGCGTCATCCGCGCAAGTCCTCGGCGTGTCGGCGTCCCCGTCCTGCGGAGCGCAAACCCACAAAGGACAACTCAAATGGCTTCGAAAGCTCAGAAGTTAATCGGCGGTACCGCGATTAGAAATCTCGCCAACCGCCCCCGTTTCAGCGACTTGCAAATTTCTAATCGGCACCAAAAGGAGTGCTAAGCAGATGAAGGGCACTCGCGCTACCTATTCGATAGCAACATCGCATAGCGACACTACCGCTTGCGCAGCTCCACCCGCGCAAGTCGTCAACAAAAGACGGGGCCGGCACCCCGCCACTACCGCTTGCGCAGCTTCACCCGCGCAAAGCACTGCCGCGAGTCTCCTTCGCGCCCAGGATCCGAAAAGCCGGTCGAATCCCGACCGCACCGCTTGCGCGGCGTCATCCGCGCAAGTCCTCGGCGTGCCGGCGTCCGCGTCCTGCGGAGCGCAAACCCACAAAGGACCAACTCAAATGGCTTCGAAAGCTCAGAAGTTAATCGGCGGTACCGCGATTAGAAGTCGCGCCAGCCGCTGCCGTTTCAGTGATTTGCAAATTTCTAATCGGCACCAAAAGGAGTGCTAAGCAGATGAAGGGCACTCGCGCCACCTATTCGATAGCAGCATCGCGTAGCGATAATACCGCTTGCGCAGCTCCACCCGCGCAAAAGCACTGCCGCGAGACTCCGTTCGCGGCCAGGATCCGAAAAGCCGGTCGAATCCCGACCGCACCGCTTGCGCGGCGTCATCCGCGCAAGTCCTCGGCGTGCCGGCGTCCGCGTCCTGCGGAGCGCAAACCCACAAAGGACAACTCAAATGGCTTCGAAAGCTCAGAAGTTAATCGGCGGTACCGCGATTAGAAATCGCGCCAACCGCTGCCGTTTCAGCGATTTGCAAATTTCTAATCGGCAGCAAAAGGGGTGCAAGGGGAGGAGAAATTTCGCCGCGCTCGGAGCCGCGGACATGCATGCCGCGCCCAACGCGCGAAGCAGCTTCTACCCTCGGCCCCTGCCGCAGTTTCTAATCGCGAATGCGCGATTAGAATTCAGCCCAAGCAACAGAAAACAAAGCAACCTAAAAATTTCTAATCGCGAACGGATGGCGATTTCTGCGGTAACGAGGACCGCAACGCGGGAGCAATCCCGCGTTGCAGAATCAACTGCAAGGGCGAAAGGCTCGGCGAGACGGTCGCCGAGCGGTACAGGGTGTCTTCGCGGAATCTTTATGTCGCGGCTGAAGCCGTGACCTACAAGGCCGAAGAGGGTGCGTTCATGACGATCCCCTCTGAGGTACAGCGACGGTTTTTCAGGCAGCTGGCTCGCGCATCGCACGCTTTCCCTGCCCTTGATACAACGAATCCCAAACCAGAGATGGAAGCGTGTGGACAGGAATCTTTTGCAGCACTCGGCGGACCTTGGTGTATAAGGGTGCCCATCCGGGCGGCGAAAATGGAAACCCCGGCTGAAGAACACATGGAGGAAACCAAATGAAAAAGTCACTGGTCGCGTCGGGGGTGGCGGCTTTAATCATTGCCGTGGCGTCGGTTGGTGTTGTACAGGCCCAGAAAGAGTCGGGCAAGGATAATAAGAAGGTGATTTATGTGGCCGCAGAGCACGCGACGTTCAAGCAATCGCCGACGGCAGGCGTCTCCATGGCCGTCATTTGGGGCGACCCGGACAAGGGAGCTCACGGAACATTCACGAAGTTCGAGCCGGGGTACGACGCGGGGATGCACACACACACGAACGACGTGTGGGTGGTCGTTATCAAAGGCGCCTATCTCTATAAGGATGATCAGGGCGAAAAGCGTGTGGGGCCGGGAGATTTCATTCGAGTCCCGGGTGGCCACAAACACTGGAGCGGTGGTGACAAGGCGGAAGGCGCGCTCTTTTATGAGGAAGGGTCGGGGAAATTCGATCTCATACCGGCGAAGTAGAGGCAGTCTTGGCTGACAGAGCTGGGCAGTTCCTTGTCCGCTACGACAAAACATCACGGCGCACCGAACTGCTGCTCTCCCGGCTTAATGAAGGAAGAATCGCTGGCCGCACACGGCAAGGATTTGCGATTTGCGGTACGTTGATACGCAGGCGCAGGCGCTTCATTCCTCAGGGTAAACTGAAGCCTACGCTACCGGTTCCGTGGAGCGGCTTTCACGGATTTGGCGCGGGGAGTAAGATTGAAAGCTGCGGACAGAAAGACGGTGAGGGAGGAAACGGAATGAAAACTTGCACGCATATGAATGAAATTCGGGACGTGACGCCGCGCACACCCAACGGGTGCGAAGAATGCTTGAAGATGGGTGACACGTGGGTGCATCTGCGGTTGTGCCTGGAGTGTGGGCATGTGGGTTGCTGCGACTCGTCGAAAAACAAGCATGCGACAAAACACTTTCATCGCACGAAGCACCCAATCATGAAGTCGTTCGAGCCCGGCGAGACGTGGGGCTGGTGCTACATCGATGAGGTCGAACTGGACTTCTCTAAGGCCGCAAGGGCTTAACAGCTCCAACCCGAAGCGCGCCGGCACCGTTAGATCGAAATAAATCCCCACTTGATTGCGATTAGCGACACGATCGCAACCACTGCCCAGAGTAGCACGCCCAGCATCAGGGGTTTCGTGCCGACCTGCTTGAGCGTCGCTCTCGAAAGTCCCGTGCCGATCAGGTAAAGCGTAACCGTCAGGCCGATTCTGCCTACACGGCTGAGAAGCGCGTATGCCGGAGCAAACTGCGGGAGGTACGTATTCGCAAAGGCCGCGAGACAGAAGAGCAGGATGAACCAGGGCCATTGGACGTTCGTCTTGCTTTTCAATTTGTACGCGGTGAAGAGGGCGATCGGGAGAATCCAGAGGGCGCGGGCTAATTTTACGGTGGTGCCGATCGCCAGGGCTTCGTTGCCGTATTTCGCGGCTGCGCCGACCACTGAGCTTGTGTCGTGAATTGCGAGCGCGGCCCAGAGGCCGAATTGCGGCTGGCTCATGTGCAAGGCGTAGCCGATCGGCGGAAAAAGCAGAAGAGCCACTGAATTCAGGACGAAGACTGTACCCAGCGACACAGCGATTTCTTCATCTGTCGCATGAGCGATCGGGGCGACGGCCGCGATGGCACTGCCCCCGCAAATCGCTGTGCCCACGGTGATCAAGAACGAAACTTTCCTGCGAACCGCGAGGGCGCGGCCCAAGTAAATTCCCAGAAGCATCGTGGCGGCGATACCTATCGCTGTATAAACAACGCCGGATCGTCCCGCGCGAACGATTTGGTGCAAGTTCATTCCGAACCCGAGCGCTACGACCGAGGCTTGCAGCAGGTATTTCGACAGAGCGCGGCTTTCGGCGGCGAACGGATGCGGTAGAGTAAATCCGTAGAGGAGGCCACCGAGAAGAGCCAAGGGAGGTGAAATAAAACCAGAAGCGGCGAGAAGGAAGCCGGCAAAAAAGATTAACTTCGAGACAGTCTTCCAGAACATCCAGCGTTTTCGCCCCGAAATGCGCGGGAGCGACGATACACCATCAAGCGACGGCGCTGGAAGAGCTTGGTCGCGCCGGGTGCTGGTGTGGTGAGGTTTGCGCTGCGTGTGGGGTGGCACAGGTTGAAGCCTGTGCTACTGGAACGTCTGAGGATAGTTACGGTCTGAGTGATTCGGCACTGGAGAAAAAGCTAGCATAGCGACTTGGTGGGGTTTTTCACTGCGGTCTCTTCCCTCTCGGCTTTCAGATCATGCTCAAGGCAGCTGCGGCAGAGGCAGCCTCCTTCAGTCGCTAGCGCTTTCCTCGCCGGAAGTTCTGCACACCAACATTCGCTGTCTGGATTGCAGGTCATTGGCGAGTTGCAGCGGGCGCAGCGAGTTTCCACGGAATGATTATTGCGCTCCATCGGACGTATTGGAAGCACTCTACAAGCGATTCCATGCTTCGGAAGCAAGAGCGGCGAGGACGCTGCGCGGGATTAGCGCTGGGACGATTTGGCGGAGCCTGTCGATGCAGCAGAAGCGCTTGCGGTTGAGGATGCCGAGGCGGCCGCTGGGTTTGAGGCGGAATTGGCGCCAGAGGTGTCCGCGGCCGGGGGAGCGGTCGCTGGTTTCGGCGCGGTCGAAGGAGCAGGGGCTGACGTAGCCGGCGCGCCGCTGGCCGGCGAAGCTGAACAGCACGAACTTCCCTGCACCGGCGCGTTGGAGCAGCAGGGGGGCTTTGGCGCGGAGACGCCCGCAATGCCCGATCCGAGGCCGAGCTTTTGCAGACTCGAAGCGTCTAATTTTCCGCTCGGGTCGAGGCCGTTGGCGGACTGAAATTTTTGCATCGCTGCAATTGTGTTGGCGTCCCATTTCCCATTTGGCTCGCCCTGGTAGTATCCGCCGCGCGCGAGGGATGACTGGATTTCAGAGATGCGGTCGGCCGTGGGGGCCTTTTGCGTCGGCTCGCGGCGAGAGTGGCGGGACTTCTTGCTCGATTTCTTTTTCTTCGAGGAGGCGGGAGAAGAGTGCCCCGAAGACTTCGCGGCGGATGACGCCGAACCCAAAGAATTCGCAGCAACCACAGAACTCGCCCGCTGAGGCTGCAAGTAACGAACTGCGAGGAGCGGAGTTCGCGTCGTTTCCATCGCATGGTGCTTCGGGCGATTATTGCGCATGGGATGGGACGGATGAGATCTGTGAGAATGTGCGGCCGGTTTATGCGAGTGTGGTTTCGAACTGGACTGCGCCGCGGATGCCGACGCAGATAGCACAAGCAGCGCGGACGTGACCATCAGCCATCGCACGGCAGGACTCATCTTCATTTCGACGCTCACAATTCAGGATGTGATGCCTAGCGGCGCAATCGCCCCATTCCCAAGTATCGGCAATTCGAGATGGAACTCAAGGCGCCAAGTTTGAGGTGAGCTTAAATGACAACCAAAGGGAATGCAAGAGCTAGCAGCGACAGACGGCCGATCCGGGGTGCACGGGCCGGAAGGCCAGCGCTACTGAGCCATTTGCGATGGAACTGCGCCGGCCAGGAACAACGTCAGGACGCGATCGTTATCGGCGTGGCGCGCGACTTTGAATAGCACGTCCTGTCCCGGCTTCAGCTGGGCCATTTCACGGCGATAGTCAGCGAGGCTATTGATCGGCACGTGGTTTACTTCGACGATGACATCGCCGCGCGAAAAATCGATATCTTCGGCGAAACTTGCAGGCTCGACCTGCGTCACAACGACTCCAGTAAGTTTGCCCATACCGAGCTTGTGGGCGAGATCGGGCGTGAGCTCCTCCACGTGGAGGCCGAACTGGCCAGGCTCTTCGCTCTGATCGGGTTCTTCCCCAGGGTTGACAGCTGTTTGCGGGAAGATCTTCGAGCGGTCGGCCACGGTCATCGAGACTTCTTTGGCGATTTTGTCGCGCACGAAGCGGACTTGCACGGACTGGCCGATCGTGGTTTGCGCGATCGGATTCACGAGATCCGAGCCCGTATGGACGGGCGTGCCGTTGATGTTGGTAATCACATCGCCCGGCTTCAGACCGGCCTTATCCGCGGGACTGCCCGGCTCAATCGCTTCGACAACGATTCCGTACGGCGCGCCGAGTTCTTTGAGCAGCACAGGGTTATTGCTGCGGTCTTCCTGGAAGGTGATGCCGATCGAGCCACGGGTGACTTTGCCGACGGTGATCAGCTGGTTGTAAACGGAGATTGCCGTATTTGACGGCAGAGCGAAGCCGACGCCTTCAAATCCGCGGCTGCCCGTGTAGATCGCGGTATTGATGCCGATCACTTCGCCGGCCATGTTGACCAGAGGGCCGCCGGAATTTCCAGGATTGATGGCGGCATCAGTCTGGATGAAACGCTGAAACTGTTTGCCGACCGTGGCGCGGTCCTTAGCGCTGATAATTCCGGCAGTAACGGTAGAACTGAGGCCGAACGGGCTGCCAAATGCGAGCACCCAGTCGCCAACTTGTGTGCCGTCGGAATTGCCGAGCTTCGCAACCGGCAGTTCGCGGCCGACGTCAATCTTGACGACGGCAAGGTCGGTATCTTTGTCGGCACCGACGAGATGCGCGCTGTATTTGGTTGGGTCGCCATCAATCGATACTTGAATTTTCGTGGCCTGGTCGATTACGTGGTCATTCGTGAGAATGAATCCCTTTCGGTCCACGATGACGCCTGAGCCTAGGCTGCGTTCCGCGTCGGGTCCGTTATCGGGAGAGTCGAAGAACCGATCGAAAAAATCCTGGAAGGGATCATTCAGGTGATGAGGACGCTTCGCGCCGCCTTTCGGTTTTTCGATCACCTGCGTGGTGGAGATATTGACGACGGCGGGGCCGATTTTCTTGGAGATGGTTGAAAAGGAATTCGAGAGCGTGATCGGATCGGGCACGGCTAGCAAAGAAGCTCCGCTCGCGCCGTTTTGCCCGTGCGTTGCGAGGGCACGACCCGAAATAATCGTGCCGATCATGATGCCGATCCCAAGGGTTACTGCAACAAGGAGGGAGGCGAAGACCTTGCGGCGCCGCGCCCAACTCACCAATTCATAAAATTGAACGCCCATCCCCGTGCTCCCTTTCCGCCTATGACTGCGACAATTACCGAGGAACCGTGATTATAACACCCATTTGATTCGCGGCAGGGGCAGAGGGTTTCGCGAATGCTCATCTAAATAAGACACAGGCGCAACCGCGGATGATTGGAACGTTTGACCGGCAGAACGCTGCTGTGGCGGCACAGGCTGAGGCCTGTGCCGCTTAACAGCTCCAGACAAAATAAGCAGTAGTTTCGCGCGCAGCTTTAGGACTTGGACAATCGGGTTCCGGGATCGAGGCCGAGTTCAACGTCTGTCGCATCGCCCGGCAAGCTTAAGTGAAATGCTTCGTTGCTGGTTGCAATTTCGTCCCCCTCAATGCGGGGTTCCAGCTTCTTCTGAGCGCGGCGCTCCGCCTTCATGCGGGCCTTCTCCATGCGCTTCATCTCTTTCTGGCGTTTCTTGAATGTAGTGGTCATTAATGGCTCCTTTTCAAGGATTAGCTGCGGCCTCGCTGGAACAGCCCCTCCAGGCATCCCAACTTCGCCGGAACGAATCGCGCTCTAAAGCAGCTGATTCTATACACCTTTACGGTGAAGCAAATCCGAACGAGTAAGGCAGGCCGCCAGTCCGCGCGCATCGACTGCAAAAGACCCCGATACCCCGAGCGCGCATCTCTACTATAACATAGGAAAGTTCCAAAAATCGCCCGTGACTACAATGTTGGTCCGCTTCTAGGCTTTCGGGCGGGCATTCACAGCGTGTCGCTGGTCGGTAGTCGATCGAGCAGCGGTCTCGGTCGCGGGCTGAAGCGATCTGCCGGAGCTCCGGGCCATGGTGGACGGGCATAACCCGCAGAGACCGAGAAGATTCGTCGCAGAAATTTCCTCGCCGGAAAAGGGGAACGATTTTATTCCTCTATTGACGTAGCCGTCATAGCGCGATGTAGAATTTGCATACACCCGCCCATGCAGAGCCCGGGGCACTCGCACGGGCAGCTGAAAATATACGCAGCTGAAACTATAAAAGGAGACTAACAATGGCAAAAGCCACGAATCCGATTCCCAAGGGATATCACTCCATCACTCCGTCGCTCACCTGCCGCGATGCGGCGAAGGCGATCGACTTCTACAAGAAAGCCTTCGGAGCGCAGGAACTGATGCGGATGCCGTCGCCGGACGGCAAAATCAGCCACGCAGAAATCAAGATTGGCGACTCGGTCGTATTCATCAGCGACGAGTTTCCCGGCAGGACAGCGGCGCCTTCACCCACAGCCACGCCGAGTAGCAGCTTGTTCTTGTACGTCGAAGATGTTGACACGGTTTTCAACCGGGCAGTTTCCGCCGGCGCCAAGTCGACTATGCCCCTTCAGGATATGTTCTGGGGCGATCGCTTCGGCAATGTCGTAGATCCCTTTGGTCATCAATGGGGTCTGGCGACGCATATCGAAGACGTAGCGCCGGATGAGATCGAGCGCCGGGCGGCGGCGTTCTTCGCCAAGGCTGCGGGACAGAAATAAGGTTTTGCTACCGCAAGTGGAACCGCAGCGCAGGCCGTTCGCTAAGGCGGACGGCCTGTTTTATTTTTCATCGACGCGGTGCGATATAGCCTAGCCGATTGGATTCGGCGGGTTAGTACGTTTATCAGGCTTTCACGGGACTTATCCTCGGACTCAGGCGACATGTTGGGGGAATATTGGGCAATTCACCGAACGCGATCGGCCAGTCCTTCCGCAAACTTGAGACTGCGGTGCTGTTTTATCCACTGAATCTGCGTTGCACTTTCGAGAGATGGTGTCGAGGCAATCAACTTGGGTGGCGGCACATCGTTCGGGCCAAATCGCTCGCGAGAATAACTGAGAAAGGAATGCATTCCAGCAGCTTCGTGGCAACTGGAACAACCTTGCAGAACTATCCCTTCAAAAGTCGTCGGGTCGTCGTCCATTTCAAACACGTCATTTCCGTGGGAACGAAAGAAAGCAAATTCTCTTTCTCCATGGGCAATTGCGCGTAGGCCGCCTGACTGCCCTGAGAACAGTCTCTCGCGGCTCAGAGTAAATTCAGTGAAGTCTTGAGAGCGGGCCCCAGTTCCGCCTAAATCGAAATGAATGGCTCGATACACTCGTATTTGCACGCTTTCGGTGAGATGCGTAGCGGCTGCAAGGCCTTTATCGTTGATCAAAACCAGTTGCCGAACGAGCGCCATGCGAGTGCCGATCGGAAATTGCGGAGGTTCAGGGTACGGAACCAGCACCGGAGGAAAACCGGCGGGATGAGGCCTCTCTTCGTTCGGCCCCCACCCCTTCGGAATATCCCGGAGCTTTTCCAAATACTCCAGCGTTTTCGATCTTCCTCCCGGCACTTGGAAGAAGACCAGGAAAACCGACCTGCCACGGAAAAATTCGAGATGGTCGGAGGCAACGGGCCTGCCATGCTGTTCGCCCAGACATACCCATGGTCCCTCGGAGTCGAAGATGTCTGCGGGAAGAAATGGCTCTTTCGCATTCGCGGGATCATACGCAATGGGAAAGACGTGCGTCTTAATGGCATCGTTATAGTTGTCAGGCAGTTTGCTAATTTCAGCCGAAGTTAGAGCCAATCTACGGATAACCTCTGCGATCCGCTGTTGCAATTCTGCACGACCCAACCCCTGTTCGTCGGATCGCTCCGACAACCACACATGAACTGCCAGAAGGTCACGTTGAAAGACTGAGCGTCTCAGGGGATCTCGAATCAACCTCTCCGAATGCTGCCGAAGAAACTCATCCAGTAATTTCAAAGCTTCATCGTGCGAGGGACCACTGAGAAGATATTTGGTTTGCCACCAGAGGTAAGGATCGAGTTCGTCGCCTCCATACTCATCACCATTTCGGGCGTGCCTCACATAAAACAAACGAAACAATCGGTTCCAAATGTGATCAGGATCAGGAGCGTATACCTCCTGACTTGGGCTGGAAACGGCTTGGGACTGACCGCGAGCAAGCTCAGTTTTGCCGGCTTCCTGCACGCTTGTCTGCGGGCGAACGAACGGGAAGAAGCTCAACACCAAGATGCCGATCCCGAGATACGAAGCCACGGTCCTCATTGCGCTTTAGAATCTCTGTCTCGCGCATCGTACGCTTCTCCTATTCTTGACTCAACGAACTAAGCTGCCAGTTTCTTGTGCAGCTCTCGAACAAAGCGCTATTTAATGAAATAGCCGGAGACGCGCCACTTGCCGTCTTTGTCGAGCATTGGAGTGATGGTCTCGACAGCGGTTTTTTTGTTTTCAAAACTAGTGTCGTACTGAATGACCACGTATTCGCCATCAGGTGCTCCGGGTAGCGTCTTGGTGTAAGTGGCGCTCTTGAGCTTTCTGGTTCGCACCGCCCCCAACGGGGCGCGAGTAGATTTCATGGCGTTCACCCAACGCTCTTTGGTGACGGCATTTTTGAAGTACGTTGCGGCTTCGTCCCAGGTTTCTGCGTACTTTCCAGCATCAGCTAGGGCGAGCCAGGCTTCCGCTGCTTTCTGAGCAAGCTCTTCTGGTTTTTGTGCCGCCCGAGTTGTTGCACTCTCCGGCAACATCGCGAACGTGAGAAATACAATTAGCACCAAGACTGCCAGTTTCATGAGTTTGTCCTACCGCGAGTGAGATGGCCGCTAGACGACGGCACCGAGATAGGCACGGCGAACGTGGTCGCTCGATCGAAGCTCCTCACTTGGCCCCTCTAGCACGATACGGCCCGATTCCATGACGTAGGTGCGTTGTGAAATTTCCAGAGCGTACTCCGCGTTTTGCGCAGCGAGCAGAATCGTGACGCCTTCCTTGGCAATCTGTTGAACCAACCGAAAAACCTGATCGACTAAGATCGGCGCCAGGCCCAGCGACGGCTCGTCCAATAGCAGGAGCAATGGCTCGGCCATCAGTCCCCGCCCGATCGCGCACATCTGCTGCTCGCCCCCCGAGAGAGTTCCGCACAGCTGTTTGCGGCGCTCTTTTAGTCTCGGAAAAAGTTTGTAAATTCGCTCCAAATTCGAGTGGGCCTTGGAGCGGAGATGCGCGGGGAAAGCACCCATCAGGAGATTTTCCTCCACTGTCATCCGCGGCCACAACTGCCGGCCTTCGGGAACAAGCGAAAGGTGGTGTCGCACGCGTTCATTCGCCGGTTCGGACGAGATGTCCTCTCCATCGAAAATGATTTTGCCTCTTCGGACTGGCAGCAATCCCGCGAGCGCTTTGAGAAGGGTTGTCTTGCCTGCGCCGTTCGGTCCGATGAGGCTGACGACTTGCCGGCGACCAACTTCAAGGCTGAGACCCCACACAACGCGAATCGCTCCATAAGCCACCTCGAGCTCTTCAACTTTGAGCAATCGATCGGGATTTTGATCTTCCACCATCTACGCGCCAGCTCTCTTGCCGATGTAGGCTTCGATGACCGAGGGATTGTTTTGCACAGCTTCGGGCGGACCTTCGGCGAGCTTCTGCCCGGAATTCATCACGATCACTCGATCGCAGACCGACATTATGGCCCTGAGATTGTGTTCGACATAAAGGATTGAGGTGCCGGCACGGCGGATGTCGCACAAGAGTTCCAGGATCGACGCCGCTTCCGTCTCGGTAAGTCCGCTGCAGACCTCGTCACAAAGCAGAAGGCTCGGACGCGCCGCAAGAGTGCGGGCCAATTCCAACCGCTTCATATCGCCGACCGATAGGGTCGAAGCGGGCATGAGATAGAGGGGCGCGAGGCCCACCCGTTCGAGAAATTCCATTCCGCTTTTCGTTTTATCCGCCGGTCGCTTGCTGTGGCCAAAGCGGAGCCCGACTTCGACGTTTTCGAGAACCGAAAGTCCTCGGAAAGGTTTTGGGATTTGGTGCGTTCGGGCAATCCCGACGCGGACGGCGTGATAAGACTTCGCCCCAGAGATGTCGTGTCCCTGAAACACGATCGATCCGGACGTGGGTTGGATCGAGCCCGCGATGATACTCAGAAGAGTCGTCTTGCCGGCTCCGTTCGGCCCGATCAAGCCGAAGAGCCCTCCTTCTTCCACTTCGAAGCTCACGTCCTTCAAGGCTGCGAGCCCCGCAAAGTTTTTTGAGAGGCGATCGAGTTTAAGTATGGACGCCAATGCCAGTCCTCGCGCGCAACAATCGGAACGATTTCTTAAGCAATCCCAGCACTCCACCGGGTTCGAACAAAATAATCAGAATCAGGAGGCCCCCGTAAAGCAGAAGGTGAAACTGAGGAAACGAAGCGATCAACTCCTCTTGAACCAGGCCATATACGACGGCGCCGATCACAGGTCCCCAGATAGTTCCTATCCCTCCAATGGTGGGCATCAGGAGGATCGCGACACTGATGTCAAATCCAAAAACACCGTTCGGATGAACGAACGCCGCATATCCGGCATAAACACCCCCTGCCGCTGCTGTAAGAGCGGCAGCGACCGCGTGGCCTAGCAACTTAGTTGCAAACGGATTCACTCCGAGATCCGAAGCGGCATCTTCATCCTCGCGAACCGCGATCAGCGCCAAGCCGAATTTGGAGTACCTGATTCGCATGGAAATAGCCACGGCTGCTGATGCAAGGCCCAGGGCCATGTAGAAATGCAGGTGCTGGTTGAAGACGCCTTTTTCGGCGATGCGGTAGCCGCTCGCGCCGCCTGTGACGGCAAGATTGGTCATTACCACACGGACGGCTTCGCTCACGCCAATGGTCGCGATCGCAAAGTAAGGGCCTCGCAGCCGGAATGTCGGCATCCCTATAAGAAGCGAAGTGATCGCGCCCACGATCGCGGCCAACACAAGCGAGGATAGACGGTCCAATCCCGCGTTGAGCGAGATCGCTGTGGTATAGGCGCCGAGGCCGAAAAAAACAGCAAAGCCGAAGGATACTTGGCCTGCAAAGCCTCCCAAAATGTTCCAAGCGACACTGGCTGTGACCCAAACGAGCGAGACAAAGAGCAGCCGAATGGTGTTGGGCCCCGGTTCCGCCAGAGGAATCAATGCCAAAATAGCGAGGAGAACGAGAGGCGGAGCGCTCGTCGCGAGCTTGGAAATGGAATATTTATTGCTCGGCGCATTCTGGTTCATGTCCAGAGCTGCCGCTTCTTCCAGAGACCAGCGATTCCATCCGGAAGTATGACCAGCGCAAGTACAAGAAGTGAAAATGCAATGGCTGGTTGATAACCGGACGGAATTACCAGAATGCTGAAAGTTTCCACGAGCGCCAGGATCAATGCGCCGACGGCCACGCCTGCGAAGGATTCAAGCCCTCCTAAAACGATAATCACAAAAGCGCGGAGTAGAAATGAGCCTCCAAAATCAGGCGTGAAGGAGTACATCATCGCAAGCAGCCCTCCGGCAGCGCCGGCGAAAGCGATGCCTATGCCGAAAGCCACTTGCGCCGTCCGTTCCACGTTTACGCCGGCGATGCGGCCCGCGTCGCTATTCTGCATCAGCGCGCGAACGGCTCGGCCAAACCACGTCTTATGCAAGACGAACTCGAGGCCTGCCAGGGAGGCAAGCGCCACTCCGAAAACCACCAGACGGATCGTCGGAAAAATGATGGGGCCTATTTCAAACGTAGAAAAAGTTCTCGGCGTCAGGATGGCGCGATCGGCGTTGCCCCAAATCAGATATCCCAGGTTTTGAAGGACCAGCCAAAGCCCGAAGAGGAGAAGAAGAGAGGAAAGAGTCGGCTGGTCCGACCGCGGGATGCGGCGTATCAGGAGCCAATAGAGGGCGATCCCGATGAAGAAAAACAAAGGGAACGCAAAAAGCACGCCGAGCAATGGATCGATGTGAAGCCGGGTGTAAAGCTCATAGACAAAATAGGCGCCAAGCATCAGGAATCCCGCGTGGGCGAGGTTCACGATTTTCAGGACGCCATAGATAATGGTCATCCCGACGGACATGGCGGCGTATACGCCGGCTAGCAGAACGGCAGCCACCAGCAGGTTCAGAAAATCGACGATATTCATCGCAGGGTCAGTCTAGTGCCGAGGCTTCGGCGCGATGGCGTCTCCCGTGGCGGCGTCCTTCGGGTAAACGATGTCCGTCTTATCGTCCGGCTTGTTTTGCACGATCACGAACGGCAAATTGACTTGCCCTGTCTTCCCGAAGCGAAGCACTTGCCCCGGCATCAAAGAGTCTTTCAACTCGATGTTTTTCAGCGCATCGCGGATGGCCGTCTTATTGAGGCTGCCTGCTTGCTCGATAGCCATGGCGAGGGCTCGCATCGCGTCGTAGGCCGGAGCGGGGTAATACGAGTCCGGCTCGTGGCCCGCGAACGCTTGATAGTCGGAGTCGAACTTCTTCACTTGCGGATAGGGCAATTTCTTTGACCACCAGAGACCGGCAAAAATGTAATTGGTGGCGTCGCCCAGAGCCTTTCGAGCGTCTTGATCGGGTCCGCGCGCGCCGTAGCTGATCATCTGGTGGTACATGCCGGTCTGGATGTACTGCCGCTCCATGGTGATGTAATCCTGCAAGTGAGCATCGGCAAGGAAGATGTCGGCCTTGGAGCTTTTCACTTTCTGCAGAAGACCTGAAAAATCGGTTCCACCCAGATCAAATTCCTCGCTGAAGACAACACGGAAATATCCCGGGTGCTCCTGGATCCAACGCTGGACGCCCTGCCCGTACTCGACGCCATGGTCGGTGTTCTCAAGCGCGAGAGCCACCGCAAGATCTTTCTTGAGCTTGCCCCCATCTGCGAGGCTGCCGAGAAACTCTCCGGTCGTGTAGCCAAGGAGTTCTGTAGAGCTGAGCGTGCCGAAGGTATAGGTGTAGCCGCGGCTAAAAATGTGAGCCGCAGCCGCTCCCGGCGTAATCCAGGGCGTCTGATAACGATCCGGCATCACCGATTCGGCTTCGCCAAGAGCAGTCGAGTATCCGCCAATCACCGCCGTGACTTCATCGGTGGTCATCGCGCGCTCAACGAGCCCTGCAGACTTTGCCTGGTCCGAACCATCGTCATAGAAAACTTCCTTAACCGGAAGCTTCTTCCCTTTTTCTTTCACCATGATCCCGCCGCCGTCGTTGATCTGTTTGATGGCCAATTCGATGCCTTCGCGTTGGTATTGTCCGGGCTTCGCCTCCCGGCCCGTGATAGGCATGATGACGCCGATGCGGATCTCATTGCTGGACTTTCCCCCTTTCCCACATCCAGCAATAGTGAGGGCGCAGACAGCAACCAGTAGAAAATCCAGAGAACGCTTGTGAGGCTGAAATGATCGGGTGATGGAGAAGTGTGTCACGGCTGGTGACCTCCGAGATTGCATTTGTTGAATTCCGGTCGCAAGAGTGTCTAAGGTGGCGATCGCTCGCCGGTAGCGCATCCTGTAGCAATTGGCTGCAAAGGTCAACAGGTCTTCTACGTCGTGAGCCTGTTGGCCGGCGGCAAGAGGAGTCGCGGAAAGAACGCAAATTAACCAACGATCTTGCTGTCGGCCTCTTTCTTTATCCGTTGCTCAGGGGAACGTGAAAGAAAAGAAGTAGAAATCGTGAGGGCAATCAACCAAGCGCAGCTACGCAGACCCACGGCTGTGCGCCAGCCAGAAGGCAATTCGATAAATGTAATTACAGCAATTTAGACTACTGCGAAGCGGAGGTGATGTAAACCAGTAGTGCGAACAGGAGCGCGAAACCGAAGATGGACCCCAAAACTATGATCACCAGGTCGCTGTTCGACTTGCGGTTGATTCGCTGAAGGCGGTGCCGTTCTATCTCGTAGGCCCGCCGATGGTCCTGGAGTTGCATTAAGGCTTCCTACCTATAAGACTAGCAATGTTCATTAGATTGTCCAGTCCCGAAATTGCCAAACGAAAGTACTACGCATTCTTTCGAGTTTTGTTTGCCTGACGACGGTTTGGTCGTCTGGATACCCGGATAGACGTTATAAAATATTCTCTCACTAGTCAATACGGAGTCGGGAAACAGGTCGCGATAACCTTGCCGTCAAGACCCACGTGAACTGTTGGCTAAGCGCCTCGCTTTATTGCGTAACAGATGCTCGACGAAAAGGCCTAAACTAAAAGTGCTCAGCGAATGTGGATCGCCCAGCGCTGAGGATTGAAATCAATTTGTGCTTTGGGGGGAACACGATGATGACGCGTACTGCCGTGAAAGCGACGGTTCTCAGCTTGGCCATCTGGTTTGGCGTCGCCAGCGCCATTTACGCCCAGAATACGAATCAGGTGTTGGGCCAGGTTAATTTTGAAGCTAAGACGAACATCGACAAGAGCTCGGGCGTCTGGGTCGACGGTCAGTACTTAGGTTATGTAAACGAGTTGAAGGGCAACAAGAAGGTTCTGCTCGTCCCCGGTAAACACGAAATTGCCGTCCGGCAGGTGGGATATAAGGACGTGAGGGACTCCATCCTGGTCAGCCCTGGCGGTACGACGATCGTCAGCGTGCGGATGGAGAAGGATCCAAGCGCCAGCGATTCGAATGTGACGGGGGAAGTGAAACTCCAAGTAACACCGGATAGAGCTGCGGTCTTCGTTGACGGTAATTATGCCGGATACGTGCACCAGTTCGGCGGGGTAAAGCGCGCCATGCTCATCGCCCCTGGAAAGCACCGTATCAAAATTGCGCTACCCGGCTATCGCGACTTTGAAACTGACATTACCGTACAAGCCAATCACAAGGTAACGGTGAAAACCGTACTGACTCCGGCCAGCATCGCCGCAGAAGCGCCGGAATTAAAATAGCTATCGATAAATCTCACCCGCAATCTGGAATTGGATGTAAGAATCACTTCACGTCTTTTACGAGGTAAAGATCGGAGAGAGTGCGGGCGTATTCGTAGACGTAGCTGCGACCGTCGGGTGTAATCATGATTCCGGTAATTTCGGTCACACCCGAAATATCCGGGGGCACAAGTTGCTTCCAGAATTGCTTGCGTCCAGTCGCCAAGTCCATATGGTAGACCTTCGCGGGAATCTCCCCCAAGTGGTACACAAAGAGCGCACGTCCATCGGCAGTCCAATTAATCGGCGCGTCGCCAGTCTCAAGGCCCAGGACGGGTCGCGGCTCGCCGCCCTCCACAGGAAACAGGTAACTCTTTCCGTCAGGCCCCACGTCAGCGACCACTTTCCCGTCCGGGGAGATCGCGAACAAGTTCGAACTCACGCCTTCCGATGTGATCGCTCGTGCCTCTCCGCCCGCGATTTCTTGTACATACAACCGCACGCCGTGTCCCTGTTCGTCGCCCGAAAACACGATGCGCTTGCCGTCGGGAAACCAGCGCGCCTCATCGTGATTGATCTTGTCGTTGGTAAGGGGTCTTTGCTCGCCTGCGCCCGTTGGCAGCAGATAAAACTGCACGGGCGGATGGGGAAGACCGCCGACGGCCCACTTCTTGTCCGGAGAAAGGGCGAACGCGCCGCCATCGCCCAGGCGTACCGCGGGCGACCCGTCCGTCTTGCGCATGTAAGCCGCATAGTTATCCCCGCCGGCTTCGCCCGATTCGACGAAGAGCAGGGTGGAGCCGTCTGCGGAAAGATCGCGAGGAGCAGACCAATCGAGCCAGGAAAGATCGCGCTCTTTCGCCTCTCCCGGCGCAAGCCCTACGATCCCCACGCGCGGGACGTCGCGCGTGACCAGCACGCGGCCATCGCGCGCCACGTCTTGGAGCGTTAAAGTTCCAGGCTCGCGAGCCAAAAGACGTTCCTTGCCATTCAGGTCCACGGCGGAAAGATAGCGGCCGTATCCAATCCGTGTGCTCGTAAACCAGATTTCACTGCCAGTGGGAGACCAACCCAGGCCCCATACGGTTTCCCATCCCTTCGAAAGAGTCGTCTTCTTCCCCGCCAGGTCCACCAGAGCGATCGAGCCCGCGTCGTCGCGCCTTACGGGATGATCGATGAACGCTACTGCGTCTCCTTTGGGCGAGACGCGCGGATGACTGAGCCAGCCACCCGTCTGATATAGAACCTTCCCGATCGGATATTCGAGGCGGCTTTGGCCGGCATATTCCCTTACAATCGCGAAAGTCGATCCATCGGCAGACCAATCCGCCCATTGCACATGCTCCAACACCTCGCGCGGCGCTCCCCCGCCAAGAGGGACTCGACCGAGCGTGCCCTCGTTGATGTAGGGTGCCACGTTCTGGCTTTTCAACAGCACAGCCATTTCACCATTCACAGAGACTGACAGCACCTCGGCTCCGGTGAGTCCAAATGGCCGCGACTCGGGACTCTCAGGGCGTGTCGTGAAGAGCTCGATTGGGTTGCCTTCCCACGCCGCGCTGTAAATGATCGTCTTTCCATCCGGAGCAAAGCGCGCCATGCGGATCGTTCCGCCGCGGAACGTGAGCTGATGATAGGTGGGCGGCGAGATAGAAGCCGCGAGCCCCTCGCGTTTCCCCACGAAATACGCTCCCGTGATCAGCGCCACAGCCAACGCAACAGCCGCCCCAACGGCCAGATATTTCTTGGCTGGGGAAATATGGAGCGGGATAACAGGCGCCAGCGCTGTCGCTGCTTCGCGCAATCCGGGAGCCTCAGTTGCGGTCGGCCGGGCAGCCGCTTGGCGCCCGCTTCCTGTCGTTGGCTGCGCGTCCGTTTCGCGCTTCAGCCGCTGCAAATCGACGCGCAAATCCGACGCGGTCTGATATCGAAGCCGGCGATCTTTTTCGAGCGCTTTGCTCAGAATCTGGTCGAGCTTCGGCGGAATCTTCGGGTTCAGAGTCTCCGGCGGGACCGGCGCGCGATTGAGAATCGAATCAAACACGGCCGCGGAGGTGGCTCCGGGAAACGCCTGCTTCCCGGTAGCCATCTCGTAGATCACGATGCCCAGCGAAAAAAGATCGGTGCGTCCGTCGAGTTCTTCGCCCATCGCCTGCTCTGGCGACATATACGCCACCGTCCCGATCGAGCTGCCGGGACTCGTAAGCAGCGATTCACCGACGGCAGTGGGCATCGAAGACACGCCCACAGCGTCCGCCACACGGTGTCGCTCTGCCGTCAACTTGGCCAAACCAAAGTCGAGTATCTTCGCCTGGCCGTTCTTCGTGACAAAAAGATTAGCCGGTTTTATATCGCGGTGGACGATTCCCCTCGAATGCGCGGCCTCCAGCGCGTCGGCAATCTGAATGGCGATGTCGAGCACTTCATTTACCCGCAGCGGCCTGCCATCGATACGGTGTTTCAACGTCTGCCCGTCGATGAATTCCATCGCGATAAAAGCTCGCCCGTTTTCTTCGCCTATGTCGTAGATCGTGCAAATGTTCGGATGGCTAAGAGCCGATGCAGCTTCGGCCTCGCGACGGAATCGTTCGAGAGCCGCAGCGTCGTTCGAAGTATTGTCCGGCAGGAATTTGAGCGCGACCAATCGGTGAAGGCGGATATCCTCCGCCTTGTAAACCACGCCCATACCACCGCCGCCGAGCTTCTCGGCGATGCGATAGTGAGAGATAGTGCGGCCTGTCAGGGACGATGAATCCGGCATGCGGTGAGCATCTTAGGCGGCGAACATTTGCAAGTCAACGGCCTTGGCGCCGCCAGCGCACCGCGCACGTTACGACTGTTCCGCACCGCAATTATCCTGCCGCGTCTTTGCTATTCGCTTTTCGTAGCTTTATCAGGGTGAGCTTACGTCGGGAGGCCCATGCGGCGCAGCAAGTCTTGATAGCGCGGATCGGAGCGCAGGGGGGTGAACCTTGGCCCCACCTTGAGATAAGTCAGCTGTGGGTCTCGCAGCTCATAAGCCTTGTTCAACCACCCGAATGCCTCGTCCTTATCGCCCAGAGCTCCAGCGACAATTGCCAATCCCGCCGGCGATACGAAACTGCGCTCGCGTTTTCTCTTCAGTGTGGCGAGAATCTTTTTGGCCTGATCCCTCTTTCCCATCACCGCGTAGGCGTAACCCAGGTCTATCGACTCGTTAGGATCGCTTCCGGAGAGAGCCACCCCCTTCTGAAACTCGGCGACGGCTTCCTCATTCTTGCCCTGTCTCAGGTAGGCCCACCCAAGCTGGTTATGGGCTGGCGCAAAGTTCGGGTCCATCTCCAGTGTCTTCTGGATCTGTTCGACCGCCTCATTCTCCCGGCCAGCAAGAAGCAATCTGCCGCCCAGCGCATTGTTGATGGCAAGAGAGAGAGGGTCGAGCTCCCGGGCGCGTTTCGCCTCCGCAATTCCTTCCTCAAACCGGCCGAGATACATCAAATAACCCGCGTACCAGTTGTGACCCGCTGCATAACCTGGATTCAGTTCAAGGGCGCGTTTGTATTCTTGCTCGGCGGTGGGCCAATCCCATTCAAGAGTCTCGGCAATGAACGCGAGCGAAGCATGCGCCTCGGCAAGAGAATCATCCAGCTCGACTGCTTTCCGCGCTGCGGCCTTGCCTCTTGATAATGCTTCATTGGACGGCAGTTCACCGCGGTATCCCAGCAGCGCGTACGCGTCAGCCATCCCAGAGTAGGCCGGGGCATAGTTAGGGTCTTTTTCGACTGCCTGTTGAAAATACTCAACGCTCTGCTGGACGTCCTTCTCCGTCCTTTTGTTCGAGTAATATCGTCCCTTGAGATACGCCTCGTAAGCCTGAGGGTCAACCGGCCTGGAGCCCGCAAGGCGCGGCTGCCCTTGGGACGCTAACTCGATTTTGAGCTCATTCGCGATGGCCTGCGCTACTTCGTCTTGCAGGGCCAGTACGTCGCGCAGGTCGCGCTCGTAGCTGCGCGCCCACAGGTGCTGGTCCGCCCGCGCGTCAATCAATTGCGCGCTGATGCGCACGCGATCGCCTGAGCGCTGCACCGAGCCTTCCACGACCGCGTCCACTCCAAGTTCCTGTGCGATTTGCGGCAGCGGCTTACGCGCTCCCTTGTACTGCATCACCGATGTGCGCGAGATCACTTTCAGCGCGCTGATCTGTGCAAGATCGGTGATCAACTGTTCGGTCATGCCGTCGGCGAAATATTCCTGGTTGGGGTCGCGTGACAGATTTTCCAGCGGCAGCACGGCGAGCGAACGAATATGTTGTGCGCCAGTTTTCCCGAGCAATCGATCACGCACGCCGCCGATATTCAGGACGAGGTTCAGGACAATAACCAGCGCGATAAGCAGCGCAGCGATGAAGATTGCACCGGCACCGCCTCCAATGGCCCTGCGGAGCCACCGCGCCTGCAATCGCCTCGGCTTCGTCTCCGCCACCGCAACCGCGCTTGATGTGGCCAGCCGGCGGAGGTCAACGCTCACCTCTTTTGCCGATTGGTAGCGATCTTCCGGATCCTTCGCCAGACACTTCAAGATGATCGTCTCGAATTGTGGCGAGAGGCGCGCGTTCAACGCTCGCGGGCTCATCGCCGTCTGATGCAGGATCTCGTCCGTCAGCCGGGGCGCCGAATCCTCGGTGAACGGGCGCCGCCCCGCCGCCATCTCGTAGAACACGCAGCCTAGGGCATAGATGTCTGTGCGTCCATCTAGCGCCTCGCCTCGCAATTGCTCCGGCGCCATGTACGGCAGCGTCCCCGCCACGCCTTCCGTCTCCGCGAAGCTTTGCGTCGCTTCTACATCGCCCCGGGGCCGCAGCAGCTTTGCCAGCCCGAAGTCCAGCACTTTCGTCTGCCCTCTCGACGTAACGAGAATGTTGCGCGGGTTCAGATCGCGATGCACGACGCCCTGTTCGTGTGCTTCCTCAAGTGCTGCTGCCACCTGCGCGCCGAGTGCAAGAGTCTCCTTTTCCGGCATCACGCCGTCATTCAGCTTCAGCGCGAGCGTTTGACCCGCCACATATTCCATCACCAGAAAATCCACGCCGTCCTGCGTATCGAAGTCAAAGATCATGGCGATATGGGGATGCGCGAGCTTCGCTAGTGTCAGGGCTTCTTTGCGGAATCGGCGGCGGGCCCCGTCATCAGCCAGCGCGCCCGCGGGCAAGACCTTCAACGCGACATCACGGTCCAACCGCTCATCGCGCGCGCGATAAACCACGCCCATGCCGCCGGCGCCTATCTTTTCGAGAACCCGGTAATGCCCGAGAATTTGGCCAATCATTCGGACGCACTAGGACTTGTGCGGTCATCTTAGGTCTCACTCCGAGGCATGTCAACGCATGCGATCTTGAGCCCGAAGGATTTCCTCCTGCATTGGCGGTGGTGCAGCGGACTTGTTACAATGGTGGATGGCGGAAGCGGAAAACTTCGGCTTGTGTGCCGGGGCAACTCCCCGGAGGTGAAACGACCAACCGTATGGCTCCCCGTACCCTGTTTGAAAAAATCTGGGACGCGCATCTGGTGCGCGAAATTCCAGGACAGCCTTCCATCATTTACATCGACCGACATCTCATCCACGAAGGAACTTCTCCGCAGGCCTTTGCAGGGCTAAAGGCGGCCGGGCGCAAAGTGCGGCGTCCCGAGTTGACGTTTGCCGTGATGGACCATTCTGTTTCGACGAAAAACCGCCTGCTTCCGGTGCTCGACGCGGATGCCGCCGGACAATTCGAAGCGCTCGCGCGCAATTGCGAAGAGCATGGCGTGCACCTGTTTGACATGCACAGCAAGAATCAGGGCATCGTGCATATTATCGGGCCGGAACTGGGAATCACGCAGCCGGGGCAAACGATCGTCTGCGGCGACAGCCACACTTCCACGCACGGCGCTTTTGGCGCGCTGGCTTTCGGCATCGGAACCAGCGAAATCGAGCACGTTCTTGCCACTCAGTGCCTCTCGCAATTTAAATCGAAAACGCTGGAAATTCGATTCGTCGGAAAGAAGCCGCGCGGCGTCACCTCAAAAGACATGATCCTCGCCGTGATCGGAAAAATGGGCATCGCGGGCGGAAACGGAAGCGTCGCCGAGTACACAGGCGAAGCTGTCCGCAGCCTTTCGATGGAAGCGCGCATGACGATGTGCAATATGACGATTGAGGGCGGCGCGCGCGCCGGAATGGTGGCGCCTGACGAGACGACCTTCGCGTATCTCGAGGGCAGGCCATTTGTGCCGCGCGGCAAGGAATTTGAGGAAGCGGTGAGCTACTGGAAGTCGCTCGTCACCGATCCGGATGCGAAATACGACTCCACCGTTACGATCGAGACGGACAAGCTTGCGCCGATGGTAACGTGGGGAACGAACCCGGGAATGGTTACGCAGGTGACGGACCGCGTCCCAGATCCACATTCGTTCAAAGATCCGGTGGACCGGAAGGCAGCGGAAAGCGCGCTCATCTATATGGATTTGAAGCCAGGAACGCGAATCGAAGACATCGCGCTCGACCGGGTATTTATCGGCTCGTGCACCAATTCCCGAATCGAGGATTTGCGCCTGGCTGCGAAGGTGGTCGCCGGAAAACATGTGTCGAAGGATTTAAAACAGGCGCTCGTGGTTCCGGGTTCCCGGCGCGTGAAGGCTGAGGCGGAGGCGGAAGGTCTCGACAAGGTTTTCGTGCAAGCGGGATTCGAGTGGCGTGACGCGGGCTGCAGCATGTGCATCGGCATGAATGACGATGTGCTGCAGAGCGGCGAGCGCTGCGCGAGCACGTCAAACCGGAATTTCGAAGGCCGGCAGGGCAAGGGCGGGCGGACGCATCTGGTGAGTCCGCTGATGGCTGCGGCGGCGGCGATTGAAGGACATTTCGTCGATATCCGCAAGTGGAAGAATGTGGATGGGGCCGAGTAGAGCGCGAAAACGATCGCGAAAAGCCGAAACACAGAGTACGCAGAGGCACGGAGGGCGCAGAGTAATGCAGCCGTTCACAAAGCACTCGGGATTGGTCGCGCCGCTGGATCGCGTGAATGTTGATACGGATCAGATGGTGCCGAAGCAATTTTTGAAATTTCTGACGCGCGAAGGTTATGGCCGCGTGCTTTTTTACGACTGGCGCTATCTGCAAGGCGAGAAACCCAATCCGGATTTCGTGCTGAATCATCCGCGGTATAAAGGCGCTTCGATTCTGCTGGCGCGCGCAAATTTCGGATGCGGATCCAGCCGCGAGCATGCGCCGTGGGCGATCCTCGATTACGGCTTCCGGGCGATTTTGGCGCCGAGTTACGCGGATATTTTTTACAACAACTGTTTCAAGAACGGCATTTTGCCTGTGACGCTCTCGAACGAGCAGATGGACGAGCTTTTTAAGCGTACGGAACAAAATGCGGGCTACCGGCTAACGGTTGATCTCGAGAATCAGGTTGTCAGTGACGAAAAAGGCTTGAGCTATCCGTTCACTCTCGATCCGTTCCGGCGCGAGTGCCTGTTGAAAGGGCTCGATGACATCGGGCTTACCCTGGTTCACGAAGAGCAGATATCCTCGTTCGAAAAGAAAAATCTCCGCCATCCTAAAATGTACGAGCCGGTAGACGTGAAATTCCACAAACAACCCGCCAGGTAGCCGCTTCTGTCGTTCACTTGTATTGATTCGCTGTAACGATCGGCTCGGGCGATTCCGGCGCAATCGGGGCGGCGCCTTTCAGTTCTGCGAGAACAATTCCCAGAAGGATCAGCGCTGCTCCGAATAGAACGCGGCCACCGAGTCGCTCGTGCGCCACGATCCATGCCGTAATCACGGCGAAGACAGGCTCGAGGCTGATGAAGATGGCGGTGTGCGTCGGCGAAGTATACTGCTGTGCCCAGGTCTGAAATGAAAAACCGATCACCGTCGAGCCTATGGCGGTGATGAGTACCGCAAAAACGAGCTGGCCTGACCAGACAAGACGAGGCGCTTCCCATCCCGTCGCGGAGAGCAGAGGCAGCGCGATCGTGGCGAGGGCCGCGGTCGTCGCCACCTGAAGAAAACTGAGCGCGCCCACGGAATGGCGCTCGACGTACTGGCTGATGAAAATCACGTGCAGGGCGAACATCACCGCGCAGCCAAGAGCGATCGCGTCGCCACGGTTCAAATTGCCGATTCCTTCGGGCGGAATCATCAGGAAGTAAAGGCCCGCCAGGGCAGAAAATGCGCCGAGCCATATCCAAATATTGATGCGTCGGTGTCCGAAAGCCGCGAGGAAAACAGGCACGAGGACGACGCTCGATCCGGTGATGAAAGCAGCCTTCGATGCCGTCGTGAACTTCAGTCCCGTCGTTTGAAACGCGTAGCCCCCGAACATGAAAAAGCCAATTTGCACCCCTGCCCAGATCGTGTGCCGGTTCAACCCGCGCAGCGCCCGCCAAAACAAAATCGCCATCACCACGGCAGCGAGGGCAAAGCGAACCGCGATGTAGGTGAAGATGGATACGTCCGCCAGCGCGTCCTTGACCACGATAAACGTCCCGCCCCACACGAGCGAACAGAACAAGAGCGCGAGATCGGCGCGGACGCGTTTACTCAACATTTTCCTCTGCCGCGCGCTGATCGGTTGCGTACACCATCTTTTCTCCGGTACGGCGCAAACGTCGAACGACGAGTGTAAGCACCCAACAGCGACGAGGCAAGGCGCAGCGAATTTGGAGCGGCGACAGAAGCCGAATCGGTTCTGCTTATACGACCAGCCATTATGTCCGAATCCGAAACTGGCGGGACGCGTTCGATTGACGTGCGCGGCGGTATAGTAGAAGCTTCGTTAAATCATGTCCCGACGAATAGCTGCGATTTTTTGCCTTTGCGCGGCGCTCTGGATTGGGCCTGGAACACCGATGCGGGCGGCCAAGCGTGAAGCGTGGGTGGAAGTGCGTTCACCAAATTTCATTATCGTCAGCAATGCCGGAGAAAAGCAGGCGCGCAAGACTGCGATTCAGTTCGAGCAGATTCACACCTTATTCCGCGAAGGACTGGCCGTCGCCCAAGGCCACCCCAGCCCGGTGATCACTATCTTCGCCCTCAAGGATGAGAAGTCGCTCAGCGAGCTACTGCCCGAATATTGGACCAAAGGGCACATGCATCCGTCGGGCGTATTTACCTACCGCATGTATCAATACTATGCGGCCGTGAATCTGGAAGCCCAGGGCACGAATCCGTTTGCGACGATGTACCACGAGTATTACCACTCGCTGACCATGCCGTACTTTCCGGAATTGCCGATATGGTTGAGCGAAGGACTGGCCGATTTCTTCGGCCAATCGCAAGTCAACGGAAACATCGCAACGATGGGCGTGGCGGATCCTGCTCTTATTGCGGAACTACGACAGAACAAACTCATACCGCTGGACGTGCTTTTTCACGTAGACGCTTCGTCGCCCTATTACAACGAGGAGAATAAAACTTCCGTTTTCTACGCGGAGTCCTGGGCGCTCACTCATTACCTCATGATCGGAGACAGGCAAACGCACCGGCAGATGCTTCTTGATTACGCCAGCGCGTTGTCCTCGGGCTTGTCTCCCGACCAAGCCGCGGCGAAGGCGTTCGGGGATCTGAAGAAATTGCAGGACGATCTTTCGCGATACATCAGCAAATTCACGTTTTCCTATTTTCAGATGAAGGCGCCCGCCGAGTTAGCGCCAACTGAATTTCAGGCTCGCATGATTACAGATGCGGAGGAAGAAGCTTATCGCGGAGGCTTCTTCGCGATTCGTAGGCGTCCGGAGGCGAAGCAGATCCTGCAGAACGCCGTGAATCTCGATCCGATGCTCGCGCTCGCCCGCCAAAACCTCGGCATCGAGGACTACTTGGAGGGCAATCGAGACTCGGCGTTAACCTCCATCTCCGAGGCGGTGCAGTTCGATCCGAAAAACGGGTTCGCGCGTTATCTCCGGGCGTATCTCACTTTCTTTGGCGCCGGCGGCTTTCCGCAAGATTCTCAGATCGAAGAAGATCTGCGGCAGGCGATTGTGTCGAAGCCCGACTTCGCCCCTGCCAACGCACTGCTCGGGCTCTATCTTTCGAGCCGGCGCCAAAATGGCGACGAAGCGCTGACCTACGCGAAGAAAGCAGTGAGCCTGGAGCCCGGAAACACCGAATTCATTTACGATCTGGCCCAAGTTCTCGCGCAGATGCAGCGGTTCGACGAAGCGCAGTACGTCGCGGAGCGAGGCCGGTCGAGCGCGCGAAGCGCCGAGTATCGGGCAAGAATCGACCAATTTGTTGCCTATCTCCAGAATGCTCGCAGTCTCGCCAAACATAGTGCGGATGATCAAAACGCGGGCGCGAAGTCGCAGCCAATGCCGGGGGTAACGGTCAACTCTCCAGCAGCGCCGGAAGAAGCGGCCAAAGAGCCCGACAATTCCCGCGAAGTGACAGGCGTGGTGATGCAGGAAAGTTGCGCGGGCGGTTTGAAGCTCCAAGTGGCAGCTGGCACCGAGGTATTTACGCTTCATCTTCAGCCTGGCGCGCACTCGGCAATCCGCATGATGACAAAACCAGCGCTAGACTTTGATATTTGTAAGTCTCTGAAAGGCACGCAGGTCGCGGTGCGTTTCGTTCCCGACGAGGCGAAAAAAGGCAGCGGTGCTATTCAGCAGTTAACGATTTTAGCGGCCGGCACGCCGACTCCCACAACGGTGCCGAAACAGGCGCCTGCGCCCGCTATGACAAAACCTCTTCGCCTCGCAGCAGGTGCCAACGGGCCACAAACCGTGAGCGCAACTTTGTCCGGCCGAGTGACCGCTGTAACGTGCGATAAGAGCGAGATGCGGTTGACTCTGCTCGTGCGAGAGTCCGAATTCGAACTACATGCGCGAGACTACACGCACGTGCATTTCGAGCAGTCCGTGCCATTCGATACGGGAGAATTTCAACCCTGCATCCAGCTGAAAGGTCATGACGCGACAATCGAATACGTCGTAACCGAGAAAGAGAATTACGACGGCGAGATTCAGTCAGTTGAGGTGGGCAAGTAGTTCAACCGGGCGCCAAGAGTTGTCAGACTTCGCCGGACTTCAGTGCGGCTGCTCGAAGACGATGCGACCGCCCACGATCGTCATCGCGACATGTGTCGAGAGCAGATCGCGTGGAGGAATTCGCGTGATATCTACAGGAAACACGACAATGTCGGCGAGCATGCCGGGCGCGATCGTTCCCTTTCTTTTTTCTTCAAACTCCGCATAGGCAGAGCCCGCTGTGTAAGCGCGGAGGCAATCGTCGATTGGAAGCTTTTCCTGGGGCTGCCAGCCACCCGGCGGTCCACCTCCCGGAAGTTCTCGCGTGACGCACGCATAAATTCCACGCAGCGGATTGATTGACTCTACCGGATAGTCCGTTCCGAAGGCTAAGCGGACGCCGTCCTTTTCCATCGTGTGCCACGCATATCCGCCTTTCACGCGTTCGGAGCCGAGACGATCAGTGGCCCATCGCTCATCGTCGAGCAGGTGCGAAGGCTGCATCGACGCGACAACACCCAGAGAAGCGAAGCGCGCGAAATCGCCGGGAGCGACAACCTGCGCATGCTCCACTCGATCGCGCCGCTCGAGCGGGCCATTTGCCTTTTCAGCGGCCGCAAACGCATCGAGAGCAATTTGATTGGCGCGGTCGCCAATCGCGTGAAGTGCGATTTGGAATCCGGCGCGGTCGCGCTCGACCGCCATCTGCGTAAGCGCCGTCGGATCGAGGCGCAGGATACCGGACGTTGCGGGATCATCGGAATAGGGCGCGAGCAGCGCAGCCGTCCGCGAACCAAGCGAGCCATCGATGAGTGCCTTCAGCGCGCCCGTTTTCAGCCATGGATCGGTCGTGCCCCCGGCGCGTCGCATCTCTTCGAGGCGAGCCACCGGGAGACTGAACGGAAGCCATTCCGTGATGCGGATCTTCTGTTTTCCGTCGCGTTTCAATTGCTGAAGGACTAAGTAATTTTCCCAGCCAAAATTGTCGCCATCGTCCGGCGACATGACGGAATTATCTTGAACGGACGTGACTCCGTATTGCGATGCCTCGTCCATGACAAGAGCGAACGCGCGCAGGCGTTGCGCTTGGGAATACGGCGGGACGCGCTCGTAGACAAGATTCTTCGCAGAATCTTCTTCGAGCATTCCGGTCGGTTCGCCCGTGGCGGGATCGCGTTCGATGTGGCCGCCGGGCGGATCGGGCGTTTCGCGAGTGATACCTGCAATCTTAAGCGCACGCGAATTTACTACTGCAACGTGACCATCGACGCGTTCGGAAAATATCGGATGGTCCGTCGAGATCGCGTCAAGATCCTGTCGGTTGGGAAATTTTTTCGTGGGCCACAGGGTGTGATCCCATCCAGGAGCGATAATCCATTCGCCGGGCCCAAACTCCTTTAGCCGCGCGCGCACCCTCTGCTGGACTTCCCCGATCGAGGTCGTCCCTCTCAAATCCACCTCTAGCTCAGCATACGCGCCGGCGGCAAGATGGACATGGGCATCATTGAAGCCGGGCATCGCGAACCGGCCATGTAGATCGATGACGCGAGTCTTGGCACCGATCCAAGATTTCACTTCCGCATTAGAATCCGCGCCGGCAATCGCTACGATTAATTCCCCCCGAATCGCGACGGCGCTGGCCCAAGGTTGAGCCGCGAGGCCAGTATAGATTCTCCCGTTGGTGAGGGCGAGATCGGCAGGAGGCTGGAGTGGCGAGGCCTGCGCCGTGGTTCGAGATAGTTGCGCTCGGCGGGCAGCCGCAAGACTCGCCGCAAGACTCGAGTGACGCGATGCCAAGAACTCTGCGCCGATCAACGCGCCGATGATAGCGAAGATGAAGTATTCGAATTTCTGCCGAGGCATCCTACGGTTGAACTCCGGCGAGGGCCAATGCGATGAGGAGCACGCGCTTCAGTCCGAGTTCGCGACCCGTAGGGTCGTACCACTCAGCCAGCGTGTGCGAACCGCTTCCCTTTCCGCCGCCGCCAATTGCTACCGCGGGAATTCCCTGCGAGAGCGGGATGTTCGCGTCGGTGGAGCTCCGCTCGAGGCGCGAGCGGGTGCCCAGAAAACGGTCCACGTTGCGCACCGTTTCGAGAAGCGGCGAATCCTCGGGGAGCTTTCCCGACGGCCGAGATCCGAGAGAAGTGATTTCCATTCGAAGCGCATCAGCGCCCGAACGGCTCGCACCGATTTCGTCTTTGATACCCGCCTGCATCGACTCTCGAAGCGTGCTTTCCAGCCTATCCAACTCGGATTCTTCTTCCGATCGGAGATCGATTTTTACGGCCGCTCGCGAAGGAATCGAGTTCACCGAAGTACCGCCTTCGATCACGCCAAAATTGTAAGAACTGCGGGGTTCATCAGGAACGCGAATCGAAGAAAATTTCACAATCCCGCGCGAAATCGCCGTGATGGGATTCGGAGTGCCAAAATCCGACCAACTGTGGCCACCCGGGCCGGTGATCGTGACCTCGAAACGGCGCGAGGCAATTCCCTGCGTGGTGATGTGTTCGATCGAAGGTCCGTCGATCGCAATCACGGCGGATAATCGCGGGCCAAACTCGTCAACCAGCGCGCGAATGCCACGAAGATTTCCTTCGCCTTCTTCGCCGACGTCGCCCGCGAACACGAGCGTTTTGGTCGTGCGAACGCGGCCCTCCGACAAAGCGCGCGAAACACCGACGAGCGCGGCAAGTCCCGCGCCATTGTCCGCAATGCCTGGAGCTTCCAGGCGCGAAGCATTGCGCTTCACGGTTACATTTGTTCCATGCGGGAACACGGTGTCCAGATGCGCGACCAGCAAGATGACTTCTTTCGCGCCCGCGCCCGGACGCTCTCCAATTACGTTTCCGATCTTGTCGACTCGGACCCGAAGACCGTTGGCTTCGAATAATTTCTTCAGAGCTTCACCGCGACGCGCTTCCTTGAATTCAGGCGCGGGAATTTCCGTCAGGCTGATCTGCTGGTCGGTAATCCACGCGGCACTCTTGTCGATCCAATCGATGGCTCGGGCGCATCCAGGATCCTGCGCGAGCTTCTCGATGGACTCTTCGGCGGCGCGGGCTGAGAGAGTGGACATCAGCAGAAAGATACAGCAGATGGAGGTGAGTTTCACGAGATTCGTACGGGAAATTCTAGCGCCTGCCCGCCGCTCTGCACATCTTGTGCGATGCAAACCTGCTCTTGTGGGGATCAATTTGCCCGGGATTTTCCCGCGGCCGTGGCTGGACCGATCAGCGCAAACAGTTCTTCGTCGGTGAAAATACGCTGCGCCTTTTTCGCCGCGTCGAAAATTCGATCGACCAGCTCATCGCTTGCCGGGACGCCGCGCTTTTCGAGCCAGTAGATCACGTTGGAGCGTCCGCTCAACGGCCCGATTTCGATAATCTGCTCGAGGCCAAAGAGGTGCGACGGCACTCCGCTGTAAATCGAATTGGCGAGTTCTTCGTCACCTTTCTTGTAGGCCTTCACGATCGCAGCCGCGTGCACGCCCGTGGCTGTGCGGAACGCGTCGCGACCGACGACCGGATAGTTCGGCGGTATCGGCGTATGCGTCGCTTTGGAGACGGCGGTCGAATACTTTTTCAGATTCGAGAGATCTTGATCGATCAGGCCCAGCAGCCGGAGATTGACGAGCATCAGTTCCATGGGCGTATTGCCGACGCGTTCACCAAGCGCAAGAGCGGCGGCATGTACTTGATCGGCGCCGGCGGCAATCGCTGCAAGGGAGTTTGCGACTGCCAGGCCGCGGTCGTTGTGTCCGTGCCAATCGACGCGAATTTTTTCTCCTGACGGTTTCACCACTTCATCGATCGCGAATTTGACGAGATTGTATGCGCCGCGAGGCGTGGCGTGGCCGACGGTGTCGCATAGCACGATTGCGCGGGCGCCCGAGCAGATCGCGGTGGAATAGAGTGTGATGACCGTCGAAGGATCGGTGCGGATCGTGTCTTCGGTGACGTACATTACGGGGAGGCCAGCGGATGCGGCGAACTTCACCGCTTCTTCGGTGGTGTGCTGAAGATGATCCACGGTCCAGTCTTCCACGAGCCGGCGAATTGGGCTTGACCCTAAGAACGTGGCCGCTTCGAGAGGCATTCCAACGCGCTCGGAAATTTCGATGATGGGCTTGATGTCGTTCTTAAGGGTGCGCGCCGCGCAGTTGGGACGAATCTTCATGCGCGACTGAACGATTTCACGCGCGAGAGCTTCGGTGTCCGCATAGGCCCTGGGGCCGGCGCCGGGAAGACCGATATTGACCGTATCGATCCCGAGCGACTCCATCAGGTGGAGGATTTCGATTTTCTCGGCGATGCTCGGGTCGTGAACCGAAGGATTCTGAAGGCCATCGCGAAGTGTCTCGTCATTAAGCATCACGCGGCGGCCCGTGGGGATTTCGGCGCCGGTGTATGTGTTCCAGTCGTGGATGAGTTCGTGTTTCATTTTTCGGTGGCTAGACCTTAGTAGCGCAGCGTGTAGCTGTGTGGCGTCTTTGAGCGATCGGGCTTGTAAATCGTCTGGCAAAATTCGCACCGGTAGATTTCAGCCTGCTTGCCCGCCAGGGCTTCGATTTCTTTCGGGTAGTCGTACCAGCGCTTCAAGTGTCCGCAGCAGAGCTTGCCTTTTGCGTCTTTTTCATCGCAGGCGCGCTGGGTGGCTTTCTTCGGCTTGATTTTGGGTGCCACGGGCGCCTCGGGTTCGGTGGCAACGGCGGTCGCCGCTGGCGCGGCGGCAGTTGGAGCAGTGGCAGTCGGCGCAGTGGCAGTCGGCGCAGTGGCAGTCGGCGCAGTGGCAGTCGGCGCAGTGGCAGTCGGCGCAGTGGCAGTCGGCGCAGTGGCGGGCGCCGGCGTCGCTGGGGGCTTCGCTGCCGGAGCAGTGGGAGCAGGCGCTGAGGAAGTGGCAGCTGCGGGCGGGGCAGAAGAACGCGAACCCGCCGACGTTGTCGCCGGAGCTTGCGGCTGCGGCGGAGTTTCCGGTGCGTCTGAGTCTGGCATCAATTCGCTCCCCTTTTTATGCGCCGCAAATATCGCGAAAATTCAGATCCGGCGACGTCGAAAAATCAGGCCGCGAGCCCCGCGTTTTCCGAGCATTGCCTGAAGACGGCGTTTCCAACTCGGCGCGAAAAGGGCTTCGATCATGCTGCCAGCTGCGGCGGCAAAATCCTCGCTGTAACCGTACCACCAAGGCTTCGCAAATCGCGGCAACCGATCTACGTCCACGTATTTTACTTGAACCATTTCGAGCAGTCCAAGACGCGAATGCGTGCGTCCCCAACCGCTCCAGCCGGGACCGCCGTGCGGCGCTTCGGACATGCCGTAGTAACTCGCGACATCGTTGATCATCACGGAGCCGGCGCGAATTCGCGACGCGAGTTCCCCACCGCGGCGAGCGTCGCGTGTCCAAACACTCGCGCTCAGGCCTAACGGCGAGTCGTTCGCGAGAGCGACCGCTTCATCGGCGGAGGCCACAGAACGAATCGCGAGCACCGGACCGAATGTTTCCTCGCGCATGAGCTGCATCGAGTGGTCCACGTGCGTGACCACGGCGGGCTCGAGAAAATTCGGGCCGAGATCGGGGCGACGGTTGCCGCCGGTGAGAATCCGCGCGCCCTGCTGTTGGGCCTTGCGCAGTTGCTGCTCGACTCTTTCGAGTTGGCGCGGGCGAATCATTGGACCAATGTCGGCATCGCAATCGGATGCCGGGCCAAGGCGAAGCTTCTTTGTTTTTTCAACGCAGAGCTGTGTGAATCGTTCCGCCGCTGACTGTTCGACGTATACGCGTTCGACGGAAAGACAAGCCTGACCGCAGTTCGTAAAACCGCCCCAAACGGCGGCGCTCGACGCAATTTCCAGATCGGCATCGGCGAGAACGATCATGGCGTCTTTGCCGCCGAGCTCGAGCACGGATGGAATCAATTTGCTGGCGCACGCTTCAGCGATTCGGCGGCCGGTGTCAACGCTTCCAGTGAAGAATACCTTCGCCGGGCCGGCCTCGATAATCGCAGCGCCGACATCACCGCCGCCCTGCAAAACTTGAACGAGGCCTTTGGGAAAGCCGGCTTGTTCGATCAGCTCGCCGACCAGCGCTCCGGTGGCGGGAGTGAGCTCCGACGGTTTCAGCAGCACGGCGTTGCCAGCGACGAGAGCCGGAATTATTTCCGTCATCGGAATCGCGAACGGGAAATTCCAGGGCGAAATAATTGCGACGACGCCGTGCGGCTCGAACTCGAGCCAGCCGGATTTTGCTTTCAAGGCGATATTGTGGTGCGGCACGCGCTCGGGACGCAGCCATCGCGGCGCCTGGCGCGCGAGGAAATTGGCCGTATCGAGAGCGAGAAGTACTTCTGCCAGGATCGCTTCGGCGCGCGGCTTGCCGGTTTCGCGGATGATGACACCGGAGATGTCGTCGCGGCGCTCGAAAATCGCGTCGGCAAGCTGGCGAAGCATCTCACAGCGTTCACGAAGCGGGCGCGCCGCCCATTTTTTCTGCGCGGTGCGAGCCTTTTCGAAAATGCCGGGAATTGTATCGAGAGGCGTAGCCGGGACGAACACGACGATATCGCCAGTACATGGATTAACGGAGTCTACAAAATCCTGCCCGGTGCCAGATTGCGTTCCAAGCGGTCGTGGGGAAACTGCCATTTCGTTTCGGATTCTAACCGATTTGGACGACGAGCGGACAGTTCCCTGAAACCTGAACGCTCGCGCTGAGCAACCAAGAACGGACAAGATTGAAATTCCGGGATTCCAGGAACATCGAGCTTTGTTGCTATTAGAAATTAGGTAAGTAGTGTTTCTACGGGGGTTAGCTGAAATTCTGAAATGGCGAATGTTGCTATTAGAAGTTCGCCGTCGAAATTCGAGCGCTGCAAGACGGCGCGACGAATCGTATGAAAAGTATGCGTTGTGACGCCGATTAGAATTTTGCATGTCGCTGAATCTGGGTAAGTTAGTGCGATTTCTAATCGCGGAACCGTAGATTAGCCGCCACGGCGGCCAGGGAAGTGAGGTGACGGCTGACGATTTGCGAGCGCTGAGTGGCGAGCAAATACCGGGCAATAGGCGAGCGGCGATGAGCGACTGCCGAGCGGAAAGGGAGGGCGCGGCCTGGCAATCCAGCGGTTGAGTTCCAATTTGGGAATGGCGCGCCAGCGAAGTGATCGGCGCGGCAGGGAGCCGAAATCTGCTGCCTGCCCGTCCTCGCTGCTCTCGTGACGAGTTGTAAGCAACTTGCACGACTGACGTTAACATAACAGTAACTAGCCGTCAAGCGTCGAAATTGGGAGGTAGTGTCCTAATTTGGGCGACAATCTACTCAGCTCGCCGGTCACGCCTTGCTTCGTAAAATCCGCTCACGCATTAGCTTTTCAAATTAGGACACCACCTAACTGGGTGGTCACTCGCGAAAAATTCCCTCCGCGGCTAAAGCCGCACTGATTTTGCACCAGTTGCGGCACGGCTGCCTTTCGTTCCTCAGGGTAAAAAGCCGTGCCCTGAAGTAAAACTCTAAATTTCCCGCACGCGGTGCCTTTCGCGGCGCGGGTCGAGTACTTCAGGGGCTAAAGCCCTTGCTTCTCGATTTGTTTTATGTCGCCCCTAAAGGGGCGACCTACAAGGCGTTTCAACCTGTGGGAATCGAGGCTGTGACACAGACTCTGAGGCCGTGCCCTGACGTAAAACCGCCCTCAACGACTCTATGGTCCCGTGTAAGCGCTGTGGCGACGACTCTCGAGGAAGAGGAGCGGCGAGCGGTCGGGTGATGAACCCCACGACGAGAAAAGTGTCGTCGTGGCTACCCGGCGGATCAAACGCGGCGACTCAGGAGGGGGAAGAAGAACGGCGGCGGGAGCTGGACGATGAGGCGAGCGAGTCTGTGGGATCGGGATATTCGAGCGAGACGAGGTAGAGACCTTCGGCGGGTACCGTGGGGCCGGAGCGCGAACGGTCGCGCGCTTTGAAAATCTGCGCGATGTCCGAGGGCGCGAGCCTTTCCTTCCCGACTTCGATGAGCGTGCCGACAATTTTGCGCACCATGTAACGCAGAAACGAACGGCCGCGAACGACGTAGGCGATCTCGTCGCGGTCGGGTTCGCGAATGATTTCCGAAGAATAAATCACGCGGACTACTTCGCGTTCGCGGTCGTCATCTTCCGCGCCGGACGAGGCGGAGAACGATGTGAAATCGCGCTCGCCTTCAAATTCGCGCGCGGCTCGGGCCATCGCGGCTTCGTCGAGCGGCCCCGAATAGTGCAGCGCGCGCTGGTATTCAAATGGCGGCAGCACCTGGCCGCGACAGATGCGATAGCGGTACGTTTTTCCCTGCGCCTGCCACCGAGCGTGAAAATCGGGGCCGACTTCTTCGGCCGCGACGATGCGAATGGCCGGCGGAAGCAGCGCATTCAGTGCGCGCTGAAATTCGGCGGCGGAGAGCCCGGATTGGGTTCGGAGATGCGCGACCTGGCCGAGCGCGTGCACGCCTGTGTCAGTGCGGCTTGCTCCGTGGACGAAGATTTTCTCCTGCGTGATCTGGCTCGCGGCGTCGGCGATGGCGCCTTGAATCGTCGGTAGGCCCGGCTGGACTTGCCAGCCGTGGAAGGTGGCACCGTCGTAAGCGATGGTTAGTTTGAGGTTACGCATCGGAGACGGTTGAATTATCGCACGCGAAGCGAGGGCACCCTAGCTCGGTTCAAGCATCTCCGCTCCTTTCCTCCGAGTCTTGGACAGGTCAGCATTGCCCCAGTCTAATCGGTCGCGAGGAGCCGACGCTTTTCTTCAATCAACTGCGAAGGCAACCCAAACGCCTGGTAGGGTCAAGTACCGATTGTTCGAGATTGGCGCGGGCGGTATGCTTTTGGCTTGGAGGGCTGCGATGGCGATGTCCGTTTGGCGGGGGATGATTTCGTTTGGGTTGGTGTCGATTCCGATCCGGTTGTATGCGGCGGCGCGGGAGAAACGGATCAACCTGCATCAGATTCATAGCGTGTGCAAGACGCGGTTGAAGCAGCCGCTCTACTGCCCGCATTGCAAGCGGTTCGTGGAGCGTTCGGAAGTGATCAAGGGATACGAGTACGAGAAGGGGCAGTACGTGTTTATCGACCCGGACGAGATTAAGAAGATCACGCCGGAGTCGGGGCGGACGATGGAGATTCTGGCGTTCCTCGAGCAGTCGGACGTGGACCCGATTTATTTCGAATCGTCGTTCCTGGCGCTGCCCGATGAAAAAGCCGACAAGCCTTACGTGCTTTTGCTGAAGGCGCTCGAGGAGACGAACAAGATGGGCGTCGCGAAGGTGACGATGCACCAGCGCGAGTACACGATTTTCATTCGCGCGCGCAACCACGGGTTGACGTTGCATACGATGTACTACCAAAACGAAATTGCAGCGGTGGCGGCCTACGGGAAGAACTACGACATTAAGTTGAAGCCGGAGGAAATCAAGCTTGCCGAGCAATTGGTGGAAAGTTTGTCGTCGCGCTTCAAGCCTGAGGCATATAAGGACGAATTCCAGGCGCGGCTGAACGAATTGATTGAGGCGAAGCTCAAGGGCAAGACAGTGGCTCCGACGCCGAAGCGCCCGAGGGCGCCCGTGATCGACATGATGGAGGCGCTGAAGAAGAGCCTGGGCGAAGGGCGGCGTGCGGCAGCGGCGGCGAGGCCGAAGCCGGCAAGGACGGCGTCGGCGGGGCATCATCGGCAGCATCGCAAGGCGAGTTGATGGTCTTTAATTTCTCGAGCTGGATTTCTTTGAGCTGAATTTCTCGAGCTGAAGAATTGAATTCATTCGGTTGATTGTTTTCCATCGCATTCCAACACCTGCTGCAAACCGATGCACTTAACTGCGCGTATCTTACGATTCGCGATATCGCCGGTGCGCGCGCACTTGCTTGACACAATGGACTGGCGGCGAATATAACCAACGGTTTCAATCGAAGAGCAATTCAACAAGGAGAAACATGGGCCACGAATGGCGGCGAGAGCGAGGGCACGCAGAGGCGGAGTCAGTGGAAAGAGGCCGGCCGAATCGGCGGGAGTTCTTGGCGGGATCGGTTGGCGCATTGGCGGCAGCACGGATGAATAAGTTGGGCGCGTTCGGTTCGCTTCCACGAGCGGCGGCGAAAGAGGCGGCTCCCACCGCGGCGGCGCCCCATCGCGTGATCATCGACACGGACCCGGGAGTGGATGACGCGCTGGCGATCTTGCTGGCGCTGCGTTCGCCGGAATTGAAAGTAGAAGCGATTACGCCCGTAGCCGGGAATGTGCCGCTCGATTTTACGCTGCCGAATGCGTTGAAACTGGTGGAGATTGCCGGCAGGACTGATGTTCCGGTGGCGGGCGGCGCGCGTCATCCGCTGGTGCGTCAATTGATCACCGCGTCGCACGTGCACGGTAACAACGGACTTGCGGGCGTGGAATTTCCGGAGCCGAAGATCAAGCCGGTGGCGGAAAAGGCGCCGGAAATGATTCGCAAGATCGTGAATGCGAACCCGGGCGAAATTTCGATTGTGGCAGTGGGCCCGCTGACGAACGTGGCGCTCGCGCTGCGTGACGATCCCGATCTGGCGGGAAAGCTTCGCAGCATCGTGATCATGGGCGGGTCGCTTTCGGGCGGAAACGTGACGCCAGCGGCAGAATTCAACTTGTATGTGGATCCGGAAGCCGCGCGCGTGGTGTTTGACGCGGGCGTACCGTTGACGATGGTGGGGCTCGACGTGACGCGCAAAGTTCTATTTACGGACGAGCGGCTGAAGGCATTGGAAGTGGCGAAAAATCCTTCAGGCATCGCGGCCGCAAAAATCATGGCGGCAACGCTCGAGCATTTGAACCGCGGTCCGCACCCTATGATCGAAGCGATGCACGACCCGCTAACCGTGGCGAACCTGATCGATCCGGGAATTTTGACATTGAAGGATTACTACGTCGAGGTGGAGACGGAAGGCGAGTTCACGGCGGGAGAAACTATGGGATGGGCGTACGCACCCGCGCGCGGCTCGGCACCGATGGCGCTCGCGGGTAAGCATGACGGGTCTACGGTTCTGGCGACAGATGAAACGTTCAAGGCGAATGCGAAAGTTGCCGTGGAAGTCGACGCGGATCGCTTCTTCCGCCTACTTCTGGGACGACTTACGGCGTAGTCTCGAACGGCCCATTGGCCGTTACGGACTCGATCGCGGGGACGAGGTCCGTGGGGATGTGCACTTTAGCGATGTAGCCGCGAGCGCCGGCGTCGGCCGCCGCACGCGCCATTTCCAGCGAGTGATACTGCGTGAGGAAATAGATATTCGCATCCGGCCGGTCTTTTTTGATCAGCTCGGCGGCCTGCAGGCCATTGAGGTGCGGCATTGAGACATCGAGAAGAACAATGTCCGGATTCAGGGTAAGCGCCTTTTGTACGGCATCCTGGCCGTCCCCGGCTTCCCCACATACACTCCAACCCTTGTGCATTTCGAGAAGCATTTTTAGCCCGGCGCGTACCATTGGCACATCGTCGGCGATTAGAATTCGCAGCATTGCGATACCTCCGTTTCGACGAGCAGAGGAAGCAGCGAGGTCATGAGGAAAGGCGCAGGGCCAAGAGGATGAACTCGTCTTCGAGCTACCAAGTTAGAGTGGGAACTATGGCTGGCGAATAGGGTAATCTCTGTATTCGTTCGCGTTTCGCGTAACTTTATGGGCACATAGCCACAGGCGATTTCCTCATTCTGTGAAAGGCGGCGGGACAAGAACTTCCATGCGAATGAGCAATCTCAAACAGTAAGTGTAATCAAACTGGCTGGTTGGCAGTCAAGATTTGGTAGACTCCGAAGCCGATCGGAGGAAATCATGTTGCGAACAGTGTTTGCAGGCGCCATTACGTGCGCAATTCTCGCGCTGGGTTTGTCACAACCTACTTCGCAGCCGACCTACGAGAATCTGAACTCCGTTCTATGGATTCAAACGGCTGTGGAGTACAAAGCGAGCGCGGTGCAGACCTATCGTCTGGCGCAAGTGGCGCTTTTGCAGGGGCTGCGCGACACCCATTGGACGGCGGCGCTCGAACAAAATGGCGACTTCCAGAATCTGCCGCCGGCGGTGGTCCTGGATCTGGACGAAACGGTGCTGGACAATTCCGTCTTTGACGCGCGGTTGATCACATCGCCGATCAAACCGGATGAAATCGACGCGCTGTGGATGAAATGGATGGACGAACGGCGCGCAGATCTCGTTCCCGGCGCGATGGATTTTCTGCAATTCGCGCATGCGAACGGCGTGACGCCAATTTACATTACGAATCGCACGTGCGATTCGTCGAGGGATGATGATCCCACCGTGCAGATGTTGCGTAAACTTCATCTGCCGCTCGATTCGGCAGTCGATCGACTCTTTTGCGCGAAGAGCAGCAAGGATACAGATAAAACGCCCCGGCGGCGGCTGGCGGCGGCGAAGTTTCGCATTCTGCTGCTATTCGGCGACCAGTTGGGAGATTTTCTGACGATCCCCGCTGACGAGGCGAATCTGGAGGGGCGCGAGAAACTTTTTCTCGCGCATCAAAGTTTGTGGGGCGAACGCTGGTTTCAATTGGCGAATCCGATGTATGGATCGTGGCAAGCGGCAGTGGGTTACACCGTGCCGGAGAAACTCAAGCACCTGCGGCAGTGACTGCTCACGTCCTCCTCAGACATGGTTCTTTCGTCTTCGGAGGGCCAGGAAAAATTCTTCACCGGCGGTTATACAGGGTTGATGATCGAAGGGGCCGGCCACTTCCTGCCGCGGGAAGCTCCGGACGTGGTGGCAAAGGCGGTCATCTCGCATTTCCGTTCGGAGCTGCACTCAACCGCGCGCGCTTCTTAATGATGGCTAGTTCTTTCGCGGTTGTTCTTTGATGAGGCGCTGGAACTCAGGATCATCGTGAATACAGGCGAGGTCGTTATCGCGGGAGGCCCAGTCCGGATTATGGTAGCCCGCCTCGACCGCCTTCTTGAGGGTGGCCAGGGCTTCGGCTTTCATGTTCAGATTCCCGTAGGTGCAAGCCGCGTTATAAAGCGTGAGCGGGTCGTTCCCGCGCATCGCCACAGCTTTTTCTACTTCCGATGCCGCCTCGCTCGCGCGGCCAACCGACGCGTAAGTGGTGGCCAACAAGACATGCGCTCTGGCATCTTCCGGCACGGTCTGCAGTTGACGCTCCAGAAGTGAGATAAACCGGTCCTGAAGTTTCGCGACTGCCGTCATGTCTCCAACCTTAGTGAGCGCGAGTTGATACGGGATATAGACGTTGTAATCATCCCCGGCGGCGGCCAGGGCGCGATCGGCCAGCTCGGCTGCCTCTTTGAAGCGGTCGGATTCATAGAGTGCCCGTCCGAGCGAGCCGTAACCGTCGTCGCAGTCCGGCTTCAGCTCGATTGCTTTGCGGGCCCAACGAATCGCTTCGTCGTATTGCTTCTGCGCGTAGCGCATCCGCGCGCATGCCGCGAGGGCCTCGGGCAACTCCGGTTTGAGCGCAACCGCGCGCTCGGCCGCGCGAATTCCCTTCTCGATGAATTCCTGATTGGCGCCGCGGGCCTCGACCAGCAATCCGCAAACGTGGGCCATTCCCGCATAGGAGAGCGCGAAATCCGGATCGAGCTCAATCGCTCGCTCGTACATCTGCATGGCGAATTCCAGATTTCCCATCCGCCGGTAGTTCCGCCCACGCAGCAGGTAATCGTAAGCCTCCGCATTCTCCGTGGGCTTGTTCCCGATACCGTTTTCCTCTTGCGGCGTCAGAGTGATGCGCAGAGCCTGCGCTATGCTCCGCGCGATTTCTTCCTGCACGTCGAACACGTCTTTCATCTCGCGGTCGTAGCGCTCGGCCCAGACGGGAAAATCACGGCCGGTATCGACGAGCTGGGCGTTGATGCGCAGGCGATTGCCGGCACGCCGCAGGGTGCCACCGAGCACGTACTTCGCACCCAGCCTCGCCCCGATATCCGGCGCCGTCAACGGAGTATCCCGGAACGCCAGCACCGTGGCGCGCGGGAACACGTGCAGCCCCTTGATCTTCAGTAGTTCCGTGATGATGTCTTCGGACATTCCATCGCGGAAATACTCGTCTTCCTTCGCCCCGCTCATGTTTTCGAAGTAGAGCACCGCCAGCGTGTTCTCCGCCCGGGCCACCGCGATTGGGGAAGAACTCGTAATCGCCCGGCCCGATTCCGTATCGCGCTTCAGGCGCTGGAGATCGGTGCGCATCTCCGATGCTTTCTGGTAGCGCATTCGCCGGTCTTTCTCGAGCGCGCGCATGATGATGCGATCCAGCTCCGGTAAGATGACCGGATTCAAACGCATCGGCGGGACAGGATCCCGGTTGAGAATCGCCTCGAAAATTACAGCCGGTGTATTCCCGCTGAAAGCTTGCCGCCCCGTGGCCATTTCGTAGAGCACCACTCCGAAAGAGAACAAGTCGCTGCGCGCGTCCAACTCTTCGCCGCGCGCCTGTTCCGGCGACATATAGGCGACCGTTCCCATCGACTTCCCCGAGCTGGTCAAAGTTTCGTTCCCAAGTCCCCGGGTCGAGGCCGACCACGAATCCTGGGTCTCGCCCATTCCGGGCTCCCAGGCGGCGGGCTTCGCGAGTCCGAAATCCAAAACTTTCGGCCGGCCCTGGGTGATGAAAATGTTTGCGGGCTTGATGTCGCGGTGCACAATTCCCTTCGCGTGCGCGGCATCGAGCGCATCGGCAATCTGCACGGCATAATCGAGCAGCTCGTCCGACGGCATGGGGTGGCCCTCGATGAGATGCCTCAGCGTCTGGCCTTCGAGAAGCTCCATCACGATGAAGCGGCGGCCCTGCTCTTCATCAATGTCGTGAATCGTGCAGATATTCGGATGGTTCAGTGCGGAAGCAGCGCGCGCCTCGCGCTGAAATCGCTCGAGCGCATTTTGGTCCCGGGAGAGTTCCTCAGGGAGGAATTTAACCGCCACTTGCCGGCCCAAACGCGTATCGTCAGCTTTATAGACGACCCCCATGCCGCCGCCGCCGAGCTTCTCGAGTATCCGATAGTGGGGAATGGTCTGGCCGGTCATGGTAGGCACCGCGCCCATAGCGGCTGCATGTTAGGCCGACGGTGCGCTCAAGTCAATGCGCAGCCGAGCTATTGTAGCTGCAAAGTGAGAATGTCCGGTTTGTGCAAAGTAGAAATGTCCGCTTTTCTAGGGGTCCGGGGGCCCCATGGAAGAGGAGCGGATCGAGTTGAGCGCGCGCGAGCGGGAGCGGTTGAAGGTG
>Ga0185299_10001339_pt1 | contig 48988 bp, 47 predicted proteins | sample PaiPotPPA55metaG_FD_128002 | JGI IMG/M metagenome (GOLD analysis project Ga0185299, IMG submission 128002) | Iron sulfur acid spring bacterial and archeal communities from Banff, Canada, to study Microbial Dark Matter (Phase II) - Paint Pots PPA... ... | reverse complement strand
CGTCATCTCTGGGTGCTCCGAAAGAGAATGCTGGGTTCGCTAAAACCCAGTGTTCATCATTCTTTTAGAGCACCTTTTCTTTTTTTGCTAGCAAAATCCTGAATAATCCAGGCTAGAGCAGTTCAACCGGCGAGCGAATGAAATGACGCTTGACGAGCCGCAAACAAGGTCTGCAAACAGGGGTTTTGGTACAGTTTTGGTACAGTGACAACAGAAAAGCGAAGGATCGGATTTTGGAATCGGCGGAATTGCTCTAGAATGAACGTAACGTCTACTGTGGGCGTGTAGCTCAGCTGGGAGAGCACCTGCTTTGCAAGCAGGGGGTCACCGGTTCGATCCCGGTCACGTCCACCAACTTTTTTACTGATTGCAAAAAACTTAGCAGTTTCATCTCTGCTCTGATCCCTACGTTTGACCCCGACTGTGCACGAACTGTGCACGAATGGGGTTATTGCACCGCGACTGTGCACATTGGAGCCACCATCAAAGCGTCAGCGGCCGCCGCTTCCATTTCATTTGCTCGACGATTAAGCCTTTCCAGAGCTTCGCGCCTCATCTGCAACTTCATTTGGGAATACTTTTTGAAGACTTGCGCGTCGGTCTGGCGAAGCATCTGAGTTACCCACTCGTCGGCTACGCCTCCTGCGCTCAGTCTTGTGGCATACGTGGAGCGCAGGTCGTAAATCCGAAGGTAGGCAATCTTTGCTCGCCGAAGAGTTTTTCGCCAAACGCTTTGAATGCTTCAACAGCGAGCGAACTGAGGGGAACTTCAGCGATACCGTTCGGAGTCTTTGAGTTCGGTATCCAGACCACCACATTTTGCAGATCCACTTGGTCCTTCCTCAGGGGACAGTTCCTTGTAGATTCGCAACCCAGTCTCGGTGACGATTCGAATCACGTTCCGCAAATACTGCGGAGCGTGGGATTCGACGCGCTGCTGTTCAGACCACGCGACGTAGTGAGGTCTAAACAATCCTTTCACGGCAACCGGGAATTCGACACCTGAACACGGATTCGATGCTAGGAACTTCTTGCGGACCCGTTGAGCATACGTCGGAGAACTCTAAACTCCTGATGTATTGAACCGGGGCGAGTCCACTTGTTCGCCCGCGTCGTCGATCACGACGAAGGCGCTGCCATTTCCGAAAAGTGGCGAGTGGAGATTGGGTGCTTTTCCGCTAGCACGTTAATCAATACCTGGGTTTTGGGCCAGCAGATGGTTTGGGTTTGGTGGGGATGACGATGAAGTCGGCGGTGCGGATTACGGTTTGGTTAGTGAGCAGATCGATGGCGGTGACTTCAATGGTGTAGTGGCCAGGGGAGAGGGAGATGACGGGAATGAAACGGTGAATCGTGAGTTGCTCGCCTCCTTGATGAAGATCCTCTGGAGTTTCCACCTCCCGCCAAACCTCCTGCAGGTTCTGCGTAATGCGGTAGGCCACGGAGACTTTGGTTCTGTGAGAGGCTTCGCCCAGGTACAGGTTGTAGAGCTGAAGATAAATGCCAAGTTTGTCGGAGCTAGAGAACTCCTTGCTCAGGTGCGGACGCACTTTGTAGGAATTGAGGACAAACTGTCCGGTGCCGATCTGGCTGGAGGGCACACGCTCGATCTGATCGGCCAGTATTAGGGAGCTGGCATCGAGTTTTGCTTCCTCAAAATGTGGCACGCGAAGAGCGGTACCAAGCACACCGATGTTCCCGCTCTGCCTGTCCTTGATCACGATGTCTAGACGGTAGAGACCGGCGCGAAGGGGCACGGATTTTTGGTACACAGAGTCGAGGTCCAGAGAGAACTGGAAGAGCGACTCAGGAATATCGCGAGAGATGACGTCCTCAAACGTCTGCACGACGCGTCCGCCGACAGTAGTAATGCGAGCGTAGAGGTCGAGGACCGTCGAGTGCATGCCCTGCTTGCTTTCGAAGCTAAGGTCGCGATTCCGCAACTGGATGGTAATGGGAACCAGGTCGGTGTCGGTTGTCGCGCGCAAGAAGTCCGAACGATATTGGAAGGGGAGCTGATTGGCGACGATGCGCGAAGAGACTTTTTCTGCAAGGTCAGGAAAATGCTGAGGAGCACGCTGGACACGGAAGAGACGGTCGAGGTTATCGAACTCCTTGGTGTTTGTGGACATTCCACCCAGTGGCATCGGGCAGGTGGTCCCATTGGTATTGGAGAAGCGGCTGGCCCTTGTTAATTGGTTCATGGTCTCCGACAGGCTGGAGCCAGCGCCAGGGACGTGTGCGAGGGCGTCCTTCTCACAGGGATCCATGGTGATGTGATACTCGCCAGAACCGCTAGGATCGACAAATTCGATTTCGATGTTTTCGCCAACGCCTTCGAGGTGGCGATAACGCCACAGTTCCCACGGGTAGGTGGTAGTAGAGCCGCCGCCCTGGTCGATGGGCCGATCGTAGGTGCCGCCGCTCGGATGAGACTCAATTTCATCGGGTGGGCCCCACAGGATGTAGATGTGGCCGCGGTCAGTCTTTCTGCCAGGAATGCCGGAGGCGAAGCGCTCATCAGCGTAAGCCAAGCGCCGATAATGCTCTTCCTTATAGGTGTTGGCGGCGGATTCCGGATCGGGATTGCGGCGGTCCCAGAAGCTCTCGACGAATTGTTCGCGCTCTTCGTTCGTAGAGAGCTGAAGGAACGCGCGGCGTTCTTCGTTGGTAATGATGTCCGGGACGTCTTTCGTCAACCAGGAGTCGTATGCAGAACCAAGCTCCCTGGCAAGTTTCTTCTCTCGCTTCCGCTCTTTCTTGTTCGTGGCAGTGCTCGGGCTTTCTTGCGAAGTGGCCTGATCCTGCGCCAAGGCGTGGACCGAGGAAGTGAGAAGAGTGGAAAGGAGCAGAATCGGCAGTTGACAACGCGAGAATCCCATGAGGACACCTCCCTGCCAAGCAGCGAGCCACGCAGAGCCCCACACTTCTGGAACCTGCTTGGTGTTCCAATGGACCAGTCAGAGTCGAGTATTGCACCAGGGGTTGCCTCAGACTTCTGGTCCTTATTTGGCCGGAATCCGGAAGCAATCCAGAAGCGAACTGTGCACGAACTGTGCACGAATCGTAGATGTCTTCGAGCTCACCTCTCCTTGACAATTTGCCGAAAACCGTCTCCGCACCGTATTGCTGGCCTTCTTTGCGATTACGGCGGTATCGCTTGCATGCGTGGGATTGTACGGAACCCTCAGCTATTTTCCGTGAATGTTCGCCGGCGTGAGGTTGGCTTGCGCCTCGCATTAGGAGCTTTGCGAGGACAAATCATCTGGCAATTTCTCTTGCAAGGCATGGGAGTTACTTTCCTGGGTTGTGTGGCGGGTGCAGGTCTTGCGGTAGCCTTCGCGCGTGTGCTGTCCGAGATGCTCTACGGTGTCTCGCCGTCAGATGTCACAACGTCGGTAGCCGTGATTCTGACAGTATTACTCGTTGCTGTGGCTGCTTCTCTTGTGCCGGCCATCCGCGCCGCTGGCGTGGAACCCATGCAGGTACTACGCGAAGAGTAGGCAGAGACCTTAAACTCAGTACGGTTTCACCTATCCCGCTGGGGCGGTCGCTATTCGGAGCTTCGCATTTCATTTGCTGCTTCCATCAGCTGACAGGCATTGCAGACCTGCGTTCTGAATCCGAACTCAAGATCGGCGCGGCACCACTCCGCCGGAAATACCCCGGGAAAGTTCGTAGGGCTTAAATGTGATACACAAGAATGTGATATCCTTACACATTAGGGGTTAAAGGGATGCGTACCAACATTGATATCGACGATCGCTTGATGCGACAGGCAATGAGGAGCAGCCGATCACGGACAAAACGGGCCGCAGTCGAGGAAGGATTGCGCCTGCTGATTCGGACTCGGGGGCAGGCCACCATTCGGCGGCTTCGAGGCAAGATCCGTTGGAATGGAGACCTCCAGAAGTCCCGTCTCACGTGACTTGCAGAGTAGCGATCTATGGTCATCGTTGATACCACGGTTTGGATCGACTATCTACGTGGTCTGCAGAACAAAGAGACCGACTACTTCGATCGTGAACTCGGTCGGCAGCGCTTTGGGCTGACGGACTTGATTCTCTGCGAAACTCTGCAAGGCATCGGAGATGAGAATACATTTATACGAGTCCTGCGCCAACTTCGTAAGTTCGAGGTTTTCGAAACTGGTGGCGAGGAGCTGGCTGTCGAAGCGGCGAGAAATTTTGGGACTCTTCGTCAGCGGGGGCGAACCGTACGCAAAACGATCGATTGCTTGATTGCCACGTTTTGCCTCCTTCGCGGGCATTCGCTATTACACCGGGACCGCGACTACGATCATTTCGAGGATTTGCTGGGTCTGCCAGTCATTCACCCCTGAAGTTGATCACCAGCGAACTTGAAGACTCGCTCCACGCTGCGTAGTAACCAAACAACTCCGTCAAGACGGCCTATAGTCGACGCTTACGTTACGCTCGAAGTGCGAGACTATGCATTATTACAACGCTTGGTCTTGCAGAAGAAAAACGTTCATGTGAATGCTACTGTGAAGAAAGAGAATTGGCAGGAACTCAAATTTCTCGCCCCAGTCAGTCTTATATAGTCCAATCCTCGATTTTCAAGTGCTTCAATCGGCGAAAAGAACGATCGCTCGTGACCAAAATGGCTTCGGCAGCCAATGCGTGAGCTGCGATCATCATATCCAAATTTCCCATCGGGATCCCACCGAACTCCAGGGCGGCCCGCAAATCAGCGTAGCGTCTCGCTGCGTTGGAATCCCACGGCAGAGAGTCCACTCGCAGTAGGAATTCGTCGATAGCTGTTTTCAACCGTACAGCCTCGCGCTTCCGTGCCGCTCCAAACAGCAACGCGGCTTCCGTAACTGCAGAAATTAGAACTTGCGACATGGGCACCTTCAGCAACCGTTCACGAACCCGCGGGACACTGCCTTTAATAATGTGACTGGCAGTATTGGTATCCAGCAGGTAGCGTGGAGGCATCAGAAGAGCTTGCGCTTCTGCGGGGGTGGATCGTCACGCTCGGCCAGAAAGTCCGAAGGCACGTTGATGCTTTTCATCAACTCGAAGAAGTCCTTCCACGACTCGGGGCGCCGCGAGAGGATCACATCTCCGGTAGCCGGATCGCGGCGCACATACACCTCGGAACCCTCGAACCGATAATCCGAGGGAAGGCGAACCGCTTGGCTACGGCCGTTGCGGAACAGTTTGGCGGTACGGGCCATATCACCCCTTACGGTATATACCATGATATATCACTGATTGCAGTCTTTCAAATTCACTCAGCGAATTAAGTGAGTAATGTGAAGGACAGAGTTTGAGCGCCCCGATCGCGCAATCGCGAAGATTGCCGATTGCGGACCTAACATGAAACTGCATTCGGAAGTTCAGAGGCGCCGAAAAGTTGGGTACAACTTCGGGACATTTGAGAGAGCGAAAATTTCGCCAGTTTTCCGTATAAGCGACACCAGACAAAGCCTTTAGTGTTTTTCCCCGTCTGCTTTGCAAGCAGGGGTCACCGGTTCGATCCCGGTCACGTCCACCAAATTTTTCACCGATATTTTCGCGGAGGTTTATATCATTTGGCTGGTGGTCACGGCCTCCGCTATTTTCTAAGCTCGCGAAACTCTATCGGAAGTCACGGAAACTTTTTGGTCCCTTTGGGCAATTCAGGGCGAAGAGATCTAATACATGCGACGGGTCGTGCTTAGTTTCAATTTGCGGAGCGGGTGGGGCCGCAGCATGATTTTGCGGCGGGCTTTTGCGCGCGCACGAAGGCGCTGATGAATTTGTCGCGGATTTGGGGTGCGACCGCGTTGGCGTCGATGCCGGCGGCGTTCAGGAATTCTTTGGCGTCGTCGATGCTGTAGATGCGCGTGGGTTCGATGTCGATGGATTCGAATCCCGCGGCGGCGAGCTTTTGCTGGTATTCGGTGTCTGTTAGCGCGCCGGCCACGCAGCCGACCCATAGTTCCATGCTTTTGCGAATCTGGTCCGGGACTTCGCCTCGAACTACTACGTCCGAAATTGCGAAGCGGCCGCCGGGCTTGAGCACGCGGAATGCTTCGCGCAGAACGCGGTCCTTGTCACCGGAGAGGTTGATGACGCAGTTGGACACGATGACGTCGACGGAGTTGTCGGGCAGCGGGATATTTTCGATTTCACCTTTCAGAAATTCGGCGTTGGTGAGGCCGGATTTGTGTTTGTTTTCTTCGGCCAAGGTAAGCATTTCTTCGGTCATGTCCAGACCGTAAGCTTTTCCTGTGGGACCAACGCGGCGCGCGGAGAGCAGAACGTCAATGCCTCCGCCCGATCCAAGATCGAGAACAATTTCGCCGGGCGCAAGCTTCGCGAGAGCGGTGGGATTGCCGCAGCCGAGTGAGGCGCGTAGCGCGGCTTCCGGTACGGAGCCAGCTTCACCTTCGCCGTAGAGATTCGTGGTGACGGGATCGCAGCCTTCGATCGCGGATGCAGGACTCGAGCCGCAACAGGCGGAGGCTTGACCAGAGGCGGCGCGTTTCGCTGCCGCTCCATATTTTTCCTGCACGATGGATTTGATATTTTCTGAACTCATGTGCGTCTCCCTTTTTACCTGGAAATCGAAACTAAATCTTTTGGCGCAACTACATGGTTGCGTGTGCAGCATTCGGCGTACAGGAAGCCGAGAAGATCTTTGAGCGCGTCTGTATTGGCGCGATACCACAGGTAGGTTCCTTCGCGACGCACGGTGACGAGGTTTTCACTTTTTAGCTTGTCGAGGTGGTGCGAGAGCGTGGAATTCGGAATGTCGATCTCTGTCTGGATATCGCCGACGATCATGCCTTTGGGTTCAGCGGTCATTAGAAGTTGCATGATGCGGAGGCGCGCTTCGGTGCCCATGGCGGAGAACATATCGGCGAAGCGGGCGATTTGCGCGGGAGTCACGTTTGACATGTTTCGATAATACTGGAAATATGGAATAAGAGTCAAGTGAGTTGTTGATGGTTGAGAACTTCCCAGGGATGGGCCTCTTCTCGCTGCCGTGGGCGGCGGGAATGCACTTTTGGTTTGGGATAGTAAAATAGACTTGAGATGAAACGATCCGGTTTTGCTGATTTGCCCTTACATGGTGGGCGGGTGCCGCCGTGGTTGTCCGAGCGCATGATCAAGCTGGGGTCGGCGATTGCGGAAAACATTATTTATAACTACGGAAGCGGAGAATTTCTTTCGCGGCTGAGCGATCCATTCTGGTTCCAAGCGTTTGGCAGTGTGATGGGGATGGATTGGCATTCGTCGGGGATCACCACTTCAGTGGTGGGCGCGTTGAAACGCGGGCTAAATCCTCGCGCGCATGAGCTTGGACTGCATGTGTGCGGCGGGAGAGGAAAGCAATCGCGGAAGACGCCGGCGGAATTGACTGCGGTTGCAAATGCCGCAGGGCTGGCTGGCGATGCGCTGGTGCGAACCAGTCGGTTGACGGCAAAAATTGACAACAACGCGATTGCGGACGGTTTTCAGCTTTATCTGCACACATTTATCGTTAGCGATGCTGGGGAATGGGCCGTGGTGCAGCAGGGGATGAATCCGACAAATGGGTTAGCGCGGCGATATCACTGGCATTCGGCGACGGTGCGAGATTTTACGTGTGATCCGCACACGGCGATTGTGGGGCAACACCAGGGAACGATCATGAACCTGGTGGATGCGCAGGCGGCAGCGGCACAGAAGGCGATGCTGGGGATGGCGCGCGAAGAGCCGGAGAAAACTTTGCGCGAAGCGGCGAAATTGACCGTTCCGCGGCATCACGATGTGCGCACAAAGGATGTGGATTTGAAGCGGCTTGGGGCGATATTGGCGGTGGCTTATGAACGTGAGCTGCATGACTTCGCTTCCTTGTTGTTGCTGGAAAATTTGGGGCCAAGGACGCTGCAATCGTTGGCGTTGATCGCGGAAGTGGTGCATGGCGCGCGAAGCCGTTTTTCGGATCCGGCGCGGTTTTCGTTTGCGTTGGGCGGGAAGGATCGGTCTCCATTCCCTGTTCCGCTGAAAACTTACGACGAATCCATTGCAGTTTTGCGTAGAGGATTGGATAGCGCGAAGGTGGGGCAGACGGAGAAGGTGGAGGGATTCAGGCGGCTGGAACGATTTGTGCGGAACGTGGAGGAAACCTACCAGCCGGTGGCGCATTTTGCTGCGGTGGTTGCGCATGAGCACGCCATCTCTGCTTCGCTCGATGGGCGCAGCGTGTTCGACGATCGGAAGAGAGCGCCGCGTGTACAGGCGCCCCCCGCTACGGGTGCGCGGGTTGCGCAAGAGAAACAGTTGAGCTTATTTGGCGCCGACAATTAAATCAGAACGGGTCAACCGCTCGCGTGAAAGCTAGGTCCGTTGCGGTGGGAATTTAAACTCATCACTACATCAGATTTTTTTCAGGGCATTTATCGCTGTGGTTAGAGACTGACGATTCTTGAAAAAGTCCTGCCACGGGTCAGCGGCGCTCAGGCGCTTTGTGTAGTTACCGAGGTTGAATTCGGAAGGGTCGAGTGACGGACTAACTTCCGACCATGAGAGTGGAGTTGAAAATGGGGCTTTGGGACGGCGGCGCACGGAGTACGGTGCAACCACCGTCTGGCCAAAACCGTTGCGGTACGGATCGAGATAGACGCGTTGCTTGCGGGCTGCGATGGAGTGTTCAACGGTGAGATCTTTGGGGAATTGCGCGGCGAAACGAGCGACCAGCGATTCCGCAAAAGACAAAACTTCATCCACTTCGGTCTCCGGTTTAATGGGAATAAAAACGTGGAGGCCGCGGCTGCCGGAAGTTTTGGGAAAGGATTCGAGCTTCAAGGCATCGAGAACTTCTTTGAGCCGCAAGCCGGCGCGCGCGGCGTCGCTGAATTTCCCTGATTGCGGATCCATATCGAAACAAACCCAGTCGGGTTTGCGCAAGGAAGAGGCGCGGCTTCCGGATACGTGAACAGCGATGCAACCGAGATTGGCCAACGCAAGTTGCGTGGCGAGAGAGCCGCCGACGACGTAATTTTGTGGATTTAGCGGATTTGCCTACGTGGGCAATCCGCTTGGTGGGCGTGCCGGGCGGCAAGCTGGACGGGGCTTCTTTTTGATAAAAACAGCCGCCGCGCATGCCGTCCGGGCAGCGTTCGAGAGAGAGGATGCGGTCTTTTACGTAGGGTTGGAGCTTGGGAAAAATGTCGGCGTAAAACTCGATGAGCTGGAGCTTGGTGTAGCCTTCGTCGGGCCAGAAAACTTTAGTGGGATTGGAAACGGTGATCGGCAGGTTTTTGGAAGGCAAAGGAGTTGCGCCAGCGGGTTTTCCGGTTTTCGCCGGCGTCATGTTCACAGACATGGCGTTTTTCGCGGGCCTGCGCGATTTGATAGATTTCTTCGATTTGGTTTGTTTCGTTTTCATGCGGCAAACTCCGGCATGCGGACTTCCTGCGGACTTTTGTCATCGCGAAGACCGAGAAAAGCAGGTTGGCGAAGTTTTTTGTCGGTGGTCCATTCCCGGTAGGAAATCTGGGCGACGAGTTTGGGAGCCAGAAAGGTGACGTCGCGGTTGCGCGGAGGATTTACGAAAGGGCTTTGCTGCCGGACCAGGGGGCGGAATTTTTTAAATAGCATGCTGAGAGTTTGGTCATTGAACCCGGTGCCGACTTTTCCCACGAAGTGAAGCTTGCCGCGTTCGTAAGCGCCGAGGAGGAGTGCTCCAAAATGGCTGCGTGAGCCGGCGGGCGCAGTGAATCCACCGATGACGAATTCATCTTCCTGATGCACTTTCACTTTGAGCCAGAAACTGGAACGGCCTTCGACGTAAGGCGAAGAGAGATCTTTGGCGACGAGGCCTTCAAATTTTCGTTGAATAGTAAGACGGTAGGCTTCCAGGCCATCGGAAGCCAGCCGCGCGGAAGGCACAATCATTTTATTCAAGGGTACTTTATTCAGGGCACCTTTATTCCTAGTCTTGGTCGAGAGTTTGTTTGGCGCGAGGGATTCTTCCAAGGCAACGCGGCGCTCCGATAGCGGGCGGCGGCGCAAATCCTGGCCGTCTTTATAGAGACAATCAAAAACGGCGAAAACGGATTTGCCTGAGCCCAAATTTTGCAGCAGTTGAAAGCGCGATACGCCTTCGCGATCGAAGACGGAGACTTCGCCGTCAAGCAAAAGCGTGGAGGGCCGAAGAGTGCTCATGGCCGAGGCGACGTCGGAAAAGCGATCGGTACGGTCGATGGCGTTACGGGAGTAGAGGCGAACACGTGAGCCTTCTTTGTAAGCGAGGATGCGGTAGCCGTCGTACTTTTCTTCATAGACCCAACCGGGCTTGTGGAATGGCTCACGCACGAGAGTGGCGAGCATTGGTTGAGCACGGAATGGAATTTGGTCGGGCAAGGTGGGAGGAGTGGCAGCTCTACCTCAGGAGGAAGTTTTTCGGCGTTTTGGAGTGCGAGCGCGGACTGCCTTGGAAGAGCTTGTTCCTGAAATTTTTGGGGCTTTGGCCACTTTGGCGGCTTTCGCGGCGGGCTTAATGATTGGATCCCCCGTTGCAGCCTTCTCGACGTCACCACCACCGTCTCGCGCAATTTCGGCCAACAGGCGATCCGACACGGCTGAACGCGGCATCTCCTGTGCAACGTCTACCGCCGTTGAAGCGAATTCGTCGCGGTGTTTAATTAAGAGCCAGGAAGTTTTGGAGCTGCTGCCATATCCGTGCGTTCGAACGAGCACCCAGGAGCCTTTTAGTTTTTTGCCGTGAAGAGTAAATTTCAAATCGCCTTTTTCAAGCGCAGCAGCGACGTCGGGACTTTCGGGAGTCCAAGTGCCTTGATCCCAAACCATTACGGTGCCACCGCCGTATTCGCCTTCTGGAATTACGCCCTCAAAACTGGCGTATTCGACGGGATGATCTTCAACCTGCATGGCAAGACGCTTCACAGAGGGGGCAAGCGAAGGGCCTTTAGGAATCGCCCAAGATAGAAGGGTGTCGCGGAATTCCAGGCGGAAATCGTAATGGAGTTGAGAAGCGCGATGTTTCTGTATGACGTAACTTAAAGATGATTTGGGCGCTTGGGGCGCAGCCTTCTCTCCGGAAGGTTCCGGGGAAATTTTGAAGTCACGTTTTTTGCGATATTCGTTTAGCGGCATTTTCGAATTCTACAGGTAAATGCGACGGCGAGAAAAAGTAAGTCGGGCCCGCACGTGCGACTGGCATGCGAGCCCGACGCCCTTAATTGGTTTATTCTTCGTGGCCTGGTGCCGGAGCGTTTTCGCTGTCCCGGTTTCCGCTTTCGCGGTTTTCGGAGCGAGTGGGATTCTCCCGATTTTCGGCCGGCTGGTTGTCGGTACGGCTTCCAGTTCCGGGCCCGGTGCCTTCGGTTTCACCGGTGCGATCGGAAGTAAGCTCTCCGCTCGGGTCGATGTCCGTTTCCTTCAAGCGACGCTTCTGGTCAGGCCCGTTGGGTGAGGTCATAAAAATTATGCCTTGGCGGTCCTAGCCTTCTTGCGGATCGGCGCCTCTTCTTCGTCTTCCGAGGAGCCTTGCTCTGAGCCCTCGCCCATAGCTCTCACGTTAATTTCGCTGGCCATGTCGGTGAGCTTCTGGTCGGTTTCCTTTTCTTCTTCGAGGGTCTGTTCGAGGAGCTGCACGGCGGTGTCTTCGCCCAGCAGTTCAGCGTAGGTTCGGACCGTGCCGTAGGCAGCGATCTCGTAGTGCTCAACGCGCTGGGCCGCGGAAATCAACGCCGCGTCCATTACGTCGTCTTCGAAATCCTCGCCCATCATTTCCTGGCCTTCGGCCACGAGTCCTTCCATACCCTTGCACTTCTTGCCGGAAGGCTTCTCGCCCAGTTCCTTGAAGATCTGCTCAAGGCGCTGCACGTGGCCGCGGGTCTGCTCCAGATGCTCTTCGAAGCCGGTGCGAAGTTCCTCGGAATTGGCGGCCTTAGCCATTTTCGGAAGAGCTTTGACCAACTGATTTTCTGCGTTGTAAATATCTTTCAGTTCATCGATATAAAGTTCTTTAAGAGCCTGGTGTTCCATGATGTTCCTCCATAAATTTAAGAAGCAAATTCAAACTAAGGGGCAGCCCATTTGGTAACCATCCAGCGGAGTACCTAAGGGACTGTCTGATTTCGTGTAGCGACAACTCCGGGGGACAAAATTTTAAAATTTAACGAGGCCCGCTAAGGCAGCGCCTCGTTGTAGCGGGATGTTTGCAACTAGCGCCAATCAAGTCCATCGGTGAAACGGTGTATCCAGGCGCAGACTGTGGGTTTTAGGAGATTCGGACACCCGGCAGCGGCAAAATTGGGCTTGGCTTTCACGGTAGGGTGCGGGTCTGTTAGACTAGGGACTATCGGTTTTCGAACAATCCGAAGAAGCAGGACTAAAAATGGCGATGAAGTGTGAACTTTGCGGCAAGGGGCCGCATTACGGTAACGTGATCAGCCACGCGAATAATACGCGGAGGCGGCGCTGGAACCCGAATCTGAAGCGGGTGCGCGCATTGGTGTCTGGCGCTCGAAAGCAGATGCGCGTGTGCACGGCCTGCATTCGCGCGGGCAAAGTAAAGAAAGCTGCCTGAGCATTCACTTGGTTGCCAATCCGTTGCGAAGCGTTTTTCATGTGCGCTCGAAGTGCGCTGTTCCCGGGCGTGTGCGTGGTGCCATTTCAAAACCAATCGCTGTCGTGGGATTGCTGGCGGTCGCTTGCGCGGCGGGCTGCAACCGGCAGGTGCAGCATTCGCCGGATGTGTGGGCGGTAGTGAATGGAAAAGAGATTCGAAAAGATGAAGTGGAGAAATATTACCGGACGCGGATAAATCCGGAAGGGCAGGCGCCTTCACAGGAGGAGGCGTTATCGCTAAAGCTGAATGTGCTGGATGAGCTGATCAACAACGAAATTCTGATAGAGCGCGCGAAGAAATTGAACCTGGAAGCCAGCGATGGCGAAGTGGAAGATAAGTTCACGGAGCTGAAAAGCCCGTTTACAGAGGACGAATTTCAGCGGCAATTGAAAGAGCGGGGCGTGTCCGTGGACGATTTGAAGCGGGATCTACGGCGGCAGCTATCGATACAGAAGCTTTTGAACCGCGAGGTGGTTGCGAAGATTTCCATAACCGACCAGGATGTAGCGGACTTTTACAACGCCAACAAAGCGCAATTTAATGTGGCCGAGCCGCAATTCCGGATCGCGCAGATTGTGGTCACTCCCCGAAAAGAACCGCAAATCCGCAATCGTAAGAATGACGATGCAACGAACGAAGCCGAAGCGCAGCGCAAAGTAAAAATGCTGATGGACCGGCTGAACAGCGGAGCGGATTTCGCGCAACTGGCCATGGATTATTCGGAAGACATGAATTCGGCGGCGACTGGCGGGGATATGGGATATGTGCCGGAGTCGGCGCTGAACCAGTCTGATCCCGCGCTGAAGAAGATGGTGCTGGGCATGAAGCCGGGACAGGTGAGCCAGCCCATTCAGTTAAAAGAGGGCTACAGGATTTTGAAACTGATCACGCGGGAGTCTCCCGGGCTGCGAGGACTTGCGGAGCCGCAAGTGCAGCAAACGATCCGGGATACGTTGCGAAATCGCAAAGAACAATTGCTGCGGGCGGCTTACCTGGCAATTGCGCGGGATGAAGCACGGTCGACGAATTACCTGGCGCAGCAGGTGATTGAAACGGCGGGTAAACTCCCGGACGGCGGCAGCGCTGACGCGGGTGTGAAGCCCGTGGGTCAGCAGTAAGTATTAGTTATTGTGGTGAGATTTTTCGAGCCGAAGCGCACCTCGGCGGCCATTTCTTTCAGAAAACCCTGCGACGACAGCATCTATCCATAAGTTCAGACACGACTTGCGCGAAATCCCGCGGATGGCTCAGGATTAGGATTCATTTTTTGTCAATTTGATTTCGATCCAGCTCTAGAAGGAATCCGAGAGCATGTCGACGAGTGCGGACGTTTTAATTATTGGCGCGGGTCTGGCTGGATTATGTTGCGCGAAGCGTCTTGCCGAAGCGGGGATCACATTTCAGATTGTCGAAGCGTCGGATGGGATTGGCGGCCGGGTGCGTACCGACGAAGTGGACGGATTTTTGCTGGACCGCGGATTCCAAGTGCTACTCACCGCGTATCCTGAAGCGCGCAAGGTCCTGGATTATTCGCGACTTGAGCTTAAATCTTTCTCTCCTGGGGCATTGTCGTGGTTTGCCGGACGGATGAACCCGATCGTTGATCCGTGGCGCATCCCGGGTATGTGGCGAGAAGCGCTGCGGTCGGAATTTGGCACGCTGGGGGACAAGTTGCGCATGGCGCGGCTGCGCAGCCGTCTGAAGCGCTCTTCCATTGAAGAGATTTTCAATCGGCCGGAGCGCTCCACGAGAGATGCTCTGAAATCCGAAGGATTCAGCCAGGAAATCATTCACCGTTTTTTTCGCCCGTTTCTCGGCGGCATCCTGTTGGACGGTGAATTGAAAACGACGAGCCGTATGTTTGAGTTTGTGTTCAAGATGCTGTGCGAAGGATCGACTAGCGTGCCCGCGCGGGGCATGGGCGCGATTCCGGAGCAGATTGCGGAGAAATTCAACGCGGACTCGATACGCCTGAATTCGCGAGTCGAATCCCTGCACGAAAATGAAATTACGCTGGCAGGCGGGGAAAGCATGCGGGCACGGGCCATCGTGGTGGCCACCGACGGGCCGTCCGCTGCGCATCTCGTAGGGGAAGCTGAACCGGCGTCTCGGAGCGTCAGCTGTTTTTATTACGCCGCGGAAGAGCCGCCAGTGCCGCGACCGATGCTTACGCTTAACGGCGATGGCGCTGGACCGGTGAATAATTTTGCGGTGATGAGCCAGGTGGCGCCGTCGTATGCGCCGGCAGGAAAGCATCTCATCTCCGCATCCGTGCTTGGGACGCAGGAACTCACGGAAGCGCAGTTGAGCGGGTTTGTTGTTGCGCAAATGAAGAACTGGTTTGGCGTCGTAGCGCGTTCGTGGCGGCTTTTGAAGAGCTATAAAATACCGCACGCCCAGCCGCAACAATACCCAGGCGCGCTGGAGCCTCCGGAGCGCTCCGTGCGCGTTCGGCCGGGAATTTATGTGTGCGGGGACCACCGCGACAATGCTTCGATACACGGCGCCATGCGTAGCGGGCGTCGCGCCGCCGAGGCAGTGATCGAAGATTTTGCGCGTTAGTTGGATGCCAAAATTTTCGCTACGAATCAAGCAAAGTCAGCTGGCCAAAGACTGGGACTTGCGTACCATTGACGATATATCTACTGGGCTCGAAACTGTACTACATGGCCCGTTATTCCGCCTTTCTCGGACTCCAGGTGGAGGTCCAATATCGCGCGGGCGATATCCTGTTGCCAGCCTCTGGAACGTTTGTGGGTGACACGGGGCGCTCCATTTTCCTGGAGCAGAACCTCGAACAGAAGGGCCAGCACCGGCACTTTCGCTGGGAAATTCCTTACCCATGCATTGTACGTCTGGTGGAGAAACCGGAACCTGAGGCCTCTACCGCACAAGTGAAATCTCTCAGGTTTCAGCCAGTCGCCGCAGAAATCGCTCAGTCTCCTGATGCAAACCAGGAACCTGAAAGTGCGGAGGAGGAATCCGCCGTCAACCGGTTGAAAGTTTCGATCATCTTTCCGCGGCCTCAGCGATCCAACATTTAACCCGCCTCATTTTTTTCGGCACTTCATTTCGCGATCCCCAGACTGCATCCTCCCGTCTTCAAGAAATTGAGTACGCTACAATGATTCCCTTGCGTGACCATAGTCGTTGGAGATGCTTTTCTAGAGAGCGGAGGCTTTGTGAATTCCGGAATAGGGCCGCAAACGAAGGTGGGACTGATTGGGCTGGGGCTGATGGGCAAACCCATGGGCATGAATTTGTTAAAAGCCGGCTTTCCGTTGACAGTCTGGAATCGAACCGCGTCGCGGGCTGATGAACTGGTTGCCGCTGGAGCAAAACTTGTGCCATCGCCGCGGGAGCTGGCGGCGCGTTCAGAATTTGTGATGTCTATTGTTAGCGATCCGGCAGCGCTGGAAGAGGTGTTGTGGGCGCAGAACGGCGCGATGCAAGGCTTCCCGCGTGGAAGCACTTACATCGATTCGAGCACGGTATCTCCGACCCTTGCGCGAAAAGTGGCCGCGGCTTGCGAGGAACGAGGCGTGCGCTTTCTTGACGCACCGGTCACAGGGGGCGATTGGGGCGCGAAAAAGGGCGAACTTGTTTTCATGGTGGGCGGTGATGCCGCGACGCTTACCGATGCCGAGCCCGTCTTACGTGTGTTGGGGAAGAAATGGTTTCATCTCGGGCCTAACGGAGCGGGCCAAACAATCAAGCTGGCCATGAACCTGATTTTGGCGTTGGAGGTGGATGCGCTGGCTGAAGCCCTTGCGCTGGTGACGACGGCGGGTTTGCAGGGAGAAAAACTGGTGGAGGTCATGCAATCCAGCATGGCACGATCGGGGGTGTTGGATATCAAGTCGCAAAACTTATTGAAGGGCGACTACACGCCAAGTTTTCCGTTGCGATTGATGCACAAAGATATGAGGCTCGCGTTGGAGCTTGCGCAGCAGATTCACGTGGAACTTCCGGCTACAGAGGCTGCATTCAAAACGTACTCCAAGGTGAAAGAAGGGGCTAAGGAAGACCTGGACTATTCCGCGGTGATGAAATTCTGGAAAAAATAAGTTCGGGCGCGATGAGTTTTTGAAATTACATTCGCCAAGGTCGCTTAGGGTGCGGTTACTTACGCTCACGGTCGCGCGTTTGGCGAGAAAAATCCGATCGGTAGGTCGCGAGCGGTGCGCAATCCCGCCGGAGCGTCAAGAATCACGGGGATGGAATTCACCACCACCGAGGCGGTCGCAATGTCTCCGGGCGACCCTCCCGGAATAGTCAGGCTTATATTGGGATGCCCTTGCAAGGTTACGGTGTCGCTGGGTTCTTTAGCGCCCACGTACATTTGCAATTCGAGATGAATCAGTTCTTTTCCATTAGAAAGGCCGCGTGCGATTTGATGAACGCCTGCGGCCTGACCAGGCTCAACGGTCAAGTATTGGGTCTGAACTCTTTCGCTGGCGACGAGGGGATCGATTGTTTCGGTAATTTCGTTTACGTCAAGGTTCAAGCTATCCGCCACCATGGCGACTGATTCGGGCAGCCCGACGTGCTTAATAGTTCCCGCAGCTACTTTTTCACGGAATTCATCCAGAGACATGCCTGCGCCGATTTTCTTTTGTAGCGGCTCACGGCGCTTGGCGGCGTCGACCACGCGGCGTCCACTGGCATGCTCAATACGTTGCGATACAGCCGCAAGAGTGACCAGCAGCTTGTCCAGAACAAATCCTGGATTGACGCCCGTACCCACCAGCGCCACCCCCCACTCCTTCGCGGCCGTGTCGAGGCGAGCGGCTAGCTCGGGATAAGTGCGATACGGATAGGAAAGCTCTTCGCACGTCGAGACCACGCAGGATTCGGCTTCCAAGCAGGCCAGCAGTTGATCGATGACCTTCGGTAGCGCCGACGAAGTGGAATGAATTACGACGTCGGCGGCTTGGCCCAGCACTTGCGACGCGTCGTGCGAAATTTTCACGCCCCACGGAGCATCGCTGGCACCCACAATTTCGCCGAGGTCGTGGCCAACCTTGGCCGGATCGGTATCGATCGCGCCGATAATTTCGATGGCGAACTTTTCCCGCATCAACCTGGCGATGGAGGCGCCGATAGGACCGACGCCATATTGAATGGCGCGAATTTTCTTTTTCAATGTCGTTGGCCTTTTGTGCGGCTGTGGCACGCCGCGCATTTAGTAAGAAAATGAAACCCTTACGATAGAGGAATTCCCTAGAGCAGGCAACGCCAAAGCCCATAAATCGGCTAGGGAGGCTTGCCGCGGGTGTCTGAATCGCCGCATACTTCCAGGATTGGAGAACCTAATGGCCGCAAAAGAACTTACCGAAGCGGAAGTCAAAGAGCGCTTGAGTCAGGTTCAAGGCTGGACGTTACAAGGTGGGAAGCTGCATCGCGCGTTCGAATGTAAGGATTTCGTCGCAGCCTTTGGAAATATGACTCGCGTGGCGCTGGTGGCGGAAGCCATGAACCATCACCCGGAATGGTTTAATGTGTGGAATAAAGTTGTGATCGATCTGAATACCCACAGTGTTGGCGGCATCAGCGAGCTGGATTTTAAGCTGGCAGGCAAGATCAACGAAATCTTTGGCGCGTAAGGCGTGGCAGCCGCCCTCAGGGGCAGGATTCGAATCGAACCGAAGAAAGCCTCAGGGGCGGTTGGCATTGGGGTCTGTATGGCAGCAAACAACAGGCGAGATTGGCGGGTCCTTAGGCGTTGACATAGGCCATTGCAGATGTTAAAAACGCAGCAACGACAAGCCTTTGGACGGTGAGCCTCCTGACGCACTGTTTACCGCAGTAAGCGAATGAGGCTGTAGTCTTGCCTGGCAGGGTGAGCTACTGTATCCCTTCAGACGCTTGTCATGCATCACCCCACCCCGGGAGGTGAAACTGTTGCTTTCACCTCCTACTTTTTTATCGCTGGCTTTCTAACCCCTTCTTTGTCAGTCAGATAGGTTTGTGACTGCACTGCTCCGCCGTTCGTCGGCTAGAATGAACCCGCAGTTCTTTATGGAGCCCAATTCGCGCGCATGAGTTCCCCGCCGCCGCTACTTCACCTCAAACATGTAACTGTTTTTCGTGGAGGCTCAGACGGCCCGGGGGCCCAAAACGCGCTCACTGCCGAACTAACTTCTGGGGTGCCTCCTGAAGTGGCACGTCCTGCGCTCGATGATATTTCCCTGCGTATCGAGGCTGGCGAGCACGTGTGCATCCTGGGGCCGAATGGTTGCGGGAAATCGACGTTAATTAAGACCATCACTCGGGAGTGCTATCCGGTTGCCCGAGAGGGGTCGTCCATTTCCATCCTGGGTCGCGAACGCTGGAATATTTTTGAATTGCGGTCGCTCCTGGGCATCGTGTCGCCCGATCTGCTGGGGGCCTGCACTACCGACGCGACGGGCCGGGACGTGGTGCTATCGGGATTTTTCAGCAGTACGCGCATATTTCCGCATCATCATCCGGATCCGGCGCAACTGGCGCTGGCCGATCGCGCTTTGGAACGCATGGGGGTGGCCCATCTGGCAGGTCGTGCGGTGGCGCGCATGTCTTCGGGCGAAGCCAAGCGTACGTTGATCGCACGAGCGCTGGTGCATGATCCGCGCGCCTTACTGTTTGATGAGCCCAGCAACGCGCTGGATATTGCGGCGCAATTGCAATTGCGCGCGGCGATGCGCGAGCTGGCTCAATCGGGAATCGCGATTTTGTTGGTCACGCATCATGTTTCGGAGATCATTCCTGAGATAGAGCGGGTAATTTTGCTTCGCGATGGAAGCATTATCGCGGACGGGCGGAAGGATGAGGTGCTTACTTCTGAAGGGATTTCGGGGCTATTTGGTATTCCGTTGAAAATATCGCAACAGGGCGGTTACTTTCACATCGTGGAATGACCGGAATGATTGGAATGACGGTGCGTAAGACAAGACCGCGACTGGATTCTGGGATCGATTCACTACAATGCAGTGGTCAGTTGGCCGTTATCGCTAAAATCAATGAGCATGTTATCCAGCAAGCGCGTTTCGCCAAATTTCGCGGCGACCAGGATGTAGGCCTTGCGGTTGATGTGTGTTAATGGCTCGAATGTTTGAGCGTCCACAATTTCCGCATAATCGATTTTGGCTCTGGATTCATCCTTGAGGACGCGGTGCATGGCGGACTGCAAGGAAAGGGCATCCCGGGTGCCATTTTGCAAGAGCACTTGTGCGACTTGCAAGGCGCGATGCAACACCGTGGCGGATTGCCGATCACCTGCCTGTAAGTAAACATTTCTCGACGACATGGCCAATCCCGCGGGTTCACGCTCGATCGGGCAGACTACAATTTCGGTGTCGAGATTTAAATCTTTTGCCATGCGCGAAATGATCGCGGCCTGCTGCGCGTCTTTTCTTCCAAAATACGCAAATTGCGGCTGAACGATTTGCAAGAGCTTCAGCACCACGGTGCCGACCCCGCGGAAGTGCCCGGGCCGGATGCGGCCTTCCAGGCGCTCGCTTAAGCCCTCAACATTTACGTAGGTGGAATAATTCTGGGGATAAATTTCCTTCGCCTCCGGCAGGAACAGGCACTGAACGCCGGCATTTTCGAGTTTTTCTGTATCGGCTGGCAGAGTGCGCGGATACTTCGCAAAATCCTCTGAGGGGCCGAACTGCGTGGGATTCACGAAGATGCTGGCCACTGCGGAAGAACACTGCTGTCGGGCTTGCTTGATCAGCGACAGGTGCCCTGCGTGCAATGCCCCCATGGTGGGAACCAGCCCGACAATGCGATTTTCGTCGCGTTGCTTGCGCGAAAATTCTTTCATCCAGGAAACAGTTCGTATGATTTCCACGAGAAGGGATGGTTGGTCAGGCGTTGGCGGCGCCGGCACGCTCGCGATAAAAATGAATTATATCGCTGGAAAGCGGTTTGGCACCTAATTGCCTGAGCATGGTAGTGATTTGTCCGCGATGATACGTTCCGTGATTGACCAGATGTTGCATCGACAGCCACAAGGGATTGTTATATTGGCCAAAATTCAGCGTGCGATATTCATGCGGACCGTTTAAATCGTTTTGTGTAACGCGGGCTACAAACTTATTAAGGCGCGCCTGGTCCTCTTGCCAACGCGATCGTAGCGCGGAAATCTCATTGAACTGACCCACATCGGGTAAGGAAGCAGGAGAGCGGCCCTGGAAGCGTTCCAGCCAGAGCCACTCACAGCCCCAAATATGGGCGAGCGTATCACGCACTGAAGAAAAGCTGGAGCCTAGCGGCTTGGTGAATTGCTCCGCGGTCAGCGCCGCTGCGGAATCCAGCGAGCGCTGGTTAGCCCAGGCGTTGTAGTCGTAAAGAAAACGAATGTCGTCCGGCGACATCTTTTCCTCCAGTTGATTGTAAGAGCCAATTAGCCGGTGATGGAAATGGTTTTGCGATTTTTGCCGCTTTGCGGAGTATGGTAAGACTCGGCGTCGGAAGGAAAGGTGGCGTTGCGGACGTCCTCGCAGTATTCACGTACCGCACCGGAAATTATTTCTCCCACGCCCGCGTATTGGCGCGAAAATTTTGGCGTCTGCCCAAACGTTAAGCCCAACATATCGCTCAATACCAGAATCTGTCCGTCACAATCGGGGCCCGCGCCAATGCCGATGGTGGGGATGCGCACCTCTTTGGTGATCTGGGCGGCCAATTCTCGCGGTATCGCTTCCAACACAATCGCAAAGGCCCCGGCAGCCTCCACTGCGCGCGCATCCCGCAGCAATTGTTCGGCGCCGACCGGTGTTTTGCCTTGCACGTGGTAGCCGCCCAAGGCGTTCACGGATTGCGGGGTCAGTCCAACGTGAGCCATCACGGGGATTTCCGCTTCCGAGAAACGCGCGATCAGTTCCAGGCGGCGCTCGCCGCCTTCCACTTTTACGGCCTCGGCGCCGGCATCTTTAATGAAGCGCATGGCATTGCGCAGGGACTCAGCCATGTCGGTGTGGTAGCTGCCATAGGGCATGTCGGCAACGACCAAAGCGCGACGCGCGCCACGCCGAACGGCACGGGTGTGATGCAGCATTTCCTCGATGGTCACCGGAAGGGTGCTGTCGTATCCCAGCACCACCATGCCCAGTGAGTCCCCGACAAGGATGACGTCCACGCCAGCTTCATCGAGCAAGCGGGCGGTCGGATAGTCGTAGGCGGTCAGGCAAACAATTTTCTTGTTATTTGTTGGCCCGCCTGGAGTCTGGGATTTGCGCTGTTGGATGTTCGGAACGGTGATCTTCGCGTTGCCGGTATTCGAAGTGAAGCTCATGTTGGCCTCCGGTGCCGCTCCCTAACTTCAGGATGCAGCCCTGTACCCATGATTTGGGCAGAATAGCAAAATTTTGGGTTAACCGCCAGAACCCTGGCTAGCCGGTTAGTACCAGCACCGCTGGGCTATCAGCAGGCCTTCTGGGATCAGGCCTTCTGGCTTTGCATGGCTGCGGCGCGATGAATTGCCTGGCGAATGCGCTGGTACGTTCCGCAGCGACAAATGTTGCCGCTCATGGCGTCGTCAATTTCCGCGTCGCTGGGCGATGCTTTTTTAGCAAGCAGCGCGACTGCGGACATAATCTGTCCGGGTTGACAATATCCACACTGCGGAACGTTGGTCTCCATCCAGGCTTGTTGGACGGGATGAGTGCCATCGGTGGAAAGCCCCTCGATGGTGGTGATCCTTTTGCCCGCGACGGTCGAGATGGGCGTCACACAAGAGCGGGCGGCTTCACCTTCGATATGTACCGTGCAGGCTCCGCACAGCGCCATGCCGCACCCAAATTTCGTGCCAGTCATGTTTAGAGTGTCGCGTAATACCCAGAGCAGCGGCATCTCAGGGCTAACGTCTACGGTCTGCGGCTTGCCGTTCAGTACAAAACTGATGGCCATGATTCCCCCGATACAAAAACGAGATCTGTTAACAAAACAGGTTTGGAAGGCGGGAATATCCTACAACAATTTTGCCAATGCAAGCCCAACCCCAAGACTATTGGGGAGGCGCTTGAGGGTTAGGCGCTTGTGCGGCGGCCTTGTTCTGAATGGAGAGCAGCTCCACTTCGAATATCAGCGTGGCGTTAGGACCGATCTCGGGTGCGGGAGCGCGGTTCCCATAGGCCAGATCAGCGGGAATGAACAATTGCCATTTTGATCCCACAGGCATAAGTTGCACAGCTTCTGTCCATCCCTTAATCACGCCACCGACCGGAAAAGTGGCTGGTTGTCCGCGCTTGTAGGAGCTGTCGAACTCGGTTCCATCAAGCAGCGTGCCGCGGTAGTTGCAAACCACAGAATCGGTCGCGGCGGGTTTTGGCCCGGTGCCTTCCTTCAGGATTTTGTATTGCAGACCATCGGGCAAGGCGACGACGCCTTCCTTGGTTTTGTTTTGCGCCAGAAAGTCGTCACCGGCTTTCTTGTTTGTTTCTCCGGCTTTCTGCATGGCTTGCTCCTGCTTGACGTGAAGGTCGGCTTGAAGTTTGGTCAGGCTGGCCTTCATTTCGTCATCGGTAAGAAGCAATTTCCCGCCGGCGATCGCGTCTTTCATTCCACGACTAATAATTACGGGATCCACGTCCACGCTATCTTTGTGCATCTGCTTGCCGATGTTGACGCCGATAGCGTAGCTGGCCTTGTCTTTTTCGGTTTTAAGTGTCAGCGGAGTTTTCGCTCCAGTCGTGGTGCGCGGCTTGGCCGGAGTAGTCCCGGGGGTTTTTGCAGCCGGAGTGGTTTGAGATTTAGGCGCTGGGGTGGTTTGAGGTTTAGGCGCAGGAGTGTCTTGGGCACGCAGGTTGCCCGACGTGAGCAGACCGATTACCGACAAATTCAACGCTAAGGTTAATGTTTTTTGCATAGGGGTATTGTTACATTGGCCTGCGAGCGGTGCAAATGCGGATGTACGAGGTCAACACCCAAGCGGCAAGCAGCTATGTTCAATTTGCCGGGTGGAATCTTAAGCGGGAACTGTTGTTGCGGGCGCTTCGGGAGCACGCGGAGCGTGAGGAGAATCCGGCTCGACACCGCGCCAACCCACAGGGCGGCCGCTGACCGCTTCCTTCACGGAGCGGAAGAGCACCACGTACATCAACTGGCGATAGTAGAAGCGCTGTAAAAGCACGGGAATGAGCAGGGTCCAATCTTCCTTGCGTTCCAGCGCAAAGGCCACCATGCAGGTGAGCACATCGATGAGTAAAAATCCGACGAAGAAAAATAAAGATCGCTGCACGTCGGCGGTGGTCCAAAGCTGCGGCAATCGCGCGATATGCAGCTGGCCGACGGCCCATAGTGCGATCGAGCCGAGAAACATCAAATCGATGATCGGCGAAATGAGCGGAAGCACCAGCTGAAACACAAAAATATTTGGCAGCGCGATCCAGCCCAGAGTGCCGTATTTGGGCCTTAACAAAGTGTCGCGGTGCTTCCAGAAAGACTGCAGCGTGCCGAACGTCCAACGAAATCGCTGCCGGATGAGCGCCCCCGGAGTTTCGGGAGCCTCGGTCCAGGCGATGGCTTCTTCGTCATAGCTGATACGCCAGCCGAGGCGCCGAATGGCGATGGTCAGGTCCGCGTCTTCCGCCACGGTATCCGAAGTAATTCCGCCGGCAGCTTCGATGGCCTCTGTGCGCCATGCTCCGAGCGCACCGGGCACAACGGTGATGCAATTGAGTAGATCGAAAGCGCGCTTCTCCATGTTCTGGCTAGTGATGTACTCAAGAGCCTGCCAGCGGGTAAGCCAACGGGTGCGATTGCCAACCTTCACGTTGCCGGCCACCGCGCCGACTTGCGGATCTGAGAAATGGCGGAGTAATTTGGCGATGGCGTCGGGTTCGATCTCGGTATCAGCGTCGATGGTTACCACGATTTTCGTACACGCTTGGGACATCGCCAGGCTGAGCGCCGCGGATTTGCCGCGGTTTACTTGATGGATGATATGTACGCGCGAATCGGCACCAAAGTGTTCGTCGAGCAGTGTGCCGGTGCGGTCGGTGGAACCGTCATTGACAACCACGATTTGTAGATTGTTTGTGTTGGTGGCCAGGACGGAAGAAACGGTCTGTACGATCACGTTTTCTTCGTTATGGGCGGGAATCAAAACGGTCACATCGGGTGGCGGATCGGAAACGACAGCGTAATCGGGCCGAAGTTTTTCGATTAAGGCCAGAATGCCGATTACCACGGCGCGGCCACTTACCAAAATTATTCCCACCATGAAGATGGTGGCGAAACCCACGCGGAACCAGCGGTACAAACTGAAGATGAATCCATCCGCGCGCGCTTCGAAGCGCTCCTGTGGAGACAGTGGCAGCATCATCGACGCGCGTGTTTTGTGCAGCAAATCCGGGACAGATACGAACTGGTAGCCTTGGGCGCGAAGGCGATCGATTATTTGAGGCAAAGCCGCGACCGTTTGGGTGCGATCACCTCCGCCGTCGTGAAAAAGGATAATGTTGCCTTCGCTGGCCTGGGTCAGGACGTTATCGACTATGTCGGAAGCGGGTATTTGTTTGCCGCCAGGCGATTTCCAATCATGGGGGTCAATTTTTTGGCCCACGATCACATAGCCCATATCTTGCGCAACGGGCAATTGCGCGACTTCCTCGGCGTATTCCGGTTCATGATCAATGCCGTAAGGCGGACGGAACAGAATGGATTTGACGCCGAGTGTGCTTTCGATTAATCGCTGGGTTAAATTCAGCTCCCAACGCAACTGCGTGCGGGAGATATCGTCGAAGTTCGGATGCGTGTAGGTATGGTTGCCTACCTCGTGGCCTTCGGCATATTCACGCTTGAGCAATTCAGGCCACTGGCTTCCGGCGACGCCGACAATAAAAAATGTAGCGGGCACGTTTTTGGCTTTAAGCACGTCAAGAATCTTTGGAGTCCAGCGAGTGTCCGGACCATCGTCAAAGGTGATGGCCAGTTTCTTTTTGGCCGCGCCGAGCTGGTCGATGTGATAGGAAAGCGGATAAGTTTCGAACTTTTCCCCGGTGAAGAGATCGGTCGAGGGATCGTAAGTAAAGCTGCGACGACCGTGTTTGGGGGTATCGATGAAATGCCACACGTCACCGTCGCCTTCGAAAATGAGATCAGGGCCCGGCGGAAGATCGGTGATCTTGTTGCGAATGGCTGCGGTTGGATGGGTGGCATCCCAGATGGGCCACATGGAAGTATCCGCCGAACCCAGGCGCCACAACGCTGTGCCTTGAACACCCATGCGTTCATTCGCTCGTAGCTGGTTGTAAGCCGTGAGGGCATCGAGCATCCACACTTGATGGACGTGATCGTGATCGTCATTGTAGGAATAATGAGGGTTGAGAGAGACGGGATCGAACTCCACGGCAGTTTCGGATTCGGAAGCGCGGAGCAAGGCTTCCTGAATGGTCAACGATTCGGCGGCTTCCTGTTTTTTCTTGGGCGCCAGTGACCAGTCGTAAGCGTAGTTGCCGATGGCCGAGATGACTTTCTGGGCCGGCACGATTTTTAGTATTTGCCTGAGATTTTCTACGTACCAATCTTGTCCGGCGATGGGTCCGGGCGGCGAGGTCAGCCAGTGTTGATCGTAATTCATCAACACCAGGGCGTCGCATTGTTTGCCAAAGAAGGCGTAATCGTAGGCGTCGTCGCGAGCGGGAAGCGCGACCATCAGCTTCAGGTTCGCGGAATGTAACGCGGTGGCAAGCTCGGCAGCAAATTTTTTGAAATGTGCCTGGCTCTCGTCGGGCACTTCTTCAAAGTCGACCACGATTCCGGACTGGTGTGCTTTGGTGACGTATTCCACCATGTCGCGCTCAAGATTGTGCCGGGCATTCGCGCTGGCGAGCATCTCGGCCATTTCCTTGGTGTGCCAATTGACGCCGTCGTAGTTATTGACGAGACCCATCATGGGAATTTCCACGTTTACGGATTTCATCCATTGATGAAGCTTGTCTTCTTTGAGAATGGCGATGGCTTGGTCGGGAGTAGCCTTGCTGGTGTTCTGTCCGTTTTCATAATCGACAATGGTGATTGCGCCATCGGCAGTGACGGAATGAAGTTGCTCAGGAATGAGAAGGTCGAGGTCCTTGTAATGGCCCTTTAGCGAGGCCATGCTATTGGGATCCCAGCTCACAAAAAATGCTGCGTGCAGAGGATCGTAACTTGCCGGCACTGAGCCGATGGAAGCCACGCGGCGCTTGCGACCGTCACGCACGGGCAGCAATTTGGCAGTGGGCTTGAGCTTAAGCGGATGAAACCCGGGCTTGGTGTCCGGCAGCAAGCCGGCGGGCAGGTCGACGCTGACAGCCACGGTGACAAAGAAATAGGTAAGCGCCACGGTGAGCAGCACCGCGGAAATTTCCATGGCGCGCCTGGTGCGGCGCCAGCGCACACGCTCCGCGTCATAAAATATGGGCCCGCGTTCCTTCATGAAACCTTTCGACCCAGGGGCACGGCAGGGTTATCTATGCGCTCCGGTGTTGGAGCGCAATGCTCGAATCCGTCTGCTCTATTGTAAGATGCGTTTCATTCATGCGGCGAAATTTCTCCAGTGCAATTACCGCGCTTGCGGCAGGCGCGTGCCTGCGTTTTTTCTTCGTGCTGAAATATCCGGCCGGTTCCGGGGACTCGATACTTTACGAGCAGATCGCGACGAACTGGTTGAAACATCACGTGTACGCCATGAATGTTGGTGGCGCGATTACTCCGGTGGATATTCGTGTGCCGGGGTATCCGGCATTTCTTGCAGTGATTTACTGGTTGTGCGGTAAGACCGGGCCGGATGCGCGCTTTTGGGTGATGACCGCGCAGGTAGCGGCGGATTTGCTGACGTGTGTGGTGGCTGCCTGCTTGGCGGCTACGCTGTTGGCTTTGGCAACCGGGAGGGTGCACCGGTCGCGCGTGTTTTTAGTGGCGTTGTGGCTGACGACGCTGTGCCCCTTCACGGCTAACTATGTGGCGGTTCCTCTTACTGAGACGGTGGCCACATTTTTTACCACGCTGACCATTCTGTTTTTATGCCTCCTATTATTACGGTTCCGGGGAACGATTTTTGGGGTGGAGGCCACCTCTGTCCATTTGCATTTCAACGAGCAGTGGTTCGCGGCGTTCACAGGAGTTTCCGCCGGCTTCGGCACACTCTTCAGACCAGAAACGCCCCTTTTACTTATGACCGCCTGCGTAGTGCTTGCCTGGTATTTTCTTCGGGGAGGCCTATGGTCCGCTCAGTGGCGTCAAATCACTCGAATAATTGCCTTGATGGCGGTTGGGTGCTTACTTCCGCTCACACCGTGGGTCATTCGGAACGCCATAACCTTGCGTGAAGCGCAGCTTCTAGCGCCGAAGAACTCGAATCTGCCCGGTGAATTGGTGCCCTTTGGCTTCATGGCCTGGGAGAAAACGTGGCTATTTCGGGTTCGCGACGTTTACTTGGTGGCCTGGAAGCTGAATGATCAGCCGATAAATCTGGAGGATATTCCCGCCCGGGCATTTGATACGCCAGAAGAAAAAGAACGCGTGGCCGCGTTGCTCGAGTCGTACAACGACGAGGTGACACTCACGCCGGAAGAGGACGCGGGTTTCGCTCAATTAGCCCGGGAGCGGACGGCGCGCCGTCCTGCGCGAACCTATTTGTGGCTACCCGCAGCGCGAGCTTTTATGTTGTGGTTTTCTCCGCGCATCGAGTTGTTGCCATTGTCGGGACAAGTATTTCCTTTAGCGCAAGCGTGGGAGAACGATCCGGTGGACCAGGCGGTCACGGCGGGATTTGTATTGCTGAACGCGCTATACGTTCTGTTCGGTGCTTGGGGAGCGATGCGGTTGTGGCGGCAACCACCGGCGAGAGTCGCGGTGGCGTTAATCGTGGGTTACATCGTGGTGCGCACGGCATTTCTCGCCACGCTCGAAACACCCGAGCCGCGCTACATGCTGGTATGTTTTCCCGCGCTGCTGGCTGTTGCGGCGCAAGTGTTCGCCGGCAAGGGCGCCAGAAAAGAGGCGTCTCCGCTGGGCTGAAGATCGTCTCCAGGAAGCGAGCTAACGTTCTTCGAAGGGCTCGGGGTGGATGGTCACGCGATGTATTTGTGGAAATTTTTCCTTCACACGGTCGACCAAGGCGGCGGTGACATCGTGAATATTGTTGATGGGCAAATCGCTTCTCATGGTGCAGTGGCAGGAAACCAGGATGCGGTGCTCCACTTGGCGTACGCGGGCATCATGGCAATTTACCAATTCATCGTATTCGGAGGGCAAGGAGTTCAAAAATTCTTCCACTGCTCCCGCCAACAATTTCATTTCGCCCAGACCGGCATCTGGCGTGGCAATGTGCGTTCCTAACGGCTCGATGTGAATATTTACCTCCGTAGGCGCGTCTCGCAAAGCGCGAATGCCTTCTTCTAGTTTAGTGGCCTGCCGGTGGGCCTCGCGCAGACGTAGATTCTCGTCGACTTCGAGATGTAGTTCGATGAAGAGTTTACCGCTTTGCTGCAGCGCGGTGACGTCATGAATGGCCAGTCCCAGGCGTTGCGCCAGCGCGCGGATGGATTCGAATAGATGCTCGCCTTGAGGGGCGCGCGGCTCGGCATGCACCATTACGTCGGCGGGCACAATTTCGCCGATACGTTTTTCGATGGCGTCGCTAAGCGCATGGACCTGTTCGAGACTTGTGGTCCGAGCTACGCTGACGGTGGCATCGACGAAATGACGATTCCCGGCTCGACGAACCCGCACGCGATCGACATCCAACACGCCTTCCATGCGGGCCACCGCGCGAGCGATCTCTTGACGAAGTCCTTCTGGCGCGGCGTCCACGAGAGCGTCGAGGGTGCGCCTGCCAAGTCGCGATCCGACCCACAGAATGACGCCTGCGACCGCCAAACCCGCGATGGCGTCGGCGTATACAAGCCAGGGAACATGCCAGGTTTCACCAGCCCACACGAGTCCAATGCCGGCAATGACGACGATGGTACTCCAGACATCCGTCGAAAAATGGAGAGCGTCCGCTTCTATTGCTTCGCTATGGTATTTCCGAGCGACGTGACCCAGCGCTTTCGCGCGGGTTATATCGATCGATAGAGCCACCAGCAGGATAAGCACGGCAATAACGCTGGGTTGAATATGAACATGGTGGAAGAACAAGCGGTCGATGCCCTCGTAGATGATGAACACTGCAGTAATGAGCAGCAACGCGGTCTCCACGAAGGCCGAAAAATTTTCAAACTTTCCGTGGCCGTAAGGGTGACCCTCGTCAGCAGGCTGATCCGACATGCGCACGGAAAGATAAGTGATAATCGCGGCCAGAAAATCGAGACCAGAATGCAGCGCTTCGGACAACACGCCAAGGCTACCGGTGCGGGCGACCAAAAAAGTTTTAAGGGAGAGCAACACCACTGCCGAGCCCACGCTTAACAGCGCGGCACGCTTCTTTTCGCGTACTTCCAGGTTTTGCAGAATGGCCATCGGGTTTGCCTAGACTATCCTAACTTTAAGGGGTTTATGGGTAGAGCTTGAGGAGAACGTGCTTTAGACAGGTGAGGAAAGACTAAGAATCGACGCGCTAACCCTTGCGGGGGATAAATCGCAGTGCGGCGGAATTCATACAATACCGTAGTCCTGTTGGCCGGGGTCCATCAGTAAAAACATGACCAAGATGGGCGTCGCAGAGAGCGCACCTTACCTCCGTGCGCACCACCCCGTAGGAAACGTCCTTTTGTTCGTGGACGTTCTCCTTGGCGACAGGCTCGAAAAAACTGGGCCATCCGGTGCCTGAGTCGAACTTGCTTTTGGAATCAAATAGCGCGTTGTCACAATCAATACAGCGATAAAGGCCGGCGCGGTGCTCGTCGTGCAGCGCACCAGTGAAGGCCCATTCCGTGGCGGCGCGGCGGGTGATGTCAAATTGCAAAGCGGTAAGCTGAGACTTCCACTGCGCGGCGCTCTTTTGTACTCTCGCGGTCGTCAAGGCGCCGAGAGGAGTGCCATCGTCCGCAAACTTTATGATTTTTACCGGCCCGGCGGCGGCAGTTGGTTCAACGTCATCGGCAAAAGCGGAGGAACACAGCCGTTGTAGGCCCATGAGCACGCCGTAACCGCCGAGCGTTGCCGCTGCGTACACGAAACCGCGTCTCGTAAATTCTTTCACGGATGCTAGCTCAAAATCCTCGCTCCGCGGCGGAAATCGCCGCGAAACTTATTTCGACGCGGTCATCGGCGGCGGCGCCACGAGTGGCAACCGCTTGGGTTCGCCGCGCGCTCCACGTACTTCCACTTCTTCGAAGAGCAGCGACGGAGCGACAACCGAGGCCGGCAAGCCGTTTTGCGCGGAGCCAAAGGCGCCGAGCGCAGTACCCGCGAATCCATTTATCTGGCTCTGCATGTAGTTATAAACGTAATTGTCGTTGCCAATTCCCGCGATATTGCGAATCGCGCGGGAGTTTATGCCGATGATTCGCGCGCCGCGGATAATCTCTTCACGGCCGTCTTCCGGGTACACGCGATAAACCACCAGGGGCAGGCGATCGCCTGTGCCAGCACCGCCGCCGTAGCTGGCCAGCAAGGTCTGAAAATCATCCTGGTGCAGCAGGCTGATGGTGGGATTATCCATCTCGCGAACAATCATGCAGTACGCCAGCTTTTGATCGCGACATTCATCCAGGAATTTCTTTTTCAACTCGGCCGGCGACATGGTTTCTTTGGAAGTAAAGAACAGATTGCTCATGGTCGGCCGGGCATCGCTCAAAAAGGCAGAACGGCCGTGTCCATTGGATTGGTCGAAATCAGGTCCAGGGCGGCGAGACATCAGTTCGCTCTTGAGCGTGCCGTTTTCGACCAGCGTCACTTTTTGCGCGCGCACTCCTTCATCGTCGACGGAGTAGGAACCGAGTAGTGGAGTACCCTGAAATTCTTTAGCGCTGGGATCGTCGACTACCGTAACGGAAGCGGGCAAAACGCGTGCTCCGATGCGAGTAATCCAGTCACTCTTTCCGCCGAGTCCGCTCAAGAGCTGTTCCACTACGGGAGTGAACGACACCGGAGGCCGCGCGCCATTTACGGCTGGGCCGAGAATCTGGGCCAGCAGCGGAGCTGCGGCCCGCGCCTCAAAAAGCACCGGGCCAGTGTAGTCCGGTGCAGCAGGGGCGGAGCGCAGCGCCATCAACTCGCTGCCAGTTACGTTGAGGCTTTTGCGCACAGCGTCAGGCGTGGGCAGATCGGCCGGACGTACCGCGTAGGTGGCGTAAAAATGGTTGATGGGCATGCCGTCGTCGGCCAGGGCATTCATGCCGGACTCGATGGCGGCGAAGCTGCGATTGGTGCGAATCTCGGTGCCTTCACTGGTAACGAGGTATTCGGTGGCGAACACCAGGTAATACGTGACGCGGCTTTCGTAAATTTGCGGAAAGGCGCGCAGCGCCGCCGAAGTGTCCCGGACTTCCTGTTCCCAATTGCGATTGGTCCAGTCGGCCATGACCAGCGGGTCGACGAGATACACGGGCTCGGCTTTGGAAAAATCATTGATGTCCGATTGACGGGCGAGACTGCTGAGATAGGCTTGTTTGCGTGAATAAGTTTCCACGGCTTCCTTGAAAGCCTGATCCGTGGCAATCCAAAGATCCTGGCGAAGGGAATCGTAATCGCGATCAATGCCTACAGAGCCGGTTGAGCCGATGAAGCCACGGAAACCGTCATCGCTTATAAAATTGGAGCTGTCCAGCTTGTAATTCCCAACACGGGCCTCCACATCCATGAAGCGGCTGCGGGAGTGATTGCTGTTCAGCAAGGTGCCGAACTCTCCGCTGATTTCGCGAAAATCCAAGTCCAGCAGACGGTATTCCACATAGTAGGGACGAACGGGCTGATCGGTGCCCGGTATTTTCAGCTCCAGACGGGTTTTGGAGCGCTCCATTTCGTCATGCATGGCCCGCAAGGTCTGGTCATTGTCTTTCTGAGCTTGGTCTTTCTGATTTTGGGGCGCGGAGGCAAATGCAGAGGTGCCGCAAGCGATGGTCAATGCGAAAAAGAATAATGCGGAAAACAGGCGCGCGGATTTCACAGTTGGCCGCCCGTCTTGGCTACGGCCGTGTCGTGCGCCGGGGCCGGCAGGATTGGAGGTCTATCGGTGGAGCTTTCTTTTTTCTGCACCTCCAGCTCGGAGGTCAAAATCGCGGGGGAAGCCGCGGAAACGGGTACAGAACCGGACTCAGCGCCACAGTAGCCATTAAAAACTTCAGCCGTGTCTCCGGTGGCTACGATTTTTGTCAGAGCCGCCAAGGGAGTGCCGACAATGTCGACACCGCGCACCAGTTCGTCGGGCCGTCCGTCCGCAAACACCTTGTAGACCACGAGGGGCAGCACTTGAAAAGCCTGAGGCTGGCCGCGGCCGGTGAAGGTGAAACCGCCAGCTATGTCGTCAATCAACAAGCCAAAAGATTTGTTCTGCGCTTTGATCAGGTCGATCAGTTTGGCGCGCAGTTCTGCGTTGGTAACCATCTTGTTGCTTTCCACGATCAGGTTGCCTTGGCGGGAAACGGGAGTGGCACCCAGTTGACGCCTGCCGTGGCCATTCGAATGCGGAAAGTCTGCCAAGGGCGAGCGCGACATTTCAAAGTTTTTGAGCACGCCGTGATCCACCAGAGTGACGCGCTGCGCGGGGACGCCCTCGTCATCAAACTGATAAAAGCCCAGCAATTCCTGGGAGCCCAAACGCTTCTTAGTAGTGTCGTCCACGATGCTCAAAAAGCTGGGCAAAATCTGTTCACCAACTTTGTTCGAGAAGGTTTGGCCTTCTGTTACGTCCTTCTGCCGGTGCCCCTCGTCGCGGTGCCCGAACACTTCATGAAAGAAAACCGCAGCGGCCCGTCCAGTAAGCAAAGCCGGTCCGACAGTGGGATCATTAATTGGCGCAGCGACCAGGCCTTCCAATTCCTTACGCATGGTGGCTTCCGCAGCGTATACAGCTTTATCGTCCGGAGCGTCGGAAGGATTTACCCAGTCAAAATTGTAATAACGGTTGATGTCCATTCCGTCTGGAGCTTTGCCCTGGATGAACAATTCGAGGCGATAACGAATCTGGCCAAACTGTAGTTGGGTGCCCTCGCTGTTTATCTGGTAATCGTTTTGGGCTTGCCCACTGAAGGTCACGATGGAATTGATAACGGCGGTGGAATCGCGGAACGCTTTCGTGTAGGCGCGAACTTTTTCTTCCCAGGGTTTGCGATTCACATTAATGGAAACCTGTGTACCGATAAAGGTGTGGGGCTCTTCACGAGAAAAGTCGGGGGCCTTGCCTTCGGCCGTTTCCACTTTCACTTCTTTACCGGTTTTGATCTTGATCAACGCTTGTGAAGAGGCCTCGTATTGTTTGTTGGTTTCCAACCAGATGGCACGCCGCAGCACCTCGGCATCGTCATCGATGGGCACGGAGGTGCCGGGGCCGCCATTGGCCTGCTGGCGCTCACCGACTTTGTGCGAGTTATCCAGCGTGTAACTGCCGGTGCGCACGGAAACTTCCAGCCAGCGGTTGCGGCCTTCTGTGCTGTTCAACAACGCGCCATTCGAACCGGAAACATCCGCGCGCTGCGTGTCCGTGACGGTGTAACCGAGAAAATAGGCCGGCGGGTCTTGCGCTTTCAAAGCCTTGAAGGAGCGCTCCATCTCTGCCTGCAACGCTGCCAGCACGGGCGAACGCTTCGCCGCTGCGTCGGGAGGTCCACCAAACAAGGCAGGGCTGGCGCTGCAGAGCGCGGAAAATACACAAAGAACATGAATCGATCTGTTACGCATCCATAAGATCAAAGGGAGCCTCACAAGCGATTAGACGGGAGCAACGACTATTAAGTGTAACCGAGCGTCCGCGAACCGTACAAACCGGGTTAGCTGGGCGGCAATATATTGGATGGGCTAGGGGCTCGGGGTGTTGCACTCAATAGCGAGGTTGATGACCCATCGCGACGCGCTGAACGCGGATAACTACGGCTTACCGCGGGCTGTAATCTAAAACGACTACGAAAGGCCTGCTACTCCTGGCATTACGTCTGGAGCGGCTACTGGAAGTTGACCGGTTTTACCCGCAGACGGCTGGGTTGGTTTGTGGATTGCATTTTGTCGTGACCGGCGTGGTCTTGGTGCTGCCGCGTGTGACGATGGGAACAACCACGATGGGAATTCCAGCCAGAACTCCCAAAGTAATTACCGTGCCTTTTCCAATATGTGTCGTCGTTTGTACCGCGCCCGGAGGCCCGCCCACCTCGGTACTCTGCACCGCCTCGGTGAGAAGCTCGAGGGTCGCTTGAGCTGGAGCCAGTGGCCCTGAGTTGTCGCCGCTGCGCACGCTGCTCATCTGCCCGGCTTTAACAACCACGCAAACGCCCGCGAGATTGCACACGCGCACCAAGCCTTCAAAAACAATTACGTTCATGGTGCTGTTGTCATAAGCCACGTAAAAATCCGTACCTACGACACCCGCAACACCGGCGGGTGTATGCACTTCAAATTTTCCGTCTGGTTTGGCGATTTTCTGCGCCTGACTGCGGAGCTTCCCGTAGGTCAGCTCCAGCTCCGTCTGTTGCGCGCCGGCATCGTGCTTTACGACGTGCATGGAGGATTGTGAGCCGACGTTCAACACCGAACCATCATCGAGCGCGATGCGCGCGCGGCCATTAATCTGGGTGTTCACAAGGTCCTGCCAGTCCACGACGGACTTAGCTGAGGCGGTTATAGTTTTTGAACCGCGAGCGATACTCACGGCGGGGATCACGCGAGCCACTTCGCCAGCCCGCGAATTAGAAGTCTGCGGAGCGGCCAGTATGTCCGGGGGAACAGCGATACACAAAGCAAGGAGCAACGCCAAGACAAAGGCACATGGGGAAGTTGTCTTCATTTTGAGGGACACTCCTCGGGCTAAAGATTACCTACACTTGTTACGGGAGAGTATCAAAAGTGTCAATTAAAAAGGGATCGGCGTTGCGCAGTCATTACTGTCGTTCTTGAGGTGGGTTTCGGCGTTCCCTAGCTACCGAGGTGAAAAATCACGGCAGCCATATCATCGTGCTGGCGGATTACGTCGGTGAAAACGTGCACCGCCGAGAAGATACGCACCAACAGTTCTGTCGGGGACGCGCTAGAGTTCTCGTTACAAACACTCATCAAGCGCGCAATGCCAAAATCATCGTAGCGGGCGTTCTGAGCTTCGATAATTCCGTCTGAGCAAACCAAGATGGAATCACCCGGCTCCAATTTCAACGTCAAAGTGTCGAATTGCGCGTCCGCAAACAAGCCCGGCGGGATGCCGGATAGATCCAGGACGCTGCAGCCCTTTGCGGAACAGTAAAGCGGCCCGGGCATTCCCGCGCTGGCCCAATGCATTTCGCAAGTGTGTGGATTAAAAACGCCGTAAACTATCGCGGCGTGTCGTTGCAGCCCGCCACGGCTCATCAAACGTTTGTTGAGCGCCGATAAGATGTCGCTCGGCGACTGGTCGGTTTTGTGCACGCTACGCAAAATTCCAACTGCCAAGGCGGCGTACATCGCCGCGGGCAAGCCTTTGCCAGAAACATCGCCGACATAAAAACCCACGTTGCCGTTATCCATGGAAAAATAATCGACGAAGTCTCCGCCTACGATGTCCACCGGCTGAAATTCATGAGCGATGATTACCGGCCCAGCGCAAAGAACTTCCGCGGGAAGCATTAAGCTTTTGGACCGCGCGCGCCTCTTCAAGCTCGTCCTGGCGGAGCCTTTCGATAGCACGAGCTTCGACTGCGGGCAAAATGGTGAGCATAAGAATTTGAAGCGTGAATCACCGCGAAGGGGGTTCGAACGGTGACTGAAGTTTAGCAAAGTTGCCGTGCGCTCTCGCGATCAAAACATAAGTTGTTTCCTACGCAACTTTTATCGAAGCAAAGCTTGCCGCCGGGCTTTTCGGGGATGAAAATAGCAGCATGCGAGTTCTGGCGATGTTGCTGGTCTTCTCAGCATTGTTGTTAGGCGCGTATGTGTTTTATTTGAAGAAACTGCCCACTACGGACAGTGGGACCGCACCTACGCAAGCTATCACCCTTACTGGTGTGCGCAACGACCTGCTGCAAATCGCCCAAGCAGAGCGTGCCAACGTCACCTCTAACGGGAGTTGCGCATCGCTGCCGGAGCTCATCTCCTCGAATACGTTGACGATGACCAGGACCGAGCGCGATGGCTACAGTTACTCCGTGGAATGCGCCAGCGCGGAATTCAATGCCGTAGCGCGGCACGCGCCTGCGCCGGCCGGCTCGCCTATTCGCTACCCTAATCTGGCCGTGGACCAGAATATGCAGGTACGCGAAGTAAACTAGCCGGCTGACAGACACGTTTATCGCGGCAGATATTCGCGGAACATTCCTCGTAATCTCTCCGTATCATGCACTGACTTCGGATAAAGAACGCGAGCTGGCTACCCTCGAAGATTGCACTTTCCGAAAAGGAGATGGTATGGACAATACAATTGGGCTAGTGGCGGTCATTCTTTCTTTAGGATTTCCTCTGGGCGCTATGTACACCTACTACTGCGTGCGCAAACTGCGCAGCCAGGAGCGTCTGGCGGCCATGGCGCGGGGCGTTGAAATTCCCACGGAGCCGGAACTTTCTCAAGGAGCGCACTCGCGCCGTTGGGGCATTCTGCTGGTTTCTGGTGCGCTGGGTTACATGGCAGCGACCGGCACCATCGCTCGCTTTGCGGAGCCTGATGCCTGGACCGCTGCGGTCTTCGGCATCGTTCCCTTGGCTCTCGGCTTGGGATTTTTCGTTGACTGGACGCTGATTCGCCGGGATGCTCGAGCTTCGAGCTAGCGATTCTGAGCGCGGGCGCGACCGAGGTCCACGAGAGCAGCCGTGTTAGAATTGGGCCTCAATGCACCCTGCAATACCGCACCTTATCGAGCTGCAACGGGTTGACCACAACATTGGCGCGTTGCGCGCCGAGATCGACAGCTATCCCAAACGGATTCAGGAAGCCGACAGCAAGCTGAGCGGCGCACGTGCGGCTGTCGCGACGGCCAAAGAAGCCCATACCAACGCGCTCAAAGAACGCAAAAAATTTGAGCTGGACGTCGATCAATGGAAAGATCGCGCGCGCAAATACCGCGATCAGAGCGGCGCGGTCAAAACCAATGAGGCCTACAAGGCCTTGCTTCATGAGATTGCCAACGCTGAAGCGGAAGTGGCCAAGGCTGAAGATCGCCAGCTCGACGTGATGATGTCGGGAGAAGAGTTTGAGCGCCGGGTGCGGCACGCCGAGGCAGACCTGAAGGAAGCCGAAACGAGCGTGGCGGCCGATCGCAAGGAAATTCATTCGCGCTACGATGAAAAACAGAAATTGCTCAAGGTGGCATTGGCGGAACGCGAGCGCATCGCTGCTCCCGTGCCGGAAGATTTGCTTGACCTTTATGAGCGCATCGCGAAGCGGCACAACGGAACGGCCATGGCTCAAGTGCGTGACGATCAATGTCGTGGATGCGGGATGCGCGTGTTGCCGCATATCATTCAAGAGCTGCGCCAGGAAACTAACGAAGAGGTGTATCGCTGCGAAATGTGTGGCTTGATTTTATACACGCTGGATCCTATTCCAGTGGCAAATTCTGGCCCAGGCTCAGGCAACGACGAGACATCGGCTAGCTCGGCTATAAATTCCTGATGATTCGTCGCCCGACCTCTTCACGTGAAACCGGTTTGTTTGCCGGTTCCGAGCCAGACGTAAAACCGCGCGTTGCCGCCTTTCAAGCCAACATTGACGGCGGCTCTCGCGGGAATCCAGGACCGGCATCCTATGGCGTGGTGGTGCGCAACGAGCGCGGCGAGATTGTCGCGAGACTAAAAAAATACATTGGGCGCATGACTAACAATGTCGCGGAGTACTATGGCCTGATTGCCGCGCTCGATTACGCGCAATCGAACGGCGTGCGGACGTTGCGCGTCGAAAGCGATTCCGAGCTGCTGGTGCGGCAGATGCGCGGGCATTACAAAGTAAAAAGTCCCGATCTGCGCCCGCTGTTCGAACGCGCCAAGAAGATGTCGCAGACTTTTGAATCGTTTCGCATCGATCACGTGTACCGCGAGCAGAATGCCGAGGCTGACGCGCTTGCGAATGAAGCGCTGGATGAAACGTCGGGAAAGCCGAAGCCATCCGCTACGACCAAACCGGAAGCTCGTCCGAAGTTGCCGCAAGACATGCAAAGCGCTCCGCGCAAAATACGAGCTCAAGTACGTAATGGCGTTTTGCATCTTCTTGAGCCGCTAGATTTGCCGGAAAATACGGAAGTTGAGATCCTGCTCCGACCCGCGTCTAAAGGTTAGATCGCGCCACTATTTCAAAGCGTATGAACGGTACAGAGTGTCGCGCTGCGCGGGCACAAAGCCGGCGTCGGAAATTATGCGGCGCAGTTCACTTTCGTTGGTGCGGTTTTTGACGCCCGCGGCGAACACTACGTTTTCTTCAATCAATATGCTGCCGACGTCGTCGGCACCAAACTGCAGCCCGACCTGGCACACCTTGATTCCAGGAGTCAGCCAGCTGGATTGAATGTGATCGAAATTATCGAGATATAGCCGGCTTACCGCGAGAGTCTTCAAATAATCCACGGCGGTGGCCTCGGGTACTTTTTTCCCGAGTGGCGTATTGTCCGGCGCAAACATCCAGGGGATAAAAGCGGTAAAGCCGCCAGTGTCTTCTTGGATCCTTCGCAGACGATCGAGGTGATTTACCCGGTGCCGCAGCTCTTCGCCGCAGCCAAACATCATCGTCGCGGTGGTGCGCAAGCCGAGCGAATGAGCCACGCGGTGCATTTCTTCCCAATCATCACTGGTGCATTTCAGCCGCGCGATTTTGGACCTGATTTCATCATCGAGAATTTCCGCGCCGCCGCCGGGTATGGATTGCAATCCGGCGTCCATCAATCGCTGAATGCTTTCGCGGACGCTGAGCTCACTGACTTCGGCAATGCAGAGAATTTCCGGCGCGGAAAAGCAATGCAGATGCACCTGCGGATAACGTTGTTTCAGAGAACGCAGCAGATTTTCGTAATAGCCGATCTGCAGATCGGGATGTAAACCGCCCTGCAAGAGAACCCCGGTGCCGCCCAGTTCCAGCATCTCGTCGATTTTTTCGTAAATCGATTCGAAGGATAGGAGGTAGCCGTCTTTTGCGCCCAGCGGCCGGTAGAAAGCACAAAAAGAGCAATACTCAGTGCAAAAATTTGTGTAATTGATGTTGCGGTCGATCTGGTAGGTGGCTACGCGAGGGTCGGTCTTTTTAAGGCGCATTTGATGCGCGGCCATTCCGATGCCCAGCAGATCATCGGATTCCAGCATGTCCAGCGCTTCTTGTTTTGTCAGGCTCAAGTGTTTCCTTGCGTATGTTTTATTCTATCGAATGAACCCTGTGAATCCGAATCCCGTTTGCGTAGCTTCCCCAAAATTTTATCGCGATGCATATCGGGGAGTGTTGATGTTAGCCCATTCAATGGCTTTGGCCCTTGATGTCAGTCCCAGCTTGGCGGCCAAGCAATAATAAAGCTCCAGGCCAGCGAGGTTCTCGCTGTCCAACGTGAAATCGATATTCTCCTGCAGATAATTCAGCAAATCGGGTGCCGGCAAATCTTGTTCCAGACTTGCGGCAGCGCTGATCTGCGCAAGATGCGAGACGCCATACTCTTTGGAAGCTGCAAAATCGGCAACTACCTCCCGCGTCACCGATTCACGGCGCCCGGCCCAAACCGCCAAAACCGCTGGGAGGCCGGTCAGGCGGCGCCATTCCTGCACAACATCGTACACATGTAGAGTTTCGGTTGCATTGATTCCAGCTTTGCCGGGACTGCACATCAATTCGCCGTTTGCGCCCAGGGTTGCGTTGCCGGCAATCGAAATCGCCAGCCGCAGCGCCGGGTCACCGATCAATAGCGCGGCGTCGGCTCGCTCGAGTATGGTGGCCGCGGAGTCAAACGTCGCTTCGAAAAAGGCCGGCTTGATCTGCCAGTGTTCCGCGCACAAAATTCGCGTCAATGCCTGGGTGCTGCGAGAACTGCGATCGAGTGCGACGCTTTGCACTTCTGCGATAGGCTTGCGCGATACGATCAGCAGGCTGCGCACGCGTCTTTTTGCGGCAATGGCCAAGTCTGACAGGACTACCAGATCATCGATGCGCTGAAACTCGATGGCCGGAATGATGGCCACGTCAGCCCGTCCGTCGCGAAGATCATCGGCGCATTGCGAAGGAACGGTGAACGAAAGATCGTATTTATCCCTGAGAACGCCGTGAGTAAAACCGTACACCAATGGAGCGGTGTTCAGGTATTGCACGACGGAGATGCGAAGTTTTCTCAAAATGGCGGACACTCGCCGATAATTCAGTATAGCAGCGAAAATTTACGCCGTGCCCATGCTCTTCTGTTGTAAAACGTTCGGGACCGCCGGAGGTTTTGAAAATGAAGAAACATCCCCGCGCTGTACTACTCATTCTGGCCTTGCAAATGGCCGCAACCGGCGCGCCTGGCGCGCGTCCCGACACTAACCAGTCCGCAACGATAAGTGAAAAAACCGCTAATACTCAGAAGCTGGCTGGTTATTTCAACCTGTACTGGGATGCCAAGCAAGGCAAACTTTGGCTCGAAATCGACAAGTGGAACTCAGAGTTTCTGTACCAGAGCGGCTTATCCGCAGGAATTGGCTCTAACGACATCGGACTGGATCGCGGACAACTTGGCAAGACCCGCATCGTGCGCTTTGAACGTAGCGGACCGAAAGTTCTGTTAGTACAGGAAAATCTGGATTACCGCGCGATCAGCGATGATCAAGCCGAACGGCGTGCGGTGCACGATTCGTTCGCGGAATCGATCCTTGCGGGCTTCACTGTGGGCGCTGAACAAAAAGATCACGTTTTAGTGGAAGCCACCGATTTCTTTCTGCGCGACGCTCACGACGTTCCCGCCACGCTGCGCAAGACGAAACAAGGAACATACCGGCTCGATCCGGCGCGTAGCGCGATTTATCTTCCGCTCACCAAGAATTTCCCCATGAACACGGAAGTCGAAGCCGTGCTGACCTTCGCAGGTGACGAACCGGGTCAATGGGTCAAGCAGGTCACGCCCTCACCCGAATCCATCACCGTTCGCGAGCATCATTCTTTCGTGCAGCTTCCGCCTTCAGGGTATAAACCGCGCGTCTACGATCCGCGCGCGAGTTTCTTCGGCATCAGCTACATGGATTACGCGACGCCGGTAAGCGAGCCAATCGTGAAGCGCTACATCGCGCGGCACCGGTTGGAGAAAAAAGATCCCGCTGCGGCAATTAGCGAACCGGTCCAGCCCATTATTTATTACCTGGATCGGGGCGCTCCGGAACCCATTCGCTCGGCGCTATTGGAGGGCGCGCGCTGGTGGAACCAGGCCTTTGAAGCCGCCGGCTACAAAAATGCATTTCTCGTGGAGCTAATGCCGGAAGACGCCGATCCCATGGACCTGCGCTATAACGTGATTCAGTGGGTGCATCGCGCGACGCGCGGCTGGTCGTATGGTTCAACCGTCACCGATCCGCGCACCGGCGAGATTATCAAAGGTCACGTAACGCTCGGGTCGCTGCGCGTGCGGCAGGATTATTTAATCGCGGAAGGTTTGCTGGCGCCATACGAACAAGGCAAATCCGTTTCACCAAAAATGATGGAGATGGCTCTTGCGCGCCTGCGGCAACTGGCCGCTCATGAAGTCGGGCACACGCTCGGGCTCGAACACAATTATTCCGCCAGCACCGTAAATCGTTCGTCAGTGATGGACTATCCGCCGCCGGTGGTCATGCTTGGCAGCGACGGCGTCCCAGACATTTCGAACGCGTACGCTACCGGCATCGGCGAATGGGACAAAGTGTCCATCACGTTCGGGTATCGAGAATTTCCCGCCGGTGCAGACGAGCACGCGGAGCTGAATAAAATTATTTCTGACGCGCTTAGCCATGGCTTGCGATTTTTGACCGACCAGGATGGCCGCCCGCCCGGATCTTCAAGCAGTCTCGCGCATCTGTGGGATTCCGGCTCCAATTCCGTGGATGAACTGAACCGTCTCATGCAGGTACGCGCCGCCGCGTTGCGCCGGTTCGGCGGAAATAATATTCGCACTGGCGCGCCGCTCAGCACCATTGAAGATGTTTTGGTTCCGATCTATTTGCTGCATCGCTACCAGGTGGAGGCGGCGAGCAAATCCATAGGAGGCATGGACTACACCTTCGCGCTGCGTGGCGATGGACAGACTCCCTTGCAGATTCTCGCTCCTCTGGAACAGCGGCGCGCACTTACGGCCGTCCTCGCAACTTTGAAGCCCGACGTGCTGGCCTTGCCGGAATCGCTGCTGAACATTATTCCGCCTCGCGTGCCAGACTACGAACGTGGCCGCGAACACTTTAAAATCCGCACCAGCCCCGCCTTTGACGCGTTGGCGCCCGCCGAGGCTGCCGCCGAACATACGCTTCAGTTCCTTTTCAATGCCGAGCGCGCATCGCGGTTGGTGGAATTTCACGCGCGCGACGCAAAAAACCCGGGCTTGGAAGAAGTACTGGATGCGGTTATCAATGCCACGTGGAAATCCTCCCGCGATCCTGGATATTTTGGGGAAATTTCGCGGGTGGTAAACACTGTTGTTCTTTACGATTTGATGTCCCTAGCTGTCAATGAACGAGCCTCGCAGCAAGCGCGCGCCATTGCTTCACTAAAATTAGAAGAGCTGAAAAAATGGAGCACTGCCGCACAGAATGGAACGAAAGACAGCGAAGAGCACGCCCATCTCTATTTCGCGGCCACTCAGATCGCGCAATTCCAGAAAGACCCTAAGCTGATCCCCGTCCCTGCGCCAGCGCAGCCGCCCGACGGGCCGCCGATTGGCGACGACGATTATGGCCGGCTGCCCTGACCGCCGTAAATCGCATTCCAGCTGAACGGAACTTTTAGGCTGAACCTTCGTCTATACAGCTGGAGGGATGCGTATGTATCTAAAAATCTCTGTAACCGGTTTATTCCTTGCCGGCGTTTTGAGCGGTCCGATCGCTGCGGGTCCAACAGCGTCCAATCACCATTCCATGAGCATGTCCGGAGGCGAACGCGGTCCGGTCGCAGACTGCGCGGGCCTTCACATTCATTTGAACGACCGCGCTGCCGAAATGCGTTCGGAAGAACGAACCATTTCGAGATCTGATGGTCCGCTGCGCGTTGAGTCAGAAGTGAATGGCGGCCTGCAAGTGCAGGGTTGGGACAAAGATACTTACGCCGTGACGGTCTGCAAAGCGGCAGACGCTTCCACGAATAATGCCGAACAAATCTTTTCGCAGATCAAACTTTCCGTTGAAAACGGTAGAGTCTCTGTCAGTGGCCCTTCCGGCCACGAGAACTGGACAGTATTTCTTTTGGTCCGAGCCCCGAGGTCGGCAAACTTAGAGCTGCGCGCCAATAACGGTCCGCTTTCCATTTACGACCTCGATGGCAAGCTGGTGGCACGCGCTATAAATGGCCCAATTTCTCTGCAGGGTTTCTCAGGTGACGCGGACATATCAGCGGAGAATGGCCCCATTGACCTCACCGGGAATTCAGGCAAGCTGCGGCTGCACACGGAAAACGGGCCTATATCCGTATCGTTAAGCGGGGATGCATGGAAAGGTTCGGGGCTGGAGGCCGACGCCCAGAACGGCCCATTGACTCTTCGCTTGCCAAAAAATTATCAATCCAGCGTGCTTGTAGAATCAAACGGCAATTCTCCGATGAGTTGCCAGGCCAGCTTTTGCAATGACGCGCGCAAAACCTGGGACGAAGACCATCGACGGATTGAGTTCGGCAATGCGCCGGCAGTAATTCATCTGTCCACCGTCAATGGGCCCATCGCCGTCAAACAAATATAGACAGAGCCGTGTGAGATCCGTCCTGGAAGTGAGGTGGAATAAAGCGTGCGCGCATAGACGCGCATCGCCGATGCCGTTAAGATTTATCGCATGCTTCTTGAATCAGGCGTAACCCCGCCCGTTGGCGTGGAAGAGGCAGTGCGCCTGGCGCGCGATGTCTACGGTCTCGATGTCACCGCGAAGTCTCTGCCGGGCGAATACGACGATAATTTCCATTTAACAGCCGCTGACGGCGCGGAGTACGTGCTGAAAGTGATGCATCCGGCGCGCGAGCGTTCCTTCATCGATTTGCAGTGCCAAGCGCTGCGACATCTGGCGCAGCACGCGGACGCAGTTGTTCTCCCACGCGTCATTCCTACGCAGGGCGGCGAGCTACAAACGGAGATTAAGGTAGCCGACGGCACAAATCGCTTAGTGTGGCTGCTGACATTCGTGCCTGGCACGGTACTGGCCAACGTTTGTCCGCATAGTGAAGAACTGCTTACGAGCCTGGGACGGCGGTTAGGCGCGATCGATGCTGGTCTGCAAAATTTTTCTCACCCCGCCGCGCAGCGCGAATTGAAATGGGATTTGGCCGCCGCCGGATGGATCAAAGGATACGTTAACGAAATTGCGGATGCGTCACAGCGCATACTCGTCGAGAAATTCCTGACGCTTTATGATTCGGAGATCGTTCCTGCCCTGGGGCGCTTTCGGCGCAGCGTAATTTATGGGGACGCCAACGACTACAACGTGCTGGTCAGCGATCCGTGGCCGCTGCCTCGCAAAGCTGCGAGCGTGGTCGATTTCGGCGACATACACTACGGAATAACCGTTTCCGAAGTGGCGATCGCCGCGGCTTACGCCATGTTGGGGAAAAAAGATGTGCTGCGGGCTGCCGCATCGGTCGTCGCTGGATATCACGATGTATTTCCACTGCAAGAAGGCGAGATCGCGTCTTTATATAACCTGATCGGCATGCGCCTGGCCGTCAGCGTTACAAATTCGGCGCATCGCAAAACGATCAAGACTGAAGACGCGTATGTCACAGTCAGTGAAACACCGGCGTGGGAGGCGCTCGAACGCCTGGCCAAAATTAATGGGCGGTTCGCGCATTATACATTCCGCCGGGCGTGCGGACTTAGCGCCGTTCCGCAAAATGAAAACGTGCAGCGATGGCTGGAAAAAGATGGCCGAGATGCGGCCTCTTTATTCGATGCGGACTTGCGAACGGTTCCGAGTACCGTCCTGGATTTGAGTGTTGGCAGCGAATTTCTCGGTGCCGATCCGCGCGATTCTGAAACTCCTGCGTTGATGACAAAAATTTCCGCGCTGATGAGAGAAGCAAATGTATCCATCGGCATCGGCCGCTACAACGAAGCGCGTTTGCTATACACCTCGCCGTTGTTCGGCGCAGACGCAAGCCCGCTGGAGGAGCGGCGAACCATTCATCTCGGGATGGACCTATTCGCCGAGCCGGCTACCGCGATCCATGCGCCGCTCGACGGCGTAATTTACACGCTGGCGAATAACGCCGCGCCTCTCGATTACGGCCCGCTAGTAATTTTGCAACATGACGCTGGTGACGCCGGCGCATTCTTTACTTTGTATGGGCATCTCGACAAAGAATTGCTGGCGCGGCTGAAAATTGGGCAGCGCATCGCTCGCGGAGAAAAATTCGCGCGCCTCGGCACACCCGGGGAAAACGGCGGCTGGCCGTCTCATCTGCATTTTCAAATCATTCTTGACCTGCTTGATCTAGACGCCAATTTCCCGGGTGTCGCTTACGCTTCGCAGCGAGCGGTTTGGACCAGCCTCTCGCCAGATCCCAATCTCCTGGCGGGCATTCCGAAGAGCCGCTTTCCAAAGCGGGGCCCCAGTCTTCAGGAAACGCTGAAGGCGCGGCGCGAATTGTTAGGCAAAAATCTAAGCATCTCTTACCAGAAGCCGCTAAAAATCGTGCGCGGCTGGATGCAACATCTTTACGACGAAACTGGCCGCGCTTTTCTGGATTTTTACAACAACGTGCCACTGGTGGGCCACAGCCATCCGCGCGTGGTGCAAGCGGTCCAGAAACAAATCGCGCTGCTCAATACCAATACGCGGTATGTGCACGACCTTGTAAATCAGTATGCGCAGCGACTCACGCAACACCTGCCCGAACCGTTACGCGTGTGTTTCTTCGTCAATTCCGGAAGCGAAGCCAATGAGCTCGCACTCAGACTCGCTCGCGCGCACACAAAGCGCGAGGATGTCATCGTTCTCGAACACGCATACCATGGGAATACCTCAACATCGATCGACATCAGCCCCTATAAATTTGACGGGCCGGGCGGCAGCGGGCGGAAACCCTGGGTTCACGTTGCGTGCATGCCCGATGACTATCGGGGGAAATACCACCGTGAGGATGCGCAAGCAGGAATGAAATACGCGGCTCATGTGGGCGAGATTCTGGACGCCATGTGCAAGCAAGGACACGCACCAGCGGCCTACATCGCAGAGACGCTTCCCAGCGTCGGTGGCCAAATTGTTTTCCCACCAAATTATTTAGAGGAGGTATACACGCACGTTCATGCCGCCGGAGGCCTGTGCATTTCCGACGAAGTGCAAGTAGGTTTTGGCCGCTTGGGCACGCACTTCTGGGGCTTTGAAACGCAAAACGTGATTCCGGACATAGTTGTTCTGGGAAAGCCCATCGGCAACGGTTTTCCTCTGGCGGCGGTAATCACCACGCCCGAAATCGCGCGCTCCTTCGACAATGGTATGGAATTCTTCAGCACCTTCGGCGGCAATCCGGTCGCCTGCGCCGCGGGATTGGCAGTATTAACGGTAGTGGAAGAAGAAAATTTACAGGAACGCGCGCTTCGCGTAGGCAATTATTTCAAGGAATCGCTTCTTTCTCTTCAAGCGCAGTATCCGATCATCGGCGATGTGCGGGGCTCAGGTCTATTCTTCGGTGTCGATCTGGTTTTTGATCCCGTCACGCGTTCCGCGGCGACTGCGCAAGCGGCATACGTGGTAAACCGCCTGCGCGAACGCGGCATCCTCACTGGAACAGACGGCCCGTTTAACAATGTCATCAAGCTCCGGCCACCGCTGATTATTTCCGAACGCGACATTGATATTTTCACGGAAGTCGTTCGAGGTGTGTTGGCCGAGGATTCCGCGCAGCCCACATGATATATTGCCAGTGTCATATATAGATAGTTAATAAACTAAATAATACGCTCAAGCCGCGATGGAGCTAGACGCTTCCCTCTCCTGGCTCGCGCTGGCGCTGACTCCCGGGCTGGCATGCCGCTTGTGCGCCCGTTTGCTGCGCAAGATCGGCCGCCCGACCGCATATTTCACGCCTGTCTCACGGAACTGGAATCTTGTAGCCTGCCGGCACGTGTGGCGCAAGCCATCCATAATAAGGACGCGTTCAAACGTGCCGAAAAGGAACTGGCAGGTATCCGCAATATTTCCGGCTGCCGGCTCCTGAATTGGACCGAGCCGGAATATCCTCAAACGCTGCTGCAAATTTATGATCCGCCAGTGCTCTTCTATCTGCGTGCTGATCCGCAAATCCTGAACATGCCCTGCCTCAGCATCGTAGGCACGAGGCGCCCCACGCTTTACGGATCTCAAATGGCGGAGCGCCTGGGGCGCGACCTGGCAGCGCGCGGCCTGGTAATCCTAAGTGGCATGGCACGCGGAATTGATGCCATCGGCCATCACGGTGCCTTGGCGTCAAACGGCCGCGCCATCGGTGTGCTCGGCACCGGCATCGACGTTTGTTACCCGAAAGAAAACAAGAAGCTCTACGAAAAAGTCTTGGAGCGGGGCGCCATCCTGAGCGAGTTCCCCCCTTGGAACACATCCCGCGCCCGAGAATTTCCCGATCCGGAATGGGATTGTCGCAGGCATGCCCCTTGGAGTGATTGTGATCGAGGGGGCAGAGTTCAGCGGGTCCTTAATAACAGCGCACCTCGCGATGGAATTTGGCAGAGAAGTTTTTGGGGTACCGGGGAATGTCACCCAGGCAGTTAGTTACGCGCCAAATATGTTAATCAAGCTGGTCGTCAACGCCGAGGACGTAATCGAAGAACTTCCGGCACCGGTGCGCGCCGCTCTGGTGAAAGCCGAACGCCCCGAGGCCGAGCAACGAAATTTGCTGGCCTTCGCAGCTTTAGGAGCCTCTGAAAAAAAACTGTACGAATTACTTGTAGTTGAGGAAACCAGGCACATTGACGAACTGGTCGAAAACTCCGGCTTGAACTCTTCCGAAGTTCTGGCTACGCTTTTCGACCTGGAGATGAAAGGCGTGGTCCGGCAACTGCCGGGCAAACAATTCAGTAAAGTTATGCTGTAGCTGGATTTAGAAGTCAAATCAGGTCAGTAATCCGGCGCATGCGCGACGAAAAAAGCACCCGGATGCGCAATCTCCGCATCTGCATAAGGTAGCGAGAAGGACACACTCCCCTGCGGTCGACCCTTCCTGCGGAAGATTACGGAGTTACAAAGGCAACATGGCTCGTTCGCTCGTAATTGTGGAATCGCC
>Ga0185299_10001338_pt1 | contig 49005 bp, 47 predicted proteins | sample PaiPotPPA55metaG_FD_128002 | JGI IMG/M metagenome (GOLD analysis project Ga0185299, IMG submission 128002) | Iron sulfur acid spring bacterial and archeal communities from Banff, Canada, to study Microbial Dark Matter (Phase II) - Paint Pots PPA... ... | reverse complement strand
CCCGCCGGGCACAGATCATCAGTGCCGCACGACGAATCGCGGAGCTTGAAGGGTGGTCCAACGTAACCGTTCGGCGGCTATCCGACGAAATTTCATACAGCCAACCCGTCTTGTACGCTCATTTTGGAAGCCGCGAAGGAATTCTCGCCGCGGTTGCTATCGAGGGTTTCCAGGAGATGGGCCTGGCTTTGGAGAAGGCACGGAAACGGGTTAGGCGTGGAAATACGGTCGAATCGGTCGCGGCCGCCTATCTGGAGTTCGCCGCGTCTTCACCAGCACTGTATGAAGTGATGTTTTCGCTCAGCCTGAGCGTACCATTCGATGACGCGGCTACTCCTCCGGAGATGCGATTCGCGTTTTCCCAACTCCTGGAGTTGTTTCAGGGGCAGAGCTCGAATTCAGAGGTTATATCGGAACTGTTTTGGGCGAGCCTCCATGGTATCGCCGAGCTAACAAGAACCAAGCGATTTAAGCGCATCCGTCAGAAAGAGCGCGTGAGGGCGCTCGTCGAGCGCTTTACTTTCCCAAGAGATGAAACGGCACAGGTGGTGAAAGCGCGATGACTGTAATAGGCGCGCGCTCGTCTTTTCGCAAACGAGCCCGGAGACTTCGGCGTGTGAAGGCCGGCGGCCGGCGCTCTCGTTTCAGGAGGATTCCAGATGATCAATGCGTCTGACACCAGGCCCCCGGATCAGGACACGAACGATTCCAACAACATCGAAAGCTCGATGTCCTAATCGCCACGTTTCATTCGCGAGAGTATTAGAGCAATTTCCATGATGAACGATCTCACTCTGTATCAGCAGGCAGCTATCCAGATCGTTCGGAACCGCGCGCTCAACCTCAGAAGTGCAGCGCAAAGGGAAATCGACACGGTCCTAAAGCGGCAGGCGCTCGACCCTGGTCTTTTGGACGCTTCCATGGCGGCCATGCGGGATGGTGCCCGCATCGGTCTTCATTTTCATCCCGAGCGCCTAAGCTGGGACGGCGTAAGCGTTGCCGAGGGGCTGCTTCGCACTGGCATCTATACGAACCAGTTTGTTGCCGGCCTTTCCAGCGGCAGCCCCTCCGCGTTTCTAGGCGGTGAGCGGGACCTATGGGAAGACCGTCTTTTCGGAGGCGCCTATCACGGAGCGGGCGTCACATCCCCAGGTCGCCCGAAATATGGCGCGCTGGACGTCATGCATTATCCCGACGGCCCAGCGCCACGCTTCGGTTCGTGCTTCTTTCTGCTTCGCCCGAATGTCGCCAAACGCTCGACTTTCACCTTCGGCGGCAGCCACGACGATTGCGCGCTCGACCGCACGGGAACGCGTGACGTGATGGAGCCGGTGTTTGCGCCCCTTCTCTCGCAGCTCAAAAGCGGCAAGGGTGCTTTCGCCGTCGCCGACCTGTTGGTAAAGGATTGTCTGACACGGATGGTGCACACTTTCTCGATGCCTTTTCCCGATCCGGCTTCCCGACCACTGGGACACGCACTGGATAGCTTCATCGAAGTCCAGGTCCACGGCGAGTTGAGCCTTGAAAACGACGTAGAGCGGCTTGTTGCTGATCCTGCGTTCTGGGATCATCCCACCGGCGAAATCCTCGCTAGAATTTCGAGAAGGTTCGGCATCCCGCTAAGCTGGCACCCAGGATATCGGATGCCCGTGAGGGAGGTTCCCGACGTCTTCCGAGACTATCCGGTGCGTCCCTTGGCCGAACGCATCGCTGGTGACGGCACGCTGGATGCCGCCAACATCGGCGCAGCGGCAAATTCCGTGAAGCTCGATCCCGAAGCTTGGAATGGCTGGGCCTCTGCTGACGATATCCTGACGCAGTTCAGGCGGCTATGGCATGTGCTCGTCCTGGCCGGCGCCCCACGAAGCACCTGATCACTTCGTGGCTCTTGACAATAATCGGAAGTACAACGCCCTGGCTCGCTGCTCAGCACCACCACTTGCGAGCTCGGCGAGCTGCGTGGCCGCGATCTCGTCTCCGTCTGTGCGGCGCGGCCGTGCCACGGCGATCTGTTGCTGCGGCTCACCAACCAGAACCTAGAGGCGCCTGCAGTGGGTTTAATCACTGGCCTGACATGGGTTCGAACCCCATTACCTTCACCTGCTTTTAGTCCTTGGCGTACTCAACAGCTTCGTCCTTTTCAATTAAGTCAATGAGATGTTTAATCATTGGCGAGTCGGTTTTGATGCCGTCGAGTAGGCTATGGGTGAAAACGTCGATCGGAGATGGGTTGGATGGGAAGGGCCACGACTCCGTGTCTTGCCTATCCTTCTAACCCTGTTCATCGGGTTGGCCATTATAGGCGTCAGCTTTACCTTGGCGATCATCATTCTACGGCACGTGGATGCGCAGTTGATACCGCGACTCTGGCCACTTCTCACGATCGCCGAAGCTTTTGAATGCGGTTTTGCTCTCTTAGGGATCGCCGTTGCACGAAGGTTTCTTAGGGACGCCACGTTTGGCATTCGTTGGCCACCTGGCAGAACTCGGGTCGGGCTGGCCGTCGTTTGGGGTGGCCTCTTTGGGATTATTATGCTGATCGTTGACCTGAGCGGCATAACGCCTGGCGCCCGGGCTCACACGCCGGTGGATATCGCCGGCTGGCTCCTATTCGAGCTTCTGCTTGTTGGTCTCTGTGAAGAGACACTCTTTCGCGGTCTGCTCCTGGGTGTGCTCCAGGCGCTTTCGCCCTCGAGGCTGCGAATCAGAAAGTTTTCCCTCAGTACGGCCGGTGTGACGATTGCGATCATGTTCGCACTGGCACACGTGTTGAGCTTTGCTACCGAACCCTGGCCGGCCGCTCTTGGCCAGCAGTTGTACGCAGTAACCCTGGGCATTCTCTACGCCTGGTTACGCGAAAGCTCGGGGAGTCTTTTAGCGCCAATCATTGCTCATAGTCTGAGTGATTTCGTCGAGACGGCAGCAATGCTTGTCTTATTCGGGTTGTTGCCCCAGGGAACCTGATTATGCCAAATAGCGCGCAAGATTCTCTGCCAAATAATTCCCAAAGTGACAGGCAGATCGTCGGTCGTGCTAATTGGCATGCCCGGAATTGAAAAGCACCTCGGCTCCTCTCGCAAATCGGGCGGATTCTGGAAATCAATCAGCTCGTCAGGGTCATCGCCCCTGTCGTCGACGCAGCGCGTGAGAGCCTGGTAATCGGCACAGTTTGAGATTGAGACCCCCGTCCCAGAATGAGACAACTCATTGTCAGTTTGAGACTAGATTTTTAACGCTACTCAGCGGGCCCCATCGAATCGGAGAGCTACTGCTCCAGCCGTCCCCGAGCATAAAACGTGCTGCTCGATTGGATATCCCCCACTCAGACCGAATGCCAGGTATCCTAGCTCCTCTCCGAAACTGATTACTGACTCACTGATTACTAACCGCCTCCACGAATCACAAACCTGTCCGACATAGCTAAAGGGGGACATGGGGCGAAGTCGGATCACTAATCCACCTTTCACATGTCTCAACTGCGCCACACGCTCCGCCTGCTTCTAAAATCGCCTGGGTTCACCCTGACCGCTGTGGCGATCCTTGGTTTTGGTATCGGTGCGAATACCACCATTTTTAGCCTGATCGATGCGGTGATCTTCAATGCTTTACCTTATCCACAGCCGGATCGGTTGGTGCGGATTCATCAGCCTGAAGGGAACACTAATTACTGGGCTCAAGTTGATTTTCCAGATTATCTTGATATCAAGGCCAGTCAACGCAGCCTGGAGGATCTGGCGGTCCAGTATTGGTGGTTCTTGGATTTCGCCGGGCAAAGTAATCCACAACGTTTTACAGCGATCTTCGCATCTCCCGGCTTATTTAGTCTGAGCAAGTTGCCTTTTGTTTTGGGTAGACCGTTCACAGAAGACGAAGACAAACATAATGGTCCACTTGTCGTGGTGCTCAGCGAAGCGCTTTGGAGATCACGTTTTAACAGCGATCCGAGCATCATTGGTAGGAGTCTTCGGCTAAGCGGCAAGAGCTTTCAGGTGATCGGGGTTTGCCCACGGCAAGTCGAGGATGTTAGTACACCGGCTGGCGATGTCATCTATGTGCCGGTACATGTAACCGAGCTCTCTGGAAATGACTTCCAAAACCGGAACGAACATTATTTGAGTTTATTCGGTCGTTTGAAAGCGGGGGTTACACTAGCGGAAGCGCAAGCCGAACTCGAAATAATTCAACAAAACCTAGTTAAACAGTACCCTGCTTCCAACAAAGGATACGGTATCAAGGTACTTCCAGTGCAGGAGAATATGGTGTCGAGTTATTCCGGTGTCGTCTGGTTACTCGGCGGCGCGGCGGGTTGTTTACTGCTGATCTCTTGTGGGAATGTCGCCAATCTACTTTTTGCTAGAGGCCTGGCTCGTCGAAAAGAAATGCTGATTCGGGCCACACTTGGCGCATCCCGGGCTAGTCTCCTCAGACAACTATTCTCGGAAACAGCGTGTCTTGCTGGATTGGGTGGCCTGACTGGGTTATTACTGGCCGCGTGGTGGATTGGACTTATGAAAGCGATCAGTCCCGACTACCTTTACCGTTTTGGTGAAGTCAAATTGGATACCAGAGCGCTTTTGTTCGTCTTTGCCTTCACTGCGTTAGTTTCACTTCTGTCTGGGCTACTACCAGCCTTGAATCTTTCCCGGCTCAGCACCCGTCTCCAAGATCAGGGTGGACGTGCCGGGACAACTAGCCGGCAACGCCAACGAACGCAGTCCGCCCTTGTGGCCGGTCAAGTAGCATTAGCCTGTCTGCTCTTAGTTGGCGGGGGGTTGTTCATTCGCAGTTTTCAGAACATGCAGAGCCTGCCGCTTGGTTTTAACCCGCATCATCTGCTCACCGCGGATATCACCGTAACGAACCCGAACTATGCCAATGACCAGGCGAAGATGCGCCAGTCATTTGCAGCGGTGCTCGAGAAAGCCCGGGCTTTGCCAGGAGTAACTGAGGCTGCCATGAACCAGGATATGCCATTCCAATGGGGATTCGGAGAATTAAATGCTCCATTCCATGTTCCGGGGCAGCCTGTCGCGGAGCCCGGAAAAGAACCTACTTTTTGTTCCCAGGATATCTCTTCCGGCTACTTCCAAACCATGGAAATGCCGTTGTTGTTAGGACGCGATTTCAACAGCGGTGATCGGCCTGAGACTCAGCACGTGATCATTGTCGACAACGCTTTGGCTCAGCACTTTTTTCCAGACGAAAATCCCATTGGGAAACAGATAGAATATCTTTGGGCAAACAATGAAGGACAAAAGGTTTGGACCATCGTCGGTGTAGTACAAAACTCGCGACACAATAGCCCGGATCACCCTCTTGCGCCGTACCAGGTTTTCCTGCCTTACAGTCAACGGGATAATCTTTATCGCGCACTTCTGTTGCTGCGTTCGGAGGGCGATCCCACGCAGCTAGGTTCAGCGGTGCAAAGAATCGTGCGGGGAGTCGATCCCGACCAGTCGGTGACCCAGATCATGACACTCGATGATTTAATGACCAACCGGTCCTGGACGCGCGAGCTAGGAGTTTCTCTGGTTAGCATTTTCTCGGCTGCCGCCTTGCTTTTATCCGCTGTCGGTTTGTATGGCGTTCTCGCCTATTCAGTCAGCCAACGAACGCGTGAAATCGGTGTCCGGATCGCTTTAGGCGCCCAATCGAGCAGCATTTTAAAACTAGTGCTCTGGCGTGGGCTGAAGCTGGTGATCATCGGGTCCGTTGCCGGAATGACCTTGGCCTTAGTGCTGGTCCGATTTATCGAAAGCATCCTATACGGGATCTCTGGAGATGACCCGATAACGCTTGCTTTGGCTATTCTTGTTCTTGGCGCCGTTGCGGTCCTGGCTTGTCTGTTCCCAGCTTTAGCCGCTGTTAGAATTAACCCGATTACCGCTCTCCGCGAATGACACCGGAAAACTGCGGCCAGCTTGCCATAGCGATCTGCGCAATATGAGTCAGGGCCTTTCGAGGGACTCTATCCCGCGATTGGAGCGCCAGACCGTGAAGAACGGTCGCGTAGTACGAAGCCAGCGCGCTGATCGGCGCTGCTTTTGGAAGGTCTCCCTCACGCTGACCTTTCCGCAAACGTGCCAGGATCGCTCCGCATATCTGTCGCCGCACGGACAACAGGTAGTCCTGCACGGCCCGGTTCTCCGGAGCACAATTCGTTGCCCCCAAAACGATTAAGCAACCCCCCGGGGTTCCAGGCGCGGAGAGCGCATCGACAGCTGCTAGCAACATAGTCTGGACAGCTTCACGCGCAGTTCGTCCAGTCTCAAGAGCTCGAACTGTGCTTGAGTTCGCAGTTCGACGGTATAGGTCTACTGCTTCACGGAACAGTTGCTCCTTACTTCCAAATGCCGCGTAGAGACTCGCCTGCGTTATTCCGAGCGCAGCACGCAAATCGGCCATGGAAGTGGCTTCATAGCCAAGTGCCCAGAACATCTGCATAGCCTTTTCCAGAGCCTTCTCGCGGTCAAATTCACGGGGCCTACCTCGCGCGCGCTTCCCCGACAGAGGGCCGCTTTTTGATACTATCTTCGATCCTGCCCGTTTCACTGCAGCTCTCCCTTTAGTCATATATTAATTATAGACTAGCCGATCGATAAGATAAACCGGGCCGACCGCGAAAGCTCTCTCTGGTGATTTCGCCAGGACTCTGCAGGACTGCTGTCCAGGTTTGGTGCAGCGGAATCGCAGTCCGGTGGCAACCCAAAATCCTTAATAATAGATCAATTGATCTATAAATGCTTGCAACGGTCCGGTTGTCGTGTAAATCAAGGACTCTATGATGAATCTCGTTGAACACATTGATGGCATGGTTCCGTTTCCCGAAGGTGTCTATCGCAAGGATATCAAGACAGACGACGTTACCATCCACACACGTATCGGAGGTCGGGGCCCCGCAGTCGTGATGCTCCATGGCTTCGGAACAACCGGGGATATGTGGGCTCCAGTGGCCAGTGCGCTCGTTGACACTCACACAGTTATCGCGACCGACCTTCGCGGCCTCGGACTCTCTTCGAAACCGTCTGGAGGTTACGACAAGAAAACCCAGAGCGGCGACATTGCGCACGTTTTGGAAGTGCTTGGTGTTGAGAGGGCGGACTTCGTAACACACGACATAGGCAACATGGTGGGATATGCCTTTGTCGCAGCATACCCGGATCGCGTGAGGCGCTTTGTGCTTATCGACGCACCGATTCCCGGAATAGGCCCATGGGAACAAGTTACGCAGGACCCTGCCATGTGGCAGTTTGGGTTCGGAGGGCCTGACATGGAGCGTCTCGTCGATGGCCGAGAGCGTATATACCTGGATCGCTTTTGGAATGAGTACTCACTGCATCCTGAGCGATTCGATGAAAGAAAGCGCCAGCACTACGCGGAACTCTACTCCATGCCTGGTGCTATGCGCGCAGGTTTTGCGCAGTTTAGGACGTTTCCCCAGGATGCCATCGACAATAAGGCTCTCCTCGCCAAGGGCAAGTTAACCATGCCTGTGTTGGCAGCCGGCGGTGAATCGGCCTCAGGGAGCATGATGGCAACGGTAATGCGTTTCGCCGCTGAAAACGTTGAAGAGGCCATTATTCCCGATAGCGGACATTGGATTACGGAAGAGAACCCTTCGGCAACTACGAAGCTCGTTGTCGATTTCTTGAATGCGTGATCATTGTTGGTCTGGCCGTCTCAATTTCAGCCACAAAGGCCAAAGATCGCGAGCGAATCCGCTGAGCCTCTCGGTATTTGGGGGTAAACAGCTTCCAGTGCCCCTCGGAGACGACTTCGACGGTGCCGTCTATCACCTTGATGGCGGTCTGATCGTCAATCGCATACCCCGGCACCGGCACCTTGGCGGCCCATTGTTCTGCGTTGGCCAAGGAATTCTCTGGGAATCTCTCGTGATCCAGGTGAGGAAACAACGCAAAATCAACCACTCCCAGCGTTCTATCGCCACCGGTGGGCGGAGTCCAGACCACAAACTCCTCCCCGATGTTAGGTGCCATCACCATGCTCCCGGCGCTCACCCCCACGTAGACCATCTCGCGCCGCAACGATGGCAAGAGGTCTGCCAATCCGGACTGCCGCATCCAGTAGCACAGATAGAGGGGATCGCCGCCTCCAACCAGCAGGGCGTCAGTCTCCTGAACCATGGGGACCCAATGTTCTTCTTTGATGCTGGGCAGCGCGGTAAGCTCCAGCACTCCCAAGGACCTCCAACCCAATTCGCACAAGGGGGTGGAGGCTGATCCGCAGATCAGCCTCCATGCCATGCCAGCACCGCCGGACATGGCGTACACCGCGGTGGGAATGCAAAGTTGGCGCTGGACTCGGCAATTGGTTTGCCCAGTAGGTCGACCAGCGCGTCGTGGATGCTCGTATTTTTGATACCAGCGGAAGTGAGAAGAAGCCTCATGACGCCGAAGAGATCTGCTATCTGACTGGAGTCCAGAAATATCGCCGCGCTGCTGGCTGGTCTGCTGCCGGCTCTCCGCGCTACGCGAATCGATCCGAATCACGGCACTTCGGGGATAGTGCTGCCGGCCTGATTGATCGCATCGATCAGGTTCTGACGATCTGAGCCATGATAGTCCGCGGCCAGGTTCGCGGCTTCTTGCAGAAGTGTCTTTGCCTTAAGGAGGTTATCGCTGCCCTGCATCAGCGTCTTCGCAGTCGCGAGCTTACACAGCAGAGAAATTAAATCGTGTTGCCATCCGCGGTTGGATTTATCCTCGCCGACCAAGGTTCGGCGTTGATCCAGACTCAATTGATATTCTTCAACTGCGACAGGCAAATTACCTTGGGTTCTTAGCACGTCGCCAACTTTCTCATGAATGGCGGAAAGCTCATCCCGGAACTGAGTGTAGGAGCTGTCTCGATCGACCAACGCCTGCCGAAGTTTCAGGCTGAGCCGGTACGCGCTCAGGACCTCTTTGGGCTGGTCTCGCGCCAGCGCGACATCCCCTACCTTCTCATAGCTGGTCGATAGATCGTCTTGGTAGACGGTATTGTTTTGGTCTTGCTCGACTAACCGTTTATTGATCACTAACCCTTGTTGATAAATATCACTGGCTTCTGACAGATTGCCTTCGGCCAATAGGACATCCCCAAGGTGGTTATAGCTCCAGGATAAATCATCTTGCCAACTCCCGTTGGATTTGTCCTGGTTAGCCAGTTGTTGGAAGATCGCTACTCCTTCCCGATAGGCTTGCAGTGCTTCCGCCAGCTTGCTTTGTGCCTTGTAGACATCACCAACATTGAGGTAATTGATGCCAAGATTGCGCTGCCACGACGTGTTGGACTTGTCTTGCTCTACCAACGTCCGCCGGATGTTCAGGCTCAACTGGAAATCCGCCAGGGCTTCTGCCAGTTTGCCCTGCTCCTTGAGCATATCGGCGACCCTTTCGTAGCATACCGAGAGATCAGACTGCCAATCCGTATTGCCCGGATCGTTCTCTGCTACGCTCTTCGCGATCGCCAAGCTTTGTTCAAAAGCATCAAGGCTTTCTTGAATTTTGCCTTCATCCGAGAAGACGTCGCCAACCCGGTTGTAAATCACTCCTAGATTGCGCTGCCATTCGGTGTTGCCACGGTCGCGCTCGACCAACATTTGCCTAATCTTGAGGCTTAGTTGGTAGGCTTCTAACGCCCCTTTCAGATTACCTCCCGACTCATGGACTTGACCGATACCCTGGTAACTGGACGCCAGACTAGATTGCCAGACATTGTTGGTTTGATCTCGTTCCACCAAGCGTTTGCCGATCCCTAATGCCTGCTGGAAGGCATCAAGAGCCGCCTGCGAATTACCTTTAGCTCGAAGAGCTTCCCCTAGCCGGTTGTAACCGGCCACCAGATCGCCTTGCCAGACGATGTTGGTTGGATCGCCATCCGCCAAACGTTGGTCAATCTTTAAGCTTTGTTGAAGAGCATCCAGCGATTCTGAGAGGTCGCCCTCGTCCTTGAGGACATCGCCGAGATTCGTCAACATCACGGCTCGTTGGCGCATCCGGGATGAGTTCATCTGCTCGCTCGGTAACCCATCCAAATAGGCTCTCGCCTTGTTGGATACGTCCCCTAAGATCTTTAGCCGGCCGATCGGCTTCAATTTGTCGCGCAGATCGAGCAGCATGAAATTAATGAGTCCGTCCGCCTGATCCCGCGCGGTGTTGGCTGCTTTGGCCTGTTTTTGCGCTTCGCGTTCCGCCGCAAGCGCAAAGATTGCTAACCCGGTCATCGCTAGGGCGATCGTCGACGCCAACGCCGTCAAGCCCATCAGATAACGCCGGCGTCGTTCCTGCTCGCGTTGCTTTAGCGCGTCATAATCGACCGCAACTAAGCCCGCAATGAGCTTGAGTTTCGCGTTTAGTCTTCCGTCTTTGCCTTTTCGGGCATCACCGGCGATTGGCTCAGTGAGTTCAGGGGTCAGTTCTCCATTGGCGCCGGTTCGGAATCGCAGCGCCTCAGGGAAACACTCTTCCTCCGGCGAGGCCCCGGCGCTGCTTTCGCCGGCATTCGGTTCTCCCGCTACGATTAAAGCCAAGATCCGGTCTTCCCGGTGCAAGCCCTTGAAATACTTGATCTCCTCGTTGACCCAGCGGGACCGGGCCGAACGAGGTGAACAGATCACGATCAGACTGCGCGACTGCTGTAGAGCCTGTTGAATCGTGGCCCCCAGACTCGACGAAACCGAGAGCTCTTCTCGATCGCGAAATATCGGATAAAGCCGGCGCGGCACCAAACCGGAGGCCCCGGTCTTGCCGACCAAACGTTTGGGCACCCGGTAAGTTTCCAGTGCCCGGTGTAACCAGTCACCCCAACTTTTGTCGGCGTGACTATAACTAATGAACGCCCAGTACCGATAATCCGCCGATTCTTCAGATCGGACCGAAGTTGTATCGGCTATCGCTTCCGGCTTCAATACAGCATGGCGTCCGCTGGAGGATCTGTTGGCTCCACTCGAGCGGCTCTAAAGAGGACTTTGGTCCGGTCTCCGTTCGCGACAAACTCAGGCTGTCCGATCACTTTTACCCAGCTCATGTCGGCAACCGAAACCGGGCCCTCCGCTTTAACCGGGACCGAAATCGGTCGCGCATCGGCTGCACAACAGACAATGAACATCCGGACAATCCTAAACTCGCTCTTATCGGAGCCCGGCAGATATTGTCCGATTACTTCGATCGTCTTCCCGGAAAACACTTTGCGAAGGCTCTGTTCGGTCTCGCTGTACAACAGGTCGCTGACTTCTAGAGCGACGTTCCCATCGGCTGCTCGCGGCAGATATTGCTCGCTGCTGTCATCCGTTGCGTCTTGTCCCCCGGAATTCTGGGTGACCGGGTTCCCGCTCCCGTCTTGCGGTAAAGGCGGCTCGATCGACTTCTCATCCTGATCTCCACCTAATGCGCTTGAAGGAATGGCAGGTTGGTTCGGATCTTTCGCCGCCGTGCTTGCATCCTTCACCACATTCCGCATCGGAAGCCCGCTGACGTCCTGAACAAAGCCTCGATTTAAAATCGCCTGTTGATCGTAGCTATCTCTGGAAAACACGGTGCCGGCTACCAATGGCACCGTGATCACCGCCAGAGCCGCCAACGCTCGAATCGGATTACGCGGATTGCTGTGAATACATTGCCCGTCAACGCAACAATCCATCGATTTTTTGGTAACCAGATAGATCGCGCCGGCAATACAGAACCCGATACCTCCCATGAGCTCCCACAACCGAAATTGTGGGTGCAAGTATTGGTCGATACGGCCGTTAATAAAAAAGGCGATCAGCACGCCCCCTAACCCTAACAACGTGATCCCGTTAAAAATTTTAGCTGCCAAAGTGCGCATAAATGGCCGGCAAAAAAGCGATGCAGAGTACCCCGACAAGAATAAAAAGTCCAACCCCGAGCGCTACCACCGTGCGTTTCTTCAGTAACGCGCTGTACAGAAAAAGGAGCTTAAAATCAAACATCGGTCCAAAAACCAGGAACGCCATCCGAGCCGGGATCGGGAACGACGTAAAGGTCGCTGCGATAAACGCATCTGACGTACTGCACAAAGTCAGAATCCCTGCGATCGCCATCATGGCGACGACCGAAAGGATCGGGCTCGAAGCCAAGGGCAAGATAATCCGTTGATCGACCGCGGTATTAAGAACGGAAGCAACCGCAGCCCCGATCATGAAATAGATGGCAGTGTCGATGAAATCGTCGCTGGCCAGTTGCACGGCGCCAATCACCCGTTGCATGATCGACACACCACGACTGGCGTCAGGTGCGTCCGGCATCGCGGCAATGCTTAACGCCGTTCGGCGCCGCGACCGGGTTGGCAGGGCTTGGCCGCCTAATAATCTCGCCGGGTCCAGCCGAGAGACGGCCAGCCCGACGATCACCGCTACTAAGTAACCGCTAACTAATCGAATAACCGTATTCAACGCAGGTTGCTGGCCCCGGAACGCTGCATAAGTGCTGATCGCGACCAATGGATTAACGATCGGCGAAGCCAGCATGTAGGTAAGACCGCAAGATAACGGAAGCCCTTTGTCTAACAGCCGCCGAACCACCGGCACTACCCCACATTCGCAAACCGGAAAAATCAGGCCCAACAGACCGCTAACCAATGTCGCCAGGAAACGGTTCTTGGGCAAAAACCGGGTAATCATCCGGGAAGGAATAAACGCCGCGATAAATCCGGAGATCAATGATCCCACCAAGACAAACGGCAGTCCTTCAAACGCCAACGCCAGGAACGAAAACCAAAAGTTCTGCCAACTGAAATGAAACCAATTCATTCAATGAACCGCGAATGGACGCAAAATAAACCGCGAGGCCAGCAACTCCAACCGCAGATGAACGCAATAGAGAGAGTGAACCGCGAATGCACACGAATTTACACGAATATGCATCGAAGAGAAAAAACTTTAACCGCAGATGGACGCAGATTTACGCAGATGAAGACAGGGATCGACTGATACAAGATCGGAAACGTGCGCGTCGAACAACACTTGAAAGAGGTTAATATCCGCAGATTACACAGATTTCGCAGATTTTCGGAACGGGGTCGGACTGGTCCCAGGACTACGGAAAACGTGACCGCGCGAGAAAGATGTTTTTATCCGACATGCTCTGTCCAAGCCCAAATCGAAATCTGCGTAATCTGTGTAATCTGCGGATATTCCGCTCTGAAGGTACCGCCGGCCGCAGCGCATCGCACAACTCGAGTCTCAGCCAGCTCCCTGTCTTCATCTGCGTAAATCTGCGCCCATCTGCGGTTGAATTCTAGTCCCACGACGCGCCATGATATTAGGCTCACCTTCGCGTCTATTCGCGGCCTGCCGCGCCGTAGGCTTGGCGGAGGCGGTGCATTCGCGGTTGGCCAGTCTCAATCTGCGGTCCAACCCCGGATAAAGCTTTCGATTAAGCCGGGCAATTCGTCGCTGTAACCGCCTTCCAGGATCGCTGCGACGGGGATGTTGATTTCGCGCAGCCAGGTCCCGAACCGGTAAAAATGTTCGGCCTCGAGCCTTAAGTTGGTTAATGGATCGTTCACATAAGCGTCGAAGCCGGCGGATACTAACAACAAATCGGGTCGAAAGGCGACGAGGCGATCTAGCGCTTCTTTGATTTTAGCAGCGTGCACTTCGCCATCTGTCATCGGCGGAACCGGCCAATTAAGAATGTTCTCAAAGGAATGAGTTCCTGTCCCCGGATACCCCGGGTACTGATGGATGGAGGCAAACAAGACTCCTGGTTCTCCGGTCACGACCGCTTCAGTCCCATTGCCATGATGCGCATCAAAATCCCAAATAGCGACCCGTTTGCATCCGTCGTTAAGAGCGGCCAGAGCCGCTACGGCGATCGAGTTCAAATAACAAAAACCCATCGCCTGATCTCGTTTGGCATGGTGCCCCGGGGGCCGGAGAAGGGAAAATGCGGGCTCACCCTTTCTGGCTGACTCCGCCGCCAACAACGCACCACCGGCCGCGCGACGCGCATGTTGATCGATTTCTGGATAATATGGCGTATCCACATCAAAATCGATCGGCTGACGCAGCCTGTCGAGGTGCGCGGCATCATGGGCTAGCGACAAGGCCTTATCGTCCGCGATTAACGGACGTTCCCAAACCAATTGCGGCAGAACCTTCTGAAGATGCGGGACCGTACTCAGCAGGCGTTCCGGCCGTTCCGGGTGCTCGCTGCTTCCGTACCTCGTGGCAACCTCATCAAAAATAATCTTCATGGCCGTAAGGGACGAACAAATTTCAAAGCCGTCAGCGCCGGCGAAAACGAAACTACCTTAACATCTTTCAATCCGGCTGCTCTACCCGCTAAAATGACACCAGATTCCGGAATACGAGACTGTCCTTTCGGGTAGACTATCCAAAGAGCGCCACGTTCTTTCAGCCGCGGCACGATGTCACGGATCCTCGTCAGTCCTTCCGGTTGCAGTGCTCCAAGAAAAACGAAATCGCACGGGCTTTTGCCGCCAGCCGAAGCCATCGCTACCGCTGACTTGGTCAATTCGGTTTCAAACTCAGGATCGGACAAATTAATCACCGCAACTTGGTGCCCGGCCTTCAGCCCGAGCTTTTCGGCGCGCGATTTCGGGCGCAGAATCTTCTCCGACCATATCGCCGCTTTGTCACCGAGCTCAAGTTGCAGTTCCCCACCCGGACCAACGAGGCTTAGGATTCCATCGCGAGCAGTTACGTTCGACAGATCGCCGAAAGATACCTTACAACGAAACTCGCCGCGAAAGAGAACATGGTCCGATTCCAGCAGCGCTTTTCCGTCGCTCCTTTTAGTTCCCAAACTTGCTCGGCAAAGGATCTCGTTACCCATATCGGTTCATTCTTTTTCAATAGCCGTTTGTTCGTGAAATTGATTTCCAACTCGTCCTCGTTCTCCTAAGGAACATGGCGTCGCATACCCAAGGCCTGGAGGGGAGCCGCTTTACAAGATGGCAAGCTCTATAGGTTAGTAGCAGGCGGCTCCCGGGAATTACCCAGCGCAATGTTTTGCCCATCGCGTCTATTCGGTGCGGCGGATACACAACCGGCCCCATAGAACTGCCACGCCTCGAGACGTTCCCGGGAGCCGCCTGCTACCAACCCATAGAGCTGCCAGGCTACAAAGCGGCTCCCCTCCAGGCGTTCGGTCCGCTCAACCCGCGACTTGTTTGCAACCCTTCTGTGTTCCTTCCTCATCCTTCTAATCGCCCTCTCGGAATTGCACCCCGCGGCTGCGGCGTTGGAGATGCGTTGAGAGAAGCCCTCATCTCGTCCGCCGCGTGGGCAAAGAGAGCCAGTCCCCGTAAAGCCGCCGCCCGATCTACTGGTGAGAGCCGCTGGAGCATCGCCGTCACCAGTTGTGGATCCAGGACCGATTGCTGTTGTTTAATTCTTACTCCAGAACGGGTCAGCCGAATCTGGACCCGGCGCGCGTCGTCTGGGTCGGGGTCCCGGCGCACATAACCTCCATCTACCAGACGCTGGACTGAGAGCGACATAGTTGATGCAGTAACCCCTAGGTGGTTCGCTAGTGCGAAAAGACTAATCCCGTCGATTTCGTCAAGATGATCGAGGATGCCGGCCTGATGAGCACTAAGGACTTTCTTGGTCTTGGGATCGCGGACGTGATGCCGATGACAAGCGAAAAAGATACGGCCGTACCCGCTGATCAATTTATCGACCTCCGGGGTCATTTATTGGGTAGAAAAGCGGGAATACTTTGCTTTGTCAAACCAAAGTAATTACGCACTTGTAATGCCTGTTTAATGGAGGATTACTTGCGCAAGTTTCGCTACCGGTCTTCATTCCACCCTTATCGCGGACTGGCCGACCACCGCGGAGACCGTATGAAGAATCAGCTAATCGCCCTTACCATCTGCATGTCTCCTTGCTCACTCATGCTCGCTGAACAGCCCCCTCTCATTCCACTGCGCGATTTCTTTCGCAACCCGACCACGACCTTTTATCAAGTCTCTCCCTCGGGCGACTATATCGCTTTTCTGCGCCCATATGAGACGCGCTTAAACGTTTGGATCCAGCCCCGCAAAGGCGGTGAGCCCCAACGCGTAACCAGTGTAACCGACCGGGATATCACGGCCTACTTTTGGAAGACCGATAAGTATATCCTCTTTATCCGCGATTCCGGCGGCGACGAGAATTATCACCTCTATGTCGCAGACCGAGATGGGAAAAGTGTCCGCGATCTGACTCCATTCGAGAACGTACAGGCTCGGATGGTCGATGATCTGCCTCTGAACCCAAAAGAGGTGATCATCGGTCTAAACCGGCGCAACAAAGAGATCTTTGACGCCTATCGTCTCAATGTCGAAACGGGCGATTTACAACTCGCGGCAGAAAACCCTGGGAACATCTCCGATTGGATTACGGATCATGACGGTAAGATCCGGGCCGCCACTACGACCGATGGCGTTAATACCAGTTTGCTCTACCGGAAAACCGAGAGCGATCCCTGGAAAAACATTCTGACTACCAACTTCAAGGACGCTTTTACGCCTGAGTTTTTCACTTTTGATAACCAGCGCCTTTACGGGACCTCGAATCTTGATCGAGACAAAACTGCCGCTGTCGAGCTTGATCCGGCGACGGGCAAGGAGACCAAGGTGATCTTTGAGCACCCGGACGTCGATGTCTCCTCCTTAAGCTTTTCCCGGAAACGTAAAGTCTTGACCGAGGCCTCTTACACGACTTGGCGGACAGAGCATCATTTCTTCGACTCGCAATCAGAGCAAGTGTTTCAAGATCTCAAGCAAAAGCTACCCGGTTACGAAGTCTACATTATCTCGGGTAACGATGATGAAACTGTCTTTGTGGTGCGCACCATGAGCGACCGCTCGCTGGGCGCATTCTATTTATATGACGCTTCGTCGAAGGAGCTCACCAAACTGGCCGACCGCGCCCCCTGGCTCCGCGAGAATGATCTCTGTGAGATGAAGCCGATCGATTATCAATCCCGAGACGGATTGACCATTCACGGTTACCTCACCCTTCCCAAGGGTCGGGACCCCAAGAATCTGCCTGTCGTCGTGAACCCGCACGGTGGTCCCTGGGCTCGCGACAGCTGGATGTTTAACCCGGAGGTTCAATTTCTGGCTAACCGCGGGTATGCAGTTCTGCAAATGAATTTCCGCGGCTCGGTCGGATACGGTCGCAATTTCTGGCAGCTTGGCTTTAAAGAATGGGGCGGGAAAATGCAGGACGACATTACCGATGGAGTGAACTGGCTGATCAAGCAGGGAGTAGCGGACCCGAAGCGCGTCGCCATTTATGGGGGAAGCTATGGAGGCTATGCCGTGCTTGAGGGTCTCGTTAAAGAACCCGCGCTCTACGCTGCCGGCGTCGATTATGTCGGAGTCTCGAACCTGTTCACTTTCATGCAAACGATCCCACCCTACTGGAAACCGTTCCTCGACATGACCTATGAAATGGTGGGTCATCCGGACAAAGATAAGGCTTGGTTCCAGGAACATTCGCCCGCGCTCAATGCCGACCGGATCGAGACCCCGCTGTTCGTAGCGCAAGGCGCCAAGGATCCCCGGGTCAACATCAACGAATCAAACCAAATCGTGGAAGCACTGCGGAAGCGCGGTGTCCAAGTTGAATACATGGTGAAAGAGAACGAAGGGCACGGCTTCCATAATGAAGAGAACCGTTTCGACTTCTATACCGCCATGGAAAAGTTCTTGGCGGAGTATTTGAAACCGGAAACGGCTAAAAGTTGAGCAGGGTTGTCACGGTCGGGCCGGGTGCCGCGGATGCGACCTATGGGACACATGGGACTTATGCAAGGCGCCTGATTTAAAACCATTCGGGGATTTTCCTGTCTGTATCTGTAAAAATGGATCCTAATTCGCATCGAAAAACGCCGGCAGCGCCGGGAACACCGGGAAAGAACCACCGGGAACCGGTTGCGTTTATCCGCGCTCCACGAAACCGCGGCGCTAGTCGCATTTCCTTTCACTTTTCACCTTTCACCTTTCACCTCTCAGCGCTCACCCATCGCCTCTCACTTCTCACAGCCACCGTCCTGCTGCTAGCCGCCCCAACCCCCGCCTCGGCGGACGACAGCATTCCTCCTAAGCTCCCGCTCCAGGACTTCTTTCGTAACCCGCAAGCGGCTGGATATACCCTCTCCGATGACGGAAAATTTTTGGCGTTCCTGGCGCCCTGGCAGGACCGTCTAAATGTTTGGGTGCAAAGCGTTGCCGGAGGCGATGCCAAGCGCCTGACGAACGTGACTGACCGCGATCTCGCTGATGTAGCCTGGAAAGGCAATGACACCGTCTTATTCGAGAAAGACAGTGGCGGAGACGAGAACTACCATCTTTTTGCGGTCTCCCGTACAGGTGGTGAGCCACGGGATCTAACCCCGTTTCCGGGAGTCAAGGTGTCCGTGATCGACGATTTACAGGATGATCCGAATCACGTCCTGATCCAGACAAACCAGAGAAACAAAGAGGTGTTCGATGCCTACCGGTTAGACGTTTTGACCGGCAAATCGGAATTACTGGCCCAGAATCCCGGAAACATCAGTTCTTGGATCACAGATTGGCAGGGCCGGATTCGCGCCGCCACCACGACGGACGGCGTCAATACCAGTTTACTCTATCGCAAGACGGAACGGGACGCCTGGAAAACGGTCCTAACCACAAATTTCCGGGAGACCTTTGATCCTGAGTGCTTCACTTTCGACAATAGAAATCTGTACGGTGTCTCCAATATCGGGCGCGACAAAGCCGCAGCCGTTGAGCTCGACCCGGAGTCGGGCAAAGAGGTCAGAGTCATTTACGAGAACTCCGACGTGGACGTTTCCCACATCGGTTATTCCAGAAAACGGAAAGTATTGACCTTCGTCACGTACGTCGACTGGAAGGCGGAGATGGCATTCTTGGACGACAAAACCGAGGATGCCTACAAGAAGCTGCGCAGCCAATTGCCGGGCTACGAAGTGGCACGGGTGAGCGCGGATCTGGACGAACAGAATTTCGTCGTGCGCACCAGCGGCGACCGGACATTGGGCTCTTATTATCTCTTCGACGTGAGCTCGGGCGAATTGCAAAAGTTAGGCGATCTGGGGCCCTGGATAAAAGAGAATCAAATGGCGGAAATGAAGCCTGTCGAATATCAGGCTCGCGATGGAGCGACGATCCACGGCTATTTAACTTTGCCCAAAGGGCGTGATCCAAAACATCTTCCGGTGATCGTTAATCCGCATGGCGGGCCATGGGCCCGAGATGAATGGGGTTTCAATCCCGAAGCCCAATTTCTGGCCAACCGAGGATATGCCGTGTTTCAACCGAACTATCGCGGGTCGACCGGCTACGGCAGGAACTTCTGGGAGTTGAGCTTCAAACAATGGGGAGGCTCTATGCAGGACGATATCACCGACGGTACGAAGTGGTTGATCCAACAAGGAATCGCCGATCCTGCCCGGATTGCCATCTACGGCGCGAGTTACGGCGGCTATGCGGTGCTGGAAGCCTTAGTGAAAGAGCCTGCTCTCTACGCCGCCGGCGTTGATTATGTCGGAGTCTCGAACCTGTTGACTTTCTTGGATACGATTCCGCCTTACTGGAAACCTGAGATCGATATGATGCACGCTATGATCGGCGACCCGGTGAAAGACCGGACTTGGCTCTCGGACCATTCCCCGGCTCTAAACGCCAATAAGATTCAGAAACCGTTATTCGTAGCCCAGGGCGCAAACGATCCGAGAGTCAATATCGACGAGTCGAACCAGATTGTGTCCGCGTTGCGAAAACGAGGAATCACGATCGAGTACATGGTGAAACAGAACGAAGGCCATGGCTTCAGCAATCAGGAGAACCAGTTCGATTTTTATAGCGCGATGGAAAAGTTCTTGGAGCAACACCTTAACCAGCCCGCGCCAAAAACGGCATCGCGGTAGCTGAGCGCCTTTCCTGGAGCGCTGCCTCGCTTGCGAGGCCGTGGTGAGCAGGGCGACATCGTCACATAAGGTCCTTGCGAGTGCCGTGCCCTATCGTCCACCGCGTCGGCGAGCAAGGCAGCGTTCCCGGGTTCCGACCGATCGGCCTCACAAGCGAGGCAGCGCTCCACGAGGCGAACCGCAGTAAATCAGCAATTCTATCCGCAGTCATGTTGACTGCTAACGCGACGAAGGCAATAAGGGACGGAATGCGCGGCATCCGTTTGCTTTTGTTCCTTTCCCTTATCATCCCAGCGATCCGGTTAGCGGCACAAACACCCGCTCCCGCCAGCACCCCCTCGGAACCAATCTCTCTTCAGGTCGATGCGACAGAAGTAGCCCGAAAGCTGTTGCACTCACATCTCAGCATTCCGGTGACACCGGGTTCCCTGACTCTGTATTACCCGAAATGGATTCCTGGCGAACATGCTCCCACCGGCCCGATCGATAACGTGGTTGGCATGAAGTTTTCAGTAAATGGTCAGCCGATCCCCTGGAGACGCGATTTGGTGGATCTGTATGCGTTCCATTGCGAGATACCAGCGGGCGCCTCGCATTTAGAGATCGCTCTCGATTTCGCAATACCAGTCGAACCCGCCGCATTCTCTACCGAGGCATCCGCGTCCGCCAGGCTGGCAATGATCAACTGGTACGAAGTGCTCCTCTACCCGGCAGGTTTCAAGACGGACGACTTCACGTTCCAGGCGGAATTGAGGTTGCCGCAACACTGGCGGTTCGGCACAGCTCTGCCGATTCTCGAGAATGGGGATCCAGTTCGGTTCCGACCAGTATCACTGACCACGCTAGCCGATTCGCCCGTGGTTGCCGGCCCCTACTACCGACATATCCAGCTCGCCGGCGCCGCCCCCACTAACGAAATGGACATTGTAGCGGACAGTCCGGAGGCGCTGGAGTTACCCGATGAAAAAGTTACTCAATACCAACACCTGGTGACGGAGGCCGGCGCTCTTTTTTCCGCCACTCACTACGAACATTATCACTTTCTCGTTTCCCTTAGCGACCAGACGTTCCACGACGGCGTTGAGCATCATGAGTCCAGCCTGAATGCAACCCGCGAAGATGCGTTCACTGATAAAGACCAGTTGGCCGCCGCTTCTGACCTGCTGCCGCATGAGTTCGTCCATTCTTGGAACGGCAAATACCGGCGGCCCGCCGACCTGGCTACCCCGGATTTCCAGAAACCGATGCTGGACGATTTGTTATGGGTCTACGAGGGATTAACCGAATACCTCGGCAGTTTTGTTCTAACGGCGCGCTCGGGTCTGCGATCCCCTGAATTATCGAGAGACTGGCTGGCAGGGTGCGCCGCCGACTTAGACACTAAAAGCGGCCGGCAATGGCGTACCCTGCAGGATACCGCTGACGATGCATCGCACCTTTACGCTGCACCCGAGGAGTGGGAAGACCGGCGTCGCACGGTCGATTTTTATCCGGAAGGAGTCCTGCTGTGGTTGGAAGCAGACACTATCATTCGCCAACTAACCAATGGTCAACGCTCACTCGATGATTTTTGCCACGCTTTCTATGGCGGCCAGAGCGGTCCTCCGATGCTGAAGACCTACACGTTCGATGATGTAATGCAGACCCTCGATTCCGTAGCTCCTTACGATTGGCGTAAATTCTGGCTGACCCGCCTGAACTCGACCTCCCCACACGCGCCGCTAAATGGAATCGAGGCGAGCGGCTGGAAATTAGTCTATTCAGACAAACCAAACCTTCCGCTGGATGTCGCCGCGAAAGAAAAGAAACGCTGCAACGAACGTCTTTCGATTGGCCTGCTCTTGGATGAAGACGGCACCATCGTCGACGTCGCCGCCAATAGCCCCGCCGACGTCGCTAAATTGGCCCCCAGCATGAAAATCGTGGCGGTGAATTCACGCGCTTTTTCCGCGGACCGTTTCCGTGAAGCAATCAAAGGGGCGGCTAAGTCAGAATCTGCTCCTATCGAGTTGATCGTCACGAACTCGGATTATTACGAGACCGTGCACATCGATTACCACGGCGGCCTCCGTTATCCGCATCTGGAGCGCACTCAAGCCCAGCCCGATCTGCTCGGGTCAATTATTGCGCCGCACGCGCGGTAGCGGAGCCGGAATCCAGGAGCTAGAACCTAGGAGCTAGGAGGTCAGGGGGTTGGGCCAGCGCTGGGAGGGCTCGCTGCGCTTCGGACAGTAGCGAACCCTGGAGCGCTGCCTCGCTTGCGAGGCCGTGGTAAGCAGGGCAACCGCGTCACCTAACGCCCCCGCCCGTACTGTGCTCTATGGCTTTCCGATTCGATACCCGGCCAGAATTCGAAGACAACGTACTGGCAAGATCCGATTGTGATCCAAGTCCTCGAAATCGACCGTGATACAGAGCGTAGACCAACAAAGGACGGGGCTAACGATATGGCCTTACTCACCACGGCCTCGCAAGCGAGGCAGCGCTCCAGGGTTCCCTACTGTCGGACAGGTATCGCTGGCCCAAGCCCTAACCTCCTAGCTCCTAGATTCTGCCCCCCGGGCTCCCTCGACCGCACCCACCCTGCCATTGAGACGTAACACAGTGCCGGCCACCACAAATAGACCAAAAGCCAGTGACAAAATGGCGATCGGAAGAGTTGTCCGGCTCGAAATGAAGCCTACCAAAGGCGGGCCGATCAAGAACCCAAGGTAGCCGGTAGCAAAGACGGATGAGGTCGCTTGCTCGATCTCTCCTCCGGCGCGTCTGGCAGCCAGCGAGAAAAGCAAGGGCACCAGGTTAGCCATTCCAAAACCAGCCAGGCCAAAGGCGCCAATACTAATCCACGGCGTCGGAGCCAGCGCCGCGATGCCCACACAGACGCCGGAAACCACCGCGCTGCCCACAATCACGGTTTTGCGCCCAAAACTCCTCGCTAATGTGTCGCCCGCGAATCTGCCGATAGTCATGAATAGCGCGAACGCATTGTAGCCGAATACCGTCATGTATTCGCTGACGTGATAACTGATTCGAAGATGGACACCGGCCCAGTCCGCCACCGCCCCTTCAGTCATCATCACCAGGAGACATAGCAACCCGAAAACCGCCAGCATCCCTCTCGGGAAACTTAAAACCGGAGCACCGTTTGCCCCCGCCTCGCTTGGGAGTAGGCCGCCACGCGCAAACAGCGTTAGAGAAAGGCCAGCCACAGCAATCAAAGGTAAATGAGCCCAAGTCCAGGCCGGAGCCGCCAAAAACAGACTGCCGCATAAGGAACCGCACCAGCAGCTTAAGCTCCACCAGGCATGAAAGGACGACATTACCGGCTTCCCGATCAGCCTCTCATACGACGCAGCCTGACTGTTCATCGCAATGTCCATCAGCCCGTTACCGGCTCCCAAAAACAACAGCGACACCGCTAGGGACCAAAAGTTCGTGGCTATCCCCGGCCCGATCAGGGAAATTGGGAAAAAGATTCCAGATAGAATTGCGATCTTGCGCGAGCCATACCTGGACATTAGCCAGCCGCTGATCCACATGGTGGCCAAGGCCCCCATCCCGGCACAAAGCAGCGCCAAGCCGAGCATTTGATCGTTGAGTTCTAAGCGTTCTTTCAGAAGAGGGATATGGGCCACCCAGCTCGACATACCCAGGCCATTCGCTACAAAGAGCGCAATCGCCGCAACGCGAAGAAAACGATGCTTGTCCAAGTCAAAAAGGTTCCGTTTGTGGTTTAACTAAATCCGTTCGTTGGCTCGGTCGCTCCGGAAGTGACCACTGCCAGCCTCAGAAGTTGACGATCAGGTGGAAGAGTTCGTTGGTTATCTGGCCGCGTTCCACATTTGCTATTTGCTATCTGCTATTCAGTCCGGGCATGCGCCCGCGCTGACTCAGACGACACAAACGCCATCGATTCGGAGCTGCTCAATTTCTTGCAGGTCTGCTCCTGCTTCCACGAACGCGTTTGTGAGAATCCTTGCCGGTCCGACGACAAAAGGCGCCATTTTTCCAAACTTCTCGGCTGAGATGATCGCTGCAATGGTACCTGCGCAACGAATCAACGTCTGTTTTAACTCAAGCTCTTCCACCGAAAACGTTGAAACGCCCACGTGCCGATGAACAGCACAAACTCCCAGATAACAAAGGTCAGCTCGAAAATCGCTGATTTCTTTGACGGCTCGAGCACCCGTGGTAACTAGCTCCCGTCCCAGGACTCTGCCACCCAAGACAATCACTTCGACCAAGGGCAATTCCGAGAGCGCCGTCGCCACCGGCAGGCTCGGCGTAACCGCCGTAAACCGCAGCTCAGGCGGGATCCATCGAACCAGCTCGCGGTTTGTGCTCCCGCCATCAAAAACGACAACATTCTTCGGCTGAATCAATCCAGCAGCCTTCTGCGCTAACTCGGGTTTGAGAGAGGAGGCCTGGGCAGAGCGTTCTGCTACCGGACGCGGAAACGGAGCAGCCGGCAAGGCGCCGCCATGTACCCGCCGGGCTAAGCCCTCGGTAACCAGTTGATTCAGATCTCTACGGACCGTATCGACAGAAACTCGCAACGAATTCGCCAGGTCCGCTGCAATCACTTTGCCGTGGCTGCTCAAGGTTTCCAGAATAAGTTCCCTGCGCTCCACCGGGAATAATTCTAGGTCGGGGGTTGCAGTATTGTGCACGATTAAGCGCGATAATACGGTTTCGTGCATGATTCGCCAAGATTTCGAGAGACTGCTGTAATTAGCAGAACACTGCATGAATATGCAAGATTTCGATGTAAAGCCCTAATTGACAGTAGAATACGGCGCGCGGACTAGCCAAGTAAGTGGACTTAGTAGACTGAGTGGACTTAGTAGGCGCGATACGCGTCCCCTTAGGCCGCTTCAGGCGTCGGCCGGCCCTTCAACTCAGTCCACTGAGTCCACTCCGTCCACTAAAGTCCACTTCCCGATCCACTTCCGCTCGACCTCAGCGTAGCACTAGCTCTGCGATTTGCAGGGCGTTAAGGGCGGCCCCTTTTAAGAGCTGATCGCCGCAGCTCCAGAACGCTAACCCGTTCTCGAACGCCCAGTCGATTCGCAGACGGCCTACAGCGCACTCTTTTTTGCCCGAGCAGGTGAGCGGCATGGGATACTCCGACCTACCGGGGTCATCGACCAGATCAATTCCCGGCGCCTTGGCCAGGACGTCGCGAGCTTGGTCGACAGAAACCGGCCTGGCGAACTCCGCACTCAAGGCAACGGAATGCGAGCGAAATACCGGCACCCGAACACAGGTAATAGACGCTCGGAACGTCGGATGATGCATAATCTTACGGCTTTCGTTCCGAAACTTTTCTTCTTCCTTGGTGTAACCGGACTCAAGAAAAATGTCGACCTGCGGCAACACGTTGAATGCGATCGGGTGCGGAAACACGCTTTGCTTCAGCGGCTGACCAGTCAAATAGGCTTCCGTCTGACTCTTCAGCTCAGCAATGGCCTTAGCGCCGGCGCCGGAGACAGCCTGATAACTGGCGGCAACCACGCGATTGACCTTAAACGCCTTGTGGAGGGGATAAAGCGCCATTAAAGCGACAATCGTCGTGCAGTTTGGGACCGCGATCTTGCCTCGATGTGCACGGACATCGTCGGGATTGATCTCGGGAATCACTAGGGGCACATCCGGATCCATGCGGAAAGCCGAGGAATTATCCACCACGATGGCCCCTTGTTTCACCGCCGCGGGAACGAATTCCCTGGAAGTCCCGGCGCCCGCGCTAAAAAATGCCAGATCGACACCCGAAAATGAATCCTGTTTCAGTTCTTCCACGGCGAGCGATTCTCCCCGAAACTTGAGCTCTTTCCCTGCGGATTTCGCTGAAGCCAGGAACTTCAAGCTCTTCACCGGAAGATCCCCTTCTTCGAGCAACTTGATTAGTTCAGCGCCGACCGCACCGGTAGCGCCCGCGATTGCCAGATTGAAGCCGTTAGCCATGGAAAGAGCCTGAACGTAGTCTGCAAAAATCGCTCGCGCTACGGGAATGCGCAGCTGTTAGGTTGATTAGAAGTTTTTTCGAGAAAACGCACGGTGAGCGCTCTCAAGATCCAAATCCTGGCTAAAGAACAACTTCTTCACATGATGGAAGCAGACAGAGTGATCCTCAGTTTTCCCATCTCCACGTCCAGGTTTGGCCTCGGAGAGGCGGAAGGAAGCTTTCGGACTCCGACGGGCCGGTTCCGCGTTTACGAGAAAATCGGCGGCGAACACCCTACTAAGACCGTGTTCCGAGGACGGGTCCCGGTTCCGGACCCAGCGGATTGGGCGACAGCGGACGATTTAATCACCTCCCGGATCTTGTGGTTAGACGGTGTGGAAGACCACAACGCGAACACTCGGGAACGGTACATTTACATCCACGGGACCAATCAAGAGCAACTAATTGGGCAAGCGGCGAGTCGCGGATGCATCAGGATGCGCAACCAAGACGTTATTCAGTTGTTTGATCTGATAGACGTCGGGACGGAAGTCGAGATCCTGCCATGAAGGCCATGTTGCTCCGAAAAATCACCTTAATCGCTTCGGCCGGAAAGCCTTTTACTTCTGCAGTCCCGTCGGGCTCGAATTTACAAAAAATGCATTTGTCTGAACCGAACGTTCAGCCTAATACCAAAGTGCTGCTAGCTAGGAAAGGAGGCGAGAGAGAAACATAATGAAGATCGTAAAGTGCATCACCCTCGCGGCTTTTGCCGCATTGGCCCTCGGCATGTCGGCATGCCACAGTAATAATACCCCACCCCCGGCACCGGCGAAGACGACAACCGGTTACTCGAAGTAGGCTCACACCTTAGCGAGTATTCGATACCCGCCTCAGCCACAATCTGAGGCGGGTTTTCCTTTTTTTACACTAACGTATTCCGAATCGGCGATCAAAAAACGCCATTCGAAGTCGGGGGATTTTGTAATGCCAACCCTGCGATCCACCGCAATGATTGGCCGCTTCGCATTCTGCGTCAGCGAAACGCCGGGAATTGAGAAAAAATCTTTCCCGTGCCATTGAGCGGTGATGCCGAGTGCTTGAGTAAGCTTTCCCGGGCCGGAGCAAAGCATTCTGTCCTGATCCAGACGGCGCCTCCGTCTCATCACGTCCAGGCCCAACACCGGCTGCAGTGCCCGGATTAGGACGAACCCACGCCTATCGTCCGCCTTAGTCAGAAAATTCAGCAGCCAATGCACTCCGTAGTTCAAATAGATGTAAAGGGCTCCGGGTCGCTGCTCATGGATAAAGGTCCGTGTCGCACTGCGCACAAAAGTGTGGGCCGCTTCATCGCCGTGCTCTGCGTACGCCTCCGTTTCCACGATAACGCCGGCGGTTTCGCCCCACGTTAGTGTGCACCCCAACATTTCCCGGGCGCAAACCAAAGGCGGCCGCTCAAAAAATCGTCGGGTTAGGGTCTGTCTGTGCATCCGCGGTCAATTCGGGTTCAAAACGTTCAGACATCCAAACCTCTGCGCGCCCTAAACGGAGTAATCAGTAATCAGTAGGTCAGTAATCAGAGAAGCTGTGTCTGGACTGATTACTGACACACTGATTACTGATTACTAGACGAATCGCTTCCCTGGTCCCCAGAGTCTCGTGATCTCGCGCCCGTCGACACCGAAGCACTTTCACAGCCCCGAGGGATGATCGAGGAAGACCCAGGGCAACTCAAACGTACCCGCCACCCGACCGGCGAGCGCTTTTACACCTCCTGTCTCGGTGGCGTAATGGCCGGCATAAATCAGATTGATCCCCAATTCCTCAGCCAAAGTAAATGTGTGATGCGGACCCTCGCCGGTAATGAAAGTATCCACTCCTTCAGCTTTTGCCTGCGCTAGATCGGATCCGGCGCCTCCCGTGACAATCCCTATCCTTTTGATACGCTCCGGTCCAGCGTGACAATGCCAGACCGCTCGGGCAAATCTCTGTTCGATTCTGCCCAGTAAGTTCGCGTAATCAATATCGACCTCGGCGAAACAACCCACAGGACGGCCTTTGAACTCGAAAAAAGCCTCGACTGGCGCCAACCCGAGATCGGCTGCCAGGAGAACGTTGTTGCCGAGCTCAGGATGCGCATCCAGCGGAAGGTGGGCGCTGTAGATTGCGAGATTCGCCCTCATTGCTTGCGCCAGCTTTCTGTAGGTCGGACCTGAGATCGGCGCGCAACCACCCCAAAACAATCCGTGATGCACCAGCAACAAGTCCACCTCCTCGGCGATTGCCATCTCAATCACCTTCAGGCCGGAATCGACCGCTGCACCTATTTTGGTGACCCGGCCCGAGTTTTCGAGCTGTAACCCATTGAACGCATTCGGATAATCCGGAAATGCCGGAATATCCAGCAGGCTATCCAGATAACCGGTGATAGCAGTTAACGCTGCGTCAGGCTGAGCTTTCATTGCCCCGGGACGAAGTAATGGTAGGGCGAGGCTCCATGCAACCTCAAAGCTTTCGCACCGCTGCCGGCATTCCGACGCCGGTCACTTTGCGAAAGCGTCTCGGAGGTTCGGGAGCCTCGCCCTACCCCTAAATCTCCACCCGTGGAACGATCTGCCCGGCGTAAGCAATCGAGAGGCGTTTCACTCCTTTTATCCGTTTCGCGATTGATCGCACCTGGGCCAAGATGCGAACTAGGACTAACTCATTCCGGTAACCAACGGAGTATGAGTACTCAGGTTTCACGGCCATGTGCAGCAACACCAGCGTGTCCTCTCCCGTCCTGGTGTAAACAACGACTCCGGCCAGATCTTTCTCTCGGCCTCGGTCCAAGAACGCGTATAACGTCTGAACTTCCCGGCCTTCAATCCCAATCCTCAATTGATCGTCTGCCACGATAATCTTCGGGAATCCATAACTGAGGATAGAAGCATTAATCCCGGATTCATGTTCACCCTGCTGCGGATGGAAAAACATCAGCGCTTCTAACTCTTCCCGGCGGTCAACCGGTAAAGAAGAGGAAAACGTCAGGTTTACCACAAGTCCTTTGCTTAGGCGGGAGCAGGCCCTATGTCAACCGCCCGGCTGCCTGGTAAATCGTCAACGATTTACCGGCCAGCCGGGCTATGGTGGTAGAATGGACCGTAAACGGTCCATTCTACCGCGTTTTCTCAACTACCAACGCGGAAGTCGAGGCCGCGGAGTCAAAAAATGCTTGATCTTTTTTAGACTGTGCGGGCTCGACTTCCGCGCTAGCGATGGTTATCGTTGGGCGATTTCCCCCAGTATGATTCAGCAAGTAGCCCAGAAGCGCAGAAAACGCCTCTTGCAACTACGTGAAGCACAGCGACGCCGGCGAACCCGGCTAAAAGAAGAGCATAAAGCCTTTCTTCAGATAATTCTCACCGAAGACATGCAAGCTGCTTTGCGGAAGTTGAGCGCGTCGCGCGATATCCCCATGCACCTCTGTGCTGCCGAGCTCATTGAAGAAGGGCTCGTACGACACAGCTTAGAACCGGTGCCTACATTGGACATTTCCAATGGCCCGGAATCCATCTCTCGACCTAAACCGGATCTGATTGAACCGACGCTAACCGACTAAAGAGTCGGTAGGGATGAGCTCCTGCTCATCCGTGTAACCAGAGTTATCGCACAACTTACGAAACGAGGGCGGACGAGCCGAGCTCGTCCGGCTCGACTGAGCTCGCCGAAGTCCTACCGGTTCGGCGCATGCCCCATGGTCTTATAGGGGGGCGACCCGATCTCGCATCGATTTGACGCCTTGGGCGGCAGGGGTTTAGTTGCTATGCGAGCCAAGGAACAAGCTGTTGCGGGCTCGCCCAACCCAGTTTCCTTGATCAAATTCTATGGCTTACGAACTACCTCCTCTATCCTATCCTTTTAACGCGCTAGAGCCGCATATTGATGCCAAGACGATGGAAATCCATCATGATAAGCATCACCAAGCGTATATCACCAACGCGAATAATGCGCTGAAGGACCATCCGGATCTAGCGGCGAAGCCTGTTGACGAGCTTATCGCTAATCTCAGTCAGGTGCCCGAATCGATTCGGACTGTGCTTCGGAATAATGCAGGCGGGCACTCCAACCATTCTTTCTTCTGGAAAATCATGGGCCCGAACGCCGGCGGCACTCCAAAAGGAAAATTGGCTGACGCCATTAATTCTACTTTCGGCGGGTTTGATGCATTTAAAGAAAAACTCCAGGCTGCCGGCGCCAGCAGATTCGGCAGTGGCTGGGCATGGCTGGTGGTGAACAAGGAAGGGAAGCTCGAGATCACTTCGACTCCTAACCAGGACAGCCCTATTATGGAGGGTCTAAAACCGGTCATCGGCGTCGATGTTTGGGAACATTCGTATTACCTTCTCTATCAAAATCGCCGACCCGATTATTTGAAAGCCTGGTGGAACGTAGTGAACTGGGATCAGGCAGAAACGAACTTCACCGCCGCCAGCTAGATTTTTTTATAGAATCAATCTGCAAAAAAGGCTCCGGCCCCCGGAGCCTTTTTTTGCTTTAGCCAGCACCCTTTACAAAAGCTTGCGTCCAACAGCAGCCGGATAAAGGGTGCAGGCTGTGGCATACCTCAACGATCACTATCTTAAGCTTAAAGCTGGTTACCTATTCCCGGAAATTGCTCGCCGGGTCAGACAATTCGGCGAAGAAAAACCGAGCCTGGCCAAGAACATCATTCGTTGCGGAATTGGTGACGTCACCGAGCCACTACCAGCGGCGGCCATCGAGGCGATGCACCGCGCCGTTGATGAATTGGGTCAGCGCGAATCCTTTCGCGGCTATGGGCCGGAACAAGGCTACGAGTTCCTCCGAAACGCCATCGCCGAGGATGACTATCGATCTCGCGGGCTTGAGGTAGCTCCGGACGAGATCTTTGTATCGGATGGCTCCAAGTGTGACTGCGGGAATATCCTGGACATTTTCGGGTCCCAGAATCGGATCGCGGTCATGGATCCGGTTTACCCGGTCTACGTGGATACCAATGTCATGGCCGGTCACACTGGCGAAGCTGACTCCAGCGGCGCTTATTCCGGCCTCGTCTATTTACCGTGCAACGAAACGAACGGTTTTGTGCCGGCACTGCCGAAAGAAAAGGTCGACCTCATCTATCTTTGTTATCCAAACAATCCCACAGGAGCAACCGCTACCCGCGACCAGCTAATGGGTTGGGTAGAATACGCGTTAGCTTCGCAAGCAATTATACTCTTCGACGCGGCTTACGAAGCATATATCACGGATCCGGAGATCCCCCACTCCATATACGAGATTCCGGGAGCCAGAAAATGTGCGATCGAGTTTCGCAGTTTTTCCAAGAACGGTGGATTTACCGGTGTGCGCTGCGGATTCACGGTCTTGCCGAAGGAATTGCAAGGCACCACTCAATCCGGCGAGCACAAACCTTTGCATCCGCTTTGGCACCGTCGATTCAGCACCAAGTTCAATAGTGTGAGTTATCCCGTCCAGCGAGGTGCAGAATCTCTCTACTCCAAGGCCGGCCGAGAACAGATTAGAGCCCTGATTGATCATTATCTCGGAAACGCGCGTCTTCTGGCCGCTGCCCTTCAAAAGACCGGTTTGAGCGTTTACGGTGCAATCAATGCGCCCTACCTATGGGTTAAAGCGCCGTCCGGATACGGCAGTTGGGCTGTCTTTGATAAACTTTTAGACGATATCCAGGTAGTAATCACTCCGGGCGCCGGATTCGGCGCTCAGGGAGAGGGTTTCTTCCGAGTCTCCGCTTTCAATTCCCGAGAGAACGCAGAAGCCGTAGCCGATCGGTTCCAAAGCGTGAAATGGTAGGCGGAACTCGCCTTAGGCTCGTTCCGCAATAGTCGATAGCCAATAGCCAATAGAGAAGTCGCGTACAAGTGGGACGAAGTGGAACCTAGTGGACCGAGTGGACGGAGTGAATTTCGAACGCGACTGCCGCGCCTTGGCTATCGGCTATTGGCTATTGCGGAACGAGCCTAAGGCGAGTTCCGCCGTTCTTTGCCTATTGCCGATATCCGGCTAGATTTTAAAAGAGATCCTCCGGATCTACTAAAAAAACGATGTTCTCGTCCGTCATCACTCCGCCGAACGACACCAAGGACAAGGGTTCTCTCTACGCAGAGATCCACCGGAACTTGCAGGCCGTATTGACCGGTGAGACCGACCTCATCGCCAATCTCGCGAATGCCGCTGCTTTACTCTTTTGGAGCTTACCTGCGGTGAACTGGGCTGGGTTTTATCTACTCAACGAGCAAGAGCTCGTACTTGGCCCGTTTCAGGGAAAGATCGCTTGCGTCCGGATCAAGGTGGGAAAAGGCGTCTGCGGAAGTGCCGCTGAGCAACGCCAAACGTTAGTGGTCGCAAACGTCCACGAATTCCCAGGCCACATCGCCTGCGATAGCGCATCAAACTCCGAGATCGTCCTCCCGATAATTAGAAACGACACGTTAATTGGTGTCCTCGATATCGATAGCCCGGAGTTCGCCCGCTTCGACGACAACGATAAGATCGAACTCGAAAAATTTGTCGAGATCCTAACCACCGCGATCGGTCGCAGCGCGACAGCGTAAAACGTAAAACGTAAAACGTAAAACCTATAACTCTTTCCTCCATGTCTCAGTCTCTTTCTCTCCCTGACAATCTACCGGTTCCCCAAGATGATGGGGCATGCGCTCACCTCCCGGGCTTGAAGATGCCTGCGTTAGCGCTGCCCACTACTGCTGGATCCCCGGTCGGTTTCTCCGGCCTCACCGGTCGAAGCGTTATTTTTTGTTACCCGAAAACAGGCTTACCCGGTAAGGAACCGTCAGCGAACTGGAACGAGATTCCAGGGGCACGAGGATGCACGCCGCAAAACTGCGGGTTCCGGGACGAGTACCCTAGTCTGCAGCGGTCAGGCGTGAAACAGGTGTTCGGGGTAAGCACCCAAGGTTCCGCCTATCAGCAGGAAGCGGCCGAACGACTGCATTTACCGTTTACGCTGGTTTCCGATGAAACGCTGGCCTTGGTTCATGCCCTGAAGCTGCCAACATTCGATTTTGAAGGAGAAACCCTGATCAAACGCCTGACGTTGATTGTTGATGATGGAGTGATTACTCACGTTCTTTATCCGGTGTTTCCGCCAGACCAAAGCGCAGCTCAAACGCTCGCCTGGATTAATCAGCATCCGGTAGCAGGGTGAAAGTTTAGCCGACTCCTGGTGTTCATCGTCGATTATTCTGGGGCTCAGCTTTGAAATCGCTGGCTGACTTTCAACAGCTCATTCCCAACACGGCGCTCGAACCGCTGGGAGTTGAGGTCCTATCAGTGGATGAAAACGGGCTGACCTTGCGCATGCCCATCACGAACGCAACTCGGCAACCATTCGGTCTCTTGCATGGCGGAATCAGCCTGCTGCTGGCCGAAAGCGCGGCTAGCATGCATTCGGCCTGGGACATTAACCCAGAAGAAGTGGCCCCGGTTGGCATCGAGATCAACGGTTCACATCTACGCTCGGCGACCTCCGGTCACGTCATTGCGACCGCGCGGCTTCTGCGCCGATCACAATCGTTTGCTTTCCATTCAGTCGAGATTACGCACGAAGAAACCGGGCATCAGCTCTGTGCCTGCCGGGTCACTAATTATTACAAGAGAATCGCGGGAATGCGTGTGGGTGGTAGCCGGTGAGAGGTGGAAAGGTAGGGCGAAAACCCGACTTCGCAGGGCCTACGTCGCGGCCAAGCTCAAGGCGTGACACGACGCAGGCCCTGCGAAGTCGGGTTTTCGCCCTAGCTTACCCATCACTCCCCTGCAACGTGAGCAGCTCGGGATAATGCGTCCGGGCTACCGCTTCGCATTTAGCCAGGATCTCGGTAGCCGATGTCATGGAGCGGATCTCGGAGGCGAGTTGGGCGCATTCTTTCGCATTCAGCGTCTGAACCGCTCTCTTGACCCGCGGCACCAGGCCAGGACTAGCGCTCAATTCATCAACCCCTAGCCCGACTAGCAGCGGCGTCAAAGTGACCTCGCCTGCCATCTCGCCGCAAACCCCTACCCAAATATCGTTCGAGTGCGCCGCGGTTATCGTCATCTCCAAAAGACGAACGATGGCAGGATGGGTCGGCTCATAAAGATGGGCAATACGCTCATTAACGCGATCGACAGCCACGGTGTATTGAATCAGGTCGTTCGTCCCGATGCTGAAGAAATCCGCTTCTTTAGCGAGAGCATCCGCCACCAAAACCGCGCTCGGTATCTCGATCATGATACCGATCTCCATCTCCTCGTTGAACGCGATTCCGTCCGCACGCAGCTCTGCGCGGCAACTTTCTAAGACTTCGTTGGCTTGGCGTAGCTCGGAGAGACCTGAGATCATCGGATACATAAGGCTCACATTCCCCGCGACGCTGGCACGCAGAATCGCTCGAAGCTGAGCCTTAAAGATATCCGGACGTTCCAAACAGAACCGAATCGCCCGACAACCCAGAAAGGGATTGATCTCCATCGGGATGTGAGAATGGCTTAGAAACTTATCTCCACCCAAATCCAAGGTCCGAATAATGACGTTGTGCGGATAGACGGCTTGGGCAACCGCTTGATATGCTCGGAACTGTTCTTCCTCGTTTGGCAGTTCCGTTTTGTTTAGGAAGAAAAACTCAGTTCGATAAAGCCCGACGCCATTAGCTCCGGCCTGGTTGACGAGATCAACATCCTCAGGAAGCTCGATATTTGCCGAGAGGATAATCTCCGTATTGTCGGTCGTAATACACGCGGTATCCCGGAGGGTGGTCAACTGCTCTTCTACTTTCTCGAGCTGTACCTCTAGCTCTCCGTACTCCCACAGGGCTTTGTCCGCCGGATTGAGAATCAGCAAGCCGCTACCCCCATCCAACAGCACGTGATCGCCATTTTTCAGGCGAGTACTAGCGTCTTTGAGGCCAACCACGGCAGGGATGTTCAAGGAGCGCGCCATGATGGCCGTATGCGAAGTCCGGCTGCCAATATCGGTGGCGATCCCAAGCGCGTATTGCCGATTCAAGGTGGCGGCATCGGATGGGGTGAGATTATGCGCCACGATGATGTGCGGCTCCTCCATCTGCGATAACGGCCGTCCGGATCGACCAAGCAGATTGCGGATAATTCGTTTGGTTACATCGTGAATATCGAACGCTCGCTCCCGCAGATACGGATCATCGATCTCGCTGAGCGTGCGCGCATAGCGGTTGGCAACCTCCGAAAAGACAAACTCCACATTCCACAAGTCACGCTGCAAGGTGCGCAACACCTCGTCGATCAGCGTATGGTCTTCGACGACCAGGAGGTGCGCATCGAAGATACTCGCGTCTTTGGCGCCGATGGCCTCGGCGATCTTCTGCTGCATCTCCAGGATTTGCGCCCGGGTGGCAATAAGCGCAGCCTCAAATCGGGCAATTTCTTCGGGGACGTCGCTGCTATCTATCTTTTTCTTGGGCGGTTCTTCGTCCTCCGGATGGTGGATGAAGACAGTGCCGCGACTAATTCCGGCGGAAACGCCGACACCTCGAAGCCGTACTTCCTCATCGCTCATTCGAGATCAGAACCTAATGAAAGAAACGGAAGATTCGATTAGAAAGAGAGGGTTTGCGCAAAATGATGATTAATCATTCTTCATTAAACTTGCCTTGAATCAGCGTCTCAAGCTCTTGCACCGCTTTGTCAGCATCAGAACCCTCTGCGGAAATCAGTAATTTCGTCCCCTGGCCGGCAGCCAGCATCATTAGTCCCATGATGCTTTTGCCGTTGACCTGTTCTCCGTCTTTTTCGACCCAGATTTCAGCCCGATGCTTATTCGCCACCCGGACAAACATCGCGGCAGGGCGAGCGTGAAGACCAAGCTTGTTAACGATGGTCACTTCTCGCTTAACCTTCTCAGGCCCCGAACGTTTGTTCAATAACCCCATTTACTTCTCCTTATTCTTTTGCATCAAGCTCAATAGCCGCTGATTAAATTCCACCGCGCTGTTTTGGCCCAAACTTTTCAGCTTCTGGTCGAGCGCCCCAACTTCCACCAAACGGGCAAGGTCTCGCCCTGTACGTACCGGAATGGTGACACGCGGGATACGAATCCCGAGGATCTCATAATATTCTTGTTCAAGTCCAATCCTATCAACCTCTTCCAATTCGTGCCAATCTACGAGGGTCACCACTAAGTCAAGGCGCTTCTCCAGCCGTATACTGCCGACCCCAAAGATGGATGCAACATTGATAATGCCAAGGCCGCGCACCTCCATGTGATATCGGGTTAGGTCGGGGGCGGTACCGACTAGCTCTCTCCCCTCGATTGCCCGGAACCGGGTCACATCGTCGCTGACCAGACTATGGCCCCGCTCAATCAAGCCCAGCACGCATTCGCTCTTACCAATTCCACTACTCCCTCGAATGAGGGTGCCGATCCCCATGATATCGACCATGCTACCGTGTTCGGTAGAGGTCGGGGCAAAATCCATCTCCAGCGCGATCGTCGCCGCGTTGATAAATCGCATCGTCACCAGCGGAGTCCGGAATATGGCAATATGATGCTCGGCGGCTGCTTCCACCAGACCGCGAGGTGCCGGAAGATTGCGCGATACGACTACGCAGGGGATATGTTGAGCGCAGAGTTGGAAACAACGGGCGCGCTCTTCCGCCTCGTCGAGGCTCTTCAGATAGCTCGATTCGGCGTTCCCTAAGACCTGGATCCGTTTTCCAGCGAAGTAGACAAAAAACCCGGAAAGCGCCAAGCCGGGCCGGTTAATGGTTGGCTCGCGCACTTTGCGATCAAACCCATCTGCCGGCCCGACCAATTTGAGTTGTAGAGCTTCCGCGTGCCGGCTGTAAAACTCACCGACCTCGACGAACGGACGTTTGCCTTTGATCATCGGGCGGATAGATCATTTCGCCGGAACGGTACGGACGAGCTCCTGCTCGTCCGTTCGCATCTCCTCCGATAATTCAGCATGGTCCGCAGTTGTTAAATAACGGACGAGCAGGAGCTCGTCCCTACCGGTCAACGCTAAAACGTTAGGTGAAAGTCGGCTCAATCAGACCGAAGTCGCCGTGCTTTCTTCGGTAGAGCACGCTCACTTTTTCCGTTTTCGCATTCAGAAAAACCAGGAATTGTTTCTTCGAAAACTCCATCTGCAAAACCGCTTCCTCTGGCGACATCGGTTTTACCGGATATTTTTCGGTCTGGATCAATTCGGGCCCACTACTCTCCGCCTCTGCATCGCTTTCGAACTCCTCTATCGAAGCGCCGTCCAATGCCGCTCCATTCGAAAGCCAATGCCACTTAGCCGAACTCTCGGCGACCTCTCGTCCTTGTTGTTGTCGTCCTGGACGATGGTTGCGCATCAAGCGGGTCTTGCATTTCCGCATTTGGCGGGCAATGCGCAGCACAACCTGATCGATCGACGCGTACATGTCATTCGACGTGCCGCTCGCTTCGAGCGTAATGTGATTGCTGCAGTGCAAAATCACCTCCGCTTGATGCCGATATTTCTGTACATCAAGAATAACCTGCACCTCAATAATCTTGGGGTAATCAAGGTGAAGCGTTGATACCTTCCGACGGCAATATTCCTTCATAGCCGCGGTAACGCTGACATGTCTTCCGGTTACTTGGATTGGTGGGTTTGCATTTTTAATCTGCATGGTGCCCCTTTCTGGTTAGTTGTGTGCCGATCATCAGCCGTTCCAGCGACGGCACTTGCGCGATGTCGCAAGTCAGTCGCTGGTGCGATGGGAGCTGACCGGCAACGGTTTGGCTTGTTCTTCCGGGGAGAGAACCGTTTCTCTCTCCGTCACATGCGAAAACGTTCACCTAGGTATAGTTGGCGACTTATCGGGTCATTAATCAAGAATTCTCTGCTACCCTGGCTTTCAACCCGGCCATCGTAGATCAGGTAAGCTCGATCGACGATCTCCAGCGTCTCGCGGACATTATGGTCGGTAATCAGAATCGACAGGCCAGAGCTGCGCAAATTGGAGATATGCTGCTGGATTTCAGCGACCGCAATCGGATCGACCCCGCTAAACGGCTCATCCAGCATGATCATCTGCGGATTTGTGACTAAAGAACGCGCGATGGTCAGCCGCCGTTTTTCACCGCCGCTGAGGGTCAATGCCTGGTTTTTAGCCAAATTTTCGATGCCAAACTGGCGGAGCAACTGTTCGCAACGTTGCTTTTTCTCACGGCGTTTACCTGGCAGCATCTCTAGAATCGCCAGGATATTCTGTTCCACGGTTAATTTTCGAAAGATTGACTCTTCCTGCGGCAGATACCCCATTCCCATCCTGGCCCGGCGATGCATCGCGTAGCGAGTAACGTCGCGATTATCAAAGAAAACTCGACCACCGTTTGGCCGCACGAGACCTACAATAAGATAGAAAGTAGTGGTTTTACCAGCACCATTTGGTCCCAATAACCCGACAACTTCCCCACGATTTACGTGGATGTCGATCCCGTTAACGACAGCTCGGCCACCGTAGATCTTGACTATTTTTTCAGTCCTGAGAATGGCCTCGCTTACCTTATCCTCCGTCGAGAAGGTCGGTAGCGGGGCGGTCGTCAAGTTAGTGGATAGCATTATTCTTCTGAGCGTTATTCGGCTCGAGTAGGGGTTCTCCGGGGGAAGGGGAAGCCTGCATCGTCTTCTTGTCTTCAATAATAGTCCTACTGGGACCGAAAGTCTGCAACCGTCCGTCTCGGTAAAGGATCATGCGGGTACCCTCCTCGGTCGCGATATGAGTATTGAGTCCCTGGGTAACCTGCGGCCAGCCGGTTAAAGTAACGGCATCCTGCTTCGCGTTGTAAAGGGCTCTTTGAGATCGACCTGTGTCCAATACCGGCGGCGTAGCGCTAGGGCTGGCTGATGGCATCGCCTGGGGCATGAGACCGCTGTTTACAACCGGCGTCGCCTGCGGAAAGAGACCGGCGTTTGCAACCGGCGTCGTCCGAGGACTCGCTCCGGCATCGGCGACCTGCCCTTTATCCTTCTGCGTATTGATGTGAACAATGATCACATTCCCGTCCGCTAGCGCTTCCCTAATACCACCCCCATCCTCCTGCTTATTCATCCACACGGTTAGCTTGTCCGCGGTCATGGTGAAATCAGGGTCGATCACCTTGACGCTCCCTACAAAAACCGCCGTGTGAGCGTTTCCGTCGAACTGGACCTCTTCTTTCGCAGTGACTTCGGTGGGACCTTTGTTTTCCGAATCACCCCCGAGCACGTCCGTACCTTTCTTGGTGTCACCGGTGCCCTTTTCCGTCCCGGCCGACTTTTTATTTGCCGCAGAACCTTGCGCATGGGCCGAAGCTCGGGGACTAGCCTTCGGAGTAGCGGTAGTCTGCGCCCAGACGATTCCAGGTAAGACGCAGATAACTAAGAACCAAATTACTCTACTTCTGTTCACTGGCCGATACTTGCTCCGGGGTCTTCTTCTTCAGCTCATCCCGATTATAGATAATCAGGGTGACGTTCTTGATGACTTTACCTTGGCGGGTCTTAGTGTTGAATACAGCGCTGTCCCCGGTGAGCCGGAAATCAGCCCGCGTAATGATCACTGGATCTTGCGTCGTTATGACGTTCGTCTCCGTATTCATTGTTGAGTTGATCATTTCCACCTTGGCACTCGGTTCTCCCGTTAGCGCTTCGTAGGTTTGAATCGTCGAATTGTGCATCTCGACATTGGCCTGATCCAACCGCCGCACCTTTTCCACGTCCACTACGGCCTGCAATCTTCCCTCATCGTCTCGCATCGGCAGCCTCAATCCCTTGGCGTCGTGGCCTACCGGAATCGGAATATCGATTTTGCGGTCCGGTTTCGGTTTATCGGCCCACAGTTCTACTCCGGTCAGCCCTACTAGGCCCAGAATAGATATGACCTTAATGCACGATTTCATGGATCCGTTGTAGCCGAGACAATAAATCCGGTAATTCTTTTAAAGGAATTTGATTCGGGCCATCCGACAGGGCCTTGGCCGGATCAATATGTGTCTCGATGAAGACCCCATCGCAGCCCGCGGCGACTGCCGCTCTCGCCAGAACCGGAGCCACCTCTCCGTCACCACCGGTTGCGTCACCGGCGCTCCCTGGTCGCTGCACGGAATGCGTTGCATCGAAAATCACGGGATAGCCCTGCTTTTTGATCCAGTACAACGAACGCATGTCTGCTACAAGATTATTGTAGCCGAAGCTAACGCCCCTCTCCGTGAAGACGTAGTTACTGCACCCAAAGTTCTCTAATTTTTCGGCAATGTTACGAACGTCCCACGGAGCCAAAAATTGTCCCTTTTTTACGTTAACGGGCCTCCCGGTCTCCGCAGCCGCACGAATCAAGTCGGTCTGACGGCAAAGAAAGGCCGGAATCTGTAGTAAATCGACGAAATCCGCTGCGCGCTTCGCTTCGTCCGGAGAATGGATATCGGTCGTCACCGGCACCTTGAATTTATCGCCGACGGCTCGGAGCAGTTTACAACCTTCGTCGACGCCGAAGCCACGGTAAGACTTCGCTGAGGTTCTATTGGCTTTGTCATATGAAGCCTTGAAAATCCAAGAGAGCTTCAGCCGCTGCGCCAGGGCAGACAGCTCTTCCGCCATCGTCCACAGGAACGACTCCGATTCGATGACACACGGCCCCAGAATAAAAAGCGGCGTGGCTCCGCTGGTCTGGACCGATCCAACCCTAAGCGTACGTGTCAAGAGCCGTAACTTTTTACAAATTTTCGTTTGCCGTCGCCTTCGGTACCGGTTCCAGCGCTTTCGCCGGTCTGAGAAGCCGGACTTTCTGCCTCCGGCTTCGACGGGCTAACCGGTTCGGGAGCCGGACTCACCGAGCTACCTGCCCGCTGTTTTTGCGCTACTTCCACAAAAGCGATCTGCAGATTCGCTAATGCGTTTGCCAAGATCCGGCCTTCGTCGCTTGTCAGATTGCCCTTGGTCTTTTCTTGAATCATGACGAGTTGATCGATCAAGAACTGGGCCATATCCAGATTCACTTCCGCCTTCCCGGTCTGTGGATGCGGGATCTGCCCAAGCATAAACGCCGCATTCTGCGCCTGCATCATAACAAACTCGATGAAGCGCTGCGCCATTTCGCCCGAGGAAACGGGGGTATTTTGGTATTCTGCCATACAAAAACTCCGGTGACTTAAGCTTTTACAATGACCGTTGTCGCCGGTTTATCCATCAAATATTTGTGACACACCCGCAGGGCATCTTCGGCCGCAATCTCCTCGATCTGTTTCTGGCGTTGCTCAAAGTAGTCGAGGCTAAACCCGTACAGCTGGTTGAGCGCCAGACTATGGCAATACGACTCCAGATTCTGTTTCTGGAATCCCATCTGGGCCGACAGCTTCTTCTTAGACCGCTCCAATTCTTCTTGGGATAGGCCATCTGCCGCCAAGACATCGATTTCTTCGTGGTACAGCTTCGCTACCTCATCCGCGGTCTCGGGAGCGGTGGCGGCATAAAATGTAAATAGGCCAGGCGCCAACCCGAGTGCCAGAGACGTTCCTACCGAATAAGCCAGTCCCAACTCCTCTCGGAGCTTAATAAAGAAGCGCGAGCTAGCGTCACCGGCCGCTTCATCCAAAGCCTCAAAAGCCAGGCGGTCAGGATCCGATAACGTAGAGGCCAGATACCCGACGGTTATAAACGCCTGGTGCTTTTCGTTGCGGTGCACGATGGTTTGCGCCGCAAAAGGTTTCACCGGCGGCATATCGAATGAGTAGCGCGCAGGCCGCTGCGGGAGCGATCCAATCGTTTGGCAAAGCTCTTCCCACAGCTTCTTTTCATCGAAATGGCCGCAGATTCCCAGGACCCAGGCCGATTTGGTTTTCACCCACTCATGCAGCTGGATCAGATCCGTGCGCTCAATATTGGCAACGCTGGCGGTTGTCCCGAGCGGATTCGCAGCATACGGATGATTTCCATAAATAGCGCTGCGCAACGTATTGCGCGCGATGATGCCGGACTGTAACTCGTCCGCCTCGATCGCGGCGATCTGGCTCGATCTTTCCCTCTCGATAGTCTCCTCCGGAAATGTGGGTTCAGACAGAATCTCTGTGACCAGTGGAATTACTCGCCCGAAATCATCCGACAACGAACTGAAGCCAAAACGAAAAGAGTTGTAGCCGGAATCCCCGAAAAGGGAGCCACCTAAACTTTCGATCATATCCGCGATCTCTTGAGCACTCCTTTTCGTGGTCCCTTTCAAGAAGCACTGAGTGTACAGACGGCCAAGCCCACCTCTTTTCGGCGGCTCCGCCAACACTCCTCCTGCGCATACCAGGGTCCCATGCAACACCGGCAGCCGGTCGTCGGGAATTAACACAACCGGCACGCCATTCGGTAATACTCGAACCTGGTTTTTCTTCTCTGCCCGGCTCCGCACGGCTACTGGTCGCGACAAGGTTTTGGGCCGCAGCGAGACCATATTCAGACTATCCTCCGTAAGATAACGATCGAAGACCCCTTGGACTTGTTCGGAAGATACCGCTTCGACTCGCTTGAGATAACGCTGATTAAAATTGAGGTTTCTGGTGTAAAGCCAGTTCAGCCCGATATCCGACGCGATTCCTCGCACGGTTTGTAGCTGTTCCAGGGCGCTCACCCAAATAATTCGTTTAGCTTTGGCGAGTGCGTCCGAGCCTAAAACTTGCTTCCTCCAAGCCCAGAGCTTAGTGAGCACTAACTCACCGATGCTATCAATATTCTCGATGGGGCACGTCCCGGCAACCGTTACTAACCCCGGAAAGGCGGGAGTGAACGAATAGGCCCCGATGGAGTGGACCGCTCCGAGTTTTTCCCGCACTTCCTCGAAAAGAAAAGAGCTGGCTCCGCCGCCAAGCAGGATAGAAAGCACATCCAGCGCAGGCACATCGTCGTGGAAAACGGCAGGCACAGGCCAAGCCAAGTTGAAATAGCCGATCGCCGTCTCGAAAGACTCGACCTCATCCCGCCGGCCCACCTGCGGTGCCTCGGCCGGAATTACTACCGGTGCCCCGGGCCTTGCCGGTACTGGCCCGAAGAACTTCTCAACCCACTCTTGAACCTGCGCTACCTCGACATCACCGGCAACAACCACAAAAACGTTCTCCGGAACATAGCGGCGCCGGTAATAAGCTAACAAGGTCTCGCTATCGATCTGGTCGAAGATCCGGCGCAACCCGATAACCGGGTAACGGCAAGGATGCGTTTGATAAGCCGTGGCGAAAGTCAGGTGGCTCAACATCCGATCCGGATCGTCATAGCCCAAATCAAACTCCCGGCGGATGACGTCCATCTCCCGGCCCATTTCTTCTTCATCGATTACCGACTGGAATAACATGTCGGCCATTAGATCCAAAGCGGTCGACACTGCCGGGGCGGGGCAATCCACCCAAAAAACGGTTCGATCGAACGAGGTATAAGCATTCAGGTACCCGCCGGCCTGATGAATCTCCTCATTGATCTGTTTGGCGGTTCGTTTGGCGGTACCCTTGAACAGCATGTGCTCAAGCAAATGGGTCAAGCCGCCGCCGATCCATTCACCCTCGTGCACGCTACCGGTTTCACACCAGACTTGTATGCTGGCCACACTTGCGTAGTGCTCCGGCGCTACTAATAAAGTCAGACCGTTTGCCAGGGTGGTTTTTTCCACCGCGATTTCAGGAGCATCCATTGATTGCGCCCGAACCTACGATCTTTTCGTTGTGCTAGTTCTTAGCGGCTCGAAGGGAGCAACAAAAGCTTCCTGAAAGTCCACTCCGTCTTGGAAATCTTCCGGGCTATCCGAGTCCGTTTTGCCGAAGACTCCGGCACCGATCAGATTGAACACAATGTTCCCTACATCCAGGGAGGAGCTAACGCGCCAGTAGTCGAAAACAGTCATTGCCATAGGACCAAACTCCTTCAAAGAATATTGCTGGAACCCCGCCATCAATTCTTTTGCGGTTACATGGACGTTGAGGCCGGTTTGGCTGCGCTTATTTTGCTTGATCGTAAATTCCAGCGCCTCTTTTACGAACTCATAAGCGGCTGCTTCGTACCGCGGATCTTTTTTTACAATCTCTTCGACGATTTCGTTGAACGATTTCTGCATTACCTACTGTTTTCTAAGAGTGGCGGAGCCGGGCTTGCGGCGTCGCGAAAGTGTTTCACGATCGCTCCGACGAAAAGAGCGGATAAGAATAGGATTATAAAGATTTGTTCCCTTCGCGTCAGGCGAAACACCGTCGCAATATACGGAAGTCGCAGGTTTTGTCATCCCTCTGTTCGCGAATCGGCAGCCGTTTGGTTTTCTAGCGTTCAAGTCGTCGCTCGTGCTCGTCGTTCTCGTCCTCGTCGTCGTCCTCGTCCTCGAGAGTTTGGTCTACAGTGTGGCATCTCGGACCGTATCGTTTCGCCCAAGAGAGAATACGGCCGCGGGGTGACTCCCACACGATAGGATGAACACGCCATTTCGAGGACGAGGACGAGAACGATTACCCATTATTGCCCTTCGCCTACTGCTCCGGCACCAGCCTCACCAAACCCTGCTCAAACTCGACTCTGCGGAATCGATTGAGCGTTTCTCGCTCAATTCCAAACCCGTTCCAGAGCTCCCCGAAAAACGGATACTGGGCTACTCCCATGAATGCCGGCGCGATAGCTAGCCGGCCGATTGCGCCGCCCCGATTGTCGAATGCGGGACGGCCGAAGTCGTCCCGGGCGGTATAGCTGCCGGAGAGATAAATCGGATAACCAAAAATCGAGTACCGGGTGAAGACCAGGCAGATCTTCGGCTCAAATGAGACTATCACGCCATCAAAGCGACAAAGATTACTGAAGAGAAACCCGCGCGGAGCCGTCCGTTGCGCCAAATAATCGTTCACGTCGGCCTCGGATAACTCCGCGACATCGCTGCCCCGAGACGCTTTCGCCTGAGCAATCACTTGCATCACGCCGAGCCCATTCCCGCCCGAGCGCGGCCCCGGCAATTTCGCCGGCGGTTGGCAGATCGTTATCAGGCAGCCGAAAAGGAAGCTTCCAATCACGACCCCGACCAAGCGGTTTAGAAAATATCGGAGACCAGACTCAAACGTTTCGAACGACACCTTCGAAGCTTTGGGCGATATTTTCGAACCCTTAGGTTTGGCAGCGGGACTGGCGCCGCTCTCTTTCTCCGCAGGCGGCTTGGTCGGCTTCCCGGACATACCTCAGAACATGGCCACGATCTCGACCTATCGTATCAGTCAGAGTGAGTGACGGCTTTCAGTTCGCCCCCGAAGTCGAAAAATGGCGATCCCGTTCAATTATCGGGTCACGACACACTCGGTGTCGACCCGCTCGAACCGAGGGTTGTTTGGAGCTAACTTTCGGACTTTGAGCCGCTTCCGCCGGAACTGTTTTCTTTAGTGGTTTTCGGGGCGCTACTCTCGGTCTTGGCCCCGCCGCTTTCTTTGCTGCCGCTTTCTTTGCTGCCGCTTTCTTTGCTGCTGCTTTCTTTGCTGCCGCTCTCCTTCTTGGCAGCCTCGGTGTAGCTCTGGCTCCGATAGTCCGTGACATAAAATCCTGAGCCCTTAAAAATAAGTCCGGCGCCAGCGCCAACTAACCGCTTCACTTTCCCTTGGCCCCATGTTTCCATCCTACAGTGCTGCTGTGGGCAAACCTGCAACGCGTCATCCTTCATGGACTGAAACATTTCGAAAGTCTCGTTACACTTCTCGCAGCGGTACTCGTACGTCGGCATAGCTTTACCCGCACTTCTTATAGCAGATGGTGCGAGTAGAAGCAAAGCGAGACGCATAGCCAATAGCCAGTAGCCGATAGCCAATGCGGCGCGACTGGTAGGGCGAGGCTCCGGAACGATCGACACGCTTTCGCAGGGGCTTTGCACGTTCCAAATCGAGCGCGTCCAAGACCGAGACGCTGCCGAGCCGCTTGGGGTTGTGCGCCGTCGCAGGAAACGGGCGTCTGATTCCGTGCGGGTCCTGGGTGTGGCGCAACTGACACCAGCGTACCAGCGGGCGTTGCGAACATCGTCAACCCCGATTGGAGACTCGCCCTCCAATGCGCCAAACCGCGTCGCATGGCTATCGGCTATCGGCTATTGGCTATGCGGTTTCGCGTTGACCTTTTCGTCGAAGACCATTAATTGAACTTTGTCGTTGTTTATGAGTCTAAGAGTTTTCGCGGCTGTCATTTTGGTAGCTTTTGTAACGGGGTGTGAAAATGGTGAAACCTCTCGCCTGAACAACCCGAATACTCCTTATTTAGCGGCAACTAGTGGTTCTGCCGCTTCTCAAGGAACATCCGGATACGATCCGATTTCTTATTGGGACGGTGATGGAGTACCTGGTGCACCGTCGGTAGCGATCCATCTGAGTGAAGAGCGCGCCTACTTCTATAAAGGCGGGCAACTGGTTGGCGTTTCCCAGCTCTCGACTGGCCGGGAGGGGCATGACACCCCGCCTGGAAGCTATAAGATTATCCAAAAAGACGTGAATCATGCCTCCAGTCTTTACGGTGACTACGTCGATGCCACGGGTAATATCGTTCAGAAAGATGTCGAACTGGGTAAAGACCCCAAACCTCCCGGCGCTATCTTCAAGGGCGCTCCGATGCCTTATTTCATGCGGATCACCGGCGGAGTCGGCATGCACGAAGGCTATCTCCCCGGGTATCCCGCATCGCACGGTTGCATCCGGATGCCCGGTAAAATGGCGCAGATTTTCTTTAGCAATGTCGAACTCGGGACACCGGTAACGGTTGACCGATAAGACCAAGAAATCAGATTCACCACAGACACACGAAGGACACCAAGACCAATCCTTTTTTACAGAAGGTAACGAAGGAAACGAAGGTCTGAGGCTGAAGAGTGCACCTATGCAGATAAGCGGATTTTACCTTCGTTAGCTTCGTTTGCTTCTGTAAAAAGTCTGTCTTCGTGTCCTCTGCGTCCTTGGCCGACGTAGCTAAAGGGGGAGATGGGGCGGAGTCTGCTTTGTGGTAAAATTTTGTCTCACCGCTGTTGCCGGCGGCGGATCCAGTGATAAATAACGAGAATCAGTATTGCGCCGAGCAACGATGAGATGAATCCGGCCGGACGCAACGGATTGTCACGATCAAATTGAGCGCCAAAAAAATACGTGCCGACAAAAAAGGCGACAAACGAACCACCGATTCCGACTAAGATAGTCGTCAAACACCCGCCACGTTCCCGGCCGGGGACGATCAGCCTAGCTAATCCCCCGACTAGAAAGCCAATCGCTATGGCGCCTAGGATTTGCAGGAAAATCATAGCTTTTAACCTGGGATAAAACGCCTCCGCAAATCTGAAAGCAACCATTTTCCCCGCCCCCCAAAAAGAAAAGAAACGATCCAAATTTCACCACAAAGACACAAAGGACACGGAGACAGACTCTTTACGGAAGCAAACGAAGCTAACGAAGGTAGAATCCGCTTATCTCCATAGTGCACTTTTCACCCTCAGACCTTCGTTGCCTTCGTTACCTTCTGTAAAAAAGATTGGTCTTGGTGCCCTTTGTCTCCTTGTGGTGAAATGCCCGCGGACCCTCATCCCCAAGGATGCAACGAGAGAGAACGAAGACAGACTCTTTTACAGAAGCAAACGAAGCTAACGAAGGTAGAATCCGCTTATCTGATAGTGCACTTTTCAGCCTCAGACCTTCGTTTCCTTCGTTACCCTCTGTGAAAAAGATTGGTCTTGGTGTCCTTTGTCTCCTTGTGGTGAAATGCCCGCGGACCCTCATCCCCAAGGATGCAACGAGAGAGAACGAAGACAGACTCTTTTACAGAAGCAAACGAAGCTAACGAAGGTAGAATCCGCTTATCTGATAGTGCACTTTTCAGCCTCAGACCTTCGTTTCCTTCGTTACCTTCTGTAAAAAAGATTGGTCTTTGTGTCTTCGTGGTGAAATTCCCGCGGCCCCTCATCCCCAGCATCAAACAAGAGAGAACGAAGACAGACTCTTTTACAGAAGCAAACGAAGCTAACGAAGGTAGAATGGGCTTATCTGCATAGTGCACTTTTCAGCCTTAGACCTTCGTTTCCTTCGTTGTCCTCTGTGAAAAAGATTCGTCTTTATGTCCTTGTGTCCTTGGCCGACGTAGCTAAAGGGGGAGATGGGGCGACTTGTCCGCCATAGTGTGGGCGTACGGGACGGAGGAGGAAGTCTGCTTTGTGGTGAAATTTTATCTTCTATGGCCATGATCACTTCCGAACAGATAATTCGTTGGTTGGAACGGTTTGCGGGGCTGGTAGCCGAAAACAAAGATTATCTTAGCCAACTCGACGCCGCCATCGGAGATGCCGACCACGGGGCCAACATGGATCGCGGATTTCAAGCCGTGGTGGCCAAAAAATCCGAGCTCGAAGGTAAAGATATCACCACCGTTCTTAAGACCGTCGCGATGACTCTTTTGTCCACCGTGGGTGGAGCCAGTGGACCACTCTATGGCACGTTTTTTCTCCAGGCCTCCTTGGCTGCCGGAGGTAAGTCTGAAATCTCCGCGGAAGAATTCGGCGGCTTACTAGAGAAAGCCCTGGCCGGGATTCTCCAGCGCGGCAAAGCTGCCGTCGGGGAAAAAACAATGGTAGACGCTCTCCAACCAGCCGTTGAGACGTATCAAGCCACATTGAAATCCGGTAAACCATTTGCCGAAGCCTTGTTAGCGGCATCTAACGCCGCCGAAAAAGGGATGGAAAGCACCGTGCCCTTGCTCGCCAAAAAAGGCCGAGCCAGCTACCTCGGAGAACGCAGCATAGGCCATCAGGATCCGGGCTCTACGTCGGTCAATTTGTTATTCCGCGCCGCGCGGGAGACGTTGGGTACGACTTGAGAGGTGGCCCGAAAGTAATCAGTAATCAGTAAGTCAGTAATCAGTATTATCTGAGGATCTCTGGCCAAGCGCTGAAGTGGGCTCAACCGTAGAGTTCCTTTTCTCAAGGGCTGGCGCTGATTTATCAACACTGATTACTGACCTACTGATTACTGATTACTGATTACTGAAGGCTCTTGACTAGCAGATTAGGATGAAAGTGAACCTAAGATGCTCAAGGGCAGCAAGATAAGTCGATATCGGATTTTAAAATTGATTGATTGTTATAGTTTGGATCTACCGGCCAGCAAAACGGCGA
>Ga0185299_10001337_pt1 | contig 49005 bp, 33 predicted proteins | sample PaiPotPPA55metaG_FD_128002 | JGI IMG/M metagenome (GOLD analysis project Ga0185299, IMG submission 128002) | Iron sulfur acid spring bacterial and archeal communities from Banff, Canada, to study Microbial Dark Matter (Phase II) - Paint Pots PPA... ... | reverse complement strand
ATTATGCGCGCTCTGATCAAGCACGTGGAGGTGGGCGAAGACGGCGTCCGTGTCGTCTACAAGGTGCAACCCTGCCCTTTTGAATCAGACCCCCAAGAGGGGCGTTCGCAACATTGTTGGAACGGTAGAACCTGAGCCACAGGGTAGAGGGTGGGTGGTTAATTTTGCAACAGTCTCTAAGTTTGCAACCTGGCAATGTCGGCTCTTGGTCAATTCTATCCGGCCCTTCATGGCATCGCCCCTTCCGGCAAAGCGTCTGGCGGTTCAGCCACCGCCGCCTTCCGGCCCCAATCCACAATCCGTTGAATAACGTAATAGAACACGGGCGTTAAAAAGATGCCGAAGAGCGTCACACCTAGCATGCCGCTGAAGACAGCAATTCCAAGGGTGCGGCGCATTTCGGCTCCTGCCCCCTGAGAGATCACCAACGGAAGCACGCCAAGGATGAACGCGAAGGACGTCATCATGATAGGTCGCAGACGAAGCTGGCAGGCTTCGAGCGTAGCCTGAATCGTCGGCACGCCGGCTTGACGGCGGGCGCGAGCGAATTCAACAATCAAGATGGCGTTTTTGCACGCCAGACCCACCAGCACGATGAACCCGATCTGCGTGAAGATGTTGATGTCCTGCCGGGCGGCGTGCACGCCAATAATCGAACAGAGCAAGCACATGGGCACCACAAGTATGACCGCCAAGGGCAGCGACCAGCTCTCATACTGGGCGGCCAATACTAAGAAAACGAGCACGACGGCCAATAGAAACACCCACATGGCGGTGTTCCCGGTTTGAAGCTGTAAGAGGGCCAACTCCGTCCACTCCGCTCGCATGGTGCGGGGCAGTTGGGCCTTGGCATCCGCTTCCAGGGTGGAGATGGCCTGGCCGGAACTGGTCCCCGGCCCGGCGTCCGCGTTGACGGCCGCGGACGGGTACATATTGTAGCGCATCACCAATACCGGGCCACTTACGTACTCGACCGAGGCGAAATCGTACAGCGGCACCATGGCCCCCTGACTGTTGCGCACCTTCAAGAGCTTGACGGCCTCGACACCTTGCCGGAAGGAGTCACGGGCCTGCACATTGACCTGCCAGGTGCGCCCAAAGCGGTTGAAATCGTTGATGTAGTAAGGCCCCAGGGTCGACTCCAACGTGGTGCGGACGTCGTCGATGGACACCCCACGGTCCTTGGCTTGAATGCGGTCGATAATCAGTTCGATCCAGGGCGTGTCGGCCCGGAAGCTGGTAAATAATCCTTGCAGCTTGGGATCGGCCGAGCCGGCGGCGACAACTTTGTCGGCGTTTGTCTGTAAGGCGGCCAGGCCGTTATCGCCCCGGTCCTGGAGTATGATTTTGATGCCGCCCGCCGTACCCAATCCCTCCACCGGCGGCGCTCCAAAGATATTTACCACCGCTTGCGGCACTTCCTGGCGGAAGCGCCGCTGAAGAGCTGCGGCAATGGCGTCGCCCGACAAATCCGGCCGGGTGCGCTGATCGAAATCCTGGAGCATCAAATAAAGCGCGCCGAAGTTGGGGGCGTTGGCGTTAAGCAATATTGACTGCCCCGAGATCGCCACAGTGTCCTTGACGCCTGGCGTCTCCCGCGCTATCTGCTCAATTCGCTGGACAACATCCTCGGTGCGGACGACGGAAGAAGCGTCGGGCAATTGCACGTTGACGAGCAAATAGCCCTTATCCTGAGCCGGGATGAAGCCGGTCGGCGTGTGTGTGAAGCCCCACCAGGTCCCGGCGAGCAGGCCTCCGTAGATGAATACGACCACGAGGCTGACCCGCAACAGGCCGGACACCACTCGCGTGTAACCGCTGGCTGAGGAATCAAATCCCCGATTAAACTGGCGGAAAGACCAGCCAAGCAGATAATTGAGAGGGGCCCTCAAAAGCAAACCTAAGATTGTTGCCGCCAGCGCGCCCGCGGCGATCGGTCCCCACAATCGCAAGGTTTCCATCGTCGTCGGTGGTAGATTCAAATTGAGTGCATCGAGTGCGGGCACTGCCCAGTGGAGGCCGAGTTTGTGCCCAACCCAGGCCCCCAGCGGGGGGAAAGCGAACCACGGCAGCGGCTCGAAGTGCCCCTTTCCGCGGGGCTTGAGCAGAAGAGCCGCCAGGGCCGGGCTGAGCGTGAGCGAGTTAAACGCCGAAATAACCGTCGAGACGGCAATGGTCAGGGCAAATTGTCGGAAAAACTGGCCGATGATGCCGCTGATGAACGCACAAGGTATGAAAACCGCCGCCAACACCAGCCCGATGGCTACGACCGGGCCGGATACCTGGTCCATCGCCTTCATAGTCGCTTCGCGCGGTCCGAGTCCCGTCTCGATGTGATGCTCCACGGCTTCGACCACGACGATAGCATCATCCACCACGATGCCGATAGCCAGCACCAGCCCGAAAAGCGTCAAATTGTTCAGGCTAAAGCCGGCAGCGGCCATGACGGCGAACGTGCCGATGATAGCCACGGGCACGGCGATCAGCGGAATCAAGGACGAGCGCCAGTTTTGCAAGAAGACCAGCACGACCACGGCCACTAGAACAATAGCATCGAACAACGTCTCAAAGACCTCGCTGATCGACTCGTTAATGAACGGCGTGGTGTCGTAGACGATTGAATAGTCAACGCCCGGCGGGAAGTGATCTTTCAATTCCTTCATCCGGTCCTTGACCTGCTGAGCAACCTGCAAGGCGTTCGAGCCGGGAAGCTGGTAAATGGACAGGGCTACCGAAGGCTTGCCGTTGAGCGTGCAGGTCTGATCGTAGGATTGGGCGCCTAGCTCGATGTTGGCCACGTCTCTCATGTAGACCAGGGAGCCATTGTTGCTCTTGAGAACTATGTCGCCGAACTGGTCGGTGTTTTCGAGGCGGCCCAGCGTCGTCATCGTGTACTGAAACACCTGGCCGGACGGCGTCGGCGGCTGACCGATCTGGCCGGCCGCCACCTGGATATTTTGCGCCTGGACAGCCTGGATTACGTCTTCGGCATTGAGGCCGTACCCCGCCAGCTTTTGGGGATCAAGCCATAACCGCATGCTGTAGTCGCGCTGACCGAGGTAGGTGACATCACCGACGCCTGGCACGCGCGACAATTCGTCGCGAAGCTGAATGGTCGCGTAGTTGCTCAGATACAGGTTATTGCGGCTCTCATCGGGCGAGAAAAGATTGACGATCATGAGGACGTTGGGCGACTTCTTTTTGACGGAAATGCCGCGGCGCTTGACGAGGTCGGGTAGAATCGGCTCGGCCAGCGATTCACGGTTCTGCACCAGCACCTGCGAGATGTTCAAATCCGACCCGGGCTTGAAGGTGATCGTCAAGGTATAGTTGCCGTCGTTGGTGCACTGCGACGACATGTACATCATGTTCTCGACGCCGTTGACCTGCTGCTCGATCGGCGCGGCCACGGTATCGGCGACCACGCGCGCGTTGGCGCCGGGGTACGACGCCGACACTTCAACCGTGGGCGGCGAAATTTCTGGGTACTGGGCGACCGGGAGCGTGAACAAGGCAATGCTCCCGCCCAGCGTGATGACGATGGAAAGCACCGAGGCGAAAATCGGTCGATTGATGAAAAAGCGGGAAAACACGGTCGATGCCTCAATTCTTGTTCACGGATTCGTCTGTCCACCAAGTTGTTGGAAACCAACAGGCTATGCCTGTTGTCGCCGTTCTCTGGTTAAGGGGCCCACCATTACTCACATCGAATTTCGTTGCTTTCGTTGCACCTACCCAGCTCGTTTTCCGGGAACCCTTTCGTTCAAACATGTTGACAAATGCAACGAGTCGGGGCTCCGGGCCGTCGGACTCGCCATTTATCGTCTAAGATTCTCCCTTTGCGGTTTTATTGCTACTCGAGAGCGCGTCAGCTTGCTTGTGTCCCTCCGCGCCATTGGCGGCGCCGTTTTTAGCTATACCGTTCTTAACGGCACCATCCTTAATCAACGGGGAGGCCGGTCGTGGCGGTGGCTGCTGTGGTAGCTTCCGACCGATCGTATTCACGGCTTCTCGAACGAGTTTGGCCGGAAATGCAACCACTTTTAGCGACACAGCATTGAGCCGCGTCAAGAATGGCGAGGAGAATATGCGGTGATCGATGGCCCATTCAATGACGTTGAAGAAGACCGGCGTCAGAAAGATGCCGAACAGCGTAACGCCGAGCATGCCGCTGAAGACGGCGATGCCCAATGACTGCCGCATCTCGTGGCCGGCTCCCCGGCCGAGGATCAAAGGTACGACGCCCAAAATGAAGGCGAACGAGGTCATCAAAATGGGCCGAAGCCGCAGCCGGCATGCCTGCAGGGCGGCCTCGTGCCGCGGCAAGCCCGCCTCCTTTTTCCTCTTGGCGAACTCGACGATCAAAATGGCGTTCTTGCTGGCTAGACCGACCAGCACTACGAACCCAATCTGGGTAAAGATGTTGATCTCCGTGCGCGCGGCGAAAACACCGGTCAGCGAGCCAAGAATGCACATTGGCACGACGAGGATGACGGCCAACGGCAGCGCCCAGCTCTCATACTGAGCCGCCAATACAAGGAAGACGAAGACCACGGCTAGGGGGAAAATCAGGTTGTTCCAGATATTCTTGGCGGCGTCGATCTGAATCCAGTTAATCTCGGTCCATTCGTAGCCCATCGATTGCGGCAGCACCTCCTTTGCTAGGCGCTGCATGATTTCGATGCCCTGGCCTGAACTGACCCCCTGCCCCGTATTGCCGACAATGGCGGCCGCGGGATACATGTTGTAACGCATCAGAAGGATGGGACCGCTGATCGGACGGACGGTGAGCACAGCCCCGAGCGGCACCATGTCGCCATTGATGTTTCGCACTTTGAGTCCCTTGACCTTGTCCACATCGTTGCGGTAGGGCCCCTCGGTCTGGACGACCACCTGCCAGGTGCGGCCCAACTTGTTGAAGTCGTTGACGTAAAACGAGCCAAGGTAAATCTGCAGCGTGGCAAACACGTCACGCGTGTTGACGCCCATGGTCTGACATTGATCTCGGTTGACATCCACGTAAAGCTGCGGAGAGTTGGCCCGGAATACTGTGAAAACATCGCCAATGCTCTTGTCCTTCTTACTTCGGCTGATAAGTCGGTCGGTCTGTTTTTGCAGCTTCTCGAGATCGTTGTCACCGCTGCGATCTTCGACGATGAGTTTGAATCCGCCCGAAGAGCCCAGGCCGGACACCGGCGGCGGCCCAATGATTTTTACGACGGCTTCCGGGATCTCCGCCGCGATTCTCTTTCTCAATTCCATGGCGATCGCGTCGCTGGAAAGGCTGGGGTCGCGACGCTCGGAAAAGTCGTCGAGCGTAATAAAGAGATTGCCGAAGTTGGAGCCGTTGGCGCTCAGGGTAAACGACTGACCGGCCACGCCGATCGTGTGAGCGCAGCCGGGCGTCTCGTGCGCGATTTCATTGATCTTGTCGACCACTTTCTGCGACCGCTCGAGGGAAGCGGAATCGGGCAATTGAATCGCCGCGTAGAGCCGGCCTTGATCCTGGTTCGGGATATAACCCGTCGGCAAATGGTTAAAGCCCCACCACGTCAGCAGCAACAGACCGCCGTAGACCACCAACACCAGGAAGCTGAGACGCATCGCCAGGCCGACTGTGCGCGTGTAGATGCCGGTGGTCCGGTAGAACGCCCAGTTAAAGAGCTTGAAAAACCAACCCAGGAGAAAGTCGAGCAGCCAGCCCACAATGTCCTTTTTGGCGTTGCGGGGTTGCAACAGGATCGCGGCCAAGGCTGGGCTTAGCGTCAGGGAATTGAAAGCCGAGATAATCGTGGAAACGGCGATGGTCAGAGCGAACTGTCTGAAGAACTGGCCGGTAATGCCGCTGATGAAAGCACAGGGTACGAACACCGCCGACAACACCAGGGCCACGGCAATGACCGGCCCGGAGACCTCCTCCATGGCCTTGAATGCGGCCTCGCGTGGTTTCATCCCTTCCTCGATGTGATGCTCGACCGCCTCGACAACGACGATGGCATCGTCCACGACGATGCCGATGGCGAGCACCAGCCCGAACAGAGTGAGGTTGTTCAGGCTAAAGCCGATCGCTGCCATTACTGCGAAGGTGCCGATAATGGCCACCGGAACGGCGACCAATGGAATCAGTGTCGAACGCCAACTTTGCAGGAAGACCAAGACCACGATGGCCACAAGGAGAACGGCTTCGGCGAGCGTGTGGAAAACCCCGTTGATCGACTCGCTGATGAAGGGCGTGGTATCGAAGGCGATTTTGTAATCGACGTCCTCAGGGAAGTCTTTTTTCAACTCCTCCATCTTGTCCCGAACATATTGGGCGGTATCAAGGGCGTTGGCATAGGGCAGTTGAAAGACGGCGAGACTGGTGCAAGGCTGGCCGTCGATCTTGCTCGTGACGTCCAAGTTACGAGCGCCCAAAAGAACATGCCCAATGTCCTTGATGCGGACCTTGCGGCCCTCGGGAGTGGTGCGCAGAACGATTTCCTCGAATTGCTTGGGTTCGGACAGCCGGCCGAGCGTGGTGATCGCGTATTCGAAAGGCCGGTCGTTGGAATACGGCGGCTGGTTAATCTGCCCGGCCGCGACTTGCATATTTTGCTCACGAATGGCGCTGACGACGTCGCTGGCCGTCAAGTTGAGCGACGCCAGCCGGTCAGGTTCCACCCAGACGCGCATGCTGTAGTCTTGCTGTCCGAAATTGAACACATCGCCGACGCCGTCCACGCGGGCGAGTTCGTCTCGAACCTGGATCGTGGCGTAGTTACTCAAATAGAGCTGGTCGTAACGATCTTTGGGGGAATAGAGAGTAACTATGAGCAAAATGTCGGGGTTGCGCTTGCGAGTGGTGACCCCAGTTTGCTTCACGACATCGGGGAGCAGAGGCAGAGCGAGGTTGACCCGGTTTTGCACCAACACTTGGGCAAAATTGAGATTCACCCCCGGCTTGAAGGTGACAGACAAAGAGTAGGAACCGTCATTGCCCGATTGCGATGACATGTAGATCATGTCTTCGACCCCGTTGACCTGCTGCTCGATGGGCGCGGCCACGGACTCGGCTACGACCTTGGCGCTGGCGCCGGGGTAGTTGCACTGAACGATAATGCTCGGCGGGGTGATCTGCGGGTACTGTGCGAGGGGGAGATTGAAAACGGCGACTGCGCCCGTCAGCGTGATGACGATCGACAACACCGACGCGAAAATGGGCCGGTTAATGAAGAAGCGTGAGATCAAAGCCGAAACCCTTGGGTGTCGCGTGGCCTGCCAGTGCTTGCCGGCTAACCGTGACGCTCAATTGTCAATTCGCTAGCCGAGGGACAAAAAGGGAGAGCAAAGGTTGCGCATCACGGATTGCCGGAGGCTTTGGACGTCCCCTGGCCTTTTCCTCCGGCCCCTGTCAGGCCGACAATGGGCGTTGTGGTTGTCTGCCCTTTCGCCTTGGGCATCGGCACTTCCTTGGGTTCGACCTCCATCTGAGCTTTGACCGCCTGGAGATTATTAACCACGACGCGCTCGCCTCCCTCGAGGCCGCTGACGGCGATCAGGCCGTTCTTGCGCTGCCCCACGATGACGGGCGTGTACACAATCTTGTTCTGATCGTTGACGACAAACAGGTATTGGCGGCCCTGATCCGAGCCGAGAGCAGCCTCGGCCACAAATAAGGCCGGTCGCGGCTCACCGATGCCCATGCGAACGCGGATGAACAGCCCCGGTTTCAAATCCAGCTGGTGGTTTTCGAAGATCCCCCACATGCGCAAGGTCCCGGTGGTAGGCTCGACCTTATTGTCGGCAAATTTCAGCACGCCCTTGTGCGAGAAATCTTCGGGCTTTTCGTTGGCCAATCCCAGCATGACCGGGAATTGCTTTGCCGTTACTTCCGGGTCAAGCGGGACCTTGCCTTCCGGCAAGAGGCTGCCGATATGCAGCAAGGTTCGCTCGTCCACATCGAAGTAGGCATAGAGCGGGTCGAGTTGCACGAGCGAAGCAAGCATGGTGTTGTCGGTGATCACATCATTGCCCGGATCGACCAGGCGGCGGCTGATGCGGCCGCTGAATGGCGCATTGATGACGGTCCAATCGAAGTTTTGCTGGGCAATTTGAATGGCTGCCTCCGCTGCTTCGACAGCGGCCTGGGAACCGTCGCGAGCGGCGCGGCTTTGTTCCAGCTCTTCCCGGCTGATAACGCCGTTTCCCTTTTCGAATAGGCCTTGATTCCGCTTATAAGTAGCCTCGTTGTAGGTCAATTGTGCTTTTTGCTGATTCCGGCTTGCCTTCGCTTGCTTCAGGGCCTCCTCGAAGGGCTTTTGCTGAATAACAAATAACACCTCGTCTTTCTTGACGTCCTCGCCTTCGCGAAACGGCGCTTTCTCCAGGTAGCCGGTCACGCGCGAGCGGAGCTCAACCGAGTTGATGGCCTGGGTGCGGCCGGTAAAGAACTCGTAATTGGTAAGAGTATCCGAGATCGGCAGGCTGACCTCCACCGTCGGCGGACCTTTCGACTGAGGCTGTGTTGACTTATCGCCACAACCGGCGGCCGCAAAGAAAAGCAAGAGGATAAGGACCTTCGAGCCATTTCGAATCATGAGAGGCCATGCTCCTTCGGCTTGTTGGCCAAGTGCGCAGATTTATTGGCGAACGCCAGGCTTTCCACGCTAATGAAACGGAACCGAGTCTTTAGCGCACATTTTTGGGCGTTTGTCGGGCTAGGGGTACTCTATATAGGTGGCGGGCTGGAGGGAGTTTTGCACTAAAGGGATGTAAGCCGACCGGTCTTGGTTCAGTTCAATGCCAAACATTCTACATTGGTCCATTTGACCTAGCGGACTGACTGGTCAGTATCGTTATTATTACCTTAGTTTCCGAAAAGCTCAATAGAAACACTTGGCACGCTCCCATTTTCGACGGTTAGCCCTGATGGTGCCATCACGAACTGCCAATGAAGATGCCCGTCAGGAAGACTAATACGCCGCCCACCACCACCTGGAAGATCGCGGCCAGAAGCGGCGTGTCCATGTAGCGCATGCGAATCCAGGCGATCGCAGCCAGCTCAATGGCGACGACCACCACGGCAATCCCCGTCACCGTTTTGATGTTGGCCGGTATCAAATAAGGAAGGCTGTGGCCCAGGCCGCCCAGGGCCGTCATCATCCCACAGACAATGCCACGAAACCACGGCCGTCCGCGACCCGTCAAACTGCCATCGTCGGAGAGCGCCTCGGCGAAGCCCATGCTGATCCCAGCCCCCAGACTGGCTGCCAGGCCGACCTTGAAGGTTTCCCAAGTGTTGTGCGTCGCAAAGGCGGCAGCGAAGAGCGGGGCCAGCGTTGACACAGAGCCGTCCATCAATCCCGCCAATCCCGGTTGCACGACTTGAAGCACGAATAATCGATGGCGAACCTGCGCTTCCTCTTCCTTGGGCGCCGTCGCCTCCATGGCCTCGGCGGTCTGGGAATGGCGACGTTCCTCCTCGGCCAAATCGCCCAGGAGCTGACGGATGCCGGCGTCGGTGGCCCGGCGGGCGGCCTTTTCGTAGAAGCGCTTCGTCTCCAGCTCCATCAGCTCTGCTTCTTTGCGCACCGCCGGCAATCCCAGCGGCCGCACTAGCCAGATCGGCTTCCGCGAGACAAAGCCCTTGACGTCTTGCCGCCGGATAAGCGGAATGTGATCGCCATAACGCTGTCGATAGAGATCGAGCAGGCGATGGCGATGGCCGTCCTCCTCCATGCGCAGCTCCTTGAACTGCCCCGCCTGCGCTGGGAAATTGGCCTGCAAGCCCTCGGCAAAATCCTCGTAAATGCGGGCGTCTTCTTCCTCAAGGGAGATGGCAAGCGCCAGGATTTCCTGCTCGGACAAACTGTCAAAGCTACGCATCAGCGGGACCCTTATGTCAAGCGGGTTTTGATAGGGATTAGGATTCGCCCTTTGTTAATATTCGTATAAGCGCGGTGAAAGAAATGGTAGAGAGGCAAGGGAGATCGGAAGAGTTTTCTTTTCCCAACCACTGCCGTTTCGTGGCGGCTACAATGGGCTCAGGAGGTAGTGCCATGTCCACCGCGCCAACGCGCCGGCTTTCCCCGGAAGAGTACCTGGCCCAGGAACGCCTAGCCGAGTTCCGAAGCGAATATCTGCGTGGCGAAGTGTTCGCTATGGCAGGAACGAGCTACGAACATGGCCTCATCAAGGACAATCTGGCTCGCGAGGCAGGGTATCAACTTAAGAGTGGCCCGTGCCGGGTTGTGACGAGCGACCTGCGTGTAAAAGTAGACCTCTCTGGCCTGTATACCTACCCAGACATTGTGATCGTCTGCGACGAGCCCGAATTCGAAGACGCTGCCTTCGATACCTTGCTCAACCCGCGAGCGATTGTTGAGGTGTTGTCGGATTCCACCGAGAAATACGACCGCGGCGTCAAGTTTGGCCATTATCGACAGTTGGCCTCTCTTCAGGAATACGTTCTAGTGGCGCAGGATCGGTTTCTCGTCGAACGGTATGTCCGCCAAGCCGATAGCTCGTGGCTGCTAACCGTATTTGACCAACTGTCGCAGGCGTTCGCCTTCGCCTCGATCTCCGCGCAAGTTCCGCTTGCGGAGATTTATCGCGGGGTAAAGATCGCCGGGAACGCGCCTTGGAAGACCAGTTGATCCAAACCGCGGGAGTTTGCCAACGCAAAGACATTTGATCAACGGGCAAGAGTGCCGAAGACGTGGCTTGCTGTTCAGTTCTTGTTCGAGTCGGCCAGCGCCGATTCTTTTTGGACCGGCGCGCAGGCGGCGGCGGCTTGGAGCCAGAGGTTGGCTTGATCGGGTCGGCCCAACTTCAGCGAGAGATCGGCGAGGCGGCGGCGGGCGGCGGCATCCCAGGGGTTGCTCATCGCCTCGTCATGCAAGCGATTCATTTCCACCAGGTAACCCTTGATTTGCTCGCTCAAGCGGCGCTGCTCCGCGGCTTGCGCGGGACGGTCCAGACTCTCATAGACCTGGGCCAGGAGGAAGTGAGAAGGGTAATCGCCCGTGTCAATCTGGATGGCGCGTTCCAGCAGAGCGGCCGCTTCCTGCGGTTGGCGGGCGTCATGATAGAGCTTGGCGCGGTGCTGTAATAGCGTTGCCGAGCGCGGATAATTCTTCAGGCCCTGATCCAACACGACTTGAGCCTCGGCGGTCCGCGCCAGGCCGGTGAGGCATTCGCTCCGCACGACAACCAGATCGGCGGACAAGCCGATCTCGTTTTCGAGCAAAGGCCAGGCGCGCTCAAAGTCCAAGGTCTTTACAAGACACTCGGCCAATTCGAGGCGGGCCTCATGTGCGGCGTTGTCGCTAAGTTGGCGATCGAGCGCGGCTTCATAACACGGAATGGCCAGCACAAATTGCTCGAGGCCTTTGTAAATTCTACCCATGAAGCGATGCGGCCGGGCATCGCGCTCATCCAGGCGCGCCACTTCCCGAAGCTGCTCCACGGCAAGCGAACTGGCCCCCTGATTGAAATAGAGAGCCGCCAGACTTCGATGCGCGTCGATATGGTCGAAGTCCTCCTTCAAGACGTACACGAGGGCGTTTTCCGCCTTGGCATAATCGCCAAGATAGACAAGGCATTGACCCGACAAGGCCAAGGCTTGGACACGTAAGGCCCCCTGATCGCGAATCTTGTTAAGCTCCGCCAGACAGCTTTTCAATAGGTGCTCAACGCCCTGGACCCGGTTCGCATCCAGAAGCGGTTTGGCTTCTTGAAACAGAATGTGACCGCGCAGGAGACGAGCATGGTCCTTATAGCCGCCGGCTTCCAAAAGCCACATCAAGTGTTCCGCTTTTTGAGTATTGCCGGCTTGCAGCGCTTCCATGCCCTGTTTCAAACGAGTGTCGGGATTGCTGATCGAATTCCACCAGGCGTAGGCCCCTGCCGCCATGCCGCATAGGAGAACCAAGCTGAGTAAAAGGACCAGTAAACGACGAGAGCGCAACATGGATTACGGCTTCCCAAAGGAAAACAAACAGGAAAGGAGTACGGAGCAGTTCTTTATTAATCTGTTGTTGATGATCGCACCTCGTTTCCTATTTGTCCAGATTCGGGATTTCTGTCCACTCTGCCAGACGCAAACTTGCTCCAGGGAGAGAATCCAGTTTTAATGCAGATAACTTCATCATAAACTTTCCGGGCCTATCGAAGGCGCGAGGGTACGGTGGCTCACCTGGATTCTGCCGTGGTTGTCCGCCGGCGCTGGATGCCGTTATTGGCTAGCTTGATCGCTCTGGGTCTAATCGGCGCGGCAGGCTACTTGGGCGGCCGAGAATTATGGGCCAGACAACATTGGCAGGCGGCCCAGGAGTCTTACAAGCACCGCGATTTTCAAAAGACTCAGGAGCACCTGGTCGCTTGTTTGCAGATATGGCCCAATGACCCCCAGACGCATCTCTTGGCAGCGCGGACTTTTCGCCGCGAGGGCGACTTGATTTCGGCCGAGGAGCACTTGCGACACTGTGAGGATCTTCACGTAGCGCCGCAAACGCTGGTGCTGGAACGGGCCCTGGCTCTAGCACAACAAGGTCGCCTGGAAAAGGTGGAACCCTTTCTCCTTGAGCAACTCGCGCAAGATCATCCGGATTCCACATTGATACTGGAGGCTATGAGCCAGGGCTTCATCAAGACGCGCCGCATATCCAATGTGTGGTTTTGCGCCGAACAACTGTTACGGCGGGAGCCCGAGCACGTGCAGGGGCTGGTATGGCATGGCTGGGTCCTGGAGCAACTCAATCGCCACGAAGAAGCGCTGAAGGACTATCAGCGCGCCGTTGAGCTGGACGGGGAAGACGACTGGGCAAGACTGAATTTGGCCGAGTTGTTGCTCAACCTCAACCGGGCGGACGAAGCGCTAGGGCAATTTCAGTCTCTACGGGACCGATTGCCCGGCAATGCCGCGGTCTCTTTAGGGTTGGCGCGTTGCTTTCGCGGCGTCGGCAGGACAGAAGAGGCGCGGCGGCTATTGGATGCACTGCATGAACAACTCCCCGGCGAGCCCGGCGTACTCAGCGAACTGGGGCAAGTGGCTCTTGAGCTAGGTCAGAAAGAGGACGCGGAAAAGTCGCTCAAACAAGCACTTTCCAAGAAGCCGTCCGATCGCAAGGCCGCCTATGCCCTTTATCGCTGTCTGGAACAGCAAGGCCGGCATGCCGAAGCGGACAAGTATCATAAACGCGTGGATGAAATTGACGCCGCCCAGAAACGGCTGACGGAGATTCTTCAAGAAATGACGCGCATCCGGGGAAAGGCCCCTGCCCTACGCTGTGAAGCCGGCCTGCTTTATCTCAAACTGGGTCTGGACGGCGATGGAGAACAATGGTTGCTCAACGCGCTTGAAGAAGATCCCAAATTGGTCAAAGCTCACCAAGGGCTGGCTGGTTATTATGAGCGAACTGGCGCCAGCGAGCGAGCTTCTTGGCATAGGAAAATGGGCGGGGTTGCCTCAGGAGAGAAACCATAAGACTGCCGTATGCCTTTGGTGTAAAAGCAAAGAGGCGGCCTCAATACTGGAGGTCGCCTTATTTGTTATGAATGGATGACTGAGAAACTTCGCCGGCTACTTTCCCACCTTGGAGCTAATCTCGATCTCGATTTTGCCGTCATACGGAATCTGAAACTTAAGCGGCGTCGAATCGGCATTGTTGTATATTTCAGGCAACTGCGTCTTCGGAGGGCCACCACCCTTTCCCTGATTTCCCGCAAAGCCCTGCATGGCCTTTCGCACATTTTCCGGGTGGGCGGTATCAACGACCGAAGAACTTCCTTCTGAACTTTTGAACTTGGCGATTGTCACCTTGTAGCTGCCGGGCATGGCGCCATCATTGGTGTTGAAGGTAGACAAGTGGAATACACCGTTTTCGTCGGTGGTCCCGTCGGCGTCTCGGCCTCCCTTTTCTTGGTTGACGAATTTGACCTGAAGCCCGGCCTCAGGCTTGCCATCTACTTTGATTACCCCTTCAACTTTGACAGTTTTTTTGCCTCCACTGCAACCAATCGACACAATTAGTAATAAAAGCCAGGATGTAGGGAAGATCTGCCGTAAGGGCATAAGGAGTTCCTTTCAATAATGCTCGGGGTGCCCGGCGACTGCAGGGCACCCCAAACATATTATCCGAATCAACTATCACGGTAACTCGACGGGAAGTCCATCGTTACGGCAGCCGAGCAACTGGTAAGTTCGATGGTCGATGGTCTCAGTGATAAAATGCACTGAACCATCGGCAAAGGCAAAATTGGTCCCCCCGGAGTGACGGGACTTGAAGCCCCAGGAGACGTTCCAGTTCTGGTAGTTTTCGATCGGCCTCACGCAACGATCCCCGTTGGGATCATGATAGGCGGATTTATGGTTGATCGGAATAATTGTTGTGCAATGAGCGTTGCCGCCATTGAAGCTAAACCAAGCATTCTGAGCCAAATGATCGTGCTCAAGTGGCAACGATTCACCGATCATGATCGTGTTCGAAGTGCCATCGCCCGCGCACATGGCCAACGAAATCTTAGCGCCCAAGCGATTGAAGAGTCCGCGAACTTGGTTGGCATCGAAAGTGTTGCCGTGATCCGGGCTCCAGGTGTAGCCCCACTGAGGCATGTTGCAATACTGCTGATAGAAATCGCCGCCGGTGCATCCTCCCGGCGCACACTGCGGCCCCAAGCTTCCGACGTAATTAGATACGGTCGCGTCAATGTCGTAATCATCGCTGGGGCAGCGCCCAATAGGAAGTTTAACGGGAAGGACGCCGACCCAAGTAGCATACTCAATCGCTCCGCCCATTGTTCTGGTGTCCCCGGACCATCCAGAGCCAGGAGGGCGGTTGTAGACAATGTCAAGGTTGCCCAATTGTTTGAACAGGTTATCCTGTTCCACATAAGGAAGTGAATAAATCAGCCAGCTGCCGCGATCATCATCCCAATTCAAGGTGCCGTCCGCGCTGGGGCCCTTGCCGCCTGGGGGAAAGTAGCCGTGTTGGTCGTTGTACATGTGGCAGGCCAGCCCGTATTGCTTCAAGTTATTGCTGCATTTCATACGGTTGGCCGCCTCGCGAACCTTCTGGACAGCCGGCACCAGCAGCCCGATCAGAATAGCAATGATGGCGATGACCACCAGCAATTCAATCAGAGTGAAGCCCCTCACTCGCCATCGACGCCAGCGCGTAAGATACCTTGGCATACGATCACCTCATGAAAAGAGGACACGAACAAGGAATTAAGACAGAGAAACGGCAAGTGGTTTACCGCTGCCAAGCCGAGGGGGTTCCAAGCACCTTCGATCAATTGGCAGCAAAGCCTCTCCAGATTTCTACCCCCGATAAATGAGAAAATGTGACTATTAAGGAGCCCTTTCGCAGAGCCCGTAATTGAATCATCAGCTGAGGATTCCGTCGCGCAATGATTCAAGCTAACCCTTCTCAATACCCGGACTTGAAAGTCCTGTCAAGCAACTAATGGTTTCGATGAACAAGAAAAACGAAACGGTCGGTCTCTAATGATTAGCTTCGGAAAATGGTTGAAATGCACCGCCGTATTGTCTGCAAATTAGATCGATCAAGGCTGGCATTCGATTTCTTCTGGCCGGATTGGGGTTGGCCATCGACTTGCAATACTGGGACACGGCTAGTCTAATGGGCCTTCGGTGGAAACCAGGGAACATTTTTGGTAGCCAGTCGGAGTTTGCCCGTGAGTCAGGTGGCTACTCCCGTTGTTCGTTCGTGGAGCAAAAATATCCGGTTGTCGGTATTTGCTGCCGGCATACTCGGGCTGCTTGGGTCACTTGGTTTTGTCTTGTACATCGCCGGCTGGCAGATCTGGGGGTCTTACCATTACCGAGCCGCCCGGCAGGCCATTGAGCGGCGCGACTTCGAAGAGGCCCATGCTCATCTGGCTCTTTGTCTGGATATTTGGCCCCGTAGCGGGGAAACTCATTTCGAAACGGCTCGCGCGGCGCGGCGGGCCGGCCGCTACGCTGAAGCGGAACGTCACCTGAAGACCTGCAAGGAATTAAAATGGGTGCCCCAAGCGACCGACCTGGAATATGTCCTGCTGCAAATACAGCGCGGCAACCTGAAGACGAACGAAGTGATTGCGGAAGATTGGGTGAAACGCGATCATCCCGATTCCGTGCTTATCCTCGAAGCGCTCGCCCAAGGGTATTTGAAAAACTACGATTTGATTAAAGCCATCCAATGTCTCAATCTTTGGCTAGAAAAAGAACCCCATACAGTCCAGGCTTTGATCTGGCGGGGCGACGCTTATGAACGGATGAGGCGTCTGGACGACGCGATCGCAGATTATCGCCAAGCCGTTGAGCTTGATCCTGATAACGAGGACGCGCGGCGACTCCTCGGCGCGTCTCTGCTGAGCAGCCACCATGCCGTCGACGCGGTTGCCCATTTTGAATGGCTCTACGCAAGGCGCCCAGGCGATCCGGCCATTATTCTTGGACTGGGCCGCTGCAAATATGAAATCGGGCAGAGCGAGGAAGCTCTCCGGCTTTTGGATCTGGCGCTCGAAGCCAATCCGCGCGATCCCCAGGCCTTGGGTGAGCGAGGCAAACTGGCCCTGCAGCTTGGCGACGTTGCTAAGGCGGAATCCTGCCTGCGCAAGGCAGCGGACCTGGCCCCTTACGAGGAGGAAATTGTCTTTTCCCTCGTTTCGTGCCTGGAACAGCAAGACAAAGCGCAGGAGGCCAAGACCTGGCGCGCCAGGCTCACTCAAATCGAGGCCGACCTGGATCGCATGAAAGAAGTGATGCAAAAGATCCGTCTTGCTCCCCAAGATCCCATGCTGCGGTTGGAAGCTGGGAAACTTCTGATTCAAAACGGCCAGGACCAAGAGGGGCTGCGCTGGCTGGACAGCGCCTTGCAACAGGATTCCGCTCACGGCCCAACGCGAGACTTCCTCGCTCAATACTTCGAGAAGCGCGGCGATTTGCGCCGAGCTAAGTATTATCGACGAACGGCAAATGCCGAAGGATTGACCAATCCTATCGACGAGGCCCTGCCGTTTCTCCCGCGGGAAATGCCCTGACGACTAGTAGCCTGTCACTGCCTAATCTTTAGGTACTCTCAACCGCGCAACCCAAGGACGGAGTAACGGGAACCGCCCCATACCACGAATCCGGGGCGACTCCGACTTCCTGAGTATACCGCGGAAGGGGTTCAATTCGGAAACACCGTTGCGGTAGCCGGACCCTGTGGACCAGGTTTTGACCCTGTGGATCACCTTGCCACCCTCTGGACAACAAAAAGGGCCCTCGGGACGGGTTTGGCGGTAAGCGCAGTTGCGCTCTTTGGATGTCAGAAGGACTCATGCTTTTGCAGCTGGACCCTCTGGATCACCACTTTGATCCTGAGGATCAGGCTCAGACCCTCTGGATCAGCGCCAATTGAGCAACAGGGTCAGAGGGTGGGTGGTTAGTTTTGCAACAGTCTCTTGGTGGCAAGGCCCGTTCAGATAGCTCGGCTTGAATTCCATCGGCCTTCCCGGGCCCACGCTCGCCGCTAGTTCGAACCCGATTTTGATTCGGCAACCGACCACTTCAGCATGCCCCCCGAAAAACCGTTCTTTAGCTTGACCTCGAGTTTCAGGTCCCTGGTGGTGACCGGCTCGAAGGTTACCTTATTGAATCGATCCAAAGCCGTGCCGTAGCTTGAACCATCGGCCAGCTTGACCGGTTTCCACTCCGTTCCGTCGAGCCATAGCAAGCGCCACTCGGCTGGGGCGCGACATTGGCCGATGCCGGTGTCATCGAACCAGTACACTGACGTCTCCGTGATCTTTCGCGGTTTCTCGAATTGATAGGAGACCCATTCCGTGGTACCTCGGTGGTCCCACCAGGTCATCCGCTTGGCGTCATGAGCCTTCGAGGATTTCGGCTCTTGGCCATCATTTAACTCGGCCAGCGTATCGGTCGGGTTGACATGGGAAGCGCGGATGCGCATGCCATTGCACATCACGCCCCCTTCTTCGCCGGGGATTTCGGCCAGTTCGGGCGTCTCCGGCAGCCAGATGACCATGGGCCCGGGTTTTCGATTGTCCCAGGTGGAGTAAGGAATGGCCTGAAACTTGACGATCTTGGTGTCGAGTTTGTTTTCCTCGGCCCGCGAAACCACCAGCGCTTCGCCACGAATGACTTCGACGCCGCCCAGGAGATTCTTGACGAACGAGGCGCTAAGGGAGGCATCCTTGGGCAGGCTTAAGTTGCGCACCTGGCCATCGTTGTCCACGCCTTCGAGGCAATAGACGACGGGGCCGCGCTGCAGTGCCACTCGGCCGACGTCCGCTTTTACCTTGGGATCGGCGGTCACTCGCTCAATGGACATGGGCAGCGTGAGCCGAACCGTATCGCCGGCTTTCCAGGTTCGGTTCAGCTTGACGTAACCATGATCAGCTTTGGCCGTCATTTTCTCATCATTGATGGTGATCTTCGGCTCGGTCTTGCTCCACCCCGGGATGCGAAGATTCAAATCAAAGGCAAAGCTCTTTTCGGGATCGACCGTCAGCTTGATGTCTCCCTCCCACGGATAACTTGTCTCCTCTGTCAATTTCACTTTGCCATCGGCAAGCTTCACGGTGGCAGTGTTGCCCATGTAAAGCACGGTCCAAATGCTGTTGTTCCGCTGAGCGAATGCACGCTCGCCCATTGCCGGAATGTAACGGACCACGTTTGTGGGACAGCAGGAACAGTCGAACCACTCGACGCGGTGATGCCGGCCCTGGCTGCCGAGGGGGTTGACGTAAAAGAAGTGATCGCCGTCGAGCGCGACGCCGGAGATCAAGCCGTTGTACACTTCCCGCTCCACGACATCGGCATACTTGCCGTCCCCGCTGATCAAGAACATCCGATGATTCCACAGGGCCATGCCGATGGCGGCGCACGTCTCCGCGTAGGCGGAGTCGTTGGGCAAATCGTAGGGAACCGTGAATCCCTCATTGCTGGCTGAGGGCCCAATGCCGCCGGTGATGTACATTTTGCGATCGACGACATCGTGCCAGATGGATTCCAAGGGTTTCAGCAAGGTCGCATCATTGGCGATGTTGGCGACATCGGCCATGCCGCAGTAAAGGTACATGGCACGCACGGCATGGCCGGTCACCTCGGTCTGCTCGCGAATCGGCTTGTGATCCTGAGCGTATTCCCCAAACAGCCGTCGCCCTTCCGCGTGGCCGCGAGTGTCGAGAAAGAATTGGGCCAGTTTCAAGTAGCGCTTCTCGCCGGTGGCCCGGTAGAGCTTGACCAGAGCCAATTCGAGTTCCTCGTGACCGGTGGCGTCGATCTTCTTGCCCGGCCCGAAGACATTGTCGATGCAGTCAGCCAGCTTGATCGCAACGTCGAGCAACTTGCGTTTCACGGTCGCCTGCTCGTAAGCAACCGCGGCCTCGATGAGGTGGCCGGCGCAGTAAAGCTCATGGCCATACTGAATGTTTTTCCAGCGCTTCTGCGGTTCGACGAGCGTGAAATACGTGTTAAGATAACCATCGGGCTGCTGCGCGGCGGCAATCTGATCGATGATAGCGTCGGTTCGTTTTTCCAAGTCGGCGTCGCGTTTGCCGGCAAGCGTGTAAGCAATGCCTTCGAGAACCTTGTAGACGTCGGAATCGTTGTACAAGGCCCCCTCGTGTTTGCCCTCGACGAGCTTGCCGGCCACCGCGAAGTTTTTGATGCGCCCTGTCTGCTGGCATTGCCGGAGGTTGGCTTCAATGGTCACGGTCAGATTCGTCTTGATACGCGGGCTCCAAAAACCGTCCGCGATATGCACGTCCTGAAAGGGAACAGCGGTCAGGCCCCCATTCTTCCGTAGGGCAGTATCCGACTTGCTATCCGCGTAAGAGGATTCAACATTCGCCAGGCTGACGCAGAAAGCCAAACCGATCGCTGCCAAGCGCATGGGGATGTCTCCGAAATACGATTACCATCGGGTAAAGTTGTTTTCTATTCAATCATCATCAAGAATCAGCGCCAATGAGAAAGGAAGCGGCGATCATAGGCAATGCTTTGTTCATTTCGTTTCATTTCATTTCACGGACCCAACCGTTTTGACGTAAGTCCTTGGTACTAAACAAGTGAACGAAATGAAACGAAACCGGCGTGCGAGGCGGCGAAACGAAACGGGACAGTTTGCATGGGTTGAGGGCACCCGGTGCTTACGCCACCGGGCTCGCCAAGCATTGCGGCTCTTTCCTAAAATAACTCAGGCACTTTGCGGAACGGAACAAACTTCCCTACCCCCCGAGCAAATCCATGAAGCCCCCGGAACCGAAGAGCCGTGGCGCCCTCGAGGTTGACCCCGCCCACCCGGCCGAGGACCTGACGTTTTGCCCTTCGCGCGGAGCTTCCGTGGGCGTGGAGTTGGAACTTCAAATCCTCGACCGGGAGACCGATGACCTGGCGCCCGGCGCGGTCCGGTTGCTGCAGGCCTGTCGCGAGGAGGCGATTGAGGGGGTGTCGGCCGAGCTGCTGCAATCGACGATTGAAATCAAAACCGGTGTCTGCCAAAGCGTGGCCGAGGCGCGGGATACGCTCAAGCCCACCCTACGTCGCGTGCGCAACCTGTCGGCGTCGCTCGGCTACGACCTGACGTTTGGCGGCACGCATCCCTTCAATCGCACCAGTACCAGCTCCGTCTTCCCGGCCGAGCGCTTCCAGCGCATCGAAGCGGAAATGCCCTGGCTGGCGCACCAGAGCGCCGTTTTCGGCTTACACGTTCACGTCGGCGTTCCCGACGGCGATCTGGCTATCGGTGTGATTAATATGGTGGTGCAATATCTGCCGCACCTGCTGGCTTTGTCCGCGAATTCGCCGTTCTGGCAGGGAGTCGATACCGGGTTAGCCTCGGCAAGAGCTATTTTGTTTCGCCTGACGCCGGGGGCGGACTTGCCTCACTACTTTCCGAACTGGCAGGGTTTTCAGGATTACGTCGAGGTGATGCGGGCCTGCGAGGCGATCGTGTCCACCAAAGATATATACTGGGACATTCGGCCGCGGCCCAAGACCGGCACCATTGAGTTTCGGGTGTGCGATATGCCGGCAAGCCTGGAGAACGTCCTAGCTCTGGCCGCCCTTATCCGCTGTCTGGTGATAGCGTCCCAGCGGAAGCTGGAAGACAAACCCCGCCTCAGGCGCGGCGACATGCGTCGTTACTGGATTGCCGTCGAAAACAAATGGCTGGCCAGCCGCTACGGCCTCAAGGCCCAGTGCATACGCACACCCGGCGGCCGGCGCCAGCCGCTGGTCCGCGATTTAGGGAAACTGATCCAGGGCCTGTTGCCGATTGCGCAGGAGACAGGGGACGAGCCCTTCCTGACGGCCCTCATGCCCCTCAAGGATTTCGAATCGGGCGCGGACCGCCAGCGTCGCCTGTTTCGGGACAGCGGCGACTGGAAGGCCGTCATCAACGATATGAAAGAGCGGTTAGCGCAAGAATTGAACCGAGAGTGATGCCCATGTGTGAGTTGATGGGACTATCGTTTGCCCGGCCCGTTTCCGCGGATTTTTCCATTCACGAGTTCGCCCTGCGCAGCGAGCAGAATGCCGACGGCTGGGGCCTGGCCTGGTACCCTGACCGCTCCGTCGCCGTGGTCAAGGAGCCGGTCCGCTGGCAGGCGAGCCAGTACACACGGTTTCTGGAAAGCTACCAGAATCTACAATCGCGGATTTACATTGCCCATGTGCGGCACAAGACGACCGGCGGCGAAGCCACTCATGCCGACACGCATCCTTTCGCTCGCGAGTGGGCCGGCCGGGATTTTTGCTTCGCGCACAACGGCACGCTCCAAGGAGATTTTTGGCAATTGCCGCTCGGCCGCTTCAAGCCGGTCGGCAGCACCGACTCGGAGTTTTTATTCTGCAACTTGCTGGACGAAGTGTCCCGCCGGGATGATCTTCTCGATACGGAACCCAGTTGGCGCTGGCTGGGGGAGAAGCTGGCCGCCGTGAACCGCTGGGGCAAGCTCAACGTCTTACTGTCCGACGGCGAAAGGCTATTCTGCTATCTCGACGCGGCCGCTTTCAAAGGTCTTAATTTCCGGGAGATCTATATCCAAGACAACGAGATTCGCCGCTTCGAGGACGCCGGTTTACGCATGGACTTGGCAGGCCAAGCCGCCAACCGCGGCTTCGTTATAGCCACGACCCCGCTGAGCAGCACCGGCTGGCAGCCTTTTCAGCCAGGCGAATTAATCGTCTTCGAGCGTGGCGAACTGCGTTTTTCGAGTCGCCGCGCTGTGCCTATTGCCTGTTAAATGGCACGGTCACTTTTCAGTGGATAGATAGGTCTTCTCGATTGTCTGACTGTAGAAGCTCCTTGATAGCTTTAAGCAGCTCCTCATCCCCAAACATTAAATACGGCCCATAGCGATAATTGTACTCACTGTCCTCACCGATCCACCTGGTGAATTGCAGACTGGGCTCGTAGAAGACCTTCACCGTTCCACGCCATCTTTCCATCTGGGTAGGGTCAATGGCTAAAGAGCGGATTTCGCCATCTGCCAAATCGGATTGCGTTAGAAACATGTTTTCGATCAAGAGGCCGTCCTGGCGATCGGAGACGACGCGGAAATTAAAGCCGGCCTGACGACGCAGCCGAAAGGCAATCGATTGCAGGCTGAGTTCCTGAGCAGTCCTGGATTGGTAAAGCCAATAGGATTGGACCAGGCATGCCAATCCTAGTAGACCGATGAGCGCTTTGTAGACGAGAGCGGGTCGGGAAACTCCCATAAAACACTCGGGTTGAATTGAAGCCGGAAGGAATCGGCTATAACCCTTCGAGGCAGCCACGAGGTTGATAACGAGATGACAAGCTGCGGGGGCAAACTTGCTGTCAACCCAAAATCGGCTAGGAGTTCATCAAACGTAGTCCCTTACTATTCTTACCCCCGAAAAACTATGAAGTGTGACAGGAGGCTTTGCGGTCAAGATTGTGATCGTGACACGGAACAAATTGGTCAAGATTGGGATCCTGACCCACTACGGACAGGAGGGATTCTAGGCGTCGGTCAGGTGCGATGACGGGTTGATTCAAGTCCGGAGCGCGCCGCGGATGCGGGTGCAACGCGCGCGCTCGCGCCGCGAATTAGCCAATTGCCGGCCATAATGCTAGGAGATGGTTCAATCGGTGCTTGGCATCGTCAAGATTCGACCTGAAATGTGTAGCTTTGGGGAATTTCTTAAGCAAGTTTTCCCAGAGTTGCGAAGCCTGAAGGTAAGCTCTAAGAGCTTCATCGGAACGACCGGTTGCCTCGAGCGCCATTCCTAATTGAAGCTGGGTCGCGGCCAGTTTTTCCGGGTAGTCTATGGAGGGGCGGTTTTTCGGAGAGTATTTATCCAGGTAACTCAGACTTCGGCGCAGGGTCGGCAATGCTTCTTGCGCCTGTCGCTGCGTCACCAATATTGTTCCAAGGTCAAGGTACATGCCGGCCAGCTCACGGTAGAAGTCCGTTTCAGTGGAAAGCTGCTGGGCACGATAATTGATCGCATTCCCGGTTGAACCTGTCGGCATCATCGGCCAGGTGCTCGTAGTAGGACTGCTAAAATCAAGTTCTTTCCGGTATTCTGGGTCAACCACATATTCCGCCAGAACTTTTTCCAAAAGAGGAATTGCCGCCCGGAAAGCTGCCTGTGCCTCGTCATTCTCTCCCATCATTTGATGGAGTAGGGCTAGGCGACGATAAACCTTTGCCGCCTCCTGCCGGGCCAGCGATTCGTTTTCTTTTTCGAGCGTGAAGCGCGAATAGTGCAGGACTCGGTCAACAAGAACTTTGGCTTCTTGCCGTTTATCCGGCTGACGCCACATGTTTTCAGCGATCGGCACAAAACTATCCAAATCAACCAGGACTTGGTTCATGATGTGTCGTGCCCGAATGCGCTGTTTATGAATCTCCTCCGCCCTGGTTTCAGCGATGGCCGCACTTATCTTGGCCTTTTGTTGCTGCTCATCCTTTAGTTGTCGCTCGTTTCTAACCTGCAATTCGCTGTAAACGGCCGCAGCCACCGCAATTGCCATCACCAGGACCCCCGCCCTGACGAGCACTTTGTGGCGTCGCCTCCATTTGGCGAACCGTTGAACCACGGGAGGCCGTTTGGCTTGAATGGGCCTGTCTTCCAGAAAGCAGCGCAAATCGTCCGCCATGGCTTGGCCGGTGACATAACGATTCTCTGGGCTTTTCTCCATGGCCTTCAGGACAATGGTCTCCAGGTCCACCGGAACCGCTTTGTTGACTCGGCGGGGATGGCTGACATAGTCCGAACCGATTTGGCGGAGGACTTCCTGGCGGTCGTGGCTGGGAAACGCGGGTGCCAGCGTAAGCAGTTCATAAAGCGTGATGCCCAGGCCGTAGATGTCCGCGCGATGATCCACCTGGCCGTTGAGGCCCAGGGCTTGTTCGGGGCTCATGTAGCGCAGGGTGCCTAACAGGTCACCTGTCATCGTCAATGCCGAATTCTGCTGAAAGCGGGCCAGCCCGAAGTCCGTGATCCAGAGCTTGCCCTGGCAATCGACCAGTAGATTGGCCGGCTTGATGTCCCGATGCACGACAGTCCGCTCATGAGCATGCTGCAGCGCCTCGGCCGCCTGGACGCCGAGGTCGGCCACGGCACGGAAATATGCCGGACGCACGGACGAGCCCGGGCTGGAGAACTCGGCAAGCGCGGGACAAGTCGGCGCCACAGCTTTCGGGGCCTGTGCCAAAGCCATGTCGCCAGGAACCAGAATCGGTTCGCCGCTATCAGGGCTTTTATCGAATTCCGCCGTTGTTTGCGCCGTGGCGCTCTCCGGGTCCAGTTCGTGTTCGGAGGAGTGCCTCAGGTTGCGAATGATCGAGGCCAGGGTCTGCCCCTCGATAAACTGCATCGCGTAATAGTGAACGGTGTCTTCCGAGCCGACGGCATAGACGGGGACGATATTCTGATGGTGAAGATGAGCGGCCGCCAAAGCTTCGTTTTTGAAGCGCTGCAATTGCTTGGCGTCGAGCGTCGAAGCGAAGGGCAACACTTTCAGGGCCACGCGCCGGCCCAATGAGATTTGCTCCGCTTCGTAGACGATGCCCATGCCGCCGCGGCCGACCTCGCGCACGATCCGGTAGTCTCCCAGACAGCCATTAGCAAACTGCGTGGGTTCGTGTGCTGCCTTTCGGTCATCCGGAATCGGAGGCCGTTGCTTCATCACCTGCAGTGCGGACAATACCTGAGGGATGAGGCTCGCGATTTGCGGGTAACGGCGCGTATATTCGCTGACGGCGGGCTGCTCGCCCCGGCTGATGCGGTCTAGGAAATCGTCCGCCACCTGGGCGATCTGGGAGTCAACCGAGGCTTTTTCCGACGGAACAGAATGGTTCATAATCCCGACTCTCTGAGGCCGCCCTCCAACAGGACCTGGCGGAGCCGCAACAATGCCCGGCCATAACGCTTCCGAGCGGCCGCGGGATCGATGTCCAGCAGGGAGGCCACCTCCTCGAAGGAAAATCCTTCGAAGGTTCGCAACACCACGATCTCCTGGTCGCTTTCGGCAAGCTGTTTGAGGCCCTGGCGGACGCGCTGGGCCCGCTCAGCCCCGGCCACGTTTTGACTGGGCGAGGGGCCGGCTGCCGGCAGTTGCTGGTCCAACGGTGGCGAGAGCGGATCGGGCTGCACCAGTTCTCGGCCCACTGCCCGGCGTGCGGCTTCGACATGACGCCGCTGAACTTTGAGCAGCCGCTGCAAAGCCGTCTTCCAAAGCCACAGCCGGAACGGCATGGGGCGGCGCTCCAGATAGTCCGCCAACCGTTGAAACGCTTCCAGCTGGGTGTCCTGAACAATGTCGGACGGATCGACACGCGCCCGCAACTTTGGATCCAGCCGCCTGGCCACGGCCCGGCGCAAACCGGGCCGGTGCAGCGCGAACAATTGCTCAAACGCCTTCGCATCCCCCGCGCGCACTTGACGCAACAGGCTTTGAGTTAATCCGGAATCGGCTGGAAATTCGTCCATCAAATACCCTCTAAGCTGTTACAGCCGAAAGAGGGGAAAATGTGACAGCCATCCTAAAAGGCGGGACAGGAGCGCAAAAAGTCCAAGTAGCAATCTCGTTGGATTATACCAGCGACCTGATGCTATATCGACGAAGTCATGCGCAAAAAAGGCTCATGGCGGGAGCCCGACTTGGTGGACCCTTGCGCACATTTTGTCGCACTTCCATTCCGAGATCGTTGAGACACCGATTTCGAGCTTTCTCGTAAGCTTCAGCAGCACAAAACCTAATGAATATGTTTTCACACTCTGTAACTGCGGCACCATTGTTGCACCGCCATATTTAAACTCCAGTGTGAGGTCAGCGTTCGTTTCCGGTTTTTGAATGGCAAAAACTGAGTGATTGCTTGACCTCTGTTCATCACTTCCACAAGGAGGACTTCCATGCTTGCGCGATTGGTACCGGCAATGGCCTTGTTAGGTCTTCTCTGGAACAGTTCCCTTGGCAGGACACAGCCGCCGGAGCGTGCTCCCAGACCCTATCTTGGGATCCAAGCTGAGCCGACATTGGACAAATCCGATCAGACCGGCGTCCTTGTCCATGGCGCTACGCCGGGTAGCCCGGCGGAAAAGGCGGGGATTAAAAGCGGGGACGAGATCATTAAAGTCGATGACCGCAATGTTAAGGACTTCGATGAACTCATCAAAATGCTCGAAAACCACAAGGCCGGCGACAAGTTGAACCTCCTGATCCGTCGCGACGGGAAGGAGCAAAAGCTCACCGCCACCTTGGGCGAAAGGCCGGCATTGAGGGAAGGAAGACCGGGCCGGAGTCGGACCGGCGCTCATCTGGGCGTAGTGACCCGCCCGTTGACCCCCCAAGATAGCGATCGGGCGGGCGTGAAGGCGGATTCCGGCGTGATGGTTGTGGATGTCGTCCCAGGCACGCCGGCCGCCGACGCTGGCCTGATGCCCGGCGACGTGATCACGGCCATCGACAACAAGGCCCTCACCAACCCCGAGGATCTTCGTGAAGCCATCCGGCAAAACGAGCCCGGTAAGGAAGTGAGTCTTAAGGTGGCCCGCGACAAAGACACCAAGGAGTTGAAGGCGAAGCTACAAGCGGCTCCGGAGGAGTCCTTCTATCCGCCGCGTAACCTCGGAGGCCCCGGAGATCTTCTGCAAAGATTGGAACAGCGCATTCAGAGCCTGGAAAGACGGCTTCAGGAACTGGAGCAGAAACAGCCCCAGCGGCCTGAGAAGTAACCTGCTGTAGGGAGCCGATTGGCGAGCCCGGTTGGGTAGGCACGTGGAGAACTCCCGGTGCTTACGCAACCGGGCTCCCCTGACTAAAAACCGTCATTTCGCAAGATTCATTCAATCGTTGCTAGTTCATCAAAGCTGATTTGCCAGCCGGTCAACGGTTGGAGTGAAACTGTTTGACACCGCCGTCCAACTGCCAGTTAATACAATCAATTGCGGCTGCTAGACGTTCGTCAAGGGCGAAAGCGGTTTTGCAAAGGAGGAATCATTCCATGAATTGGGTCAAGAAGCTTGCTTGCAGTGCCGTGGCGGTGGCTTTGATCGTTGGCTACGGTCTCCGGGCGAAGGAGGACAAGACGGAGAGCCTCAAAGTGGGCGACTCGGCGCCGGCGTTTACCGCCACCGACGATCAGGGTAAGACGTGGAAATCCAGCGACCATGTGGGCAAGCATATCCTCGTCGTCTATTTCTACCCGGCCGACATGACCGGAGGCTGCACCAAGCAAGCCTGCGGATTCCGCGACGATGCGAAGAAGCTGGCGGACAAGGGAATCGAAGTAGTCGGCATCAGCGGCGACTCCGTCAAGAATCATCAATTCTTCAAAGACTTCCACAAGCTCACCTTCACCCTCCTGGCCGATGAAGAGGGGTCGGTGGCCAAGGAATTCGGCGTCCCTGTCAATAAGGGCGGCGTCTTCAAGACCAAAGACCAGGCCGGCAAGGATGTCGAACTCAAACGCGGCGTGACCGCCTCGCGCTGGACGTTCGTCATCGGCAAGGACGGCAAGATCGCCTACAAGAACGACAAAGTCAACGCAGCCGAAGACAGCAAACGCATCCTGGAAGTCGTCGACAAGCTGGAAAAGGACAAATGATTCTGAAGAGTTGGCCACAAAAAACACAAAAAGCCACAAAAAGAAATATGAGATACAGTCAATTAATTGCTTTTCTTTTTGTGGCTTTTTGTGTTTTTTGTGGCGATTTGGCTTTCCTCTATCGCGTTGCTTAGGGAAAAGCAGTCGAAGATGATTACAAAAACTTTCGGTAAGAAACAAAATGGCTGATTCGCAACAACGAATAGGCATTAGGTTCCAAGGTTAGTTGCCACCATTGGAGATTCCCAATGCAAGAACTGCTGAACAACCATGGCCCAGAGGTCTTTGTCGTCACATTGGTTCTTTTGGGAACAGTGGCGGTCGTGGTTCCGTTGGTCTGCTTCACCGTTCAGTGGGCGAAAGTTCGCCAGGCCGAAATCGAAGCGTTGATGTATCGAGCGGAGTTGGAGGCAACTCTCAAGCAAGAGATGCTGAACCGGGGCATGTCGGCAGACGAAATGAGGCAGGTGTTGGAAGCCACCCCGGGCACAACTCGGCCCCTCGCGGGTTTGTTCGGCTTCCTAAAGAAAAAGCGCCACAATACGGATGGCATGGCATGGGATGAGCTAAGTAAGAAATGGGCGGAGTTCGGCAAGAAGTGCGGCGACGCAGGGAAAAGGCACTTTGGATGCTGGAAGAGCTGATCTAAAAAACACAGCCATAAGGGGACCCGGCAATGGTATTTGCCGGGTCCTGCCGTTTCATGGTGGGATCTTATTGACATTACCATCCGCGCACCGGGCCACCGCTCCGTTCATCGCGGAAAAAGAGTATTGAGTGTCGATATATCTTAGCCCGCCATTTAGAATGTCATGCCATACTGACCGTTTATCGCCGGAGTTGGCATGTGTGAGAGTAGAGGGCAGCCGCGCTTGCCGGCCGGAGTCAACCCTCTGCACGGTGAACAATGACTGAAACAGAAGGTCCGATGAGAATTAGGGGACCGAAGCATTCTTGGCGGTCGCGTTCCACCTTCCGCGTGCTACTTTGGCTTGTGCCACTGCTAGGGCTCTTGACCGCTTTGTCCTTTGGCTGCCTTCGCACGATTCCTACCGAAACCGCGGCGTCAACGGATCCGCCCTTGTTTGTCGATGCCACGGAGGAAGTCGGCCTTGATTTCATCCATGACGCCGGCGCCACCGGAACCTATTTCATGCCGCAACTGATGGGTTCTGGAGCGGCCCTATTCGACTTCGACGGCGATGGCCGGCTCGATCTTTATCTCATTCAGAACGGCGGTCCGGATTCGGCATCCAAGAACCGGCTTTTTCGCCAAGGAAAAGATGGCCGGTTCACTGATGTGAGCGCCGGCTCGGGACTCGACGTCTCCGGTTACGGCATGGGGGTGGCCATTGGCGATGTAAACAATGACGGATGGCCGGATGTGTTCCTCACCGAGTACGGCCGAGTTCGACTGTTCCTGAACAACGGCGACGGCAAATCGTTCACCGATATCACCAAAGAGGCCGGCCTGGACAACGTTTCCTGGGCCACTTCCGCTTGTTTTGTTGACTTCGACCGCGACGGCTGGCTTGATCTCGTCTTCGTTAATTACCTCGACTATGATCCATCCCGGCAGTGTCCGGGCAAAGGCGGAAAGCGGGACTATTGCCACCCCAACACCTACCCCGGCGCGATTCCCAGGCTTTTCCGGAATCTCGGCCGAAATGGCGGAGCCAACGCTCCGCACGGTGTCTGCTTCGAGGATGTAACCGTCAAGTCCGGCCTGAGCCAAATCCCTGGTCCGGGTCTGGGCGTGGTTTGCGCTGATTTCAATGGAGATCACTGGCCCGACATATTTATTGCAAACGATTCCCGTCCAAACCGCCTCTGGATCAATCAGCGCGACGGCACGTTTAAGGAAGAAGCCGTCCAGCGCGGCATCGCCTACAACGGGATGGGCGCCGCCCAGGCTAACATGGGCGTCGCGTTGGGCGACGTGGACGGCGACGGCCTGTTCGATGTGCTGGTGACGCACCTGAGCGAGGAAACGCACACATTATGGAAACAGGGGCCGGTCGGGCTGTTCCTGGACCAAACAGCCGCGGCCAAACTGTCGGCGCCCCGCTACCGCGGCACCGGGTTCGGCACCGTCCTCGCCGATTTCGATAACGATGGCAAACTTGATCTGGCCGTTGTCAATGGCCGAGTAAGCCGGGGCAATTCGGCCGACGTTGCGGGGTTGGATCCCTTCTGGCGCCCGTATGCCGAGCGCAATCAGCTGTTCGCCAATGACGGAGATGGTCGCTTCCGCGACCTGTCCCAGGAAAACGGCCCCTTCTGCGGCTCGCCTGCTGTCTCTCGTGGGCTCGCCTGCGGCGACTTGCGAAACGACGGGGGTCTAGATTTGCTTGTGACGTCGATCGCCGGGCCAGCTCGCATGTACCGTAATGCCCTTCGTGAGCGCGGTCACTGGGTCGGCATTCGGGCTATCGACCCGGTGTTGCGGCGCGACGCTTACGGGGCCGAGATCACTGTCCGTGCAGGCAAACACCGTTGGCTGCGCTGGATTAATCCGGGCTACAGCTATCTTTGCAGCAACGACCCTCGCGCCCATTTCGGCCTGGGGCAGGTTGACCGCGTAGACAGCATCGAGATCGTCTGGCCGGATGGAAACGAAGAATCCTTCCCCGAGCAAGCTGTCGATCATTACATCGAGTTGCGCAAAGGCAGTGGAAAAAAGATAAGCGAAAGCAGGCCATGATACTCTGGCCACATTTTTGCTCCAGTCTGCATCGCCGGCGTTACTTTGCGATTTGGCTGCTCGCCTTCCTGGTGACTGCAGGAGCGGGTTGGCGCTTTTGGCCGTGGCGAAAAACAGTTGAGCCACCCACCATTGACCAGGCGGATGCGGACCCGGAAGTTGCAGAGGCGATTGAAGCGGCTCGCATAGAAGTGCGCCAATCGCCCCGTTCAGCCGCCCCCTGGGGCAAGTTGGGCCAGCTCTTTGTAGCGCATAACTACGATGACCAGGCCATCATTTGTATTTCCCAGGCTGAGGATCTCGACACCAAAGAAGCTCGATGGCCGTACTTGCATGGACTAACGTTGCTGTTTAGCGATAATGAGTCAGCCATTATCAAGTTTCAGCGCGCGGTTCAACTCCAGGGCAATGCACCGGCTATGCGGCTTCGTCTGGCGGAGGCACTCCTTAGCCAGGCTCGTTTGGATGAGGCCGAGGAGCAATTCCAGCGCCTTCTCGCGCTGGAACCAGGGAATCCTCGTGGCTATCTGGGCCTGGGCCGCTTGGCGTATTTGCGTGGCGACCCACAAACCAGCCGCGAATTCCTCCGCCAGGCAGCGGCCAGTCCTTTGACCAAAAAGGCCTCCCACACTTTGTTGGCCGAAGTCGCGCAACGTTCCAACGACCCGGCCGAAGCGGCACGTGAGCGACGGCTCGCCTCCGAACTGCCGAACGATCAGGATTGGTACGATCCGGTGGTTGACGAAGTGGAGCAGATGCGGGCGGGGAAGCAGGCCCGTCTCGATTACGCGCTCAAGCAATTGGGGCAAAACAACTCCACGGAAGGGCGCCGCCTCCTACGCAAGCTGATGGCTGACTACCCGGATTGGGCCGCCGTGTGGTTAAGCCAGGGACGGATTCTCCTGGAGGATCAGGACTACCTGGCGGCCGAGGACGCGCTTCGCCGTGCCTTGAAGCTAGCTCCGGATTCCGTGGAGGTGAATTTCGACCTTGGTTTGGTCCTGTTTCAGCAAGAAGATTATTCGGCAGCCGGAGCTTTTTTCCAGGAGGCAACCCGGCTGAAACCCGATTATGCCCTGGCCTACTATAACGTGGGCCATTGCCGGAAACGCCAGGGGAACAGTTCCGCGGCTCTGGACGCCTTCCGCGAGGCCGTGCGCTGCAAGCCAAACTACGCCGCCGCTCACACCAATTTGGGCGGGTTATTGGCCGATCAAGGGGACAGGCCTCAAGCCTTGAAGCATCTCCATCTGGCAGTCGAACTGAACCCTGACGATGCGATGGCCAAGAAGTTGGTCGCACAACTCGAAAGTGGAAAGTGACTTGGTTTCCTGCCTCGGCGCTCTTACCGCCGTCCCCTGCGCGGCCGGCGAGCTTGATCGTTCTTGGCCGGTCGCTTGGAGGCTGACCAAGGTGCGGCTCCGTCTTTCCGCGGTAGGGACGAAGCTTGACGTGGCGACTTGGCAACTCGGCCTTTGTGCGATCGCTCTCCAGGCTTGCCCGTGCGCTCGGGTACTTTCATGGCGTAATCAAAGTCCGGCAGCGTGATGCGTGGCAGGCGCTGGCCGATTTGTCGCTCGATCTCGGCCAGCGCGCGTTCCTCGGCCGGGGAAACCAGCACCCAGGCATCGCCCTCCGCGCCGGCTCGGGCGGTGCGGCCGATGCGGTGAACGTAATCTTCCGGCACATCGGGCACGTCATGGCTGATGACGTGCGTAATATGCACCACGTCCAGGCCCCGCGCCGCCAGGTTCGTGGCTACCAGAATCTGGAAGTCCCCTCGACGAAATCCCTCCATGGCCCTGTTTCGCTGCGTCTGCGAGAGGTCGCTGTGCAACTGGCCCACGGCAAACCCATCGTCCGCGATCACCTTCATCAACCGCTTGGCCGAACGCCGCGTGCGCGTGAACACGAGCACGGATGGCATGTCCGTATGCCGCAGCAGGTAGCGCAAGAGGGCCGTTTTCAGATGCTCGGGCACGGGGTAGGCCGCCTGGGTGATGCCGACCGCCGGGGCGCTGCGCCGGCCGATTTCGATGACGACCGGGTCGCGCTGAATCTCCTTGGCCAGCTTGGCGATGACGGGCGGCATGGTCGCCGAGAACAGGAGCGTCTGCCGGCGGCCGGGGAGCCGGGCTACGATCCGCTTGATGTCGGGCAGGAAACCCATGTCGAACAGGCGGTCGGCTTCATCGAGTACGAGCGTTTGCACACGATCGAAGCGCGACTGGTTTTGCTGCATGAGGTCCAGGAGCCGGCCAGGCGTGGCGATGACGACCTCGACGCCGGCCCGCAGCATTTTCTCCTGGGGGCCAAACGACGTGCCGCCGACGATGACCGCGCCGCGCAGCGTCGTGTGCCTAGCCAGCCCTTGCAAGACCTGATTGATCTGCTGAGCGAGTTCGCGGGTGGGCGTGATGATCAACGCCTGCGTTGTGCCGCGAGGCAGACTCTGCAACCGGTGCAGAATTGGCAACAGAAATGCCGCGGTCTTGCCCGTGCCCGTCTGGGCGGTGGCCAAAAGGTTGCGGCCCAAAAGCACGGGCGGGATGGCCTGCGCCTGAACCGGAGTGGGCTCGACATAGTGTATTTCGCGCGTAGCCTTGACCAGCGAAGGATGCAGCCCCAGAGCACTAAACGGCATAGAATTCCTGACGGTAAACAGTACGGGATCGGAACCGAAGTATTCTACGAACCCGCCCGGTCAGGTGTTATAACACCGCAAACCCACTCCACCATGCCACTGTCGAGGCATGCTTTGTTTCACACCCACCCACCCCCGGCTGGTAAACGCACCCAATTGATTCTTTCCATTTCGCCTGACCCCCTATGGAAAGAAATGGAAAGCATCCCGTTCCTTCCCCTGGTGGTTGAACGGCCATCAACCGACCTCGCCTAATCGCGGTTATTAGTACCTAATGCGCACTTCATGGCGGGCGCGAAAATACGTTGAAATGATTTGAACCCCACCCCCTCGGCGCCGCTCCATTGAGCAGCTTTGAGCGTCAATGACGCCGCACCCCTTGACCCGAAGAATCGGGCCAACAGGGGTGGAATATGTTTGCAGACCCTATCTCGCTAACCATACACTGTCTGCAACCCTAATTTAATTTTCTTCGCAAGCTGTCAATGTTTGCACTTCTTCGCAGGTAAGTGCCTAAGAGGAGTGTTATGGACCAAGCGAAGCCAAATTCATGTGACACCGAGCGCCTGCTAAGGCAAGCCCAGGGGGGCGACGGGCAGGCCTTCGAGGATCTTTTCGCGCGCCACCGGGCATATCTACGCCAAGTAGTCGCGGTGCGGCTAGACCCGCGCATCCGACCGCGCCTCGACCCCTCCGACGTCGTACAAGAAGCGCAATTAGATGCGTTTCGACGGTTTGGAGATTTCCTGGAGCGCCGGCCGATGTCGTTTCGCTTGTGGCTGCGCAAGACGACGTGCGAGCGGCTGCTCATGTTGAGGCGCTACCATCGCACGGCTGCCCGGCGAAGTGTTGACAAAGAGGTGGGTCTTCCGGATGGGTCGGCTTTCGTTTTAGTGAATCAGCTTCTGGCCGGCGGCTCCGCGCCTAGCCAACGCCTCCAACGATCCGAATCGGCCCGCCGCATCCGAAATGTAATGGCACAACTGCAGGAAGCGGACCGCGAAATCTTGCTCATGCGCAACTTGGAGGCGCTTTCTAATCAAGAAGTGGCGGAAGTCCTGCAAATTGAACCCGTTGCCGCCAGCCAACGCTACGGCCGCGCCTTGCTTCGCCTGCGCAAGCTTCTTCAGGCGAACGGTCTGATGGAGTCCCAGCGATGACCATTCTCCGTGGACAATCAACCGGGTCGGTGGAAGCGTTGGTCGGCCAGATCGCCGACGAATACACGCAGCGGGTCAATCGGGGCGAGCGACCTTCCATTGAGGAGTATACCGAAAAACATCCCGAAATTGCTTTGATTCTGCGTGAGGTGCTGCAGGCACTTGGCATGATTCGCCAGCCCGACGTGGAAGCCGCGCTTGCCGGTTCCGAACCGTATCTAGCGGCGCCCCTTGGCGACTTTCGGCTCATCCGCAAGATCGGTTGTGGCGGCATGGGAATCGTCTATGAGGCCGAACAGATCTCCCTCAAACGGCGGGTGGCCGTCAAGATCTTGCCGTTAGCGGCGGCTCTTGACCCCCGACACCTGCAGCGTTTCAAAAAGGAGGCCGAGGCTGCGGCCAACCTTCACCATGAGCACGTCGTGCCGGTGCATAGCGTCGGCTTCGATCGCGGCATCCATTATTACGCCATGCAGTTCATCGAGGGTCAGTCGCTTGCGGCCATCATCCAGGAGATGCGCCGCCGCGCGGGCCTGGAGCCCGGCGACCTTCAAGCGACAGTGCCCTATGCCGACGCACCGACCTCCGCCGACCCGGATACGCCTTCCCTTGCCGCTCTGACAACCGAGGGCTCGATTCGTTCACCGGCGTTCTATCGCGCCGTCGCGCGACTCGGTCTGGAGGCGGCCGACGGGCTGGATCACGCTCATCGTATGGGCGTCTTGCATCGGGACATAAAGCCCGGCAACCTGCTCGTGGACAACCGCTGCAACCTGTGGATCACTGATTTCGGCCTGGCCCAAATGCGCAGCGACGCCCGGTTGACCGTGACCGGGGAACTTCTGGGCACGGTTCGCTACATGAGCCCCGAACAGGCCTTGGCCAAGCGCGTGGTGGTAGACCATCGCACCGACATTTATTCACTCGGCGCCACGCTTTATGAGCTGCTTACGCTCGAACCCGTCTTCAAGGGTCACGACCGCCAGGAATTGCTGCGGCAAATCGCTTTCGATGACCCCATCCCTGCCCGCCGCCTCAACGGCCGCATTCCGCGCGACCTGGAAACCATTATTTCCACGGCGATAGCCAAGGCGCCCGATCATCGCTATGGCTCGGCAAAGGACATGGCGGAGGACTTGCTGCTGTTTCTGAACGACCAGCCGATCAAAGCACGGCCAGAAGGAGTTTTACGGTGGCTCTGGCGCAAGTCGCGCCGCCACGCTGCCAGCCTAATGCTTGGGCTCACAGCAATCATTACTTCAGTGGTTCTTTCGATCTTCCTTCTTTCCAGGAATCCGTCGGTGCAAGGTCTTTCCCCTGATGAGATAGAAGCTAAACGCCAACAAGAGGCATTGGAGGTTATTACTCGGGATCTCGACGCAAGGAAGACCGTCAAATTGATTGGCGAGGAAGGAAGCCCGGGGTATTTCCGTTGGCGAACTGATGATTCTGGAAAGATCACGGAAACTCCTGATGGAACTTTCTCGGTTCAGCATTGGGAATTCGGCCTCGTGGAGCTCCTGCCGGATCCGCGGTTCCCGTGCTACCGCTTCAGTGCCGAAGTGCGCCATGAGGGAGAACCTTTAAAGGAAGCAAAGGTGGGAATCTACTTTGGCCACAGCGAGCTTCCGGATGGTGCGACCAGTGCCCACTTCTATTGCGCCGTGGCCTTTAACGATCTGATCGAACAAGGCGCAGTCGAAGCGGGGCCGGACCAGAAAGCGCAAAACCCCCTACGGCTCGAAGCCCACCGCCAACCTCGCAAAGGCTTTCACCATGTCGCCAACGTTCTCGGTACGAATTCTCTCTTTACTCCGGCGGTGGCCCTAGGGGCACCGAGCCCCTGGCGAAACCTTGCGGTTGAGGTACGACCGGCGACCATCGAGGTCTTTTGGGATGGCAAATGGATTGCCAAAACCAATCGAGATAACTTAATGATGAGCGCCAGACCGTTGGTTGCGAGGCTAGACGACCCTCCTACCATGTATCCCCAGTTTGCTCCTCGGGACGGCCTGGGGCTGTTTGTCTCCCAGGGAATCGCTTCATTCAGAAATGTAACAATCGAACCGATTGATTAATGAACCCTAATAATTAACCCTACTACTCGATTGGAGAATCACCACGATGGCTACTACGATCAAAACAATCACCGATAAAACAGGACCCCAAAACGTGACCAAAGCAACAGTAAATTTGGTCACAAGTACCGATGGAACTTCTATCTCGGTTGAGGGCACAGTGGGGAATGCGAACCCAATCTTTGTTACTTGCACAGTTAGCAGGCATCATAAGGGCACGGGTGTAGACCAAATGGCTTGGACACGGACCCTGTTCTGCCAGGCAACCGGCGGTAATTGGACCGCTGACATAGGAAAACTAGCGCTAGGAAAGTACACATTTGTATTTGCTGCTGAAGGTGAAGACATCGATTGCGTCAAACTTGAGGTGACGGGACCTAAAGCGAAACTTAAACCGACCGCTCACGCCGAGATAGCCATTATTAGCACAGGTGAGTCAACTATGGCTATCAACGTAAAGGGGTCGGTCAACAATTATCCTCAGACTGTGAGCTGTAGCCTTACGCCAATCACCAACACGGGGGCTAGCAGGGGACCAACAAGTTCAAAAGCTGTGCGGTGTACTACCGGTACCTGGATTGTTGCCTTTTACCCGATCGATGTAGAGGAAACCTCATTTAACGGTCTCTACTCCTTTACGGCCTGGGCTTACGAAGGAAGCGCCTCCGAACCCATATTGGTCACCTAAGATTCGATACGATAGAAGAGAACCAAAGCACTGCCCAGTTTTTCGTGGCTTACAACATACCCAACTCGAAGGCCGATAACCTTTAGGCTGCATTTCGATAATTGGCTCGAGTAGCCGGCCGAAGTTCCGCCCTTTTGTATTTCAAGTTAGCAACTTGACCCACTACCTTCATTTCGATCAACAATTTGTCAATCTTGCCGCTTTTCGACAGGTAGGTATAGGACGAAGGAATGTCGAACAATTCGATTTTGTCGGCAAGGAAAGATTATTGGCGGAGGTCCTTGGCCATGATGCCTACATTTCCGGGTCATCGGGAATATGTTCCTAATCCCAATCCCGACGGCGCTGCCCTGTGGTATTCGCCCGATCTGGAGGAGGCGCGCCGGGTACAGCAGCGCCTTTTTCCCCGTGATATGCCGGCACTGACGGGATGGGATCTGGTCGCTGCTTGCAGACCCGCACGGATGGTCGCCGGCGATTACTATGACGTATTCCAGCTGGGACCGGAGCGGGTCGCTCTCACGCTTGGCGATGTTGCGGGCAAGGGGTTGGGCCCCGCGCTGGTAATGGCCGGGCTCCGCGCCGTGCTCCATTCCCTGATGCCCCACAGGGGTGATGACCTCCTCGGGGTCATGGGCGAGCTAAACAATTATCTGTTGGACACCACGCCGGACGAAATGTTCGTCAGCCTTTTCCTGGCTGTGCTGGACGTGCCGACGGGGCGCTTGCAGTATGCCAACGCCGGTCACATCCCTCCACTAGTGCTGGCCGCGGGGGACCCAATGCCGTTCACAACCGGCGGCCCGCTACTGGGCATCATTCCCGGCGCCGACTTCGAGGAAGGAGAGGTGACCCTAATGCCGGGCAGTCTGCTCGCCTTGTACAGCGACGGCGTCACTGAAGCGATGAATGAAACCGGACGGATGTTTAACCAACGCCGCGTGGTGGCGTCGCTTCGGGCTGGTCGTGGCTTGCCGGTGATACAATCCTTGGAGCACCTGCTCGAAGCTGTTGAGGACTTCCGGGGGAAAAGCGAGCCGACCGACGACATTTCCGTTATCTTGCTCCGCAGGTGGGACGACTAATTTGTCTGTTAAGACAAAATGGCGTGAAGGTGAGGGTAGTCAGTCAGGGAAAAGCGCAGGTGCTCGCGTGACCCCTGAAGCGCCGGCAAGGAAAACCGTCTTCCTCGCTGAGGCTTCGGGCTTGTGTTGCCCCGCCTGTGTTCCTCGCTGACGCTTCGGGCTTGTGTTGCCGCCCGTGTTCCTCGCTGACGCTTCGGGCTTGTGTTTTCCTTTGGCCCTGGCCTGGCGTAGTGCAGCGCGCTCGCCGGAGGCTCGCCGCTAAACGATGACGCCGCTTGTTCGCACGCCAGGCCCAACTCCACCCGAAGGCGGGACTACAAACTGAAATCCACCTCTTGCTGTTGGTCAGGTCCTCTATTATCATGAGCTGGTATTACAAAGTATTCCATTTAATTCATTAGGTGGCTCATGAGCATGGTCGGCTGGCTAACCCTTTACTGCGCAGCGGTTTTGGCCGCGTCTTTATTTGGCGCGTACGTGCCATTTCTGGGCCGGGTGAGCCATAGCCGCCTGCAAATGTATCTGAGCCTGTCGGCCGGGGTGATGCTCGGAGCCTGCTTCTTTCATGTCATGCCCGACGCCATGAAGATGGCCGGGGAGGCGGCGTTTGGCTGGTGGATGGCTTTGGGCGTTGTAGGCCTGTTTTGTATTGAGCGCTTCATCGCCCCGCATTCGCACGAGGTTTCAAGCAAGCTCCAGCAAGAGCATGATCACGAGCCGGGCTGCGAGCATGACCACGAGCACCGGGCAGCGCCCACCGTCGCCGGTTGGATGGCCGTCCTGGGTCTGACCATCCATACATTCATGAACGGCGTCGGTCTCGCCGGGGCCGTGCAGTTTGACATCGAGAAAGGTTCGGGAGCTTATTGGATCCTTCCGGGATTCGCGCTGTTTCTGGCTATTGTTTTGCACAAGCCGGCCGATGCCCTGGCCATCTCAACCGTGCTTTCACGGAAGGGCGTTAGTCCTGGGAAAATGACGCTGGTTCAGCTTGGTTTCGCCGGCATGGTGCCCGTGGGCGCGGCGGTTTTCCTGCTAACGAGCGGCGCGGTGGCCAAGGACATCCAGAATCAGATGACCGGGGCAGCCCTGTCCTTCTCGGCGGGCACGTTTTTGTTCATCGCCCTCTCGGACTTGCTGCCGGAGGTTCAATTCCATCGCCACGACCGCATTCCCCTGTCGCTCGCTCTCATCCTGGGCGTCGTCCTCATGGGCTTCATCGCCCTCTTGGAAGACCATGACCACAACGGACACGACCATGATGAAAACGGGGCCGCTGCCCATCATGAGGGGGGTCACGATAAGGATGGCGGGCATAGCCACTAGAGGAAACCACCTCAAGATAACTCTTTCGGATCGTGGGCTCATCGAAGATCAAATCCCAGCCGCACAATTTGGGAAATCAGTACATTTCTTGGAACGATCAGATTCGCTTTAACATCTCGCCTTTTCGTTGCGTTGTCCTTCAGCATTCGCTAGATTCGGTTACCGGCTGTTGGGCCCAATTTGGACACGGTATTCATAACGGCTCGGTGGCGATTACACCAAAGCGAGAAACCCATGAAGCTGCATCATTGGACTCTTTGCATTCGGTTGATGGGGCTTACGGCCCTGGCGTTTATTCTGGTCGGTCCCGCTCAGGCCGCCGAGATCAGGTTGGCGCGACATCCCGATTACCACGACGGCAAGATTGTCTTCAGCTACCGCGGTGATTTGTGGACCGCGAAGGATGACGGCGCCCAGCCGCAGCGGCTCACGGCTCACCGGGCTCCGTCGCTCCATCCGCGTTTTTCGCCGAACGGCAAGTGGGTCGCCTTCTCGTCGGCGCGCTATGGCAACAACGATGTTTTCATCATCCCGGCCGAGGGCGGCGAGGCTCGCCGTCTGACTTTTCACAGCGCCGACGATACAGTGGTTGGCTGGTCGCGCGACTCCAAAAAGGTGGTCTTCACTTCGGCGCGCGGGCTGCTTTACCCCGGCATTCCGAATCTCTACCAGGTGGCTGTCGAAGGCGGTCCCGAGGAGCCACTGCCGACCGATTGGGGCTATTGGGGCTCGTATTCACCCGATGGCCGGAAGTTCGCGTTCAACCGGCATCCGATGTCGTGGTCGCGCAAACACTATCGCGGCAGCTATGCGGCCGATCTATGGGTCCTGGATATCGAGGCCCGTACTTCCAAAAAGCTCCTCGACGCCGATCTTCCCGACGCCGAAAAGCCCAATAACCTCTGGCCGATGTACGGCAACGGCTCGATCTATTTCGTTTCCGACCGCGACGTGACCGCCAAGGCCGGCAGCCCGCGCGTCATGGAATCGAAAAACAACTTATGGAAAATCTCCGAATCCGGCGGTCCTCCTGTCCAAGTGACCAAGCACACGAGCGGTTCGCTCTTCTGGCCGTCGCTATCCGCCGACTGCAAGACCATCGTTTACGAGGAAAACTTCGGTCTCTGGAAGCTCGATACGGCGTCCGGCGAATCCCATGAGATCAAGATCGATCTCAAGACCGATGAAAAAGAGAACAACTTTGAAACTCTTGTGGTCAACGGCGAGGCGGACAGTTTCGATCTGTCCCCTTCCGGAAAGCGGGCCGCGATCTCAACTCACGGCGAATTGTTCACGATTGCCACGGATCGCGGCGACGTGCATCGTCTGACGCAAACGCCCGACGTGCGCGAGGTGCAGCCGCACTGGTCGCCCGATGGCAAGCACATCGCCTTCGTCAGCGACAAGAGCGGCCGCGAGGAGGTCTGGCTCTGTGACGAACACGGTCAAAATCTGAAAAAGCTGACGGACAGTGAAACGCAAAAGGGGCAGCCGGTCTGGTCGCCCGATTCACAAGCGGTACTCTACACGGCCAGCGACAACGGCCTGCACAAATACAGCCTTGGGACTAGCAAGGACAGCGTCCTGACGCACGGCGAAGTCGTCGGCTTCGGCGGCTCAGCCATCAGCGGCCCACTGTGGTCGCCGGACGGCAAATGGGTCTCATTTACCAAGTCCGGTCGCGATCTTTTGCCGCATGTCTACCTCATCCCTTCCGAGGGCGGGGCGGAAAAACGCCTTACCGAAGCCGACGCCTATAGCGACAGTTCCGCCCAATGGACGCCCGACGGCAAGGCCATCCTTTACCTGGCCGGGACTGATGTGGCCAACATCGGGCAGGCCGGTCGATCGACGGCACAGATTTACCTGGTCGCCCTGACTCACCAGGATAAAGAGCCCGGCGAAGCCGAATTCGACAGCGAGGAGGAAGCCGCCCAGGCAGAACGATCGCGGCCGGGCGGACGCCCGCGCCCGGAAGGAAGCGACGGACGACCACCGGCCGACGGACCCGGCGCCGGCAAGGTCGAGGTCAAGATTGATTTTGAGGGCATCACTCGGCGCGCCCGGCAACTGACCCGGACCGGCGACACTATTAGTGCTGTTATCGTCGCTCCCGACAGTAAGTCGCTCGTCTTCGTGACGAGCGGCGTCGAGGGGGGCCGGCCCGTACAGAGTATTTGGTCGCAGGCCCTGGAAGGTCGCCAGGAGCCGCGGCGGCTCACGCAAACCAGTCGGCCGAGCGAGGAAGACGGACCGCCGCCGGCCCGTGGGCGAGGAGGTCGAGCGGGACTGGGTTCTCCGAAATTCGCGAAGGACGGCCGCACCCTTTACTACCGCCAGGATCAAGGAATCTATGCCTTGACGATCGCCGGCGGCGGCGCGCGAGGCCCCAGTGACGCGGCGACCCCCGAACCCTCCGCTCAACCTTCGCGGCGCGGCTCCCCTGCCCCATCCGACGTCTCGACTGGCGGTGCCGGGGCTCGCCGGCTCACGTTCACCGCTCGCGTCGAAATCAATCATAACGCTCAGCGCCGCCAGGTCTTTGAGGAAAGCTGGCGCATCATGAAACATCGCTTCTATGCCGCCGACATGCACGGCGTGGACTGGGCCAAGGCCAAGGACGCGTATGAGCCGCTCTTGGCCCATGTCGGCGACGAGGAAGGGCTGCACGATGTCGTCAGCATGATGATCGGCGAACTAAATGCCTCGCACACCGGCATCAGCGGCGGGGGTCGTGCCGGGTCGTCGGACATTGCCATGGAGCAGACGCGGTATCCAGGATTCGAGCTGGAGGCCCATTCCAGCGGCTATTACAAGGTCAATCACGTTTACAAGAATGGCCCCGCCGACAAAGATTTTGTCAAAATCAAGGCCGGCGATTTCGTCCTGGCGGTTGACGGTCAAGATCTAAAGACCAGCGACAACTATTGGAGGCTGTATACCGCGGCGCCCGGCACGAAGCTGGAGTTCCTGGTCAATAGTAAGCCAACCAAGGAAGGCGCCTGGTCGACCAAAATCCGGCCGGTGAGCGCCTCCCAACACGGCAGTCTTCAGTATGAGCGCTGGGTGACGGACCGCAGAGCGCGAGTGGATAAAATGTCCGGGGGCGAAATCGGTTATTTGCACATCCGGCAGATGAACGAACCATCGCTGCGCCAGTTCGAACGCGATCTGGCAATGCAGACCGGCAAGAAAGCGCTGGTAATCGATCAACGCTTCAACCCCGGCGGCGGCATCGATCAGGAGTTGCTCCAGATCTTGCAGCAGCGCCAATATCAGTACACAAAGGTCCGCGATTCCGTTCCGGTGTCCCGTCCCCTTCGCGGGTTTTTCGGGCCAATGGTTGTCATGGAAAACGAGCGTTCAACGTCCGATGCGGAGGTCTTCCCCGATGGCTTCAAGACGTTGAAGCTCGGCAAGGTGGTCGGGGTCACAACCTATGGGGCCGTTATTGGAACCGGCTCTTATACGTTGATGGATGGTTCCACGATCCGTACGCCGGGGACCGGGTTATGGAACGTCAACAACACCAATTTGGAAAACTACGGCGTTCCGCCTGATGTCTATATCGACAACACTCCCGAGGATTTCTTGAAGGGCCGCGATGCCCAAATCGAAAAGGCGGTTGAGGTGCTTAAGGAAGAACTGGCGAAAAAGAAATGACAAAGTAATCTCGGAATCTAGCGAAATTGGGCTTGGCGCGATCCCGCTCTTATCGCACAATCGTCGCCACGACGGAAATCCACTCCTTGGGTGGTAAATGCCCCAATGGAGGTTTCCGATCGCAACTCCTCATTGGTGGGGAATCCGTTCAACGGCGAACGGCTGGGTCTAAGAACCTCGCCTGCACCGCCGTGCTCGAAAGGATACCCGCATGCTGGTCCTATCACGCCGTCTGAATGAAACCGTCGTCTTTCCCGCGATTAATGCCGCGGTCCGAATCCTGTCCATTAAGGGCTGCGTCGTGCGCCTGGGGATTGATGCGCCGCGCGAAGTAGCCGTCCTGCGAGGAGAGTTACAAGAGGCGGCGACTTTGACCACCGCCCTGGTCCCAAGGGCCAGTCAGGCGCTTCCGGTCCATTGTCTCGATAAAAACCACCGGCAATTCGACAAGGAGCTCGAAAACATTGGGAAGGGTCTTGGCCTCGTGCAACTCCTTTTGGAAGCGGGAAACGTCGGAGACGCTAAAGAACTTGTTGCCCAGCTCCGCGAGAACCTTCAATTGGTCCGCCAGCGAGAAAAGAACGAATCGGGGCCGGCGCCAGAGAAAAGGCCTGAAGCCGCGCACCGGGGTCTTAAGGCCCTGGTCGTTGAGGACGATCGCAATCAACGCGAACTCTTGGCCGGTTTCCTTCGCGCGGCCGGTCTCAGCATTGACACCGCCGGGGACGGATCCGATGCTCTCGATTATTTACGCTCTCAGGGGCGCCCCGACGTTGTCCTCCTCGACATGGCTTTGCCCCGCTGCGACGGCGCCACGACCGTCCGCCACATTCGTGAGGACCCCGCATACGCGGGCCTTCGAATCTTCGCGGTGACAGGCAGCTCCCCGGAGCAATTCGACCTCGCCGAGGGCCCGACTGGCATTGACCGGTGGTTCAAAAAACCGATCAACCCGTTCGAGTTGTTGCACAACTTGACGGAGGAGCTTTGTGGCGTTTAGTCGGGCAGGCTTGTGAGTTACGATTCCGATCGTGAGATTATTCATAGGTCACGATCGGAACCGTGACCGCCAGATCCGGCCGGTTGCCGTGCTACTCGGGTTTCCCGAGCAATTTTCGCAAAGGCAATTTGAATCCGGGCAACAGCTTGCCGGCTTCGAGAGCCTGGTCGTCGTGAAGCAGCCGATGTTTTTGAGGACCGGTATAGACGCGCGCCGTGCGTTCCTTCGGGTCGATCAACCACACCAACCGAACGCCTGCTTGAAAATACTCTTGCAGCTTGCGCTCCATCTCCTTCTCTGTATTTGCTTCGCTAAGGATCTCCACGGCTAAATCAGGAACTAGGGCAGGAATGGGTACCCTAGGTCTTTTACGGTTGGGAAGGCGTTCCCAGGATACAAAAGCCACATCCGGAATTCGAACCAAGCCAGGCATCAACTGAATCATGCCGTCGGGGCCGCTTACCAACCCGAGCTTATTGCGTTTCACGAAATTAGCCAGCATTCGAATCAATTCGACTGCAATAAGGGATTCCCCATAGCCCCTAACTTTCTCCACGAGAACCCCATCGACCAGCTCGAATAGCCAATCTTCTCGCGCTTCAATATCAAGCACGTCCTGCTCGGTCGCTGTCTCCGGCGGTGGCCGGAGTCGAATGCGTTTCGGCGACACGCCAAGCTGGTCAATAAGATCGGCGAAAGTCAGAGGTGTTTCTTGTACGGTACTCACGGCAATTTCTCCGAGCCTGGATTCCGTTCCATCTTGAAGGAATGGCTGGCTGGGAGCAATCCTAGTTTGGCGAGATGGTAATGGTAAAGCTGTCATTCCGTTGACGAGAGAGCTTGAGGAACAGCAGTGATTTTTATTTACTTGTTCGGCAAGACTGTTGCGTGAATGACATGGCCAACAACATCTCGCCTAATGCACTTCCCAGGAGGACGCTTTATGCTGCCTTCAACCACCGAGCGCGTGCCGTTGCATACGCCCGATCGCAAGGCGGAGGCTAGGGATTGCTTAATTCGCAATCCCCTTCTAGCCTCCACTTTGTCACTTTCTCTTGCGAATCTCGATGCTGCCATTGCTAGTTCGCAGTTTGATCGTGGCCGCGGGCTTTTCTCCGACGGTGGCTTCGAGGTGTTGCCGTCCTTGATGCTTGCTCGCACCGGTTGAGAAATCACTCGTGATGCTCCCGTTGCTCGTCGCGGCATCGACTTTGAACTGAGCGTCTGCTGGAAGAGTGACGAGGATGCGGCCGTTGCTGGTAGACAGGGAATGGGCGCCCTCAGCCAGGGTACCGCTGAAACGAACCTCACTGTTGGAGCCTCGGGCCTTGACCACCGCTTTCTCCGCCTGAAGCTCAATGGGACCGTTGGTTGTTTCCAATTCGACCAATCCCGTCGCGCCGGCAACAACGATTGCGCCATTGGCGGTGTTGAGATGCAGTAGGCCCTTGCTGTCCTTGACCTTGATGGCGCCGTTGGAGGTCCGGATGGTGACTTTGCCCGTACCTCCTGTCAGCTTGACGGCGCCATTGCTCGTCCGGAGATCCAAAACAGCGCCTGCCGGTACATGGATTTCGGCGGAGGCACCTTCCTGAGTATGCCAATTCTTGTTCTGGAGCCGTTGGGCGGTGATGCGAATGGTGTCCTTTTCCTGGGTCATCCTGACGTCGATGTTCTTGAGCCCTTCTTCCGCTTGCTCTTTCGTAAGGTCCTGGCTTTGTTTGACGACACGAGCTTTCACGGCGTTTTCGGCATCGGCCACAATATCGATGGCCCCGTTGAACAACTCCACCGCGACGCTGGGAGCTTGGCCGGTCTTGAAAGACTGGGTGAGCACTTCTTCCGCCTTTTGGCGACTAACTTTCTTTTCTTTGTCTTTGGGTTTTTCTTTCGCTTTGTCAGCGCCGGGCCTCGCGTCGTCGGCAACTGGATCATCCTCCTGGAGCTTTTCCTGAATGATGGCTGCCTTTTCCGACCATTCCCCCCCTTGATTCTGCGGGTTGACGGCGTCCAGGGTCTTACCGTCGGTTTCATTCACCAGCGAACGATAAGCCAGCACTCCCGATCCGGTGCCTGCCAGGCAAAGCGACACAATAACGGCGGCAACAACTTTCAGCTTGTCCATGAGCATGGCGTGCAACGCTCCTTTGGTTAATAAGGCGACCCTAGCCGAAACAGGGCCAACCATTGGCTTGTCATGGGTAATGAGCAGCGCGGCCTTCAGAGTGGCTTGCAAGAAACCGGGCGGGGCGGCCGCGCCGATGTCCGGCATGGATAGAAGTGGGACTAGTGCCCCCGCCGAGACGCCGATGCCCCGGCGCGCCAACCGGGTCCGCAGCCGTTGCCGGGCCCGCGCCAGCCAGGTTACCACCGTGCCCGTCGGACAGCCGAGTTGCGACGCCGCTTCCTCGTTCGTTTTGCCTTCCAGATAACAAAGAACGATGGGAGTTCGGTACTTCTCCGGCAAACGGCTGACTTCCTCATCGACCACCGAGCGGACCTCTAGGTGGGAATTTTCTCCGAGCGACGCCTTATTCGCACTGCGTTGCTCTCCGGCCCATTTCTCGTGCCGGTCTCGTTTGACGGCTTGGGCCCTGGCTCGAAGCGCAATTCGGAAAGCGACCTTGTAGAGCCAGCCGCTCAAGGCCTGCCTTTTGCCGATGGAGCCGGCCTTGCAAGCCAGCGTAAGAAACGTGGCCTGGCAGGCATCTTCCACGTCTTGATGGTTGTGCAGCACGCGACGGCAAACGCTCCGGACCATGCGCTCATGCCGCCACATCAGCAATTCAAACGCGGCCTCCTCCCGCTGAGTGACAATGCGCTCCAGAAGATCGAGATCGCTTATTCCGCTGTCGGCTTGGCGCCCAACGAGCTTGCATAGATGCCGGACGGCCAGGGATATGGAGCCGCTTGCCATCGCTCTGTCTCTCGAGAATCAATCAGTCGTCTAACATAATAGAGCCCCGGACCGGCTGCATCCTGTCATTTTTCCTGCGCTTCTCGAAAACTCGCGAAGTTAACAAAGCAAGGCCGGGTTTGGCCGTCAGTCCTAAGCTAAACGAATGCAGGCAACTCACGATCCCTACGAGGCACTCCGCTATCCGGACTATCGGCGATTGTTGGCCGGGAACATGCTGGCGAGCATTGGCACCGAAATGCAAAGCGTGGCGATAGGGTGGGAACTTTACCAGCGAACGGATTCGGCGGCGGCACTGGGTTTGGTGGGTCTAGTTCAGTTTCTGCCCGTCATCCTCCTGTCCCTGCCGGCAGGCCATGCAGCGGACCACTTCAGCCGCAAAAAACTGCTGGTCTCCGCTCAGGGGCTGATGTTCCTCGCTTCTCTGGGGCTGGCGACTCTCTCCTTTTCCAGTGGACCGATTGTTTTGATCTACTTTTGTTTGTTGCTGACGGGGGTCAGCCAGGCATTTAATTCGCCAGCCCGTTGGGCGTTGGTGCCCCAGTTGGTTCCGGAGAATACCTTGGCCAACGCCGTCGCGTGGTCCAGCAGTGGCTGGCAAATCGCGTCGGTGGTCGGGCCGGCGCTGGGCGGGCTGGTTATCGGTCTGGCAGGCGAGGCCGGGATTGCTTACCTACTCACGGCGTTTTGCTGTTTGAGTTGCGCCGGATTGGCAGCGACGATTCGGCCGCGTTCGAATGTCCGTTATCGCGAGCCCGTGTCGTTGAGGTCCCTACTTGCCGGCGTGGCTTTCGTGCGGAACAACTCGATTATTTTGGCGACGATCACGCTGGACTTGTTCGCTGTCCTATTCGGCGGGGCGACGGCGCTCTTGCCGATCTTTGCGCGCGACATCCTTCATGTCGGCCCCACGGGTCTAGGCTGGCTACGGGCGGCGCCGCCTTTTGGGGCTCTCTTAATGGGTCTAACACTCGCCCATAGGCCGCCCTTGCAACGTGCCGGCCGGGCGTTGCTTTGGGCTGTCGCCGGGTTCGGCCTGACGACGGTGGTATTTGGGCTGTCGCGCAACTTCGCCCTTTCCATGGGCATGCTCGCCCTGACCGGCGCCCTGGACAACATCAGCGTTGTCGTGCGGAGCACTCTGGTCCAAGTATTGACGCCCGACGCGATGCGCGGCCGGGTGTCGGCGGTAAACGCCATCTTTATAAGTTCCTCCAATCAGCTTGGCGCCTTTGAGTCCGGGATCACGGCAGCATACTTCGGCCCAGTGTGGTCGGTGGCCGGAGGGGGAATCGCCACCTTACTGGTGGTGATGCTCGTCATGTGGATCTGGCCCCAAGTTGTCAAAATCGGGCCGCTTCACGCGCAGGCATTGACGGACAAAGAGAAAGAAATGTTAGAGCTAAGCAAGGATACCGGGGGAGACACTTTGGTCCCGTAAAAGGCGACCAAGAATGGCCCAGCGACCTGTGTGGTTAAGAATGCATCACATCCGAGTCGGATGGAGACCCTCTGACCCTGTGGATCAGTTGGTACCCCTCCAACAATGTTGCGAACTTGTTCGATTTTGCAACAATAATCCCTCGTATGCGGCTCCGAGCGCGCTAGGGGCCATGCGGGACTCCGGGCGGATGTGAGCCGCCTCTAAGGAGGAGGAGTC
>Ga0185299_10001336_pt1 | contig 49010 bp, 41 predicted proteins | sample PaiPotPPA55metaG_FD_128002 | JGI IMG/M metagenome (GOLD analysis project Ga0185299, IMG submission 128002) | Iron sulfur acid spring bacterial and archeal communities from Banff, Canada, to study Microbial Dark Matter (Phase II) - Paint Pots PPA... ... | reverse complement strand
GGTTGGCGCGCGGACGGGACATAGCATTCTCCTTTCGGTTAAAGGGGACCATACATCCCTTGAACCAAAAGGCAGAGTGCGGGGGGTAAGAGATTTATTTAATCAGCGGACCCCCATACCACGAAAGCGAGGAGGCTGCCAGGAGGCGAGGACGTTTACCCTTATAGCGAAACTGCTTGCTGGCGGGTTTGTTTCCCCTCTATACTGGCTCTTTGTTGCAGCCTAAAGATCGCGCCTCCTGGGAGAGTTTTGCCATGCTCCATCCGGCAATGCCCCGCAACGTTCGTTATCTTTACCATCAATTGGCCGTCTTTTGTTTCTTGAGCCTTGCAGCCTTGGTTTGTCTGATTGGTAATGTCTGGCAAACCGTCGCTGCCGATAATCCGAAGTCGTTGACGGCGGACGAGGTCAAAGCCTTGCAAAAGGTCTACGAGAGCGAGCGCCAGGCGGCCGAGACCAGTGGCCTGACGAAGAAGTTCTCCCCGGACTGGTATGGTCGTGCCGACGCCTTTGCCGCCAAGGGCAAGCAATTGCAGGAGAATGCGGCACATTTGCAGGAGGCCTACGAGGAGTTCAAGAAAGCGCGCTGGCAATTGCCTTCTTTGCCAACCGATTTGCCCGAACACGTGGCGCGGATATTCGGCGATGCCAAACTGCGCCACAATCACGTCGTGGGATCGCTCGCTTTCAGCCCTGACGGCAAGTATTTGGTGACCGCGAGCGATGACGGCATCGTCAAGGTCTGGGATGCTCCGACCGGGCGCGATCTGCGAACCTATCGCGGCCACAAGGACAAGGTTTTCGCGGTTGCCGTCGGTTCGGACAACAAGACCGTCGCCTCGGCGGGGAGTGAACGTACCGTTCGCCTCTGGGACCTCACGACCGGCAAGGACATCAAGTCCCTGGAAGGGCAAAAAGACTTTGTCAAAACGGTCGCCTTTAGCCCGGACGGCAAATTGCTGGCCTCGGCGGGCAACGCGCGTGAGATCCTTGTCCATGATGTTGAGACCGGCAAGGTAAAGAATACGCTGACCGGCCACAGTGGCCTGGTCTACGGCGTAGCCTTCAGTCCGGATGGCCATTGGCTAGCCTCGGTCGGCGGTGACTTTATGACCCGGCTTTGGGATGCCACGAGCGAATACCGTTTGAGTCGATCCATGCAGACTCATGGGCGGTCGCAGATCTATGGCATCACCTTTGCCCCGGACAGCAAGACTTTCGCCAGTTGCGGCCAGGACAACCGGGCCCTCATTCTCGATGTCACCAATTTCTCGGAAAAGCAACGATTCGAAGGCCACACTAGCGCGGTTCGAGCCGTGGCATTGACAAAGGACGGCCGGACCCTCGCCACGGCGAGCGAGGATCGCTCTATCCGGCTCTGGGACGTGCAAAACGGCCAGGCTTATCGCACTTTCTTGGGACACACAGGAGATGTACACGCCCTGGCCATTAGCCCCGATGGCAAGTTCATGGCGTCGGCGGGCGCGGACGAGACCATTCGCTACTGGGACCTCGGCAACGCGGAACAATCCCGCGATTTTCTCGGTCACGAAGACTTCGTCTGGTCCGCTGTATTCAGTCCGGACGGCAAAAACATCGTCTCGGCGGGGAAAGATAAAACCGTTCGGATCTGGAATGTCACGACCGGCAAAGTGGAAAGAACCCTACGGGGACATCAAGCGCCCGTCACCGTGGCTCTCTATGGCCCCAACGGCGATTACATTCTGTCGTGCGGCGGCGACAAACTGATCAAGCTCTGGAATGCCAAGACCGGCGACGAGGTTCGCACCTTCAAAGGGCACACCGCGCCCGTGACGGCTGCGGCCTTCAATAAGGATGGCAAGTCGTTCGTCTCAGGCAGCGCGGACAAAACCGTACGTGTTTGGGATGTCGATAAAGATCAAGAAGTCAAATCGTTCCTTGGTCATGAGAGCGTCGTCAGCGCCGTCGCTTTTGGCCCAGGGGACAAGATTGTTGCTTCCGGCAGTGGGGATGGGATCGTCAAGCTATGGGACTTGACGACGGGCAAAGAACAGAAATCCGTCCAGGAGCATTCCGGAGCAGTCAGCGCTCTGGTTTACAGTCCCAATGGCCGGCAAATCGCGACCTGTGGCGCGGATAATCAAGTCAAGGTTCGCAACGCGGATCTGGAAGCCGCGCCGGTAACCATGCAGACCCACAGCGGCCCGATCAGCTCCGTGGCCTTTAGCGCCGACAGCCGGTTGCTGGCCTCGGGCGGGGCCGACCTCATAGTCAAGGTCTGGGACGTTACAACCAAGCAGGAAGTCCACACGTTCCGGGGCCACAAGGATTGGATCACCTCCGTTGCCTTTAACTCCACCGCAACCGCGCTGGCAACGGCCAGCGTCGACAAGTCCATCAAAGTCTGGGAACTGGTCGGCAAGGACACCCCCGCCACCTACGGACAGACCGCCGACATCCTGGCCGTGGCAGTCAGTCCAGACGGCAATCTGTTGGCTACCGGTTCCGCGGACGGCTCCATCCGCGTCTGGGAACTTGCAACCGGAAAAGAAAAGTTCACCTTGACCGGTCATACATCGAAGGTAACGGCGCTCGTCTTTACAGGCGATAATGCGAACCTGGCCTCCGTTGGCGACGACCATCATGTTAATTTCTGGGACATGAAGACCGGAGTCGCTCGCTCCGTTGAGAAGGGCCCCGGTTCCGAAGTGCCGGTCATGAACCTGTCACCCGATGGCAAGAGTGTCATTGCCTGGACCAAGAGCCAGCTTGAGTTCTACGATCCTGCAACGCTCAAACAGGTGCAAACGCAGACTGTTTCCCCCGGCGATGTTGGCGCCCTGGCCTTCAGTGCCGATGGCGCGGTTGCCGCCCTGGCATTGAAAAAGAGCGGCACTGTGAGCATCTGGGATGTCGTCAAGAAGCAGCCCTTGCCTAATGGCGATTTCCCGGCCCATCAAGAATCGATCGTGGATTTGATGGTGACGCCCGATAAGAAGACCCTCGTCACCACCGACAGCAAGGGCAATGTGAAGGTTTGGGACCTGACTCAACTGGGAGCTGCCAAGCCCGCCAAACCGCCCGAAGCCGTCAAGACCTGGCAGGCTCACAAGGTTCCCGTTAGCGCTTTGGCCATGTCGCCGGACGGCAAAACTTTTGCCACGGCGAGCCAGGACAATGTCGTGAAGGTCTGGGAAACTATGACCGGCAAAGAGCTGCGGTCGTTCGAATTCCAGGTCAATCGCCACTTTTTCATCCGCAATATGGCCTTCACGCCCAACGGCAAACAGCTTGTCACCGCCAACCATAACACCACCAGCTATCTTCTAGATTTGCCCTGAGCTAAAGTCCCGCGCGGGAACCAAAAGCCGGCATCCTCAGTCAAATGAGGGTGTCGCGTCCAAAAGATTCACCAAGGAAATCTCTGATCATGAACCGTTTGTTTACCTTTGGAGCCAGCGCGGCTCTGATGTTTGTTATTCTGCCTGTGCGCGCCGCTGACAGCGAGGCTCAGGAGGCCCGCATGGAGGCGCTGCGAGAGCTAAATGACTTCATCGGTGAGTGGAAAGGCACGGGCGAGCCGGACAAGGCCAGGCCGGCCGCCGGCGACCTCTGGAGTGAAACCATCACCTGGGCATGGCGATTCAAAGGCGACGACGCCAGGCTCAATCTGCAAATCAAGAATGGCAAGCTTTACAAGAGCGGCGATTTGCGTTTTCTGCCCGACAAAAAAGTCTTTCAGCTCGAGATGCTAGACAAAAAGGACAACAAGCTTGTCTTTCAGGGTGAACTCAAGGATGGCTTTTTGACGCTTGTTCGTGAGGATCCGAAATCCAAGGAAACGCAGCGCGTCGTCATGAACACGGCTGGAGACGGCGGTCGTTTTATCTACAATGTGGCCCACAAACCGGCCAATCGAACGACTTACCTGAAAGACTTCAAGGTCGCCGGCAACAAGGAAGGTGAAAGCTTGGGGGCCAAGGAGAAAAAGATTGAATGCGTCGTCAGCGGCGGACTCGGCGCCATTCCGGTCAGCTTCAAGGGTGAGACTTTTTACGTCTGCTGCTCCGGCTGCAAAGACGCCTTCAACGAAGACCCCGAGAAGTATGTCAAGAAGTTTAAAGCCAAGAAGAAATGATATACGAGCCTTCGCGTGGCAACGCCCTGAAAGAATTGAGCGAAAGAGATGAGCCCGACGCGCCGGGCTCATATCGCTGCGTCATTGCTCAATTGATTCTGCCGCGGGCCCTCAGCCTCGGCGAAATGTCTACCCGCCCGGCCGTCCTTGTCCGCCTCTCCTCCCGCCGCCACCTCGTCTGTCTTCCTTGCCACCGGGGCCACCTCTAATCTGAAAGTTCTGGTCACCGCCGGGAGGCGAAAAAGAACCGGAAGAAGGATCAGCGGTTGGAGTGCCAATGACGGGTTGCCCGGGAGGCCCACCGCCCGGCCTGAAGCCGCCTGGTCCGCCTTGGCCGGCAGAAGCCGAGGCCGAATTCCCCGACTTACCTTTTAACTTGGCAGTCGCCTTATCCTGTTGGGCGAGGTAATAGAGTACTTCCTCGACCGTCAGGTAGCCATCGCCATTGCGATCCATTTTCTGGAATTCTTCGATAGACCGACCGCTGTCTTTCCATTCGTAAAGGCCGATTTGAGCGTCGTTGTCTTTGTCCAGTTCCTGGAACCACGATGCTTTGCCCCCGGCAACCAATTCCTTCGGCAAATTGTCGGCGTGATAAACAACCGGCCGTTTTTCTTCCTCCTCGGGGGTGTCCTCTTGCCCCAAAGGCATATTGCCGCCGAACCCTTGCTGGCCCTTCGAACTCATGAATTGCTTGAATGCATTGAGATCGACCACGCCATCGCGGTTGGCATATTGGTCCTTGACCGCCTTGAGATCCTCGGGCATCTCATCGGTATTGAGGACGCCATCGCCGTTTAAATCGAGCTTTCGAAAAATCGCTTCGGAAGGATCGGCTCCGCCACCAGGTTGAGCATTGGGGTCCGGAGTTTGGCCGGGCATGGGGATCCCCGGAGGCATTGCGCCGCGAACGCGTCCCCGTCCACCCCCGCCACCCCCTTGGGCCATACGCTGCTGCATACTTTCGATGAACTGCTGTTTGGTGACAGTGCCAGTGGTATTCCCCATTCGTTGGACCATGCGATCAAACATCATCTGTTGGCCAGGGTCGGTTATCTCGGATCGGCTGATGGAGTCTTTGCCTTTGGCGAACATATCCCACATTTGACTGGGGTCCATCCGGAAGCCGCCTCCACCGCCCGGTCCGCGCCCGCCGCCCTGCCCACCGCCTGGGCCCCCAAACTGGGTAAGACCGCTCGAAGGCGCCATGATCACCGCCATTGTCAGGGCGAATAAGAAAACTCGAATGCGCATGGCAGCCAATCCCATCCAAAGAGGTCTAAACCGGCCAAGAGTCGAGGTGATACGGTTCATGAGTTTCTCGATCTATTATCGCTAATAACAAGGCGCTACCAATCTTAACTCGGAATCGTACCAATGACTCATTAATTATCTCTGAGAATGCCTTTTTTGGATGCGCTCCCTATTTCCGCTGAGCAATCGGCGTGAGGGCTCGCAATTCCGGTCCGATGTAGCGGGCGCGCGGGCGAATCAGCCGATTGTTGGCCATTTGCTCCATGATGTGGGCGCACCAGCCGGTTATGCGCGACATGACGAAGATCGGCGTATAAAGCGGTACTTCCAGGCCAAGGGCATGGTAGAGCCGGCCGGCGGGCCAGTCGAGGTTCGGATGGAGGTTTTTCTCGCGGGCAATGAGGCCTTCAATGAGGTCGGCTGTCTCTTCCCATTGCATTTGCCCGGAAGTTTGGGCTGCTTGACGGGCGTATTCCTTGAGAATGCCGGCGCGCACATCGCCGGCTTTGTAGACGCGATGACCAAAGCCCATGATCTTTTCCTTGCGTGCGAAGGTCTCGCGGAGCCATTTCTCGGCTGTTGCCGAACCGCCGGAAGCGCGCAAGATGTCCATCACTTTTTCATTAGCGCCGCCGTGGAGACGGCCCTTGAGCGCACCGATGGCGGCCACGACAGCGGAGTGCAGGTCTGATTCCGTCGAGCAAACGACGCGAGCCGTAAACGTCGAGGCGTTGAACTCATGCTCGGCGTACAGGATGAGCGAGACGTCCATCGCCTTGGTCGCCTGCGGGGTTGGCTGTTTGCCCGTCACCATGTAAAGGAGGTTGCCGGCCTGGGACAGGTCCGGCCGAGGAGGGATTGGCGGGAGCCCTTTGCTAAAGCGGTACTGTTCGACAATGGCGACGGGGATCTGGCCAAGAAGGCGTTCTGATTTGCGCAGGTTGGCGGCAAGGCTATTGTCGGCGGCATCCGGGTCAAAATGAGCCAGAATACTGACAGCACTGCGAAGGGCGTCCATTGAAGAAGTAGCGGCCGGCAGGGACTTGAGCAACTGTCGCAACGGCTCGGGGATCGATCGGGCGGCGGTCACGCGCGTTTGGAAATCGGCGAGTTGTTTCGCAGTGGGCAGTTCGCCATACAGCAAGAGATAGGCGACCTCTTCGAAGCTGTCCCCCGCCGTGAGATCCTTGACCGAATAGCCACGATAACGGAGTCCCTCGGTTACCGTGGAGATGGCGGTCTCGCCGGCTACCACGCCTTCCAGGCCGGGCGAGTAAATCTCAGTAGCGGTCATTGCGCCCTCACTTTATTGTTCGGTTTATCGTTTCGCGCCCGTGGGGCGCTAGCTTTGGCTTGCCGTTTCGCGCCCGCAGGGCATCCTGCGGGCGCGAAACGATGAACGAGAATCACCCGAAGTACCCTCGATCCCGCTCCTCGAAACCGGCGTAGCCCAGGAGATCGTACAACTCGGCGCGGGTAAGCATGTCCTTGAGGCAGTCGCGCTGATGCCCCTTGGTCTTGATCTCCTCAAGCGTTTTCTGAGCCGCTCGCAGAGCGGCACGCAGGGCGGTTAACGGATAGAGCACCATACGGTATCCCAGCGTGCTCAACCTCGCAAAGTCTAAATTAGGGCTACGGCCAAATTCGGTCATATTCGCCAGGAGCGGCGCTTGAATTGCCTTGGCGAACGTCCCGAACTCTTCGGCGCTCTCAAGGGCTTCCGGAAAGATGGCATCAGCGCCGGCCTCCAAGTAAAGCTTGGCCCGGCGCACGGCATCGTCGAACCCTGTCACGCCGCGGGCATCGGTTCGCGCGATGATGACGAAATCCTGACTCGCTCGGGCCGCCTTGGCCGCCCGCAGCTTGGCGGCCATTACCTCCGGCTCCACCAGCTGTTTTCCCGAAAGATGGCCACAGCGCTTGGGCAACAGTTGGTCTTCCAGATGAATCCCGGCGACGCCGGCGTTTTCAAAAAGACGAACGGTTCGCTCGACGTTGAGCGCTTCGCCGAAGCCCGTGTCGGCGTCGCAAAGAAGTGGCAAGGAGGTCGCTTGTGTAATCGTCCTAGCCGCGTCCACGAACTCCGTCAGCGTCAAGAGGCCGACGTCCGGCAACCCCGCGGATGCCGACAACGCTCCGCCAGACAAGTAGACAGCCGAAAATCCGAGCCTTTCCGCCATGCGCGCCACCAGAGCATTGAAAACGCCGGGGATGGCGACGGTTCCCGCATTCCAGGCCTCGCGAAGACGCCGCCCGGGATGGGCCAAAGCTGAGGACGGATTTGTCATGGAAAAAGAAAGTTTACGTTTCGCGTTCGCAAAACAGCGCAATTCACCTTGACGCTCGTTCAGGTTATAGGGAGAAAAGAATCAACTATTGCCCGGAGGATGTTTTATGTTCACGCACCCAAGACGGCAGGGGGCCGCCCAGGTTTACCTGCTGCTCAGCATCGCGTTTTTCGCGGTATTTCTCGCGCTTGCGATCTATGAGTACTTGAACGGCACCCGATTTTCCTCGAATCAGGACCTGGTTGCGGAATTGCAACAGGCAACCCTTCTGGAAGAAGCCAATCCCGCCTCCAACAAACCTGATTGGCCCCAGTGGCGCGGCCCCACCAGAGATGGCGTGTCGCCAGAGAAAGATTTAGTCTCGGATTGGCCGAGTTCGGGCCCCAAGGTTCGTTGGAAAGCCGATTGCGGCGAGGGATATTCCAGCGTCTCCGTGGCGAATGGCCGAGCAATCACCTTATTCCAAACAGACGATTCCCAGAGGGAAGTGGTCATTTGCTGGGACGCCGACACTGGCAAAAAACTTTGGGAGCATGACTACAGCGCTCCTTATGTGAGCGACCAGGGATCCGGCCCGCGATCCACTCCGACCATTGAAGGCGACCGCGTTTACACGGTTGGCGCGACCGGCATCTTGCATTGTCTTGATGCGAAAACAGGCAAACCAGTTTGGAGAAAAGATCTGCTCGCGGAGTTCGGCGCCAAAAACCTGCAGTGGGGAGTTTCTTTCTCTCCCTTGACCGATGGCGACCTGCTCATCACCAACCCAGGCGGCCCCGATGGCAACTCAATCGTGGCGTTCAATAAAGTCACCGGGGACGTGGTTTGGAAGAGTTTCAATGAAGGGGCCGGTTACAGTTCTCCAATCGCCCTTACGATCAACGGCACGCGTCAAGTCGTTGTCTTCACCGCCAAGAGCCTGGTCGGCATAACCGAGGCGGACGGCCGGCTACTGTGGCGCTACCCGTGGGAAACGTCTTACGACGTCAATGCGGCCACCCCCTTGCCGATCCGCGCTAAGGTAGGCGACGCGGAGATTACCTACCTGTTCATTTCATCCGGCTACAACAAAGGCTGCGCCTTGTTGAAGATCGCTTCAACAGGGGGCGGGGAATTTGCCGCGCAAAAGGTATTCGAGAGCAACCTCATGCGCAATCATTTTTCCAGTTCCGTCCGCTATCAAGATCATCTTTACGGGTTCGATCAGGAATTGTTGGTCTGCATGGATCTGCGCAGCGGCAACATAAAATGGAATCAATCCGGATTTCATAAAGGCTCGCTGATACTTTCCGGCGATCATCTCATCATCGTGGGAGAAACCGGCAAGCTGGCTGTCGCGGAGGCCTCGCCGTCGGGTTATCACGAAAAAGGTTCCTATCGGATCTTTCGCAGAAAGAGCTGGACCCCGCCCAGCCTGGCCAACGGCAAGCTATACCTGCGCGACCAGCAACAAGTCCTGTGCCTTGACCTGAAAAAGTGACTAACCGTTTAGCGGCGAGCCTCCGGCGAGCGCGTTGCAACGCGCTCGCCGGAGGCTCGCCGCTAAACGATCAGTTTCCGCGCATGACTCGAACTTTGAATCCCAGCGACTGGCTCGCGGAGACTAGCTCGCCAAAAATGTTGCCGTACGCGACGGCAATGTGGTTGCTCAGGTAATGCCCCATGACCGTTCCCATGGAGCAGCCCAGGTCGGCCGCCATGAACGGCCATTGCCGCGTTGTGCCTTCCCACCAGGCGTCGCGAACCTTGGGTGGTAGTTTGACCACTTCACCCTGCCCGATGTCCATCCATAGTTCATCGCTCTTGATGTACGAACGGGCCCAGGTGATCGGGCCGGGCAGACTTTCGCCCGCGAATGTGCCACCCGGAATCGGGAAGTAGCCGGCCGGCTGCCGATAACTGTGTACGCCGCGGAGCGTGCCGGGATCGTGGTTGAAGGCGTAAGCGCCGCAGCTACCCGAGTTGAGCAAGACCCACAGCCAGCGCCCCTCATACGCGCCGCCCCAGCGCACATCATGAAACATGACTGCCTGGTGCAGTCCCTTCTTAAGCAGTAGCCTTTTCATTAGCTCCATGGGCACAAGGTTGCCCTGGTCGGCTTCCGTACTGGTAATGACCAGGTCGCCATTCGACTCCGGCCGGCAAGTGGAATTGAGCAGGCCTTCGCAAAAATCGCTCGGCGGCAAAACGGGCAACAGACCGAGCTGGTATTGCCAACCCAGGCAGTCAGCCTTGAACTCGTCGAGCAGGTCGAGAACGGCCAGGTACATTTGCAATTGCGTTCGCGTCGCTTCCTCGGTGAAGTCGGCGGCGTCTTTTTCGCGCCAGTGAAAGCTCACGCCTTTTTCCCGAACGAACTCGAGCGCCGAGTCTATTCGTTCCGCCTTGACGTCTTTCATGCGGATTGGCAGCCAGGCCTGATCGACCTTATGCTCGGCAAAACCATGACGCGCCAACAGACGCGGTCCAAAGTAGCCGTTGATCATGCCCATCGACGTATCGCCCAGCATCAGAGCGAGGACGCGTTTTTTGAGGATAGCCGCGGCCACTTGTTCGCCGGTTTTCTGGGCTGCCAGGCTTACGGATGCGGAATAGTGTAATTCGTGTTCGGAATAGGGGATTTGCCCTGTTGAACACCATTGATCGAGCCGGTCCATGAACGTCGCATCCGCCATCCAGTTCGGCGCCGCGGTCCAGATGCGGCTGAAAGGACGATTCAAACTGGCGAGGCAGGCGCCGGTATTCAACAAGGCAACAAGTCCCGGCCAGGTGCCGGAGAAGTTGCTTGCCAAGAGCAGGGGATTGTCCTTGCCGACGACGCCGTCGCAAGTGTGCGGCCCATAGGCCCAGTGAACGAAGACGCCGATCGTCGGGTCGTCAATCGGGCCAAGCTTGCTGATCGCCTCGTCAGGCCGCGTCAGAAAGCCGGGCACAAGGTAAGGGCTCCACCCGAGCTTCTTGAGGGCTTGCTGGAGCTGTTCGGTGGCTTCCTGAATTTGCGGCGTGGCCCATTCATTGGGCTTGGCGCGATAATCGCCGGGCCAGAAAATCGCAACTTTCTTCAAAGCAGGCTCCTGTTATTCGGGAATCATCGGAGGCGGTTCCATTTGGCTCAATCCAGGTCAATGCAAATGCCGCAACATCACAGTCGGGCTCGATTATTGCGGTCAATGTAGAGGCGGGCAACAGGAAAGGAGGAAGGTCGGGTATTGAAGCAAAGCGAGACTTTGGTTTTCGGGGACCTCGGATGACGCGGCAAAGTTCCGTATGTTAATCGTCTAAGTGATGTAGCGCCGTTTCGTTTCATCAATTACTCGACGGTTTCGTTTCATTTCGTTCACTTCTTAATGCCAAGGACTTACGTCAAAACGGGTAGGTCTGTGAAATGAAACGAAATGAGCCTGCTATATTGATTGGCTGATTAGATATTGACGCCTGAGTCGGCATTACTTATCTCCTCCCCCTTCTCCTCTCGAGATAGCCTATCCAGGGAAGGAAAGGCGTCCAATGCTCTGCCGACCGGCCTTGCTGGTCTCGCTGTTGATCATTTTGGTCGCCGGTTGTGCGGCTGACCCCGTGGCTTCGTCGCTTTCCTGGTACGAGCGAACCAGCCCTCTTCAGGGACCCACCGGCTCGGATGTCGTGCAAATCGATATTGCTCTCCTCGAACAATCCCTTGGCGACCGGTACGTGAATGAGGACCTCTGGCCTCTGGCCGATGAGCAATTTGTGCCACTCGACCGCAAAAGACTTCTAACGGAAAACGGTTTCCGGGTCGGCCTCGTAAGCGGCATTACGCCGGATGGGCTACAAGCCATGCTGACCTCGGCCCGCAGCAATCCCAACCCGCGCGAGAAACAAATGCGCGCTGGAAACACCAGCTCAATTGAACTGGGGCCTGTCGTGGAGCACTGTCGCTTTGCGATCAATCAGGAAAAAGGCAAGACGGCGACGAAGGTCGAGCTAAAACAGGCCTTGTGCACACTCGAAGTGAGCCCTTCCCTGGCCGAGGATGGCCGCACACGACTGCGTTTTGTGCCGCGCATCGTTCACGAAGGCGGCGCCGGGTTGCAGGGCATCACGGCTGGATCCATCAACTGGTTGGCGCGGCAACAACGGCCCGTGGAGACCTTTGACCTGTTGACCTGGGATGTCTCGCTGGCGCCTAACGAATATGCCGTCATCGGCGGCCGATACGATCGACCGGGGACCCTTGGCTATTCTTGTTTTGCTCGGGCCGAGGAGGTCAACCCGGTGCAGCGGTTGCTAGCCATCCGTGTGACGCGCGTTCAGCCTGAACCGGCGTTCGACTCGCTCGAACTAAAGGAAGCCCTTCAGAAGACCCCCCCGCTCGCTCTGCAAGCGGTTTGGACCACCTCTCGCGGCATTGAGCCTTCCCCCTAACCACTGATTTTGCAGGTGAACTTATCTGTTCCACAGGCTCTCATGAAGGAATGAGCGCAAACTGGGTGGAACTTGATGGATCAGAAGGCGAAGGCGGCGGGCAGATTCTGCGCTCAAGCCTTGCCCTGTCGTTGCTGACGGGACGCCCTTTCCATCTCCGCAATGTCCGAGCGCGGCGATCAAAGCCGGGTTTACAGCCTCAGCACCTCATGTCAGTGCGCGCCGCCGCGACAATCGGTCAGGCTCAGACGCAAGGCGCCAGCCTGGGCAGCAAGGATCTGGTTTTCGAACCGGGCGCTGTAGTTCCGGGCGAGTATCGTTTCGACATTGGCACTGCCGGAGCGACCAGCCTTGTTTTACACACCTTGTATTTGCCGCTTGCCTTGCGCGGTAAGGAGCCAAGCACGCTGACCCTGGTTGGCGGCACCCACGTCCTGGCAAGCCCCTGTTTTCACTTTTTGCAAAAAACGTGGAGCGCTCACCTCCAGCAAATGGGCCTTGACGTCAATTTGAAAATGATTCGACCCGGTTTCTATCCCCGAGGCGGCGGCATCGTGGAGGCAACAATCCGGCCGTGCCAAGAATTGAAAGCCGTCCGTCATGGCGCGAGAGGGCGCGTTTCTTTGAGCGGTTTCAGTTTCGTCGCGGGTTTGCCGGAGGACATTGCTTATCGGCAAGCGCGGCGGGCGGCTCAGCGCTTGAAAACCAAGCGGCTTCACATTGACATCAACATTGAAACTTGGCTGGGCGGCCCTGGGACGGGAATTGGAATTATTGCCGAAACCGGTCCTGTGCCTGTCTTGTTCTTTGGCCTGGGAGCACGCGGCAAACTCGCCGAAAAGGTCGCTGATGAAGCTGTTGATCGTGTGCTCGCGTATTTGGAGGCAGTGAATGCGGCTATCGATGCCCACAGTGCGGACCAAATCGTTTTGCCGCTGGCCTTGGCGGTAGGTTCGTCTTCCTTTCAGACAGGTGAAGTTACCTCGCATTTATTGACCAATATCGCGGTCATTCGCCAATTCCTTGAGAGGAAGATTCAGTGCCCCAGCAAGCAAGGGCAGCCGGGGGAAGTTCACATTGCCTAGCGGTTATGTTTGACAGTTGCCGTCCGACCCGGTATCCCTAGAGCATAGTCTTATGCGGTCTGCCAACCGATCAGACTTCCTGCCTTCTCGCCAAATTTTTTGCTATTGGGAGACTTACCAGTGTCCAATTTGAATCCCGGTCAAGATGCAAAATCCGTCTCGCGGCGTTCGTTTCTGAAGGCTTCGGCCGTGGCTGCCGGCAGCACCGCCCTGACCTTGGCGCCGGCCGTCCATGCGGGGGGCAGCGATATCCTGAGAATCGGACTAATTGGCTGCGGGGGGCGCGGCACGGGTGCCGCTGAGAACGCAATGAACGCGGATCCCAATCTCCGGCTCGTGGCACTGGGCGATACCTTTAAGGACCAGGTGGATGGGGCGTTTCGTGTCTTGAAAGACAGCGGCGGTGAGAAGTTCGCCGTCAAGCCGGAAAACTGCTTTGTCGGCTTCGACGCCTACCAGAGAGTGATCGACTGCGGCGTAGACGTTGTGGTCATGGCGACGCCTCCGCACTTCCGCCCGCAACACCTCAAGGCCGCTGTCGACGCCGGCAAGCATTGCTTTGTCGAGAAGCCGATCGCAGTCGACGGTCCGGGCGTCCGCTCGGTGCTGGCCACTTGCGAGGAAGCCAAGAAAAAGGGTTTGTCCATTGTCTCGGGCCTATGCTACCGGTACGAACGCGCCAAACAGGAAACATTCAAGCGAGTTCACGAGGGGGCCATTGGCGACATCGTGGCCTTGAACACCGTCTACAACACTTCGTTTACCCGCTATAGCCCGCGCAAGCCCAATTGGTCTGACATGGAGTACCAGATCCGCAATTGGTTTTACTACACCTGGTTATCCGGCGATCACATCGTTGAGCAACATGTGCATAGCCTGGATAAAGTTGCCTGGGCGATGCGCGATGAATATCCGGTGAAGGCTTACGGCGTGGGCGGCCGTCAATCCCGGACCGACCCGAAAATGGGCCAAATCTTCGATCATCACAGCGTCGTCTACGAATTCAAGAACGGCGTCAAGGCCTACAGTCAGTGCCGGCAACAGGTCGATTGCTACACTGAAGTTTCCGATCAAATCATCGGAAACAAAGGCTTTTGCAATGTCATGAAGCATGAAATCGTAGGCGCAAAACCGTGGCGGCGTCGGCCCGACAAGAAGAACAATGACGACATGTATCAGAACGAACACAATGACTTCATGGCCAGCATTCGATCCGGTAAACCGATCAACAACGGCGAATACATGTCCTACAGCTCGCTCATGGCCATCATGGGCCGAATGGCCACCTACACGGGTCAGCTAATTACTTGGGACATGGCGCTGCATTCCAAGGATGATATGACCCCCGCCAAGTACGAATGGAGCGAATTGGACGTCGCCCCGGTCGCCAGGCCGGGCGTCACAAAGTTCATCTAATTAACGTTCCATTTAGCGACGCTTCACAGAAGCGGCTTCTATGCTTCTGCGAATCGTCGCTGAACTCATCGTCGCCGCCAGCGCAACAATGCCTTGAGGAGGCCAGCTACGCGGGGCGTCAATCGGCCTCGTTGATACGCATCGCCAAGCTTTCGGAGAACTTCCGCCTGGGTGGGATACGGAAGGATTACCTTGCTAAGAGTACCGAGCCCCAAGCGCCGGTTCATGGCGAGGACCACCTCGCCGATCATTTCGCCGGCGTGAGAGGCGACGATCGTCGCGCCTATAATCTTGTCGCCCTTCTTTGGCGTGTGGACCAGGGCAAACCCTTCGGTTTGGCCATCGAGCACGGCGCGGTCGACCTCAGTTAAGGGGATCTGCCACGATCGAATTGCCAAGCCGCGCAGACATCAAGCTCATTCTTGCCTTTACCTTGTTGGGATTACTGCCGCTTCTTATGAAAAAGGGTTTGAAGTTTCTCCATAGGTCTTCCCATAATCAGTGATCCACGGGCCACGATCATGAGTAATTACCTCCAGACGGTTAAAGAGGTCTACGCCGAAGCGGCCGAACATCCTGACGCTAACCTTTGTTGCACCCAATCACCGGTCTGGCGGCTGCCGGGTCTCCATATTCCGCAAATCATGCTGCAGATGAATTACGGTTGCGGCTCGACCGTCGATCCGCGTGATCTGGGCGATGAGGACACGATCCTCTATGTCGGCGTGGGCGGCGGACTGGAAGCACTGCAATTCGCCTACTTTGCCAGGAGGCCGGCCGGCGTGATTGGCATCGATCCAGTGGCCGAAATGCGGGCCAAGGCCCGAGCGAACTTCCTGGAGGCAGCAAAGCTTAACACCTGGTTTCGGCCGGAATTCGTAACACTCCTTGATGGCAGCGCCCTGTCGCTGCCGGTCGAGGATAATACGGCTACGGTAGTCGCTCAGAATTGTTTGTTCAATGTGTTCACGTCGGACGATTTGGCGCAGGCTTTGGATGAGGTAATTCGCGTCTTACGGCCAGGCGGCAAGTTCATCACGTCCGACCCGATCACGCCCAAGCCGCTGCCGCCTGAATTTGCCGCGGATGCGGTGCAGCGAGCCCGCTGCCTTTCCGGATGTCAGACGTTTCCTGACTATTTGGCTGCCCTATCCGATGCTGGATTTGGGAGAGTGGAAGTCCGCGCCCGATTTCCGTACCGTTATCTGCATCCGCGTGAGTTTCCGGCGTTGAAAGAGCCGGTGATGTTGGAGAGCATTGAAGTGGCCGCCTACAAGGTCCCTGATGGGCCGGATGGACCGGCCATCTTCACCGGGCGCACGGCTATCTACGTTGGTTTCAAGGAAGCTGGGGAAACCGGCGATGGAACGGCTTTGCCGAGAGGTTTTCCCGTTTCGGTGTCCGACGCCGCGGCTGAACGATTGCGGCGGCACCCGAATATCATCGTGACGGCCCCGACCTTTCATGCCAAAAGCGGCGGCTGCTGTTGACGACCTTGCCTTGTCCACTTGGATAAGTATCCTCGACCCGTAAAGCCTTCCTGGGTGATCCGCTTGCTGTCTATCAACAACGTCCCCATTGACGATACGTTCGCCGAAGCGTTTCCGATGACCGCTGCCCGCATCCTGGTTACGGCGGAGTCTCTCTCCTGGGCCCAGACCGCCGCTCAAGAAGCAACGGGATATGCGGCATCCGTCATTGGTTGTGATGCGGAAGCTGGGACCGAGCGTCTACTATCCATAAGCGAAACGCCTGACGGCCGGCCTGGCGTCAGTTTCCTATTGTTTGCTTTTAGCCGTGAAGCCCTTCAGAAAGCTGCCGTCAATCGGGTTGGACAGTGCGTGCTGACCTGCCCGACCACTGCCTGTTATAACGGTCTGCCGGTCATCAAGGACAAGAGCATCCGCGTGGGCGGGAACCTGCGTTTCTTTGGCGACACGTTTCAGTTCAGCAAGAAACTCGATGATCGGCGATTTTGGCGGCTGCCGGTAATGGACGGCGAGTTCGTCTGCGAGGACGTGTTCGGCACGATCAAGGGCGTCGCCGGGGGCAATTTTCTCATCATCGCGGACAGCCAGTCGGCGGCTCTGAGCGCGGCCGAATCAGCCGTGGCGGCGATTCGCCGGGTGCCGGGGGTGATCATGCCTTTCCCCGGCGGCATTGTGCGTAGCGGCAGCAAAGTCGGCAGTCGCTACAAGAAGCTAAAGGCCAGCACCAACGACGCCTATTGCCCCACGCTTCGCGGGTTAACCAAAACAGCTCTGCCCGAAGAGGCCAACGCCGTCTACGAGATCGTTCTCGATGGACTCGACCTTTCCGCTGTCGAAGAGGCGACCCGGGTCGGCGTCCGCGCGGCTTGCATGCCGGGCGTATTGCGGATCACGGCGGGTAATTACGGCGGCAAGTTAGGGCCGTTTCATCTGCATTTGCACAAGCTCTTGGGTTGATGCCTTATGCTCGCGCTGACTTATCGCGGTTCCACGATGGTGCCGGTGGAGGCTGAATGCATCCGTCCGGATCTCTTCGCAGGTAAAACTGCGGCCGAGATCGCCGCGATCCCCGTTCAACATGGCAACGCGCCGGCGCCGCTGGGTGAGTTCTTCACCGTCACCGGCGATGCGAGCGACCAGGACATCCTGCTCGAAGGAGATTGTAGTCGCGTCAAATTGATCGGTTCGGGCATGACCAGCGGTCGAATTACTGTTCGTGGCCCCGTGGGAATGCATCTTGGCGCGGAAATGAAGGGTGGCGAAATCCAAGTTCACGGCGACGCCGGTGATTGGGTCGGCGCCGAGATGCACGGCGGTCTTATCCATGTACATGGCAATGCGGGCCATCTCGTTGGCGCGGCCTACCGAGGAAGCCAGGCAGGCATGCGCCGAGGCGCCATCCTGATCGACGGCAAGGCGGGCAATGAAATCGGCGGCGGCATGCGTCGAGGTCTTATCGCGGTCGGCGGCGATACAGGGGACTTTACAGGCGTCTCCGTCATTGCCGGCAGCATTTTTGTCTGGGGCCAAACCGGCATTCGGCCCGGCGTGGGCATGAAGCGAGGCACGTTGACGCTCTTCGGACCCAAGCCGGCGCTGCTTCCCACTTTTCGATTTGACTGCGTATACCGCCCCACTTTTGTTCGCATTTATCTGTTGCGTCTGCGAGAGCGCGGTTTTCCAGTTTCCGAAGATTGCCTTGATGCCAGCTTTACGCGCTACAGCGGTGACCTAGTCGCGCTGGGAAAAGGCGAGATCTTGCACCGGCAAGGCACCTAGAGACTGTTGCAAAATTAACCACCCACCCTCTGACCCTGTTGCTCAATTGGCGCTGATCCAGAGGGTCGGCGCCTGATCCTCAGGATCAAAGTGGTGATCCAGAGGGTCCAGCTGCAAAAGCGCGAGTTCTTCTGACATCTAAAGAGCGCAACTGCGCTTACCGCCAAAGCCACCCTGTAGACGCGTTTGTTGGTCTATAGGGTGGAAAGGTGATCCACAGGGTTGGTCCACAGGGTAGCCCTTGAGCCACAGAATCAAGCTGCAATAGCGGCCCCATCATTCAATACCTGCCAGACGGCCCCAAGAGACGCCTTAAAGTCCATTGGGATCCCATGAGATGCCATAAGGCCCAATGGATTCTTTTTGAAAACAATCGTTAATTCTGCCACAAGCTCTTGGAATGGTTTCGGTTGTTTTCGCTCCACCGTGGGAAATGCTCTAACTAGCGACATTCCTTGCTTGCATCTCAAGCAGTCAAATCTTCGGCCTGTTTTACTTAGTGTCCTAACCTGCTATAGAATATTGGCTTACTGCAATATCACGAGATTGCTCCAAAGCATGGCATTTCAGTTGCTGCTAGGGGTGGTGCGCCCACGCGCCTGTAGCCATTGCTTGCGGTAAACGGTTTGCCTCTCCTCTCCCTTGGGCAAATCGGTCAAGCGATGACTCGTTAATCCAATTATTTGGATTTCACTTTGCTGATCGCGCTCTCCGTGCGCCTGCTTCTCCGAGGATTCTTCCAATAGAGCCAAATAATGAGCCGACAAAATCTCTCCCTCTTTTCACCGGTAGAATCCCCCCATGATGAGGGTTCCTCCGACAAGATTAATCTGCCCGTGGTTCTACATGGGAAAGCACTCTCGCAGGCTCAGCCTCAGGGTTCGCAGGGCTTTCCATTGCCCGTGGATGTGAAGAGTCTCAGCGACAACACAATCATTTGCGCCTGCCGCGGCGTCACCAAGGGGGCCGTCGTCGAGGCAATTAATATGGGGCATGCCAGCCTCCCTTCGATCGCTAACTGCTGCAAGGCGGGAAGCGATTGCGACGACTGCCATGATCAAATCGCTCAACTCATTGTGGCTTACAAGCCCACGTCGCCGAAGAAACCCAAGCTAAACAAAATCGAGGAAGCGAAGCTGGAAAAGGACGGCCTTGATTGCCTGCCTGACATTCAGCGCTACGCGGCTTCCGGCAACTGGGAAGAGATGACGGAAGACGACAAGCACCGCTTCAAGTGGTATGGCGTCTTCTTCCGCAAGCAGACCCCGGGCAACTTCATGATGCGCATTCGCATGGTTTGTGGTTTCAGCAATGCCCGGCAATTCCGCGTCTTGGCCGATATGTCGGATGAATTTGGCAAAGGCTTTTGCGATCTGACAACCCGCCAGCAAATCCAAATGCGCTGGTTCACCATCGATCAAGTTCCCGAGATTTGGCGCCGCCTGGCCGACGTGGGCCTGACGAGCCAGCAAACCGGCATGGATAATATCCGCGGCGTTTGCGGCTGCCCCATGGCCGGCTTGACCCCTCATGAACTTTTCAATGCCGAGCCGGTAGGCCGGGAGTTGACGAACGATATTCTTAACAACAAAGAATTCACCAACCTGCCCCGCAAATTCAACATCACGATTACCGGCTGTCTAGAGAATTGCTGCCACACCGAGACCCAAGATATCGCACTCGTGCCCTCTTACCGGGAGCTTGAGGGCCGGCAGATAAACGGATTCAACGTCTTTGTCGGCGGCAAGCAAGGCTCAGGCGGTTTTACTCCTGCCAAAAACCTTGACGTCTTCGTGCCGCCCGAGGAAGCGGCCGCTCTGTGCGCGGATATCGTGCGCATCTACCGTGACCACGGATTTCGGGAAGCGCGCACACGGGCGCGGCTCGCGTTTCTCATTGATGATTACGGCATCAACTGGCTCCGGGCCGAGCTACAGCGGCGCTCGGGCCGAATGCTCGAACAAGCGGGCCCTGAGATTCGCAAGAAGACGCACGTCGATCATCTGGGAATCCACCCGCAGCGCCATTTGCCCAGCAATGAAGGGACCCCTTTGTTTTCCGTCGGCCTGCTGGTTCCCGTCGGCCGCATTACGACCGCTCAAATGCGCGGTGTCGCCGATTTGGCGGAACGCTATGGCAACGGGGAGATTCGCCTAACCGTTCAGCAGAATTTGATCGTTCCCAACATCCCCGAAAGCAAGATCGGCGCTCTGACCGACGAGCCGATCTTTCAGGAACTCCCTTTCGACCCGTCGCCGATTATGCGCGGTTTGGTTTCCTGTGTCGGCAGCGACTATTGCCATTTGGCTCTTATCGAAACCAAGGGCTGGGCGATCGATGTGGCGCGTGAACTCGATCGTCGCACGGCCGGACGAAAGATCCTTCCTCTGACCATCCATTGGTCCGGCTGCCCCGCCGGGTGCGGGCTGCATCAGGTATCAACCATTGGCTTGCAAGGTTGCCGCACGCGCTTGGACGGCGAAGTAGTGGATGCCGCTCATGTCTGTGTGAACGGCAACACAGGACCCCAGACACGGGTCGCCGCGGACCTGATGTATGACGTCCCATGTGACCAGTTGGCTGACGCGCTGGAGCCGCTCATCCGTTATTTGCCTCGGCAATAGCAGCGCTCGGCAATAACAGAGCCGCGACCTGGCAATAACAGAGCCGCGACCGTGAGGGAGCGATGTGGCAATCGCTCCCTCACGGTCGCGGCTCTGACAAATATAGAAACCTATGACCGCCGCTCACGACCTTGATATTCTTGGAGAGTCAATTTGCCCATACTGTGGGGTGGGCTGCCGCCTGCGAGTGGAGGGCTCGCCCAACCGTCCGGAGCGGGTTCGCGGCGTGGACGACGCTCCCGCCAACCTGGGCCGGTTGTGCGCCAAAGGCGCCCTGCTCGCGGAAACGGTTCATTCTCCAGATCGCCTGATCCACCCTCAAATTCGGTCCAGCCGCGAGGATTCATTTCGACCGACGGACTGGCAGACAGCGTTTCGAACCGTCGCCGAGCGTCTCCTGGATATTCGTAAAAAACACGGACCCGATGCCATCGGCTTCTACGGAAGCGGCCAGCTCGATTCGGAAGCCGCATATGTCGCCTGCAAGTTGTTCAAGGGCTATCTCGGGACCAACAACACCGATTCCAATAGCCGATTGTGCATGGCTGCCGCGGTTGCCGGCTATCGGACCAGCCTGGGCAGCGATGGGCCGCCCTGTTGTTATGATGACATCGACCTGGCTGACGTGATCTTGATCATCGGCAGCAATATGGCCGAGGCCCACCCGGTAACCTTCGATCGCGTTCGCGCGGCCAAAAAGAACCGGCCAGGGCTGTTCATCATCGTCGTTGATCCACGCAAGACACCCACGGCACGGGCCGCCGATTTGCATGTGGCTATTGCTCCAGGCGGCGACATCCCGCTCCTCAATGCCCTGGGAAAGCAACTCTTCAATCGCGGCTGTCTCGACAAACCCTTCATCAACGAAAGCACGCGTGGTTTCGAGGAATATCGCAGTTTCCTTCGGGGGCTGGATCTCGATCAATTGTGCACGAGCGCCGGCGTGAGTAGAGAAAATCTCAAGGTAATGGCCGATAGGATCAGCAAGGCGAATTCATGGCTGAGCTTTTATTGCATGGGGCTCAATCAGAGCGTCGTCGGCATGTGGAAGAACAACAGCCTGATCAATCTTCATCTCTTGACGGGCCAAATTGGCAAACCGGGCGCAGGGCCGTTCTCCTTGACTGGCCAACCGAATGCCATGGGCGGACGCGAAACGGGCCTCTTATCGCACCAGTTGCCCGGTTATCGCTCGGTGGATGAGGCCCATCATCGGGCGGAACTGGAAACGTTTTGGCAGCGCCCTGCCGGCAGCATTAAATCAAGTCCCGGCCTTACAGCCATAGAAATGTTCCGCGCCCTGGAACGCGGCAGCCTCAAAGCCATCTGGATCGCGGCCACTAACCCGATGGTTAGCCTTCCCGATCTTCACCAAGCTCGGCGGGCGATTGACAAAGCCGAGTTGGTTATCGTGCAAGATGCCTATCATCCCACGGAATCGACCGAATGGGCACATGTGTTGCTTCCGGCGGCGCAGTGGGGCGAGAAAGACTGGACGAGCACGAGCAGCGAACGGCTTGTGAGTTTCAGCCCAAAACTGTGGGATCCACCCGGCCAGGCGCTGCCGGACTGGCAAATTCTCGCCAGCGTCGCCAAGGCGATGAAGCAACCGGGGTTTGAGTATGACAGTAATGGCCAGGTGTGGGATGAATTTCGCCGGCTAACCCAAGGCCGTCCTTGCGACATGACCGGCATCACGAGCAGTCGGTTGCGCGCCCAACGGCATGTTTATTGGCCCTGCCCAGCGGAGGACCATCCGGGGGACAAGCGGCGTTATCTCGACCGAAAGTTTCCCACAGTCGACGGCCGGGCCATCTTTTTGCCGCGCGATCATCGACCGCCGCGCGAGCTGCCCGATCACGAGTTTCCTTTCATTCTGACCACGGGCCGCCTCTATTCTCACTGGCATACGCTTACGCGCACCGCCAAATGCGCCAAGCTCGTTCAGCGGGAGCCGGGGCCCTATTTGGAAATCAACCAAGCCGACGCAGCGCGCCTGGGCCTTGAGGAAACCGATATGGTTCTGGTGTCGAGCCGGCGCGGGACCATTCAACTCCCTGCCCGGCTCAGCGACGCGTTGGAACCGGGAATTGTTTTCCTTCCTTTTCACTGGGGCGATCTGTACGCCCCCGGCAACGCGGTCAATTACTTAACCATCAGTGCCACCGGCCGGGTCGCCAAACAGCCGGAGCTAAAGTTTTGCGCGGTGCATCTGGAGAAGCTTTTAGTCCCCAATAAGGCGGGCGTCGCCGATGTGGGCGCGAGCGTAATCAGAGGATGACATACCATGAATCTGCGTGAATTTCGCAAAGTCGGTCATTGGCCGTCCCTTCTATGCGCTTTTCTTTATTTCGACATCAGCTTCATGGTCTGGGTGCTGATCGGTGCTTTGAGCAATGTCATCGCGGCTCAGTTTGAGCTATCCGACGCCCAGAAGGGGTTTCTAGTAGCGGTGCCGATTTTGGGTGGGGCCATTTTACGATTGGTGTTGGGCTGGCTGACGGATCGTTTTGGAGCGCGCAAGACAGGCCTATTGGGGCTTGTGCTCACACTTGTCCCTTTAGTCCTGGGATGGCTGTGGGCGGATAGTTATCTGCAATTGTTAATTGTCGGGTTGTTGCTCGGCGTGGCCGGCGCTAGTTTCGCGGCGGCGCTGCCGTTGGCGAGCCGATGGTACCCGCCCCAACATCAAGGCTTGGCCATGGGCATTGCGGGAGCGGGAAACAGCGGAACCGCCTTGGCAACCTTCTTCGGACCCATGTTGGCGGTGAGTTTTGGCTGGCAAGGCGTTTTCGGGCTAGCCCTCATCCCCGTAGCGCTGACGCTGCTCATTTTTGCCCTCTTTGCCAAGGACAGTGCTCAACAACCGGCTCCGAAAGCGCTGGGCGATTATTTTGCCGTCCTCAAGCAGGCGGATGCCTGGTGGTTCAACCTCTTTTATTCCGTGACCTTCGGCGGCTTTGTGGGTCTGGCTAGCTATCTGAGTGTTTTCTTTCACGATCACTATGGCCTGGAGAGAATCAGGGCCGGCCAGTTTGTGACGCTATGCGTGATTGCGGGTTCATTCTTGCGGCCGGTCGGCGGATACCTGGCTGACAAATTAGGCGGCATTCGCTTGCTATTGATGCTTTACTGCGGCATTGGCGTGGCCATGTTGGGGGTGGCCACCCTGCCGCCTCTTGCCCTGGGAACGCTTCTTTTATTCTTGGGAATGGGCATGTTGGGCATGGGCAATGGAGCAGTGTTCCAGCTGGTTCCGCAGCGCTTTTCCAAAGAGATCGGCGTTGTGACGGGTATCGTGGGGGCCGCCGGCGGTGTCGGGGGCTTTCTGTTGCCTAACCTTCTGGGCAGCCTCAAGCAGCTGACGGGCAGTTTTGGCTATGGGTTCCTCGTCTTCGCATTTGTGGCATTTGGCTGCATGGCAACCCTGGCCTATGTTGCGACCCAATGGCAGGGAAGGTTTGTCAGTCAAAGCGGTTTAGCCAAGGCATATGGGCAGGAAGGACCTCTGCCTGATGGTGTGGCGACTCAAGCAGCCAATTGAGAAGAGACGGGCTCCACCATCCCGCAATAAAGCCCTTTTGTTGAGAGGCTGGTGCGCACCTTTGACGTTCTCGGCCTGGAGGGAGGGTGTCCGAGGGATGCAATAAAACGAATCCCTGTCGGACTAGCATGTATACTATACAAGTGAACATAGGCCGTCAAGCCGGGTTGAATGGGTGGGCGGCTTCTCAATTGGAAGGTCAAGATACACCTACTCTTGACACAACTCCCCCTCCCGCTATCCTCCCGCCGGGAGCGGAATAGGGGAAGATGGTCCGCTTTACCCTTGTTCTTGTTGTGGCGGGAGACAGTCCATGCGGCAATCATGGAAGGGATTGGCCTTCGTAACTTTCGGCTTGCTGAGTTTGGCGGGCTGTCGGACGTCCGATGCCAATTTGAAGCCGCCACCTAATAAGGAAGTCTTCATGCTGCCGCCGGCCGACGATCCGCGTTACAGCAGCTATCCGAGCTTCCCCAAAGGCACCTTGAATCAAGAATACGTGAAGCGCGACAAAGAACGTGAAGAAAGCGGCCCCGGCAGCACGCCCAAGGGAATGCCGCGCTTTGGAAGCGCCGGGGGCAACGGCGGCGGCCTGGGTAGCGGCTATTAGAATGGTTGCTGTTCTTGGGGATTTGCCGGTCCAAATCGCTTGAGCAATGCCTGCAACGCGCGCACAGCCGGAAGATTTACTTCTTCAGACATATTAATTGATCCCGACCAATTTAGGCGGACGGGCCATCCCGCGTTGGCGGCTGCTCGATTGAACTGCTCGCCCACGCGCAACGCCCAGATCATTCCAAAGCGGTCCCGAAAGTCCAACCAGATCCTGTCAAAACTAGAGAGCGACTTGGGGAGCCTCGGCATCTGCACGAGTGCAAACCAAGGGCTCAGCACGATTAATGCCTGACCGATTTCCACCGTGAGCCGTTCCCCTCCATGGCTGCTTCCGAGGAGCCCAAAAAGCGCGGCCATTTGAATGCCACATCCCACAAATACCGCCAAAGCCACACCGCCCATTCGCGTCAACGTGTAGTTGAAAGGGATCACCGAAAGTGTAGCCAGCACAAAAACGATTCTCGACGTGGTGAGATGCAGTTCACCCGAGCCTTCCGCCAGAGGCAACAACAATATGGCAAACAAACCGGCCAGCACAAAGTTCCACGCGCCCACGCCTGGCCGTCGAGCGCCCAGCACCGCCATGGCCGCGCAACTGGTAAAACAAAGGGCCAAGTAAGCAAGGACAATGAATTCCTCGTCAGGCCGAATTGCTTGATAAAGCCAAACCAGTCCCCATGCGAACCAGGCAATAATCGCCCAGATCACCGCATGTGCGAGACTGGTGGCCCTATTGGCCCGCCAGCAGCGCCAAAGTGGATAGGCTCCCGTCAGGTGTGCAACCAGCCAAATCCAAGCCATGTCTTAACGCGATTCTCAAAGCTTTCGGTTCAAAATGGAAAGATGCCGCGGCAGAAGTAGACTCTATCGCATCGCAGTCGATTCCGTTAAAGTTCGCTGGGCTTTCCCAGTTATTTGTAATTCGGGCATCAAGGCAAGCTCTAGGGGAAATGCCAGGCCTCCATTCCGTTCTCTTGCCCTGCTTACCGGTTTTTGCCGACCGCACTCGAAATTCATGCCGATCTCCGTTTACGGAATATACGCTTGGCGCGCTCAGGGGTTTGCACGCTTGGGGTTTACCGACCCGTATCGGAGTCACCTATGAATCGGCACAGGTTATTTCTGGTTATCTGCCTTCTCGGTCTGGCTCAGGCGACGGCTCAAGCGGGTTTGTTCTCCAAGAAACCGGGTAAGCCCGAACCTAAAGATCGTGTGCCGGAAATTCTGGTCATCGTCAAAACCGATAAGGATGAACACAAACGAGCCGCGGCCGCCACGGAACTCCGCCAGTACGACCCAGCGGCCTTTCCCGATATCGTCCCAATTCTGATCGATGTCCTGATGAGCGATGCCAAGCCAGCCGTGCGCTGCGAAGCGGCGGAAAGTCTGGGCAAACTGCGGCCGGTCTCGAAGCAAGCCGGCTGGGCGCTCGAGCAAGCGCTGGAAAAGGATTCCTCGACGCGGGTTCGCATGCAGGCGCGCTATACTCTCTTGCAATATCACTGGGCGGGCTACAAAGGCAGCGGCAAGGATGCGGCGGTTGCTGAGACTAAAGAGCCACCTCTGGCCCCTGGCGACAGTCAAAAGCCCATCGCTACATCGCCTTCGCGGAAGCAGCAAAAAGTGCTGAAACCAGGCGGCGAGACGCCGGCCCCGCCGCTCGCTCCACTCGATAGCCCGCCACCCCCTCGGCTTGTGCCGGCCGGCACGAAAGAGCCATCGTTGGTTCCGACCCAGATACCCGCACTCAAGCCGGCTCCCACAAAGAACGACGGACCCCGACTTGACCCGGATGATTAATCTTCAGGTGATCGCTAGTTATTTCATTACGTCTTCACCGGTGCAGCCTGTCGCCGTTTGGCCATGAAATGCGTCGCATTCCCATGAACCAACTCGCCGGCTTCCATCAACGTTTCGGTTAGGGTCGGATGGGGATGCATGCTAAGGGAAAGGTCGCCGGCCGACGCGCCCATTTCAACCGCCAAGACGCCCTCGCCGATTAATTCGCCCGCATCAATGCCCACGATGCCCACGCCCAAGATGGAATCGGATTCAGGATCAACGACCAGCTTCGTAAGGCCTTCCTGGCGACCGAGCGTGGCGGCTCGTCCGGACGCGGCCCACGGGAAGATGGCCGTCTTCACTTCCCGGCCCTCGCGTTTGGCTTCGTGTTCCATGAGGCCGCACCAGGCCACTTCGGGATCGGTGAACACTACGGCCGGAATCGCTCGGACATCGAACGCGGCATGTTCGCCGAGGATTGCCTCAACGGCTACTTTGCCTTCATAAGTCGCCTTGTGAGCCAGCATGGGCTCGCCGGCCACGTCGCCGATCGCGTAAATGGCTTCATCGTCCGTTTGCCGTTGCTCATTTACCTGCACGAAGCCGCGTTCGACGCGCACCTTGGTTTTCTCCAGGCCCAAGTTCTTGCTGTTGGGCGTGCGACCCACGGCCACCAGAACACGATCAAAAGTCTGTTCCCGCTCGGTCACGCCCTCACCTTCGAGCATGACCTGAACGCCCTTGTCCACCTCCGCCAAACGAACGACTTTGGTGTTGACCAGAATCTTGTGGAAGAGTTTGTCGAGCCGTTTTTTGAGAGGACGAACCAAATCAGGATCGGCCCCCGGCAGGAGACTGGGAGTCAATTCCACGACCGTGACCTGACTGCCCAGGGCGGCATAAACGTAGCCCATTTCCAGCCCAATGTAGCCGCCGCCAACCACCAGCAGAGACTTGGGAATTTCCTCAAGCTGCAATGCCCCCGTCGAGTCCATCACGCGGCGGCTGTCCAAGCCAAGCATCGGCGGTCTGGCCGGGCTGGACCCGGTGGCCAGGATGCAGTGCTTGAAGCGGTGCTGCGTGCCATTGTCCAATTGGATGGTGTGCGAATCCACGAAAGTGGCTCGGGCTTTAACGAACTCGACGTTGCGGCTCTTGCACATCGCCAGCAAATTGTTGGAAAGGGTGTTGACGATCTTTATCCAATAATTGCGAACGCCATCCACGTCAATGCGCGGCTTATCGAAGTGCAGCCCCAGCTCCGTGGCATCGTGAACGTCGGTGATCAGTTTTGCGGTGTGCAGGAGAGCTTTGGAAGGGATGCAGCCAACGTGTAGGCAGGTGCCGCCCGGTTTCTTGCCGGCGTCGATGAGCGTGACCTTCATGCCCTTGTCGGCCGCATGAAAGGCCGCCCCATAGCCGCCGGGGCCGCCTCCGATAACAATTAGCTCAATTTCAGGAATATCCACCATGAGACGCGTTCCTGTGAGAATCAACCTAAGCGCGCCGCAATCTGCAGCCGCGACATCTTGATGCGAATGAAGATTATAAGCCTCAGTCAGTTGGCGCCGGGCAATTCATTCGTCGCTTGAATGGCCAGGTCCGTCACCAGATATAGATCGACTATGCTAAATGAGTCGCCCGGGCCATAGACGATGACGGTTCGTCCGGTCGGGGACTGTGATACGAAATCTCGATGAGGGACGTCCAAGGTTCGTCCATCGGCCAGGTGGATTTTGAATGGGCGGAACGGGTGAGCTTCCCGTACTAATCGTAGCTGTTCGGCGGTCATTGCCGGATTCCCAAAAAAGGAAATGGATTAAGGTCACGCCGACAATAGCATGAGCAGCGGTTGTTCGAGCATTTCGGCAAGGCGACGCGTAAAACGAGCGGCGTCGGCGCCATCAATGACTCGATGATCATAGGACAACGACAAAGGCAACATCAAGCGGGGCGTTACCTCGCCGTCCTTGATGACCGGCTGCAATCGTGCCCTGGACATGCCGAGTATTGCTACCTCGGGGAAATTGATAATTGGCGTGAAAGCCGTGCCGCCTATGCCGCCCAGATTAGTGATGGTGAACGTACCACCTTTCATTTCCTCAAGGCCGATTTGACGATTCCGAGCGCGTTGGGCAATAGTAATTAGCTCGACGGCCAATTCGTGAATGGTCTTCTTATCAACATCACGGAGAACCGGAACAAGCAAGCCTTGCTCCGTATCGACGGCAACGCCGACGTGAATGTACTTCTTCAGGATAAGTTGTCCGCCGGCTTGGTCCAGGCTGCTATTAAATTGGGGAAACTGTTTGAGCGCGATGGCTACGGCCTTGAGGGCGAACGCCGTCATTGTGAGCTTGGGGGCCCGGCCGTCTTGCTGTTTGCGAAACGCTTCGAGGTCGGTAACGTCCGCCGTATCGTGTTGAGTGACGTGCGGGACTTGGTTCCATGCCAGGGCCATCTGTTTGGCGGTGGCTTTGCGGATGCCGGAGAGAGCCTGGCGTTCGATGGGGCCGAACTTTGCAAAATCGGGCAAGGGCGGCGCCTGTATCGATCCGTCCGGCATCGGCGCCGACCCCGAGGCAAGTTCCTTGATGTAGCTCTTCACATCTTCGCGCGTGATTCGACCATTGCGCCCAGTCCCCGGCACCTGACGGAGATCAACCCCCCATTCGCGGGCAAGCAACCGGGTTGCCGGGCCGGCCGGAATGACTTGCTTATCGGAACTGGTGACTGACTCTTTGATTGCCGGCGTCTTCGCTTTTTCACCTCGAGCTGAAGCAGCCACGGGTAGTGCCCCAATCGGCTGAGCGGCCATGCGATTGCCACCGGCAGAAGATTGCCCTACGTGCGGAGGCGAGGCCTGGGCATTTTCCGCGGGAGCCGGGGCCGCCTCGCCGTTCTTTTCGACCGCGGCGCCTTCGATGAAGCACAGTGTCTGCCCGACCTTGATTTGATCGTTCTTCTTGACCACGAGCTTACTGATCCGGCCTGATAAGGGAGAGGGTGCGGAGAGGTTGGCTTTTTCCGCTTCCAGTTCGATGAGCGTTTGGCCCTCGGCCACAGTATCGCCCTCCGCCACTTTCACATCAAGGACCGTGCCGCCCTCCAGGTTGGGGGCCAACTCTTCGAGTTTCACTTCGACAGCCATCTCTATCTCCGTGGGGAGCAATTTTGGGCGAGCGGGGGGCGAAAGCCCCCCGTGGTTGACAAGCAAACCCACGGGGGGCTTTCGCCCCCCGCTCGCCGGCTAAACCCTTAATGGATTTAGCTTCTCGGGATTAATCCCTAATTCTTGAATCGCTTTTTGCACAAGCGCCGGCTTGATTTCGTCGCGCCGCGCCAGTTGCGACAGGGCGGCCACGGCCACGCATTCGGCGTCGACCTCAAAGAAACGCCTTAATGACTTTCGGCTCTCACTCCGGCCGAAGCCATCGGTGCCCAAGGGATAGATGCCGCCCGGAACCCAGCGGTTAATCATCTCAGGAACTGACCGCATGTAATCGCTGGTCGCGATGAACAAGCCCTTTTCTTTTTCCAAGAGCTTTTCGACATAGCTCTTCCTGGGCGTTTCGGCCGGATGCAGCAGGTTCCAGCGTTCCACATCAAGAGCGTCTCGGCGCAGTTCCTTGTAGCTTGTAGCGCTCCAAACGTCAGCCGCTACTTCGTAATTGGTGGCCAAGATCTCTTGGGCCCTGAGAGCTTCGTTTAGGATGACTCCGCTGCCGAAGAGGTGCACCTTGGTCGTTTTGCCTTTTACAGTCGAAGGCCGCAGCTTGTACAAGCCCTTGAGCACGCCTTCCTCGACGCCCGGCGGCATGGCAGGCATGGGGTAGTTCTCGTTGTACAAGGTGATGTAATAGAAGATGTCTTCCTTGTTCTTGTACATACGGCGAATGCCGTCCTGAACGATGAGGGCTAGCTCATAACCAAAGGCGGGATCATAGGCCACGCAATTGGGAACGGTGGAGGCCATCACATGGCTATGCCCGTCTTCGTGCTGAAGTCCTTCACCGTTAAGCGTAGTACGACCTGCGGTCGCGCCCATGAGGAAGCCGTGCGTACGCATGTCGGCCGCCGCCCATATCAAGTCGCCGACGCGCTGGAAGCCGAACATTGAATAAAATGCAAAAAAGGGAATCATTGGCAGGCCTTGCGTGGAATAGGCCGTGCCGGCCGCGATAAAGGACGACATAGAACCCGCTTCAGTGATGCCCTCCTCGAGGATTTGCCCATTCTTGGCCTCACGATAATAGGCGGACTTAAACTTGTCATCCACGGGCTTGTAAAGCTGACCCACATTCGAATAGATCCCGTACTTGGTAAATAGGCCTTCCATGCCAAACGTCCGCGCTTCGTCGGGAATAATCGGCACGATGACTTTGCCGATCTCCTTATTCTGGAGCAGTTGTTCGAGAAGCTGAACGTAGACCATCGTCGTCGAGCGGCCCTTGCCGCTTGCCTCGGCATGAGGCTTGACAAACTCCGGACTCGGCAGGGGAAGTTCCGGGTATTCTGTTTTTCGGGCCGGGAGCGAGCCGCCCAACCTTTTGCGTTGTTCGAGGATATAGTGAATCTCCGGACTGTCCTGAGCCGGTCGGTGGAATGGGCATGCCTCCACCTCGCTGTCAGAAATGGGGATGCCAAACCGTGTCCGGAACTCGCCTAATTGTTTTTGATCCAGCTTCTTTTGCTGGTGGGTGATGTTTTGTCCTTCGCCGGCCGCACCGAGGCCGTAACCCTTGATGGTCGCGGCCAGGACGACAGTCGGTGAGCCCTTGTGCTCGGTAGCGGCTTTGTATGCCGCATAGACCTTTTCTGGGTCGTGGCCGCCGCGTTTCAGTTTGCAAAGTTGGTCATCCGAATAACGTTCGACCAGCTTGAGCAGTTCTGGGTATTTGCCGAAGAACTCCTTGCGGATATAGGCGCCGGACTCGACGGTGTATTTCTGATACTCGCCGTCAACGACTTCTCCCATGCGCTTGACGAGCAGGCCAGTTTTGTCGGCGGCAAGAAGCGCGTCCCAGTCACTGCCCCAAATTACCTTGATGACGTTCCAGCCCGCGCCTCGGAATGCGGCTTCCAGTTCTTGGATGATCTTGCCGTTGCCGCGAACCGGGCCGTCGAGCCGTTGAAGGTTGCAGTTGACGACGAATATCAAGTTGTCCAGCTTTTCTCGGGAAGCCAGGGTGATGGCGCCTAAAGTTTCCGGTTCATCCGTTTCGCCGTCTCCCAGAAATGCCCAAACCTTTTGATTGGAGGTGTCTTTCAGCCCACGATGCTCCAGATAGCGATTAAAACGCGCCTGGTAAATGGCCGTGATTGCCCCTAGGCCCATGGACACAGTCGGAAACTGCCAAAAGTTCGGCATCAACCAGGGATGAGGATAAGAAGACAGCCCGCCACCTGGGGCCAATTCATGGCGGAAGTTTTCCAATTGGGTGGAGGACAGACGGCCTTCCAAAAAGGCGCGGGCATACACACCCGGCGAGGCATGCCCTTGGAAATAAACTAAATCGCCGCCCCCCGGCGCGTCGGAGCCTCGGAAGAAATGGTTAAAGCCGATCTCGTACAGGGTGGCCGACGAGGCGTAAGTCGAAATATGGCCGCCGATGCCGTCATCGTGTTTGTTGGCACGCACAACCATGGCCATCGCATTCCAGCGGACCAGGCTCTTGACGCGTCTCTCGATATCTCGATTGCCTGGAAAGGGGGGTTGCTCCGTAGGTGGGATCGTATTGATGTAAGAAGTATTGGCGGTAAAGGGCAAATGCACGCCACTGTGAAGAGCCTTATTCTTTAATTGCGCCAATAAAAAGCTGGCACGACTAGGGCCTTCCCTGTGCAGCACGTAATCGAGCGAATCCAGCCAATCTTGCGTTTCAAGGGCATCGACATCACCGTTTCCGGAATTGACGCTGTTTGCCTCAACGGCATCGCCTCGCGAGGTTGGGGCTTGCGGGGCAGTGCGGACGGATTGCATGGAGTTTTCAGTCATATTAGCCATAATTCAATGTGCAATAAGCTCTTAGGATTCAAGGGCTGTGCGGAAGTCCCGGCCTGTTCAACCGCAAGACAACTTGCGGGCGAGTTATAGGGGCGACTACAATGCTCATACCATAATCTTATGGAAAATCCTTGTCTTCAGGGGAGGCTTGGGACCAAGGCACTGGTCGGATTCTCAGGGATTGGAGCTTAAGACCAGAACCCCGTTTGTCTGGGATTGAATCTTCCAAGAATGGTTTGGTCGTTTTCTTGATGTCCCACTAACCACCTTTCTTCTTCCGCTTTTCGGGTGTCTCGTGACAACACTAGGTCCGGCATCACCAGGGACGACCAGCCGGCGCCGCATTGTCGTTTTAGGCTCCACGGGCTCCATAGGAGTTAACTGTCTCGAAGTGATTGCTTATTTGGGCGACCGTCTTGAGGCAGTTGGCTTAAGTGCGCATTCTCAATGGGAGCCCTTATTCACACAAGCCAAGGCCTGCCAACCGCGCTGGATTACGGTCACGGATTCCAGTCTGGCACTATCAATCGACCAAATCCTCCTCAGGGCCGGGGTTAGACTTCTGGCCGGGGTGGAAGGCGTCATTGAAATGGTCACTGATCCGGACGTGGATTTGGTAGTCAACGCAGTTGTTGGTGCTGCCGGCCTTGAAGGTACATGGGCCGCATTGCAAGCGGGCAAGTGTGTCGCGGTGGCCAACAAAGAAACCCTGGTTATGGCCGGGCCGCTCGTCATGGAGTTGGCCCGCAAACACAACGCGGCTTTACTCCCTGTCGACAGTGAACACAGCGCCATCTTCCAAGCTCTCGCTGGTGGCCGACACTCGGAAGTGGAGCGCATTGTCTTAACTGGAAGCGGGGGACCTTTTCGCGGCAAAACAAAAGCTCAGCTCGCGGAGGTTACGGTCGCCGAGGCCCTGCGCCATCCGACTTGGCGGATGGGCAAGAAAATCACCATCGACTCGGCCACCTTGATGAACAAGGCCCTGGAGATTATTGAGGCCCGCTGGTTGTTTGATATTCCGGCCGACCGTATTGAAGTGATTCTTCACCCGGAATCAGTCATCCATTCGTTCGTCGAATTCAAGGATGGCTCTGTCCTGGCTCAGATGTCGCCCCCTGATATGCGGTTGCCTATTCAGTACGCTTTGACCTATCCGGAACGCCTGGCAGGCCCCGCCCGGCGGCTGAATTGGCGTGAATTGTCGGCCTGGCACTTCGAACAACCGGATCATGAGACTTTTCCAGCCCTACAATTAGGTTATGAGGTTGCCCGCCGGGGCGGCACTTGCGGGGCCGTGCTCAACGCCGCCAACGAGGCGGCCGTGGAGCGCTTTCTCGCAGGCGATCTGCGTTTCGTTGATATCACCCGCGTTTGCCGCGCGGTTTTGGATCACCATGATTTCAGCGCCCGGCCAACATTGGCGGAATTGCACGCCATCGACCGTTGGGCGCGGCAGGAGGTTTCCCGTTGGACAAGCAGCAAGCGTCAGACCAGTCCGGTAGCGTGAACCCGGCCAATTCAGATAGCGGCGAATCGGGCGAGCCTTTAAACATCGTCCGCTGGCTGCGTTCAAATAGCATTCTGCTCTTCCTGATCGTCGCAGGCGCGATTGCGTTCTTCTATTACGTGGAAGATCCGGTGGAACAGGCCTGGAACTGGGCCAAAGCAGCTATTGGCCTGGGTTTCATCATCTTCATTCACGAACTGGGTCACTTCGCTGTCGCTAAGTGGTGCGACGTCCATGTGGAAACATTTAGCATCGGTTTCGGACCCGCAATCCCCGGCTGTAGTTTCCGCAAGGGTGAAACGCTCTACAAAGTCGCCCTCATACCCCTGGGCGGCTATGTGAAGATGGTCGGCGAAGGCAACGAGGAAGAAGGGGACGAGGATAATCCGCGCTCATTCAAGAATAAACCCGTCGGCCAGCGCATGGCAATCATATCGGCTGGCGTCATCATGAACATCATCACGGGCTGCATCTTCTTCGTCGCGGCTTATGAAAGCGGCGTGGAACAGATTGCGGCTGTTGTAGGAACTGTAGAGACTAATTCTCCAGCGTGGAAAAAGGGCCTTCGCAGTGGTGACGTGATTGAACAAATCGGCCGGGTTCAGCATCCATTCTTTGATAGTCTTCAATACGAGGTCATGCTATCGAACAAGGGCGAGGAATTGGTAGTTGTCACTGACCAACCTGGTGAAGCGCCTCGACAAACTACGATCGTGCCGCGCCGAGACAGCAGTGACGCTCGACCAATAATCGGCATCAGCCCTGTCAGCCAACTCAAGCTTCCTTCTCTCGCTTACAAGCGCACGCGTCCAGTGCCGGTTCATCTAACAAGCGCGGCAGCTTATGCCCGAGAGCTCGATCTGAAGGAAGGCGATCGGATTCTGGCGACCACTGACCCGGAGGACCCTGCCAAGATGCTGGTTTTGCCGGCCGTCACGGACGGAGCAGGGACGGATTACTTGGAATTCAGCCGCCGATTGGAAAAATTGGCTGGTGAACCTATGACCGTACGTCTCAGAACGAAAGACAGTAAAGAAGAAGAGAGAACGCTACAGCCGCGTCCATTTCAATTCGAGGACGCGATTCTTGCGGTCACCGATGCTGAAGAATCCAATCAGCCTTATGATCCCTACCGTATTAAGGATTTGGAAATAGATAAGCGCGACACGGAAGGCAGAAATCTTGATTACTTCAATTTCGTTCGAAGTCTGAAGCGAATGGCAGGAAAACCGGTGGTCCTTCGCGTTCGTCACCGTGATGCCAATAGCTCCAATCGAGTTTCAGTTATCTTTGTACCGCCTTCCTATCATTACATTCTCCCCGGCATGACAATGGAGATCGGCGCTATAACAGGCACCAGAGAAGGTTCCTCTGCCGAGGTGGCAGGGGTCAAGCCAAATGATATCCTCAAGCAAATTGAGCTGCGCGGCATCCGAGATGCCAAGCAGGAAGCTATGATCTTTGTTACGAGTATGGCCAAGGACAAGGACTTGGCCAGCAAGCCTGTCAAGGAAGGCCTAGACCCCATGCGCCTACCTTTTGAACTGTCAAAATGGGCTCAAGATCATTCCAATGTCAGTGCGATCCTTTCCGTTTATCGTCTCAATCCGGAAAACCACAATGAAAAAGAGTCCCAAGTGCTGAAGGAAGTTCCTTGGGACTTTTTCTGGCAATACGACCGTGAAGTTTCGGGGCCCACGTCGCCGCTCGCCATACCGGAGTTGGGATTGGCTTACCAGGTTAAAACAACGGTCGCACAAGTGTCTCCAGGGTCCCCAGCCGATAAGGCCGGATTGCGGCCCTCTGATGTCATTTGGGAGATTACATTTCAGCGGGCAGAGAGGGATGGCAGAGCGGCCTGGATGAAAGCAGCCGATGAACTTTGGACCAAACAAGAAGCGTCAAGAAACGAAGACCAAGAGAAAGCAGAGCCCTTCTGGCCGGCGGTGTTCGCCGGTATCCAGGCTGCCGATTTCAAGAAACTCAAGCTTAAGATTAAACGAGCCGGCGAAAAAGATAATCCCATCATTGAAATTGATTGCGAACCTGACCGGAGTTGGCCTAGTGATGATCTCGGTCTGAGCCTTCGTGAGCCTCAAACGCGGATCCAGAAGGCCTCCTCTTTTAGCGAAGCCTGCTCGATGGGTCTGGATTACACTTTCCAAATGATTACCAAGACATATCTAGGTCTCAAGAGCATGATCACCGGTCGCATTTCATTCACCAAAGGTGTTTCCGGCCCAATTTCCATCGCGGTTGTCGCCCAACATTTTGCCGGAAAGGACCTCGTCACCTTTTTGCTCTTTCTCGGCCTGATCAGTATCAACTTGGCCGTTGTTAATTTCTTGCCTATTCCGGTTCTTGATGGCGGCCACATGGTATTCCTCATCTATGAAAAAGTCCGCGGCAAACCCGCTTCGGAGCGAATTCGCGAAATCATGACTTATGCCGGCGTGGCGCTGCTTGTCTCGCTCATGCTGGTAGTTTGTTTCATTGACGCTAAAAGGCTTTGGCAAGCTTGGTAAAAACAGCAATGTTGCCGCCATAGGTAAACCCATGGCTTGTACCGTCTAGCTCAAGGCTATTTCCCAGGCAGGAGCCTACATGAGTAAACCATCATCCCGCATTGCCTCGACGCCGCCCAATCAAGGAAAGGGCTCGATCAATAGCACAGGCGAGGGCGGCGAATTAGCTGAGGCTATCCCAGTTGCCGAGCCGGAGGAGAATTCTTGGCCTTTTCGACTTGCCATGCTGGCCATTCTCGGGGCCATGCTGCTATTGAGTGCAATCGTTCTGTTTGACTTTTTTATGGGATTGATCCGAGGGGCTCCCGGACCCGGCGGTGGACGACTTTGAGACGTGAAGCTCTTCTTTTAGGCCAAGCCGTCATTCCTGTTCGAATGCCTCGATAAGTGGCCACAGTTTTTCCAAAACCTCCGCGGGGTCCGGGTCGTTAGGATTGCCCCGCGACCAACGCAGCGCCGCTTCCTTCAAGCAATCGACCGCTTTGTCTTTGAGCCAGTTGTTTGCATCACTGCCCTTGTCTGAAGCGGGCTCGGTTGCCGCCTTTGATTGGCCTTGCTTTCGCTTGCCGTCAAGCGCTTCATTGTACAAGCGGTCAGCATGCCCGTTTTGATTGCGGGGAATGTGGCGAATTTGAAATGACGAGAATTGTCGCCGCAGTTTTTGGGCTTGTTGATAGAGTTCGCGAAGGTCTTCATTCTTGACGCGGTATTCTCCGTTCAACTGCTTTACCATCAGCTCGCTATCGCTTAACACACGGACGTGATGGTCGGTTCCCAGTTTGGCGCCATGTTCCAGGGCCCGAATAAGCGCCAGGTACTCTGCCTGGTTATTGGTCATTTTTCCAAGGCAACCGGCCTCCTCGATGATCGTGCCATCCGGAGTCTTGATGACGTAAGCAAAGGCGGCAGGACCGGGGTTGCCCCGGGCGCCGCCATCCGTGTGAATTATCAGAGTTTTGTCGCCGCTCATTCTGGGCCTCCTTGCGGATGAATTTGATCGGCGAGCGGAGGGCGCAAGCCCGCTGATGACGGGGTGCAAACCGATCGACGGGTCATCAGGGGGCTTACGCTCCCCGCTCGCCGTATTCAAGCCCGGCGATTACCGGTCGATCTCGCCCATGACAATGTCGATACTGCCGACGATGGCGGGAATGTCGGCGATCAAGCAGCCGCGGCAAATGGCATCGGTGACGCTCAGATTGCAAAAGCTGGAAGACCGGGCCCGGACCCGCAACGGAACGGAGTCCTTCGCCGGCCGGCCCACGACATAGAACCCCATCTGGCCGCGCGGACATTCCGTTTCAACGTAGGCTTCACCTGCCGGCAAATGCTTGGGCTGATCGGCGCGATGAGTGCCCTGGGCATTGGGATAGCGAGCCATGGCCTGCCGAATAAGCTTAATGCTCTGTATGACTTCGAGCATGCGGACATAAAAACGATGCCAGCAGTCGCCGATGACCGCGGTTTCCGGCGCAACAGCGAAAGGCGGCATGACGACCTCGAAGTCATAGGTCTCATAGCCGCAATACGGTTCGATTCGCCGCAGGTCCCATTCAGGGTCGCCCAGGTCGCGATTAAGGGAACCGCGCAGCATGGGGCCGGAGCAGGCGTGCTGGATGGCGAGTTGCTTCGACAGGATTCCGATGTTCGCGGTTCGCTGCACAAAGATGTGGTTCCGCGTCAGCAGCGTGTGATACTCCTCGATGCGCGGCTCCAGGTAGTCAAGAAAGTCCGTGCAGCGTTTTGTCCAGCCCTCCGGCAGATCGTCATGGACGCCGCCGATGGTGATGTAACTATAAGTCAGGCGAGCGCCGCAAACTTCTTCAAAGAGATCCAAGATCATTTCGCGTTCGCGGAACGCATACAAGAAAGGGCTGAAGGTGCCGAGGTCAAGGCCATAGGTGCCCATGCCGACCAGGTGGCTGGCGATGCGGTTGAGTTCCGCGATAATCACGCGGATGTCATTCGCCTTTTCCGGCGCCTGGATGCCGCACAGCTTTTCGACAGCCAGCGAATAACCCAGGTTCATGTTCATCGCCGCCAGGTAGTCCATGCGGTCGGTGTAGGGGATGAACTGAATGGGCGTTACATTTTCACCGATTTTCTCCGCACACCGATGCAAATACCCCATGTGCGGCGCGACTTCCGAGATAACCTCGCCGTCGGTGCGCAAAACCAGGCGCAGCACGCCATGCGTGCTGGGATGCTGCGGCCCCATATTGACGAGCATCTCGTCAGTGCGAACGTCGAATTCGATGATTGTCGGATCTTCAACGGTTGCCATAGACATTTCCTCAGAGAACCTGCTCCGGATAATGAACCTTCCTGTTTGCAATCGCAATAGTCAAGCAGGCCCTCGAATTAAGCGCAAGACTTCCAACAAATCGGGAAGCGGGCGTTGCCAGAGCCACGATGCATCGAGCCAAAACCCACTTATCACAAGACTGTGAAACCGGCCCTTTCGTGGGCGAATGTCTCGATATTTCCCCTTGCCGTCGAGTCGAAGCACCGTAACTTTTTGCTCGAAATCATCAATGATCCAACACTCCCTCACTCCCGCAGCCTCGTACTGAATCCGCTTCCTTTCATAGTCCCGCTCAATGCTGTCGGGCGAGACGATCTCAATAGCCAGGTCGGGAGGACCAAGAACAAACCCACGCTGTATTTGGCTCTTTCGCCCGTTTCTCAAAAAAGCAATGTCAGGTTCTGGCCCGTTGAGCTCATCGAGACGGAACGCAACCCGTGAGCCGAAGACTCGTCCAAGCTTCATCTGATTAACGTACAGGAGCAAAAGAGAGCGCAACCAACCGAACAATTCATCCGCGTCGGTGCTGTCCGGCGATGCCATATAGATGGTCCCGTCAATTAGGTCCGCTTTCTGGCCGTCCTCGACGATCCAACAAAAATCCTCGAAGGAATGAACGCCCGTGCGGTTGGATGCGGTCGCCATGATGGATCTCCTCACCGGCCTCGGATGCCATGGTATTCCAGGGGAAACTCATAGTCCTTGCGCAAGGGATGGCCGATCCAGTCGTCGGAGAGCAAAATGCGTTGCAAGCCGGGATGGTCGGTAAACATCACGCCGGAAAGGTCGTACACCTCGCGCTCGTGCCAGTCGGCGGCATTCCAGATCGACGTAACCGAGGGGACCTCCGGCAATTCACCTGTTTTCTCATTTTTCCAGCGTGGCAAGAGAATTTTGAGAACAAAGCGATGCCGGTTCTTGAAGCTGGAGAAATGGTAGACCACTTCCAAATGCGGCTCGAATCCAGCCTTGGGCGCTTTCTTGGGATCCGGTTCTAAATAGTCAACGCCACTGATGCAGTTGAGCATGTCAAACGCCAAGCGCGGATCGTCGCGCAGAAAACGGCAGACGTCGAGAAGATCGGCCGGCTCAACGACTATAAAAGGATCCAACGCTTCGAGATTCTTTGACTTGATGCGCGATCCAAATTTTTCTTCTAGAGCGGCTACAATTTCAGGGGATTTCATCGCATTCGAATCCTGAAGCATGGAATTGAGAAAGGATCTTTATGAGTTCGTAGTCCCGCCTTCAGGCGGAAAAGTGCGGCTTTCGCCTGAAGGCAGGATTACGAACTTTGTTTCCGATAAGTCTAAGAGCGAAGTCTAGACTGCGCCGCCCGATCGAGACAATCCCGCTGCCGCGTCAGCCATTTCGAGGTCCGAAGGCAGCAAAGTATAACCGGTTCGTGAAGGAATCGGCACTTCATGCGGTTGATTTTTGGTGAGGCCTTTCATGCCGCGGACTTTGTCCTGAATTCGCATGAGACCTTCGAGCAGCGCTTCGGGGCGAGGCGGGCAGCCAGGCACATAGACATCGACCGGCACGACCAAATCAACGCCCTTCACAACGTTGTAACCGTACTTGTAATACGGCCCGCCGCCACACGTGCAGGCGCCCATCGCAATGACAAACTTGGGGTCGGGCATCTGGTTGTACAGGCGCCGCACGCGGCTCGCCATCTTGTAGTTGACGGTCCCGGCGACGATCATGAGATCGGCTTGCCGGGGCGTGGCTCGAAAGGCGCCGGCGCCGAAGCGATCGATGTCAAACCGGGACGCACCCGTGGCCATCATTTCAATGGCGCAACACGCCAGACCAAATGTCATCGGCCACATGCTCGATTCCCGGGCCCAGTTAATGCCCTGCTCCAGCGTCGTGGTGATAACGCTTTCCTCAAACCGTCCTTCAAGCCATCCCATCTATGAATTCTCCTGTCCGCATCATGGACATAAAGGTCTGTATTGGTGACTTTTCTCCCCTCGCCCCTGTACTCAGGGGAGAGGGGTCGGGGGTGAGGGGATAAGCCTTGGAGCGGACTGCCCGCTCACCCCAACCCCTCTCCCCCGAGTACGGGGGAGAGGGGCATGACAAGCCTTCACTAAAATCGAGGTGGAATACCATTTCAATCGGTTAGTGCTTCTCTCCCGCAGCCACGAGTTCGCCCTCCGGCTCTTCGGCAACCGCGGTGTCGTCATAAGGGGAAGATGCAATCGCTCGTTCCATGGCCGTGCTGCGCACCCAGGACAGATCGCCCCGTTTCCACAAGTAGGCAAAGCCAACCAAGAGCACGCCGAAGAACACCAAAATGTCGCACAAGGCAATCACGACAAATCGGCTGGCGGCTTGTTTTGTAGACACTTTTTCGGTGTCGCTTTGCGGAGTCGTCACTCCTCCCAATAACTCTCTGCGTGCCATTTCTACCTGCGGGGTTGGTTTGTCAGCACTCAGGTCTTCCTTGGCCAGCGCGTTGGCCTGCCCGAAAACAACCGCCCAGGGGAAGAAGAAGGCGACTTCGACGTCAAAGATAACAAAGAGCAACGCGACCACGTAGTAACGCAAATCGAACTGAATCCATGCGGAACCGATCGTGGGTTCGCCGCATTCGTAAATGGTAAGCTTGTCGGCGTCCGGCCGTGACGGCCGAATCATTTTGCCCAGCATCAGGTGAATGAACACAAAGAAGACGCTGACGCCCAGAAAGAGCAGCAGGTAAGCAACCAATTGCGTCATGAAAGGAATCCGTCAATTCGTTTGGGGCTTGAGGATCAACTTTTGTCGTCCGGCGAAACCCGCCTCGATTTCATGCCAGAACGCTACCTTCGATTCGCCAAGGCGCCAGCAGAGGTAAACCTCGTGGCCATCCATCATGGCAGGGAAGTCAACCAGGCCCGTGTTGGGATCTTTGAGTTCGACGCCAAGATTCTCGAGTTCCTTGGCGCATTCCATGAGTCGTTCTTTCTTGCGCTCCAATTCCTCTTGGATCGGCTTGAGTTCCTCGCGGTAAGCTTCTCCCAGAGCGCCGCGCTCGGATTTCAGGAGCCCATGTAGGCGCTCCTGGCGTTCACGAAGGTCCTGCGCGAGGTCGGCAATGTCTCTCACAATGGCTTGAACAAGCGGCAATGCGGCATTAGCCTCCGCCGGGGTGAAGTATTTCCTGCTGCGCTTCGCGGGTTTAGTCGACATGGGCCCGCCTCTTGGGTTGTTGATCTCTGTTCGAAAAGAAAGCAATCTGTCGGTTCCGAAGACTCCTTGTTCGTGCACTCATTCTACTCGAATCGGGCATTGTGGGCTGCGATAGCTTTTTGATCTTCCTTGCTAAGTAGGAATCCATAAAGAATCACCCTTAGAAATGAAGCAAGAGTGGCCGGGGCTGAGGTACGCCGAAGGCCAGGGATATCGCCGGCGGGGCTTCGGCGTACCTCAGCCCCGGCCACCCACAAGGGCCACCCACAAGGTAAATCATTATGCGCTCCCACTTAGTTAGCGGCAGCCGCCGGTGCCGGCTTGGCAGGCGGCGCCGGATCGGGCGGCTTGGTCCAGACCGGCTCAACGGCCAATTTTGACGCCGCCACTGCCGTGGGATTCAAAGTCGATTGCCCCCAGGCCGACTCCAACGGCAAACGCGCGTAATCAACTATACAGCCATCGCGGCTAAAGCAGCTAATATCGTACGTCGAGCCCATGAAAATGCAGTCCACCGGACAGGGATCAACGCATAAGGCGCAGAACATGCATTTGGTGTAGTCGATCTTGAACGAGTTGACTCGAAAGCCCTTGCCAACGGGGTTTTTGATCTTGTCGATGTAAATACAATCGACCGGACAGGCCCGAGCGCACTTGTCGCAGCCGATGCAGGTGGTCAGGTCGAAACGATGAAAGCCGCGGTACCTGGGCTTAACCGGCACGGGCAGCTCGGGATATTCGTACCGCTCCGTAAACGTGTTGCGCTTGTAGGTTTGGAAGAAATACCAGAGCGTTACGTACATGCCCTGGCCGACGGTCTTGATAGCCAGGATGACGTTACGGAACCAGGCGTTCATGCGGATCTCGCCAGGAAAAGCGGGCTTTTGATTTCAGGGTGCCGATACTGACTAAAGTATAGAAGCTTCTCGGTCTTCGCAAGCCAAGGGCGGGGGTAGAAAGAGTTCCGGCTTACCCTTGACGGATCGCGGGTTGAGGTACGACGTGAGCGCGAATAGCGGAATATGTGCGCGCAGCGCGGGATTTAAGCCCGAAGCGGAGTTATTCGTCTGTATTGACGCCTAGGACTCATTTATAAGCTAGGATTTGATATCCCGTCCCCTGCATTCTCCAGGTTTCCCCCCACATGAGAGCGAACCCCCGTAATGCAGCGCTGCCAGATGCGTGAAGGCCTTCCCAACTTGTCTGGCCCGGACCCGGCCAAGAATGAGGAACAGGATCAAGAGGCAACATCGTGGACAATTCTACCCAGACCTCGCTCCATCCAGGGTCGACGATCGACTGCCCGGCCCTGGTCCTGACCGACGAAAACAACCAATTATGGCCCGCCGAGTCGGACAGCCTTTTAATTGGCAGCTCAGCGGCTTGCGATGTCCGGCTGCTCGTTGAAGGAGTAGACGAGGTTCACTGTCTCCTCTTTCGAAGCGCCGGCGGTTGGCGACTTCGGAATTGCTCAGGCTCTTCAGATTTCAACTTGAATGGGCAACCGGTAAATGAAGCGCTTTTGGCGGATGGCGATCGTATCCTGGTTGGGCCTTGCGAACTTGAATGGCGGATGCCTGAGAATCTAAACGATTCAATTCCCACGTCACTGACCCGGAGCCAGGTGCTCCAACAGGCCGAAGCGCTTCGCGAGTGCTTTCGCGGCCTGGATCGACGTGCCGAAAACCTGGAGCAGGCCGAGCGCGAGTTGTTTCTCGATCAAGACACTTTGGCCGAGGGATTCGCTTGTCTTCAGATCAAGGTCCAGGACCTGGAGGTGGAGTTGGCTCGTCGCCGTGTCGAGGCCGAAGCGAAGATTGCCCGTCGGTGGGAGGAGTTTCATAAAGAATGCGAAAGCCTGCAAACGCAAACGCAGCGGTTGAAGGCCGTCGATGATGAAGCTTGCGATTCAAGCGCTGGAAAGGAAGAAACGAAACGCCTAAACATTCGACGCATGGAATTAGATTCCTATGCCGCCCACCTTTATCGCATGCAGCGCCGGCTCCAAGAGCAGGAAACGGAACAGGCTTGGCAAAACGTCCGTCTAACGGTTGAGCGACAAAACTTGCACAAGGATCATCAACGCTGGTCCGAGGAGAAGGAAGCTCACACAAACGAGCATGGCCAGAAACTAGCGGAAATCACCCAGCAAAGGCAGGCGCTGGCTATGCACCAACAAATGCTCGAACGGATCCACGAACAATTCCCTGAGTAGCAAAAACGGAATAAGACCACCGCTTACGGACTGTTGGCGTAGGACGAATGGTCGATTCGTGCTCCGGACCGGCAAAACCATTCTGCAAACGAATTGAACTCGGCTGCCGCACTAGCTTTCTTTCGGCAACGCTAATTCCGCCGCTTGGAAGCCGCAGGTCTTATGCGAGCCGTCGCAAAAGGGTCTGTTCTTCGATTGGCCGCATCGGCACAAGGCGATCGTATCCTTGCCGACAGGAGCGACGAATTCGTTGCCCTGATGATCCATGATTTTGATGTGCCCCTGAATCAGGAGCGGTCCGTTTTCTCGGCAGCGAATCACTAGAGGTTCGGACATGGCAAGATTCCTTCGTTCACCAATCATTCGCAGCTATAGGCGTCCCGCGTCGGCCGGGGCACAAAGTACCAGGAGATTTTCTTGGCCACGTAGTCTAAGAACTCTTGACGAAACTGCGTGGGAGTCTTGTCGTTGACGTCAAAGGCATACCTCGATTCGCCCGGATACGGAATGACGTCGGTCTTATTCTTGGGATCGCTGTCCGGCCTGGTGACGTCGATAAGCGACGTCGCGATCTCCGCCTTGCCACGAAGAAGGGTGTTGCCGCTGCCTTCCTCGTAAAGCGCCAGCTTGTTGATTTCCAGGTAGATGACGTAGTCGGCCTGGAAATGCTGACCGATTTCGCGCAGGTCCTGCGAATTCCAGGACGGATGGTTCGCCTTGTAAGCGTCCACCTTGGCCGGCTCAATCTCCTTGACTTTCTCCTTGTAGTATTTGTGAGCCTCGCGCAGATGATGCACTAGGCCGCGGCTTAGTTCCCGGTCGGCATTGTGCAGTTCAGGCCGAATCTCCGGCTGGCAATACGTGAGCACGACAACCCGGACTTCGGTTTCGCTGTCCTTGATGGCCAAGGGCTGCATGCCGGGCGGTTCTTGAGGGTCCGGTGAGAAGAGGAAATACGACATGGCGGCTAGATTGCATCCAGTGCAAACGATCGCCGACCAGACGCCAAACAGAACCCAGTGCTTCCATCGTGCCGCCATGGCCTCTCCTCCGTGAGATGGCTTGCCGCGCCGATGCGCCGGTCAAGCTCGTGAAATCCACCCCGTCATGCAAAGAACAATAATCCAGCGAAGCAACAGCAGCGTCAGAAAGAAAATAAGTACACGTAGCACGGCCTTCTCAATGGACACCAACAAGATCGGCCGCCCACAAATCGAGCTTGCCAGGCTCCAGGGAATCAGTGCCAGCCAAAACACAGCCAGAAGCGTGCCAACTGCATTGGCCCGGAGCGAGTTGGCAAAGTCCCCTTTCATCAGTAAGGCGAAGCTTGTCGTAAGCCCGCATGAGGGACAGGGATAGCCAGTCACAAATTTAAAAGTACAAGGCGGCAAACCCAGTTGCCGGTGCGTCTCCATACGCAGCGGCTGGCCATCGTCATAGGGGTTTAACCACCAGGCGACCGCGAAGACCAGCACCAGGCCCAACGCAATCGCAATTAAGCCCACGCGCGGCCAACGCCCCAGGACCGGCAAGGCGTCCAGCGGCTCCCCGGAGCGGATTTCACTCATTGGTTTCAAAGGAGCGGGGACGATAGCGATCACCCATTTCGGAAACAAGAGCAAAACGGTTGATCCCATAGCTTAACAATTAAGCGGCCGGTTTGGCACAGAGTGGCCGTGCGAAAGCTGCAACTTTTGCCTGAATTGGGCCGATCTCGTCCGTTTCGCTACGGGAAAAGGTCTACAAACTTGCGGCGAATGTTCATTATATACATGTTTTTAATTAGGTATTTGTGAAGCGTGCGCTTCTATCTTGAGGCTGACCCTGAGGACCAGGTCTCGACCCTGTGGATCACCTTACCACCCTCTGGACCAACGAAAAGGATCTCCAGGGCGGGTTTGGCGGTAAGGGCAGTTGCGCTCTTTGGATGTCAGAAAGCCTCGTGCTTTTACAGCTGGACCCTCTGGACCACCACTTTGACCCTGAGGGTCAGGTTCCGACCCTCTGGGCCAGCAGCAGTTGGTCCACAGGGTCAGAGGGTTCCTCTGTCATTCCGGAATGAGCCTCAGAGTCGCCACGGTGGTCGCTTGGATCTCTTCCTCCGTCCAGGCAATAGGCAGTCCCTCATTACGCTCCCATAAAGGCAGTTGATCCGCATAGTGAGGCGACAGAGGATTGCCCGATTGGCCGCTGGGCAAAATGAACCGACTGGCCGACCAGTTGCCGACATCAACTACCATTCGCAACGACGGAATGTAGACGGGATCGCCGGTTGGATGTAACGGCGTGACCGTAGCCTGGGGTATTGTGTTGGCATCGCCGCCCATTGGAATAGGCCCCAGATTGAAGACCTTATCAAAGGGTTTCTTGCGGCCAAAAGGATGCCGAAGAATAAGAGGACGGACGGAACCCCAAGCCCAGTTGGCGGGTTCGTTGCCGTATACGCTCCGTAGCCCGAGGATAACATCCTTGAGAGCGTCGGCCATTTCTTCCGGCCAGGATCGGGCGAAGATACCGGGCGGTTGCCTGCGCATTCGTTCAACCAGATGGGCGATGCGCCGTTCCCCAAACAATCCTACCGGGGCCAGTGGCGTGGATCCTTTGCCTAGGGCCCATTCGTAAGACTTCGGAGCCACCGCCTTGGCAAATCGGAGCGCCATTTCCGAAGTGAATAACTCGAAGACTGCCGCGCCCGGCGAATCGGCGGCGACCTTTCCGTCCCAGGACTGAAGCAGGTCCAATCCCTGCATTGCGGCTTCATCGACAACCGAGATTGCGACAACGATGTTTTGGATTTCCTGCCAGGGGAGCGATGTTTGATCGAGTTGCAGCGCTTGCGTGCCGGCCAAGTCCCAGTTGCTGGACTCCGCTAAAAACCGCACGATTGCTGCACAGCGATACCCGTCCGCGAAGTCCGAACTCAGAAAAGGGCCATCACCATCTTGAACAGGCTTGTTGTTCGCGGTGACAACGAAGCCGATATCTGGATTGAGTGCCCAGGGCATTTCTTCGAACGGTACCGGATCGTCATGCCAGCCGTTTTGTTCGACCCACGCCGGCAATGGAAGCGTGCCGAAGCCGGTTTTCCGGCGAGGCGCCAGGCCCATCAATTGCCAGCCATAGTTCCCCTTTGTATCCGCATACGCCATGTTAAAGGCCACGCCGGGCCACTGTGCCAGGCAATGGCGAAAGCTTTCGAAATCGGTTGATTGGTGAATGGCCAGCATTCCTCGGATCGGCAGAGGATCGAGCCAGGTCGCCCGCATGGAATAGGCTTCATTTATGCCGTCCAGGGCGGGGCCTATAATCGGTCCGCGGGGGGCAACCAAAACCTCCATTTGTTCGGATGCAGCGCCTTTGATTGCAATGGTTTCGACGCGGATTTCACAGGGGATGAAATCATCGCCTTGTCGAACGCTCCGGCGGTCCGGACCTAGCTCTTCCAGGAAGAGATCCGTGTTGTCTACGAGGCCGACCGTCACGCCCCAGGCGCCATACTCGTTGTGCGCGGCGGGAAACGTTGGACCGCCGACAAACGAAGCGCCAGATACCTGCCAGTTCGGAGTGCGAACGTGAGCCAAATACCAGTGAGCCGGCAAGACGCCTGGAAGATGGGGATCGTTAGCTAGGATGGGGCGGCCGGTTTGGGTCCGCTTGCATCCCAAGGCCCAGTTATTGGAGCCACCACCCAAGGGGACGCGCTCTTTAAAGGCAGCCAGGTTTGCCACAAGATGGTTGAGTGCGGGGCCCGCCTGAATCGCCGGAGGCGAAGTCACCGGCAGCCAATCCGCATAGTCCGGTTCCAGTTCCGCGAGAGCGGCCGGGCCGTCAAGCGTCAGGATCTTGTGGCGAGCTAATTCGGCGTCCCAATTGCTGACCAAGCTGAACGACAGTAGCTTCAGCAGACCGAGAACATCGAGCGCCGTCCAGGCGGTTGGCTGGCTGCGCAGCAAATAGAATTCGTGAGGTCGGCGGGTCAGGCCCAAGGCGCCGCCAGCGGTAACCCCTGCCGCATAGGCATCAAGCATGTCATGGATTTCGGGCGACAGCAGGGGCAGTTGGCTCTTGGCAGCCCAGATAAAACCGATGCGCCGGACGAGCCGATCGACTACCAACCCATCCGGCCCTACCAACTCGGCCAGTGTGCCGCGAATAACGCGCAGCAGGGATTCCAATTGGAAAGTACGATCCTGGCCATGACAGAAGCCCAACCCATACCAGGCATCATAATCGTTCTCGGCATGGATCGATGGAATACCCCACCGGTCACGGCGAATTAGTATGGGCCGGTGGACACCTGGCGCTCTTATCTCGCCTTCAATCGTGGGCAGCCTACGGCCTAGCATCAGTCGAAATAGCAGCCGAGTCGGATTCAAGCGCCACGCCCCCGCTTCCAGGCACGGCGGAGCCAAGGTGCCGTGGTACAATTCGCCGCCAAAGGCCAAGGGCCGGGATAGTCTTGCATAATCATTTCTCTGAAGGGCATGCCAAAGTTAGGCGGTCAATTTATCAAGGAGTAACCCGCCGAACAAGGATGCCGAACAAGGATAGGGTAATTCGGGAGCCGCACTGGGGCATGCGGTTCACTTGCATTTGCACCGGAAAAGCTCCCTTTGGCCATTTTCATTTCGCAAAACTGTGAAACTTTTTTCAGGTATTTGCACCTAACTTACTTGTCCCAAATGGCAGATGAGTATATCTTGACCTCTCTTTGGGATCGATCAGCCTGTGGCTGATCATTCGCTCTTTGACAATTAGGCAGCGGTAGAAGTTGCATCTCAAGACATGCCGCGTCAATGACATCGGTTCTTGGCGTGGGAATTGTTTTGCGAATCTCTGCAAGAGCCTTTAGGAGAAGCATTGG
>Ga0185299_10001335_pt1 | contig 49024 bp, 41 predicted proteins | sample PaiPotPPA55metaG_FD_128002 | JGI IMG/M metagenome (GOLD analysis project Ga0185299, IMG submission 128002) | Iron sulfur acid spring bacterial and archeal communities from Banff, Canada, to study Microbial Dark Matter (Phase II) - Paint Pots PPA... ... | reverse complement strand
TATAAATGGAAGACTCGTCCGCAACCTTCTCTTCCGGCTCCGTCTTCTTGTGGGGAAAACCGATGCGGCTCTTCCATCCATTTTCTTTAATTGCGCCTTCCCCGCGACTGCCGCGGGCGGTCTCTTCCGCCGCAGCGATGGCTCGCGCAAACCGCCCAGGTTTGGAAGGCTCGGCCCGAGGCACTACTTTATCTTCCAGTTTTGACAGGGCGCTCAGCAATTCGCTGGCTTCAAAGGGCTTGACGATATAGCCTTCCGCTCGCACCCGTTGCGCTTCTTCCGGCTTGAAAGGCTCAAGCTTGCCCACCGTCAGCAATACTGGAATCCGCGCGGTTTCCGGGGATTCCTTGAGGCGCTGGCATACCTCCAGGCCGCTGTAACCGGGCATATAAACGTCCAGGATGGCGAGGTCGGGTTTCAGTTCGGCGATCTTCTTCAGGGCAGCGGAGCCGTTATTGACGGCAATCACTTCATAGCCCGCGTCCGCAAGAATCTTGCGCCCCATGTTCTGAGCGGTCACGCTGTCGTCGGCAAGCAGTATCTTCCGGGCCAAGAAAATTCCTCTGATGAGGGGAGATATCGCGAAGGTAACCTGCCCGTAGGCGTAAGTCAATGATCCAAGGGCAGGTAACAGGTTACCAGCGGTCAGCACCTACCGCGTTAGGGAATGTAATCCAATCGTGAACGCACCAGCGGACCATACTTGCCGCCCGTGACATCGAGGGGTTCGAAAAATACAGCCGATTTCTAGAGTCGATTCTCAAACGAATGCAGGCCGCGATCCAGCTCAGGCGGATCAAATGGAAAAGGATTTAGATCTAGCCTACAATTCAGCCGGCATCTCAGCCGGTCGCTGAGAAGCGACGAACTCGTATCGCCATCCTAGAACGATATGATCTTCTTCAATCCTGTCTTTTTCTTTTTCTTGCTGCTGGAAATATCCTGGTCGCTGGCCAAGTTGGCGGTCGAAGTAGAACTCGTGGCAGCATCATTGTCAGTCGCAGCCTGACCAGACGTTGTTTGGCCACTCGCTGTCTGGCCCGACAACGCTTGTCCCTGCTGAATCTCATTGACCTGCACCGGGGGAGGCACGGCCGCTTCCGCTGGCGCGCCTTGAGCATCCGTATTGGGCTTTAACTCGTTGGGGTCCGGCGGCGCCGTTGCTTTCATCTCATTCGCATCCGGAGCCGCAGTCGGCTTCAGTTCGTTCGGATCGGCCGCCGCGGTGTTCGGTCGCGCAAACGGATCGCCGTTCGCCGTTGTTGCAGGCGCATCCGATCTTGGTGCCGGATCACTTACACCAGGTGTTCCACCCTTTACCGTCTCCACGCTCAAACCGCGTTCGCCTCCAGAAGCGATGCTCATCTTTCGCATGCTTTCCGCTGCCAACTGATTGGCCGCCACCGGCGTGGGATCTACCAGCGTGGGCTCTCCCACTTTCGCCGCCTCCGATACATCCGGCCCCTTCTTAGCCAGACTCATCAGCCGGTCCATCGTCCCGGCTTCCTTCCGGCTATCCTCTTCCGCCCGGTTCTGCGCTACCGCTGCCTTGGTCGGCCTCGGTACGGGCTGATGCAGCACCGCCAGGCGTTTTTTCGCGTCCGTTTCGCGGTCCATGAGCGGATACCGCGTAATGATCTGCGAATATGCAGACGCCGCATCCTTGGTCAACACCGTAATCATGCCGGCCTTTGCCGTTTCCCCCGCGCACCCCGGGGGCTGAAGCATGCCTTGCGGACTCACGCCCGTGCAGGTCGGCCTCGAACGCACCTGGGCAATCTGCCCTTCATAGTTCTGGCCCAGAAAATACAGCGCTTCATCGGCCCGGCTGTACAGTGGATACTTCTCCACCAGGGATCTCAACCGCGCAATCGACGCGGGATATGATGTCCGCAAGTAGTAGAACTTTCCAATCTCGAACTCGCGGTCGGCCAACACTTCCTGCACTTCGAGCAGACGCTGCTTCCCTTCCTTCACCAGCTTGGGATTGTCGGGATACTGCATGATCAGGTTTCGGTATTCATCCTCTGCCCGCTTGGCATGGGTGTAGTCGCGATCTGCTTTCTCCATCTGCTGGTATTGAATGTTGGCAATCTTCAACTGCGCCTCGGCCGCTTCCGGCATGTTGGGAAAGAAGGTCTCGAAGTCGCGGTATTCCTGCTCGGCCTGCGCCAGCGACGCCGTGCCACCTTCCGCGTACCAGGAGTCGCCGACCGCCAGCTTCGCGCGAGCGATGTACTCCGAATCCGGATAGGTGTTGATCAAGGTCTGCAGCGTTATGCGCGCCACGTCGAAGCGGTTGTGCTTCATTGCGTCCATGGCTTTGTCGAACAGGACCTTGTCGGGCTGCTTCGAGCCCACGTTGGCCAACGGATTCACCGACTTCTTGTTAGTGCATGCGGCCGTAATCATCATTAGCAGCAGCATGCCCAGAGTCGCAGCGCATGAACTTCGACGTAACATAGGACCTCGATACCTTTTTATGTAGGGGCAGCCGCCCTCGGGTGTCCGCCCGAGCGAAGCTCGGCTTTCTTGCCGTTTGCCTTTAGACCTTCAACAGCGTTGCTTCCGTGGCTGCCTTCAGCAGCCCCTCTGCATTCTTCCTTGGATCGCCATTCCCGAACACGGCGTTGCCTGCCACCAGAATTTCCGCGCCCGCCCGCACCACATCGCCTACGGTGTCAAGCGCTACCCCACCATCCACTTCGATGCGGTAGGTGAGCCGGCGCTGGCTGCGAATCTCCGCTAAACGCCGTATTTTGTGCAGAGATCCCGGAATGAACTTCTGTCCCCCGAAGCCCGGATTCACCGACATCACCAGAATATAGTCGACGATATCGAGCACTTCCTCAAGCGAACCCACCGGCGTCGCAGGATTAATTACCACACCCGCCAAACAATCATGACTCTTGATCAGATGCAGGGTGCGGTTCAAGTGCCGGCAAGCTTCCTGGTGCACTGAAATCCAATCCGCACCCGCTTCCGCAAAAGGCGGAATGAAGTCATCCGGATTCTCAATCATCAAGTGGCAATCGAGCGGCAGTTCGGTCACCCGGCGCAGCGACTTCACGACTGGAGGTCCAATCGTGAGATTGGGGACGAAGTGTCCATCCATAATGTCCACATGGATTACACTTGCACCGCCATCGCCCGCGGCACGCACCTGCTCACCGAGACGGGCAAAGTCCGCAGAAAGAATCGAAGGTGCCAGTTCAATCAAACCGGGCTCTCAGAAACCTGGGCTTTCGTGGTTAGAAACCTCTTAGAAGTCTACCACTCAAAACGGCCCGGTAGACACTGATTCTGGGTCTTGGTAGCCGTCCTTGAACGCCGCTACCGCGTCCCGGAACGCCAAGTCCAAAGCCCAGCGCACTCCGCGCATTCTTTTATCGCCCTAGGCTCACTGCAGCTTCGCGAACTCTGCCCTGGCTTCCTTCAACACCGGGATGTCAGGACCGGCATTCGCGACCTGCCTCATTTCCGGGCGCTGGCGCATGGTACGCTCGACCGACATGTCTGCGGCTCCACAACTCGCAACCGCCGGTTACGGCATGGCCGCCGTGATAGCTTGGGGCACCAGCGATTTTCTCGGCGGCTACGCCACCCGGCGCGCCAACGCCTTCGTCTTTACCTGCGTCGTAAACCTCGGCGGCCTGCTTCTGGTAAGCGCGCTGGCCTTGGCCAGCCATCCGACCTTGCCCTCCGGACGCAGTGCCGCGTGGGCTCTGGCTGGCGGTGTCTCCGGCGGAGCGTCTCTCGCACTCTTTTATCGCGCTCTTTCTTCTGGAAGGATGGGACTGACCGCGCCTGTGGCCGCGGTTCTAAGCGCAGCGATCCCGATGATTTTCTCCATCTTCACCGAAGGCTTTCCCGGTAAGATCCCGATCCTCGGCTTCGTCTTTGCGGCTGCTGGGCTCTGGCTGATCACGCGTGCGGAACAGGGCAGCAAGCCAGAAGGGATTGGGCTAGCCGTGCTGGCGGGAATCGGCTTTGCGGGTTTTTATCTTTGCATCCGCCAGGCCGGTGACGGCTCACCCGTGTGGTTTGCCGCGCTCACTCGAGCCGGCGGCCTGATCGTGACTGGCTTGATCGTCTTACTGCAAGGCAGCTTTCGCGACATCACCGCATCCGGCGTGCGCTGGGGTGTACTCACCGGCTGCATCGACTCGTTCGGCACCATGCTTTTTGTGCTCGCTAGCCAAGCCGGACGCCTGGACGAAGCGGTCGTGATCTCGTCACTTTATCCGGCAGTCACGGTGCTGCTGGCACGTGTTGTTTTGAAAGAACATTTCACACGTTGGAGGTTTGTCGGACTGCTGGCCGCGCTGGCCGCGGTGCCGATGATTGCAGCGCAATAGATGCGATTCGTTCCATATTCTAGAATTCGGAATAAAAGCAATGGCACTGATTGAGATCCGCGACTTGACCAAGATTTATTCGCAAGGCGAATCTGTACTCGGAGGAAAATCGAGGACTAGAACTGAAGTGCGCGCCGTCGACGATGTCTCGCTCGACATTCACACGGGCGAAACTCTTGGCCTGGTCGGCGAATCCGGCTCGGGCAAAAGCACGCTCGGACGATTAATTCTCCGCCTCATCGAGCCAACGTCCGGCAACGTCCAATTCGAAGGCCGTGATCTTCTCGCCGCCAGCCGCAGCGAGATGCGGCGCCTCCGCCGCGACATGCAGATTATTTTTCAGGATCCTTTTGCTTCTCTCGATCCCCGCTATCGCGTCGAAGACATCATCGCCGAACCTCTCATCATTCATCGAAGTACAAATACAGAGGGTGTAGCATCTGCCCGTCGTACCCGCGTCGTCGAACTCCTCCGCGCCGTCGGCCTGGACGAATCCATTCTCTCGCGCTTTCCCCACGAATTCAGCGGGGGGCAGCGCCAGCGCATCGGCATCGCCCGCGCTCTAGCGTTGCGTCCAAAATTTATCGTGGCCGACGAACCGGTCTCCGCCCTCGACGTCAGCGTGGGCGCGCAAATCGTTAACCTGCTGGGCCAACTGCAGCGCGACTTCGGCCTGACTTATCTATTTATCTCGCACTCGATGCCGATTGTGAGATATCTGTCGACGCGCATCGCCGTGATGTATCGCGGCAAAATTGTGGAAGTCGGCGAGACTAGGCAGATCACCGAACGCCCCGCCCACGCCTACACGCGTAGCCTTCTCGATGCCACGCCCGAAGTCGCTGTCTAGGGAAGCTCAAGATCATAAAGCGTAGCCTCCCCCATTCGACTCCCCTCAGGGCAGGCCGCCCTGACGTCTGGCGAGTGAGGTCGCTGGCGTTTAGTTCAGCGGTTTCGGTTCATGCCATACTTTTCGGATGTCACGCCCCCATCCCATCCGCACGCGCGATCTGCTCGAACTGATTCTCGGCTACGGTGTGATCGTCGCCGTCATCTGGACTCCGGAACACCTGCAACGCATCCTCTCGCCTTTTGCCCTCGGGCTCACTCTGCTGATGGTGTTAATTCGTCGCCGCAGCCGGAATGACCTTGGGGTGGGCAGACGCGGCCTGATCGAGTCGCTGTGGATTTTGCCCGTCGCGATCGCGCTCTGCGCATTGAGCATCTTTGTTGCAGCGAGAATCGGCACCCTACATCCGCTCTACAAAGACGATTTCGCTCACGTCTCCGGCTACGTACTGTGGACCCTTTACCAGCAATTTCTTTTGCAGGACTATTTTATGGATCGCTTGCTGCACTTCATCTCGAGTGAGGCTCTGGCCGTTGCAATAGCTGGGATTCTCTTCGCCGCGGCACACTTGCCGAATCTCGTGCTCACCGCAGCCACCCTGGTGTGGGGGATAGTTTCGTGCGCCCTCTTCCGCCGCTATCGTAATCTCTGGGCGCTCGGCCTGGCGCAAGGATTGCTCGGCCTCTGCTTCGCGGTCTGCGTGCCGGATGCGCTGCACCACCACCTGCGGGTCGGATTAGGGTATTTGCGTTATCACGGGTCGCAACCAATGCCGTGAGCAGAGACTGCGTAGGCTGGTGACGCACATGGCTGGCCGAGAATTACTACGCCGACAGTCTTCTCGCGAGCATATGGCGTTCTAAACGGTAAACTGAGGCCGTGAAAGATGTTGCAGCAGATGTTTTGATACGGACGGTTGTGAAGCATGCGCTGAACGCCGTTAGTGTAGGCTGGCGGAGAATCTTCGTCCTTCCGGCGACCGTTGTACTTACTGTAGCGGCGATTGCCCAAACGGCGCCTGCTCCGGATAAGCCCCATCTGGAAGGCAACATTGATCTCTCCTTGAACGGCGAGGATATTGAAAACAAGATTTGGGCTAATGCCAAACCTTATCTGGATTATCCCTTGCCTGAATTGGAAGCGGCAGTGCCGGAACTCGCGGGCCTGACTCCTGCCAACAGCCAGGAAAATCTGGATTCTCTGCTCGATCGCATGGGCGAAAAATGTCTTGACCTGATGCAGCGGATCCCCAACGTAATTTCCCACGGGGAGATGAGGCTCCAGACGGCACGCGCCCAGCCTCAGCGGCAAAAGTTCGAGTATCTGCTGCTCTCTCACCAGACGCCGAACGGCGTAATTCTGGAGGAATACCGAAGAGACAAACACGGCCGGGATGTTGGCGCCGACGGTCAGTTCTCCCAAGGGTTCGCATCCGACTGGGTTCGCCTCTATCCCAGCAACAGAGCGGAGTCCAGATTCCGCTATTTGGGTCAGCAGCAGGTGGATAAGCACAATACCTTGGTAGTCGCGTTCACCCAGATCCCAGACCTCGTCAAGGTCCCAGCCCAATGCCTGTTCTCGGGAACCTGGTACTCGCTCCTGCTTCAGGGAGTGGTGTGGATCGATTCACGGGATTTCAGAATCATTCGCATGAGAGAAGACCTGCTTGCACCCCGGCCGGACATTTATCTGCAGAGGCTCACAGTAAAGATTCGTTTCGATGAAGTGCAGATATCTAAGGCGGCAATTTCCGTGTGGCTCCCTCAAGAGGTAGACGTCGAATGGGAATTCAATGGGAATCTCTTCCAACAGCGCCATCTCTATTCGGATTATCGGCTGTACGCCGTCAGATCCAGAATTCTTGCGCCGGCGCCCTGATTCGGGCGCGAATTCTCCGCTCAGCTGAAGAAACAATTCTGCGAAGCAGGCTCGAAAAAGAATAAGAAAACGTCCGTAAGAGAGCGAAACTCTAGTCGCCAAACGAAGTCGGAGTTTACACTTTCAATCCATGTCGCAAAAGCTGAAATTCCGCCAATTGCCTGGTCCCTACGCAATCTTCCGATTCTCTGCAAGCGCCCCCATCCCCGACTGGGCCGCGAAGGGCGACTTCACCTCGGTCACTCGCACCGCCGAGGAACTCTCCATCGTCTGCCGAGCAGACATCGTGCCGAAGAATGTCGATCCCGGTCCGCGCTGGCTCTGCCTCAAACTCGAAGGCCCGTTTCCTTTTTCGCAGACCGGCATTCTGCTTTCATTCATCGAACCGCTCTCAGGTATTGGAATCCCAATCTTCGCGATCTCCACCTACGACACGGATTACGTGTTGGTGCCGGAAGAATTCGCGGAAGGTGCGATCAGCGCGCTTCAACGAGCTGCTCATGAACCAATCCCCTGACCCTGCATCGCCGCTCGCTGCCAAATTCGAGCCATCCGCTGCGGCAAAGCCTGCGCTTCGCCGTCGCTTATGGTGTAATAAATAATCACTTTCGTAATTATGCCGTCCGCCCTTACAGTCGTGCGCCGCCGCGCCAAAGCCTTGCACCGCAACCTGCGCGGAGCAGCTATGGCCGCGCGTGCGCTTGCCTCGACCGAGCATCCGCTGCTGGCGCATATTATTCCCGTGCGACGCTGCAATCTAAGTTGCACTTACTGTAACGAGTTCGATGATTTCTCGAAGCCCGTGCCCACGGAAGAGATGTTTCGTCGCATCGACAAACTCGGCACCCTGGGAACGGCCGTGATTACGATTTCGGGAGGCGAACCGCTGCTGCATCCCGACCTCGACGACATAGTCGGCCGCATCCGCTCGAACGGCATGATCGCCGGCCTGATCACCAACGGATATTTTCTCGTGCCCGAACGCATTAAACGGCTCAACCGAGCCGGACTCGAGTGGCTGCAGATTTCCATCGACAATGTGAATCCCGACGCAGTCTCAAAGAAAAGCCTGAAAGTTCTCGACAAGAAGCTGGAAAACCTGGCCGAGCACGCCGAGTTTCACGTGAACATCAACTCCGTTGTCGGCGGTGGGATTTCGAATCCCCAGGACGCCCTGACCATCGGCAAGCGCGCTATCGAACTCGGCTTCAGTTCGACGGTCGGCATTATTCACGATGGCAGCGGCCAATTGCAGCCGCTGGGCGGCGAAGAGCGCCGCATTTACCACGAGATGAAATCGATGGAAAAGCGCAGCTTCACCCGCATCAATGCCTTTCAGGACAACATCGCGCAGGGGCTGCCGAATGAATGGCGCTGCCGCGCGGGGGCGCGCTATCTCTACATCTGCGAAGACGGACTCGTGCACTATTGTTCGCAGCAGCGCGGCTATCCTGGGGTGCCGCTGGCGACCTACACTCGCGATGACATGCACCGCGAATATCTCACCGAAAAAAGCTGTGCACCGCATTGCACGGTTTCATGCGTGCACCAGGTTTCCATCTTCGACGGCTGGCGCGCGCCGCAGCATCCCTCATCGACACCCGCGCCATCAACCGAGAACGAACTCGTTCAAATCAAATAGCAGTTCGCATTGCCAACCGTTGCTTCTCTACTTCTTCGGCTGCGCCGAGGGCGGCAGAATGTTGTTCAAGCGCAGATACATGGCTGCTGCCGCATAGTGGTCCGACATGCTGCTGGCTATGGCCAGAACCGCGACGGAGCGAGGCAGCTGGCGTCCGGGAAAGAGTTCGATCATCTCACCCAGCTTGGAGTCGTCCATTTTGCCTAACGCATCGCTGCAGAAGGTGAAAGACGCTTTCACAGCGGCCACTAGCTGATCCTTCGAATCGGTTTCTTTGGGCTCGTCCACCTTGGGCGCGGGGACATCCGCCGCCTTCGAGCAAAAGAGGTTGTTTGAACTCGCGATGTGCGCGGCCAGATGGCCGAAGGTGATTTGATCAGCCGTGGGTTTATAAGAAAACTTGTCAGCGGGCATCGCTTCGACGGCGCCGATTGTATTGTTTTGGAAGCGCTGCAAAATAAGGCGAACAGCAGTAGCGACCGGGTCCTTAGTCGGTCCCGCGGCGGGAGCGGGGGTTGCGGCTGAATTCTGTGCCTGAGCAAAAGCTGCGCAGACGAAAAGAGCGACGACGAGCAGAGTGTGTTTCACGGGAGAGCCTCCTGAAGCCTATTTAAGGATATACCGCCAACGATTCGGCGGTCATTCGATTGGGGCTTTACGAGAACGCAACGCTAATCGCGGCCCCAACCAGGGTGAAAAACGCCCACCATCCGAAGACGATGGCATATGACGTTCCGCGCTTCACCTTGCTCACGCAAGTGAATCCGATCGCGGTCAGGATCAGAGTCCATATTACGAAAATATCCAACCCGGAAGCCACGCTGTAAAGGAAAACATTGTCCGCGGGCGTCATGAAATAACCGGGGTTAGTGGCTACAGGATTTTGAAAGGAAAACGAATCCGCGCTCATACCCGCCGCAACGGATAACAAGGCAAGCAACGTCTTTAACATAAGCGGGAGCGCGGAATAGACCACAATCGCCAGCGAGACCTTAAAGGAGACGTTCGCGCTTGCCGCGAACCTAAAAGTCGCAAACAGCGCGGTCGTAATAATCAGCCAGATAACCAGCGTAATCACCGGAAAGACATAAGAGATATATTGCGTGAACTTTGCCCCTCGCGCCATCTGCTCTTCGCGCTGATCGGCAGGTAATTTTTCCAGACGCGCCTGCGCCTTGGGCTGAGCCTGCATCTGGTTCTCCACGACTCTGCGAAAACCGATTTTCTGGCCAGCCGTGTATACGAAAACCGTCGAGATTAACACCATCAGCAGAAAAGGTGCCCACCACGCCGCGCTGCGGCGCAGATCCGCGAAAGTTCTCGAAGGAGCAATGAAAGTGTTGACGATGCGTGCGCCTTGGGAAAGCGTACCGGTTTCGGGCGCGGATAGCGAAGCGGCGGTGGGTGGAAGCGGAGCGGCAGCCATGTTTGGCCTCCTCGAAACGAACACGCGAAGGCATTCTAGATGGCAAGAGTCGCAGAGGCAAGGGAGTAATCGCCGCGTCCCGGAGCGCCGCGCGGGGACTGCGGTTCCCCCATGAACTACGCGCGGAAGTTAAAATGTCGCGATGCAGAATGTGACGCCCCTCGCGATCGCCGCGTTCGGGCTGGAATTAGCGCCGGCGGTTTTATTCGGCTGCGCAGCGGAACGGGTTGCGCGCACCGTGGCACACTGGCCTGCCGCGGTGCGCGTGAGCGTACCGGCGCTATTCGTCGCGCCCTACGTAATGGTATCGGTTTCGCAGCACATGTTCGGCTGGGACTGGTTTGCGCTGTATGCTGTGCTGCCTGTGGCGATTGCATGGCTGCTGATGCGTGCCGCCGCGGCCGATCCCGGGCGGCGAGGCGATTGGCGGGACTGGTTCATTCTGCTGGTCGTGGGCCTGGCCGTCGATTTGCGTTGGTTTGATAGCGCATGGCCGAGCGGACTGCGGGCTTTGAACGAGTTGTTTCTGGTGGATGCGGGCCTGTACGGATTTCTTGCAATCCGGCAGCTCAACGGGACCGGGTTCGATTTTCATTTGCAATGGAGCGACTGGAGAACAGGCCTGCGGGAACTCTTTTTTTTTGCGCCCATCGTTCTCGTTCTGGGTTTGGCACTCGGCTTCATCCATCCGCACCGCAATCTTCCTGGAATCGGCCGCGCGCTCTTGCGTTGGATCGGGATATTCTTCTTCACCGCCGTGCCGGAAGAACTCTTCTTTCGCGCCTGGGTGCAGAATCTCCTAGAGCGCCGCGTGGGACAACGTGCTGCGCTGGTAATCGCGTCGATATTGTTTGGGCTTTCACACTTCAATAAACGTTCCGCGCATTTCGATTGGCGCTATGTGCTGCTGGCCGCCATCGCAGGGATTTTTTACGGTCGCGCGTGGCGGGAGCGGCGCCGCGTGCCGGCGTCGACGATTACACATGCCAGCGTGGATTGGATTTGGGGCCTGTGGTTTTGAGGGACCATTTTGAGGGACCAGGCGATGCTGGATGGCGACGATTTTCACGGCAAGGAACCAATTCCGACAACCTCTGCTGCGCTCGGTGGGAAGCTGAGAGCGGCTCTCCATATTAAAGCCTTAATCTTCGACCGCCTTGCGCACTGCTGCCCTCGATAGTAGCCGCGTGGAATCCAACGTGGGCAGCGGCGAAGATTCCGGCGTCACCAGCAGCGGGATTTCAGTGCAGCCTAGCACGACCGCATCGCAACCCTCATCCTGAAGTGAGCGGATCACTTCTACGTAATACGAGAGCGAGCGCGGCAGAAACTGAGCGTTGACCAGTTCATCCATGATGATTTGGTCGAGGCGCTCACGCTGTTCGGCCGGAGGCACGCGATGTTCGATGCCAGCGGCTTTCAACGCTTCGCGGTAAACCGGGCCCTCCATAAGGTAACGCGTGCCGAGCACGGCCAGGCGCCTGAACTGGCGGCCCTGCGCTTCTTTCGCAACTTCTCTCGCGATGTGCAGCCAGGGGCGCGGGGAACGGTGCTCGACTAAGTCGAAGGCCTGGTGAATGGTGTTGTCGGGACAGATCAGAAAGTCCGCACCGGCTCGTGACAGCCTTTCCGCGGAAGAGAGCATGAGTTCAGCCACGCCCGCCCAATCACCCGCGTAAACGCACCGCATATACTTCGCCAGCGAGTGGGAATGCAGCGACACTTCAGGATGATCGTGCTTGCCCATGACTTGCGCGCCTTCGAGCGAGACGCTGCGATAACACAGCGCGGCTCCTTCCGTGCTGCAAGCGACGATGCCGATGTGGAGGGACATGCCGTTCTCAGTTCTCAGAAGAAGGCTACGCTGGGGGTTGATCTGCCTGCAAGAGCGCTCTAACGGGCATGTGAGAGTTGGAATCGGAAGTTACCGAGCCGCCGCGGCGTCGAACAGATTCAAAAACTCCAGCTTTTTTTCTGCTAGCAGGAAGGATGCTTCGAATGAGTTGCGGGCGAGTTCGCGCAGATGCTCATCAGTGAATCCAAAGGTCTGCTGCGCGAGTTGGTATTCGCGGGTAAGTGTGGTGCCGAACATCGCCGGATCATCGCTGTTGAGCGTAATCATCACCCCATGATCGAAATAGCTTTTCGCGGGATGGTCGTTGAGGTTCGGGCAGAGACCGGTGCGCAAGTTGCTGGTAAGGCAGATTTCCACGGGAACCTGCCGCTGCGCCAGTTCTTCCACAAGATCAGGATCGTGAAAGGCGGTCAGCCCATGGCCAATTCGCTCCGCACGCAGGTTGAGTGCGCCCCAAATCGATTCGGGCGGTCCGGTCTCGCCGGCGTGGGCCGTAAGCCGCATGCCATGATCCGCCGCCCACGCGTAGCAGTCGCGAAAAAGTTCAGGCGGAGCTTTCTGCTCGTCGCCTCCAATGCCGACGCCAACCACGGCCCGATCGTGATACCGGACCGCGAACTCAAAGACTCTTTGCGCAGCCTCAGGCCCGAACTGCCGGACAGCATCGAAAATCCAAAGCAAGGAAATTTTGAAATCGCGCTCGCCGCGAGCGCGCCCGCGATCCAATCCTTCGAAGATGGCGGCGAAATCCTGCTCACGCCACAAACAAACACCGACCGAGACATAGACCTCGGCATGCAACACATTTTCTTCCTTAAGCCGCTGCATCAACCGATATGTGATGAGCTCGTAGTCCTCTGGTGTGCGCAGGTGCTCGGTGATGTTCTTGAATGCCAAAAGAAATCCAGGGAAACCCTCATAACGATAAAGTTGATCGATCTCCGCAAACGTAGCCCGTTCGCCACGCCGCGCGCGGAGTTCAAGCAGCGTTGCCTGCTCAATCGCGCCCTCGACGTGGAGGTGGAGTTCGGCCTTGGGCAGAAGTCGAAGAAAACTACTGGGCGGCCGATTGAATATGGGAGACAAGACCTCCCGATTGTAGATTCTTCCAGCCTTTTTTGCACCGCCCGCCGAGTTCCCTTGGCAAGATAGGAATCGCGCGACCCGATTACTTTAGTTGCAACTGGTCTGCCAACTATTTGCACTCCCCCTATTGCTAATTCAGGGGAGCTTCTCCTAGCATGCGAATTGAAAGCCGGCCTGCGGGGTTGGTGATGGCGGTAACCGATTTTTGAACCAATGCTGAATGAACGGGGGCTCGACTCGAACTAGGATCCGGTGTGCGACGCTCCGTCATGCGGAGATGCCTAAAGGGTCTCGGCGGGTTCCCAACGTCTACCGACGGGTTCATTCTCGGCCCGTCACACGGCACAGTGGGTCGGCTTGATTTTCGTTAGGTTGATTTTCGTTAGGTTGATTTTATTGTGGCGCGGGTGTTTTCACCCAGCGAATGCCAGCGGCGATTACAACTGCATCGGTGGCCACCGCTCCTGCTACACTAATCCCAAGTAGCAAATCTCTGGGTTTCCGGATCTAACTAGACTGTGTATCCGCAATTAGTGCATTTCGGAAAGTTCTTTTTGCCGACTTACGGTTTCCTGGTTTCCATGGGAGTGCTCCTCGGCTTGTGGATCAGTGTGCGCAACTCCGAGCGCCTCGGGATCGATGGCGAGAAGGCCTGGAACTTTGGAATTCTGGTGGTGCTCTCCGGGATTGTGGGCGCCAAGGTACTCTACGTCATTAACGAGTGGGGCTACTACTCGGCGCATCCTTCGGAAATTTTCACTGTGACTACCCTGCAGGCCGGAGGAGTCTTTTCGGGCGGATTGCTTGCGGCCTTCTTGGCGGCGTGGTGGTATGTGCGCAAAAACCACATGCCGGCTCTCGGAACCTGCGACGCCTTCGCCCCCGGCCTTGCCGTGGGCCACGCAATTGGCCGCATCGGCTGTTTCGCCGCGGGATGCTGCTACGGCAAAGAGACGCACCATTTCTGGGCGGTAACGTTTACCAATCCGCTGGCGAATCAGATTACCGGCACTCCGCTGAACGTGCCTCTCGAGCCCACGCAACTATTCGAGTCGGCGGTCGAGTTCGCGAATTTTTTCTTTCTAATGTGGCTGCTGAAGCGCAGGAAATTCGATGGTCAGATCTTCGGCGCATTCCTGTTCATCTACGGTGTGGCTCGCTTCTTTCTTGAATTTCTGCGTGACGATCCGGGCCGCGGGTCTGTATTCGGCGGCGCGATGTCGGGCACGCAGCTGATCGCCATTGGCCTGGTTATCGGCGGCGGGATCATCTGGTGGCTGAGGCCGGCGACGAAGAACCTCGCCCCGCGGACCGTGGGAGCCACTCGGTAATTATTTGGAGCATGCCAGTAAAATCATGAGTCTTGCTTGGCAACGTCAGAACCGATGAGCCTGTCCGTTTCCAGATAGTCTCGTTCTGAACCCGCGCTAGTGGTAACCTTCTTGTGCATGAAAGCAATCACACGTCGCCGATTCGGCAAGACCGTGGCCGGTACCGCAGCGGCTGCCTTCGCCAGCGCTTCATTCCCCAGAATTGCATGGGCGCAAATGCCCTCGCCTGGCTCCCTGAAATTCCCTGCCAGTTTCAAGTGGGGTTGCGCGACAGCTGCCTATCAGATCGAGGGCGCTGTGGCCGAAGATGGACGGACGCCCTCGGTTTGGGATACTTTCTCCCACACCCCCGGCAAGACTTTTCAGGGAGAAACCGGCGACGTCGCGGATGATTCCTACCATCTCTACAAAGAAGACGTGAGACTGCTCAAGAGTCTGGGCGCGAAGTGCTACCGCTTCTCCATTTCATGGTCGCGCATCTTTCCTGAAGGCACGGGCCAGGCGAATGAGAAGGGCCTGGCGTACTATCAGCGCTTAGTGGACGAGCTGCTCAAGAACAATATAGTCCCCTACATCACGCTCTTTCACTGGGACCTGCCCCAGGCCTTGCAGGGTGGCTGGCAATCGCGGGACACTTCGAAAGCGTTTGGCGATTATGCAGCGTATGTTTCGCGGCGGCTCTCCGATCGCGTCCAGCACTTCTTCACGACCAATGAACTTGTGTGCTTCACCGACCTCGGCTACAAAGATGGAAAGTTTGCGCCGGGCCTGAAGTTACCGGCCGCCCAGGTAAATCAGATCCGCCACCACGGCATATTAGCGCACGGCATGGCGGTGCAAGCTATTCGCGCCAATGCCAAAAGCGGCACCCAAATCGGTCTCGCGGAGAATGCCACCGTCTGTGTACCCGTGATCGAAGATCCCGAGCAGATCGAAGCCGCGCGCCGTGCTACTCGCGAAGGAAACGCGCCGTTCCTCACGGCGATCATGGAAGGCAAGTACACCGACGGCTATCTTGAGCGCGAGGGCGCGAACGCTCCCAAGGTGGAGGCAGGTGACATGAAAATCATTTGCAGCCCGCTCGATTTCGTCGGCCTGAATGTCTACACACCGGAGTATGTGCGTGCGGACGCCTCACCGCTCGGCTACGCCATCGAGAAGCGCCAGTCGTCGTTCCCGCGGATGGCTTCCGACTGGCTCTACATCGGCCCGGAGGTGATTTACTGGGCGGTGCGCAACGTCAGCGACATCTGGAAGCCGCGGGAGCTCTACATCACCGAGAATGGCTGCTCCGCGGATGATGTGGTAACGGCGAGCGGGCGGGTTGAGGACACCGACCGAGTCATGTATTTGCGCAATCATCTTACCCACCTCCATCGGGCAGCATCCGAGGGTTATCCGATCAAGGGCTACTTTCTCTGGAGCCTGATGGACAATTTCGAGTGGGCAGACGGGTATAGCAAGCGCTTCGGAATTCACTACGTCGACTTCAAAACGCAGGCACGCACTCCCAAACTCAGTGCGGAGTGGTACCGGGAAGTGATCGCCAGGAATGCGGTGGAGTGACGGCGGCCGAGCGATCGCTCCGCGTTCAGTCAACTCGCTGTAGTATCCTTCGCAGCGAATGCCGGAAGCGTTTCCGATTCTCATTTCGGTCGGCGGTGAAGCCGCCGGCAAACGTCTTGACCAGTATCTTGCGACGCGCCTGGGGCGCGTCAGCCGCGCCCGCGTGCAGCAGCTCATCTCCGAAGAAAAAGTCCTGGTGAACGATGCGTCGGCCAAGGCATCGCTCAAGCTGCGCGGCGGGGAGACGGTGAAAATTTTGGGCGATGCTGAGCGAGCACCGCTCAAAGCAGTCGCAGAGAATATTCCCCTCGATATCGTTTACGAAGACGAAGATCTCGCGGTCATCAACAAGCCCGCCGGAATGATGGTCCACGCCGGAGCCGGAGCCACCGACGAGGCGCGTAATCGCGGCACACTGGTGAATGCGTTGTTGCATCATCTGAAAAGCTTGTCGAACGCGGGCGGCGAGTTGCGGCCGGGGATTGTGCATCGTCTGGACAAAGAAACGAGCGGCCTGATCGTTGTCGCAAAAAACGACGAGGCCCATCGCAAGCTGAGCGCGCAGTTTGCGGCGCGCGCAGTGAAGAAGAAATATGTGGCGCTGGTCCATGGCTTGGTAAAAAAGGATTCAGGGACTATGGCGCAAAGTATCAGCCGGGACCGGGTGCGGCGCACCCGGATGACCACGCGCCTCGAAGGCGGCCGCACGGCGGTGACGCATTATCGCGTAGTCCGGCGCCTGGATACAAAGTTTGGGAAATTTACGCTGCTTGATGTGAAGATCGATACCGGACGCACACACCAAATTCGAGTCCATGTAGCCGCGATGGGGCATCCGGTGGTGGGCGATACGATGTATGGGGCACCGCGGCAGGCGCGCGGGAAATCGGCAGTCATCAGTTTGCCACGAAATTTTTTGCACGCGGCGGAGCTGGAATTTTGCCATCCTCAAACCGGCGAGGCGATTGCTCTAAAGAGTGGACTACCTGAGGAGTTGGTCGAGTTCTTGAGGAAGGTGGAGCTAGAGTAGACGAGTGTCGCGCAAGCCGGGCTCTGATGAAAATTGAGCTGAGCGGGAAACCGGTCGGACAGCGCCTTCCTCTGACGCTTACATCGTACGGAGTCAGATATCTACTCGAGTCCACTCTGGTGAACGGTTCCGCCAGAGGCCGATGCCAGCGACTGCATAGACACCGATGGCGATCAACAATAGCGCCCGCATGCCGAGTAGAAGAGAAAGGTTTTCCATTAATCCCCCGGCTACGGCGCCCAGCAGATTCGCGCCAAGCGCCGCACTCTTTGAAGCGGCGGCGCAAAATTGAGAGGCAAACAACATGCCGGCAAAAACCACGGGAACCGAGAAGACCACGATTGCCACGGTTCCGGCGATCGCAGGAGGTCCCCCGATCCGCTCAAACGGAACCCAATATGCCAGTGCCAGGCCGGCCAGTAGAGCACCTAGATTCCATTTTGGCGCCGCTAGCTTGGGGATGCGCTCTACGACGGCATTCGCCAACAACAGAGCAGCGAGCATAGCGGAAATCACAATGCCATTAACCTGCCAAGTGGTGCCGAAAAATAAGGCTAATCGGCTTATGACCTGAGTTTCGAGCAATAGGAAGCCGCTCCCATGCAAAAGAAAAACAGTGAAGGGATGGGTTGCGGGCCATTGGAGATTCGCGAATAAAGACTCAGGGCCAACAGCACGATGATTATGGAGATCGACCAATAAGGACGTGGAACAGCCTTATCGCGCTGATAGAGATAGGGCCAGTCGTCGGTTGTAATCGGCACGTCGCCGTCTCCGCTGTCGACAGTATTTCTGGCCACGAAAGTCCGCCAGCCGTTGATCTCTGCTCAGAGCCTCCTCAGCGCGATTTGATGAAGAGATCACAAAACAGCGAGGGCGAGGTTCTTGAAGTAGGCAAATATTCGCACCTCCACCGCAATCCATCGGATGAAAGCTAGTTCCGCGAACAGGACGAGGAAACTGGCAAGCAACAATCGCCAAATGCTTGGCTGAAATTCTTGTGACACCTCTGGTTGGGATGAACTTGTTTTGCCAGGTTCGCGCTTAGCGTCCGCGAACCGTATTACGACCAGAAATAGAACGCCTAGAATATAAGTGATCGTTCGAGAATTCATGCGGGGAGGATTATCACATAGTGCGGGACGGGGACTCGGGCATCGGGCATGGTTTGAGGCGTCCTCATGGCCACTTCAACCCTGCCAAATGTGATTTCATTAAACTAGCTTGGCAGTCTCTATCAAGGGCGTAGCTGCTGCGGATATAATGAATTCTGGGCTAGGGGCGTTTTTACGAGAATGTTCACCAAAACTTTGGTGCTGGAGTGGTTAGCGTTTTTGCTGTTGGCAGGACTACCCTCGACCGGCATGGCGCGGGCAGCAACTGCACCGTCCGCGCAATCCACATCTCAGCCTTCCGCGGAATCCGCGGCGCAATCATCCCCTTCGCCATCCGCAGAGGGGGTACCGGCAGCATCGCAGCAACCGGCGCAGCACGATTCAGACGCAGATAAAGAAAAAAAAGGCAAGAACGAGGCGGGCAGCGAAACCGGGGAAGTCCCACGAATCCGAGTCGGCATCAACGAAGTGAACGTTGTCTTCACGGTGACCGATAAGCACGGCAAACGCGTGACCGATCTCAAGCAGAACGACTTCCGCATTGTCGATGACAGCAAGCCGGCGGTCGAGATTCGCAGCTTTCGCGCAGAAGCGAATCTGCCGCTGCAGGTGGGTTTGCTGATCGATGCCAGCAACTCGGTCCGCGATCGCTTCAAGTTCGAGCAAGAGTCGGCAATTGAATTCCTGAACCAAACGGTCCGGCGAAGCTACGATCAGGCGATGGTCATAGGATTCGACGCGACGCCGGAGGTTACACAGGATTTCACCGATGATACTCAGAAGCTAGGGCACGGGGTACGCGAGTTGCGGCCGGGCGGTGGCACTGCGCTCTACGACGCGCTGTACTACGCATGCCGGGACAAGCTGCTCAAGAAGCAGCAGGCCGGACCAACGCGGCGAGCCATCATTCTTCTGAGTGACGGAGAAGACAATCTAAGCCATGTCACGCGCGAAGAAGCGATTGAGATGGCGCAGCGGGCGGAAGTAATTGTGTACACGATCAGCACGAATGTGAGCGGCGCCAAGGGAGCGGGCGATAAGGTGCTGGAACGAATTGCGGATGCGACTGGCGGGCGAGCGTTTTTCCCCTTTCAGATTCGCGATGTGACCAACGCTTTTGCCGAGATCCAGGATGAACTGCGCAGCCAGTATGCCGTTTCTTACAAGCCGGCGGACTTCAAAGCGGACGGGCACTTTCGTTCGATTGAGATCGTAGCCACCGACCGAAAGACCTTCCGGGTGAGAGCGCGGCGTGGATATTTCGCGCCGACGTCACAATAGAAAAGCCGTCTTCTGGAGTTTGGCTTTCAGTTCCGATTCAAATCGGTAAATATCTGTTTTGTGTCGAGCGATCAAACTGACGCCAGGATATTCAGGAACACCACTGCCGAAGAAATTGGGGATCAAGGCAGGGTTCCGCGTGCAGTTGGCGAGTGCTCCGGCGGACGTTCGCGCGACATTGCACGAGGCAATCGCGGAGTGCGAAATTGTAAAGCAGGAGCAGCGAGACACGCTCGATTTCGCGATGATCTTTTCCAAGTCTCGCGCGGAATTGATCAAGGAATTTTCCAGGATGTCCAGGCTTCTCGCGCCCGCAGGCATGTTGTGGGTAAGCTGGCCAAAGAAGAGCTCAGGGATGGCAACGGATTTGGATGGAAATATAGTGCGAGAAATCGGGCTCGATGCCGGACTGGTGGACGTGAAAGTATGCGCTGTAACCGAAGTATGGTCAGGATTGAAGTTCGTGAGGCGAGTGAAAGACCGACGAGTTAAAGACCGAAAAAAACTCCGGGCGTAGCGCAGAAAACCCTCGGGACAGTCCCTGATGACCACCCGAGGGTTCTGGTCCCACAACATGCTTCTCAAATTCCTAAACCGTTAATCATCGAGAATCGAGCCTACGCTGCCGGCGAGAAGCCGGTTAGCTCCCGCCGGCAAGCTCAGCTCGAAATTTTATGCCGGTCGCGCGCCCAGCAACAGGTGCGCTACAAAGGAAATCACGGCGAACAGTAGTAACAGGTGGATCAGTCCGCTGGCCACGTGAAACATCAAAAAGCCGCCGGCCCACAGAATCGCCAGCAGTAAAGCAATTACGAGGAAGGGCCCCAATCTCATCACCGCCTCCTAAGAAGTAAGCATTCAAACTTCAATCTCGCAAATTACTCATCGTTTATAAGGCGGGCGAGAGAAAGGCAATATCGGCAGAACCCTGTAAAACACGAGGACCTTAATAGTAGTTAGCGGGAGGAAAGCAAGGAGCCGGAATGGTGCAAGTGGGGTTAATTGGATTTGGGCTGGCGGGGCAGGCGTTTCACGCACCCGTGATCCGGGGCGTTGAGGGGATGGAACTGGCTTGCATCGTGGAGCGCAAGGCAACCAGAGCAAAGGATAAATATCCTGACATGCGAGTGGCGCGAACAATTGACGAGCTGCTAACGGATAAGAAGATTCAGCTCTGCGTGGTCGCAACAACCAATGATTCACACTTCGAACTGGCACGAGCATGTTTGCTGGCGGGCCGGGATGTGGTGGTGGACAAGCCGTTCGCGCCGACACTGGCAGAATCCGAGGAACTGGTTCGGCTGGCGGCGGAGCGGGGGAGGCTGATCACCGTATATCAGGACCGTCGATGGGATGGAGATTTTCAGACTGTGAAGAAAATTGTCCAGTCGGGCAGACTCGGGAAGGTTGTGGAGTATGAGTGCCGCTATGATCGATTTCGTCTGGAACCGAAAGCGAATGCGTGGCGGGAACGCTCGGACCAGCTAGCCGCGGGCGTTCTGTTTGACCTCGGTCCCCACGTGCTCGATCAGGCGCTGGTGTTGTTTGGCGAGCCGCGGACGATTACCGCTTCGGCATTTTGCGAGCGGGAAACGTCAGAGGTTGACGATTCGTTCGATGTTTGCCTGGAGTATCCGGGGCTGCGAGCTTTGGGGCGGGCGCGGATTATTGCGTATGCGCCGGGACCGCACTTTCTGATTCATGGGACGAAGGGATCGTTCGTGAAGTATGGAATGGATCCGCAGGAGGCGCGGCTGCGGGGAGAAAAGTATCCGGATGGATTGGATTGGGGCGCGGATTGGGGAGTAGAGCCCGAAGAATTGTGGGGAACGCTGAGCTTAGTAGGTGAACCGAGTGTGAAAGTAAAAACGGAACGCGGCGATTATCGCGGGTTTTATGCGAATGTACGAGATGCGATCGATAAGAAGGCGCCGCTCGAAGTTACGCCGGAACAGGCTTTGCGAACCATGCGGGCAGTAATGTTGGCGCACAAGAGCAGTCGCGAGCGTCGGACGGTGGAGTGGGGAGAATCTGTGGACTAAAGTCCTGCTCGAATCCGATTGCATCTAGGCAAAATCTCGCCTCAGGCAGCCTGGCAATCGCTCGATGACGTCGAGGTCGCGAGTATCGACGAATGGCATATTGGCCAACCTGCATTTACGACGGCAGCACCGAGCGCCGTCGCAGATTTCTGGCAGGAGTTTCCGGTCGGAGCGAGAAGGCAGTCGTGCCGCGCATCACTTTCTGCAGAGCGGCCTGAAACTGCTCCATCTCCTCATGCGTGCCGACCGTGATCCGGACGCACGTCGGCATGATCGGCCAGATACGTCCAATGAACACTTTCTGCTGCGCCATGGCATCGATCACTTCCCTTCCCGGCCGCTTGGTGTCGAGCAGGAAGCAGTTTGACTCCGATGGCGTGTGGGAGTAGTGGTTGCGGTCGAGCCATTGAAAAGTTTCCTGGCGCACGGTTGCGTTGATGCGTTTGCGGTCGGGAACAAGGCGAGGGTCCTTGAGGCTGGCCGAGGCGGCCACGACCGAGGTGATGGGCATGAAGTTCCAGCCCGCGGCGTTCACGACTTTCTCGAGCAGGTCAGGACGGGCAATCGCGAATCCGCACCGCAGTCCGGCCATACCGTAGGCTTTTGAGAATGTGCGGAGCACAACAATATCCTTGCCGGCCTTTACCAGATCGAGCGTCGAAGGTGCGTCGCAGAAATGGATGTATGCTTCGTCAACCATCACGACCGAACCCTTGGGTTTGTTTTCGACCAGGTACTCGATGTCGGAGTGTGGCGTGACTGTTCCGGTGGGATTGTTGGGCGAGCAAATATAGAACAGGCCGGCGTCCGGTGCGGCTTCGATCATGGCCTTGACGTCATGAGCGTAGGTTTTAGTAAGGGGAACTTTAATTACGCGAGCCTGCGCCGCCGCGGCTGCGTGCATCCCAGCTTCGTAACCGGGATCGGCAGTCACGTAGCTTCTTTGCGGCGAAGTGAAGGCGACTACCCCGAAGTGCAGCGCAGGGGTTGAACCGGGAAAGGGGTGGATGCAATCAGGGTTCAGGCCTTCGAGTTGCGCGAAGGTATGCACGACATCATCGGTGAGGTTGTCACAGTAGCGTCCGCCTAGAGGAATTGTGGCAGAAATCGCGTCACGCGCCGATTGGCTCGGGCCAAGAGGATTTTCGTTGGAGTCGATCGTCACTCCATCCGCGGTGAATGGCCTGTGCGCCGCAGCGGCAAGCATGGGCTCGGTGACCATGTGCACGGCAGCGGCAGCGGCTGAGAACTGCAGGAATGAACGACGAGAAAATGAAGGGCGAGACAAGGACAAACGGCTTTGAGAGAGCATGGCGAACCTCCGGTTCATCCAGCGTTATACAGCCTAAATCTTTTTCCGGCCGAGTGGTAGGGGACCCACCAAAAAAACTTTGAGACAATCCAGCGCAGACAAAAACCAGATGAAGTCCTTCCCCCACCGAGCAATTTTTTCTATTGCGGAAGCGGTTCGCGAGGCGTGGCGTAGTAGCCCGCACGAGTTTGGATCTTGTAGCTCTCTTTGGTCTTGATCTCCAGCTTGCGGTAGCCGCCGTCGAGTATGGTATTGGTGGGCGTGTATCCCAGGTTGTATTGGCTGCGCAGTTCGGCGGCGATCTGATCGAACGCCTCGCGGAGTTTGTCGAACTTGTTGCCAACGTTGATCACGCGACCTCCGGTCGCCTCGGTGAGCTTCCGCATTTCCCCCTCGCCCGAGTACCCCACCTGGAATGATCCGTAGAAGCCGCGATCGGCGCACAGCAACACGTAGACGATGGAATCGGCTTTCTGTGCCGCTTCAATGGCATCTCTGATTTTGAGCCGGCTGCCCTCATCTTCGCCGTCTGTGAGAAGAATCATGGCCTTGCGGCCAACCTCCTTGGCGAGCATGTCATGCGCAGAGAGATAGACGGCATCGTAAAGAACCGTGCCCGCCTGGTTCCCTGTGGGCACGGGATTGCCCGCGCCAGGCACCGGGTTCACATAGCCCGTGTTGATTCTGACTTTATTGAGCGCGGCCTGCAAACGGTGGACGTCGCGGGTGTAATCCTGCACCAGCTCGGCATCCACGTTGAAGTCGATCACGTAAGCCTCATCTTTGTCGGTAAGAATCTGCCGGAGAAATGCACCGCCGACTTGTTTTTCCATGTCGAGAACGTTGCGCTGGCTGCCCGAGGAATCGATGAGGATACCCAGAGTAAGCGGCAGGTTCGATTCGGCGGCGAAGTATTTTATGGTCTGCGGTTTGCCGTCTTCGAGCACCTGGAAGTCATCTTTTGTGAGGTTCGGGATAAGCGCGCCGTGCTTGTCTTTCACGTTAAAAAAAAGACCGACGACGTTGACGTTCACTTTCAGGGTTTCGGCGGGCTGTTGCTCCTCCTCGGGCTTTTGGCCATCGGCGGGTTTCTGGCCGGAGGGTGTCTGCGACTCAGACTTAGGACCTGGAGGAATCGAAGAACCCGGGTCTTGGGCCAAGGCGAACGGAGCGTCCGACGACAAGACCGTGCTGAGGAATAAAAACGATAAGATAGGGACAGCTGCCAGAGTTGGGATCAATCTTTCGAAGGCTGACAACTTTGTCATGCGATGATTCCCTCTAAAGGTTTTTGCTAGTCTAATCCTTGAAGTTAGATGCACCAAATGGCAAGATTCAAGCATCCCAAGCAAGAGACTTTAATTTTATCTTGCTGGAAGCGGCGGAAGGGTGCCGGCTGCCGCCTTTGAGATTGTCACAGAGTAAGATGTTGATAAGACAACTGGCAAGAACGGACGGTGTTTGGTGACCATGGCGACGGTGGCTGGCAACAAGAAATGGTGGATTACGGCGAACGCGCTCGCACTGACATTCGTCTTGACAATCCTTGGCGGATGCCTTGGATTCGGCGCTCCGGAGATGGCTGCTCAGACCCCTGCCAGCCAAACGCCAAGCGGGCAGGCACAGCCCTCCCAAACGCAGCCTTCGGACGTCCCGGACGCTCCTTCTGCGGTGCAGCCACCTTCGGAAAACCCAGAGCCACCAGCCCCAGCAAGGCCACCGGAAGCGACTAAGCCCGCACCGGTTGAGAGAAATCCTTGGACGAATCAGCCGGTGAATAACCAGCCGGCTAGTAAGACAGACGGCGAATCAGGCGCGCAACCCGCTGAAGGTACATCCACGCCACCTCCGATGCCTCCGGTTAGAACCGTACCGCCAGGTACTTCGACCAAGCCGGGCTCAAACCCGCGCGACGAGCTTTATACATTAGTAGTTCACACCAACTTTGTGCAGGTTCCGGTCACGGTAAAGGACAAGAATGGGCGCATGGTGGACGGACTGCTCTCCACGGACTTCAGTGTCTTCGAAAACGGGACCAAGCAGAAGCTCACCTTCTTCAGCGCGGATCCGTTCGCGCTGTCGGTTGCGATCGTGCTCGATCTGGGTATGCCGGATGCTGCTGTACAGGAGGTGAACCAGACGTTTCCAGCGCTCGTGGGGGCATTTGCTCCCTACGATGATGTCGCGCTTTACACCTATAGCAGCACGGTGAGTCAGGTGAGCGACTTTACGGGAGCGACGCAGAAGCTGGCGGCCCTCCTGAACCAGATGAAGAGCGTGCGCGGGAGCAACAATGGTCCTGCGGTATTAAACGGCCCACTCGCCAACGGCCCGGTCATCAATGGCATTCCAGTGGGGCAGCCGACGCAGCCCGTGAATACACCCCCGAAGGAAGCACACGTGCTGAACGATGCCATTCTTCAGGCCGCGCTCGACCTGCGCAAACGCGACCGGACCCGGCGAAAGATCATCTTCGTAATCAGCGATGGCCGCGAATACGGCAGCAAAGCGAGCTATAGCGATGTACTTCGGGTACTACTGTCGAATGAAATTCAGGTAAGGGCGGTTGCAGTATCAAGCGCGGCCCTGCCACTCTACGATAGGCTGGAGCGGCTACGCCTGCCAAAACAGGGATACGACAACATCCTGCCGAAATATACCTACGCTACCGGCGCAGGCCAGCCGTACGCCAAGCTTATGCGCAATGCGATCGAAGACGCGTATGCCGAAGCCATGAGTGAGGCGCGCAACCAGTACACCCTGGGTTACACGCCAGCACCGCCCAAGACTCCAACCAAATCAGCCAAACGCGAGATCGAAGTGCGGGTGAATCATCCGGGGCTGACGATTGAGGCCAAGGATGCATACTATCCCGTTCCGGCAGCGCGGTGAGACAGATCCCTTAAGTGCTGATCAGAAGCTTCTATGGGACCAGTCGGCCGCGAGGGTTTTCAATCGCCGATCATTTCAGGCAACGCTCAGATCTCTTGCCCCACCCGCGTCGCGGCACCCCGACGGCAGGGGGTCACCTGAGTAACCTGCCTGAATTCGCCGCGTGTGATATAAAAGCCCGAAGCCCCCATAGGGACATTTTGCGCTAGAGGCACCCGCGAGGGTGTGGGTCGGCGCTTTTTGAGGAAAGTCTTGAGTTTCATCAACTTCGCAGCCCGCGAGATTAATTGCAAGATCGTATACTACGGTGCCGGGCTGGGCGGCAAAACCACGAATCTGCAAGTAATTTACCAGAAGACCGCGGAACAGCAGAAGGGCAAGATGATCTCGCTCGCTACCGAAACCGAGCGCACACTCTTCTTCGATTTCCTGCCGCTCGATCTGGGTTCGGTGCGCGGCTTCAAAACGCGCATCCACCTTTACACCGTGCCTGGACAGGTGTTCTACGATGCCAGCCGCAAGCTGATTCTGCGCGGTGTCGATGGCATCGTCTTCGTCGCCGACTCGCAGGAACAGCGCATGGACGCCAACGTGGAAGCGCTCGACAACCTTATGTCGAACCTGAAAGAACACGGTTACGACTTCAACAAGATTCCCTACGTTCTGCAACTGAACAAACGCGATCTGCCCAATATTCTGTCCGCGGAAGCGCTCAGCAAAGAGCTGCGCAAGAAGAACGAGGCTGTGGTCGAGGCAGTGGCGTTCCAGGGTACCGGCGTATTCGAAACCTTGAAGGAAATCGCCAAGCAGGTGCTGACGGAACTCAAAGCCGGCGGCTAGTAGCACCGTAATCTTTTTGACCTACAGTATTTCTGGTCCGCGGCGCTATCGGCATCTTCTCCGATGTCTTCCCTGGACCTCGCAAGCGGCTTTGACTCGACCCCCCTTGAGAAACACTTTTATTTCCAGCGGTGCCATGCTCGCTCCCGGCCGTGCGGGAAGTGCAGCGACGGCCACCGCCGCCGCCAATACCGCATTCACCAGCGGTTTTGGCGCTGGACTGAACATTGGCCAGATCGAGGCAGGCGCTCCGGCGTTCAGTCCTCCGACTTTTGTTAACGCCGCCAATGGCATTCCATATCCCACTTATCAAGAGTAGAACTTGCAGGTCGAGCAGCCTCTGGGATCGAAGATGTCTTTCTCGGTTAACTTTCTCGGTTAACTTTCTCGGTTAACCATGTGGGCAACCACGGGAGTGATCTGGCTGTGGTAAATCCGGGACTAAATGCTTATTGCAACGCCACGCCAGTCGAATTGATGATCGGCGAATAAGATGTTCATTAGTTTGCAATAGTCGAAGATTTTTACAGAAAATTCATGCCCCCAGGACACGCCCGAGATGTCCCAGGTTTAAAGTCCCTCCACGCCGCCCAGTCAAAATTGAAGGAGGGTCTGACGTGAGCTTTAACGCGAATTTGTCCAATCGCTTGAGTGCACCCATAATTCTGACCTTGATTCTTTCGGCAGCCGGCGTTTTTCCTGAGACTGCTGTACAAGCCCAGACATGCTCTCTGCATTCCTCCGGGGGCAAAATCAAACACATCATCTATATCCAGTTTGACAACGTCCACCTCACCCGAGATAACCCGAATGTTCCCTCCGATCTGGAGCAGATGCCAAACCTGCTCAACTTTCTCAAGCAAAACGGCACACTGCTCACCAACGAACATACTCCGCTCATCGCACACACCGCCGATGACATCCTGACGTCGCTCACCGGCGTCTATCCCGACCGCCATGGCCAGGCCGTGGCCAACAGTTTTGGCTTTTTCCGGAGCCCGGGACCAGCAAGTTCTTTGATGGATTTGCCAGTTCGTTCACCTATTGGACTGACCTTGTGAATCCGGTCACCGATCCCGTCTTAGCATGATCACCGCCAGCGGCAACAACGCTCCGGCACCATGGGTCCCGTACACACGGGCCGGATGCAACGTGGGAGCGGTCTCGATCGCGAACATGGAGCTTGAAAACGTCAGCAGCGATGTCAAAACGGTGTTTGCCTCCGATCCGGCCAAGTTGGCTGCGGCGCTGGCGGAGGCGAGTTCCGACTTCCCAAAGGCAGTGGCAGACTACGAAGGCATCTCAGTTCATTGTGCGGCGAATAATGAAGTGTGTTCGTCGGCCAACGGTGGGGAGCCTGACATTTTGCCGCAGGAACCGAACGGATACACCGGTTTCAACGCTCTCTACGGCAACAAGTTCGTGGCTCCGGTGATTAACCCCGGCGGTCCTCTTGAGGATCTTGATGGCAACCTGATGACTGACGACAGCACTCCACCGAACCCCGGGTTCCCAGGCTTCGGCGGAATTGACGCCGCTCAAACGCTTGCGTATGTGGCATCGATGCAGGAGCACAACATTCCAATTACCTTTGCCTACATCTCCGACGTCCACGACAATCCCGCTGGGGACAACGCGCATCCGCCTTCGGCGTGCGTTACAGATCCCGAGACAGGAGGGCTTGGGCCGGGTGACGTTTGTCACGATGACCTGGCCGCGTCGTACAACGAGGCCTTCGGCAAGTTCTTCGCGCGTCTCGAAGCGGACGGCATCAACAAAAGCAACACGTTGTTCATCGTCACTGCAGATGAGGGAGACCACTTCGCTGGGGGCGCCCCGACTCCCGCGAACTGCGATGGCCTTCACGTCCCTTGCACCTATCCTGCCGGAGACCTGGGTGAAATCGATACCAACCTGACCGCTGTGCTCGACGCGCAGGACGCTGGGCTCACCTCGACTGCCTTCGACCTTCACTTTGACATGGCGCCCACTTTTTACATCGACCCGGCGGGTCCGGCTACGGCGCGTGAGTTTGAACGGGCCGCAGCAAAGGTCACCGCTTTGGATCCGTTCACCGGGCAGACAGTTTCATTGGCGCGCTATTTAGCCGACCCGGTGGAGATGAATCTGCTCCACATGGTCACGGGCGACCCGCGGCGGACGCCGAATTTCGTAATGTTCGGCAATCCCGACTACTTCTTTTTGACTTCGGGTTCACCGACCTTCGTGGTAGATCCCGGCTTCGCCTGGAACCACGGTGGCGTAGATCCGAAGATCAACCGGACGTTTCTGGGAATGGTTGGACCAGGAGTGGCGCCGCAGGGTTTGCAAGACTACCTTTGGTCTGACCACACCGACATTCGTCCAACGATGCTGCTGCTTTCTGGATTGAATGACGACTATTCGCACGACGGCCGCGTCCTGGTCGAGGCTCTGCAGAATAACGTTCTGCCCAAGTCGCTCCGCGAGAGCGAGCTCAGCTTCATTCTCCTCGCCAACGTGTACAAGCAGATTACCGCGCCGGTTGGATTTCTGGGACTGACCAGTCTGCAGGTATCCACGCGCGCCCTTGGCGGCGATGATGCCGTCTACACAAAACTGGAAGATAAATTGAGTGCGTTAACCCAGCAGCGGGATGCACTTGCAGCTCAAATCATTCAGCTCCTGGAAGGCGCGGAATTTAACGGAACGCCCATTGATTTCAAGACCGCTGTGTCGCTGGTAGCTCAGGCAACGCAGCTGCTCGAAGAAGTGCAACTCTGATAGCAAGGGAAAGCAAAACTCGCTTTCTCTGAGCTGTCGGCATGACGGCAGGATATGAGAGCGAAAGTCTCTCCGTGTCCTGCCGTCATTTTTTGGCTTTGGCATCCATTACTGTTCATTTTCGTTTCGTTAGAGGGGTGTAGATTAAGTTCCGCTCCGGTTTCGAGTGCGGCCGGGATAACACTTCGGGAACGACGCACTCACCTTCCTCCCACCATTGCGATCTCCTCGCAAACCCTTTTTTTCTGTGAGCTTAAATCGTGACTTTTCTTTGTTCACCATTTGACTTGCAGTGCATTGCACTTCACCGCGGGTGATGGCAGATTTGTCCGCAGGGAGGAGCAATCCATGCCACTTCAAATACGATATCCAGGATCAAACGTTGCATCGTCAACATTCGCTTCGGCCACAAGGATCCAGGAGAGCCTGGTGGCAACTGCCGAAAAACGGGCCCTCATCTGGCTGGCGAAACGCATGCCGTCGGGAGTCGACCCCGATGTCCTGACAATAATCGGGTTTGTCTCTCAGTGCGGCGCGGGACTGTGTTATGCCCTCGCGCGCGTGAATCCTGATGCACTGTTGCTAGGAATCGTGTGCCTGGCACTGAACTGGCTAGGTGACGGTCTGGATGGGACTCTTGCCCGGCTCCGCAACCAGGAAAGGCCGCGATATGGATTCTACGTCGATCATATCGCCGATACGATTGCCGCGTTTTTCCTGATGGGCGGACTTGCGCTCTCAGGGTACGTTCACCCGGCGGTTGCCATGGGAATGTTGGTCGCATTTCTGATGCTTTCCATTGAAGCCTATCTGGCCACTTACTCTCTGGGGCAGTTCGAACTCTCTCATTTGAAATTTGGGCCGACCGAAATCCGTATTCTGTTGGCTTGCGGGAATGTGGCATTGCTTCGGCACTCGATGTTGACATTATTTGGCCACCGGATGCTGCTGTTCGATCTCGGAGGTGCGATCGCAATTGCGGGGATGGGTTTGATGCTCATCGTGTCTACCGCCAACCACACGATCACGCTTTACGGCGAGGAGCGAATCTCATGAGCCCTGCGCTAGAACGGAGTCGGCGCACCTTGCAAGGATGGAGACTGCTGAAGTTCTCCGTGGTGGGCGCCGCCGGCATCGCGGTTCAACTCGCAACGCTGGCGGTGCTTGTCGCGATGGGCGTCCACTATCTGCTGGCGACCGCCCTGGCGGTTGAAATAGCAATTTTGCACAACTTTTTCTGGCATCGCCGCTTCACCTGGGCCAGTCGGCTGAGCGGGGCCGGACAAGCAGCTACAAAAAGTTTGATCCGTTTCCACCTAGGCAATGGCCTGATCTCGTTGTTGGGCAATCTGATCACGATGCGCGTACTCGCTGGAGTGCTGCACCTGCCGGTCATCGGCGCCAACATCCTAGCCATCACAATCTGTTGGCTATCTAATTTCTTCATCGGGGACCGTTGGGTATTTCGGCGGTAAGGGCACGCTCAGGTGAGGGCCGAACTCCGGTCGCGCATCAAAACCAGCGTTCGTTGCGCGAATGGGACGTAAATCAGCGCGGCGGAGATCGCCAACGCGAATCCGATTCCGATCTGTTGCGCGAGTAGAAAAGGCGCCAGAGCCCACAACTCGTCGAGCATCAGCAGCCCAGCAAACAGCCGGAGAAATTTGCGGCTCAGGTCTTTCACGTCGAATGAAACGTAGGAGATCAGATACAACCGCACCGGAATGCCTATCGAAGCGGAAACGATCAACAACACAGTGACTGTCCTTGAGCCCGCAAGGCTTCGCTCCAAAACGCCTTGTACGCCCGATAACCGACCTAGAGCAGCCATGTAAAAGCTTAGATACATGATCTGAATGAGAACAAACAACATCCGGACATAGCCCGACGGCACGATGGGAAGATCGCGGACATTAGTCAGCACCCAAGAACGGGACGCAGGCGTCCGCGATGGTTGTACCTGTTCGAGAACTTCAGCTTGGGGCGTGACGACACTCTCCGAATTCGTTGCACGACTACTAGGCGGAGATTCTACCGGAGGCAAGAAGCGATATCCTCGCTTTGCCAGCGTCTCAACAAAGCGGGGATTCGAGGCGGAATCGCCCAGCACTTCCCTCAACTTGTTAACAATAGTGTTGAGGCTGTGGTCGAAATCAACGAAGGTGTCGGCCGGCCATAGTTCCTTACGGAATTCTTCCCGGCTCACCAGTTGCCCGGGGCGTTGCACCAGCATACTGAGCACCTGGAATGGCTGATCCTGCAAGCGCAACCTGACACCAGACTTACGCAGCTCTCCTGCAGCGGAGTCCAGTTCAAAGACTCCAAAACGAAAGATTCCGGTTGCTCTTTCCGCTGGCATCGCTCGAAATCATAGCGCACTCGGAAGAGCGTTTCACGCGTCGAACTATTTATCTGCTCTATTCCGTCCGCCCTGCTGATCGTCCGTGTCCGCGAGAGCGTAGTCGGGACTCGCTGATCACGATTTTCCTGGCTATCGAGGCTGCCGCGTTTCAGTGACTTCCCCCACCTCTGGTAAGATTTCAAGCGCACAATGATCGGCCAGACAATCTCACACTACCGCATCGCGGAAAAACTCGGCGGGGGCGGTATGGGCGTCGTCTACAAAGCCGAGGACATCACACTGCACCGTTTTGTCGCCCTCAAGTTTCTGCCGGACGCGGTGGCCCAGGACTCCCAGGCGTTGGCCCGGTTTCAGCGGGAAGCGCAGGCCGCTTCTGCCTTGAACCATCCCAATATCTGCACCATCTACGAGATCGGGCAGCAAGACAGCCAGCCCTTCATCGTGATGGAGTTTCTGGATGGCCTGACTCTGAAGCATCGCATCGCCGGAAAACCTCTCGACATCGACGTATTGCTCGGCCTGGCGACTGAGATCGCCGACGCGCTCGACGCCGCTCACACGCTCGGCATCGTGCACCGCGACATTAAACCCGCCAACATCTTCATTACGAAGCGCGGCCATGCCAAGATTCTGGATTTCGGCCTGGCAAAGGTGGAGTCCGCCGCGTCGTCGTCCAGTATCGCAGCGGCCAGCACCCTTGGCGCGACGGTGGAGGAATCGCATCTCACCAGCCCTGGCTCGACGCTGGGTACGGTCGCCTATATGTCGCCCGAGCAGGCGCGGGCGCGAGAACTGGACGCGCGCAGCGATTTGTTCTCCTTCGGTGTCGTGCTCTACGAAATGGCGACCGGGACGCTGCCATTTCGCGGCGAGAGTTCGGCGGTGATTTTTAAAGCGATTCTCGACGCGACACCAACCGCGCCGGTGCGCCTCAATCCGGACGTACCAGCGGACCTGGAAAGGATCATCAACAAGGCGTTGGAGAAGGATCGCAACCTGCGTTACCAGAGCGCTGCGGAGATGCGCGCCGACCTTCAGCGCCTGAAGCGCGACTCGGAGTCGCACGTGACGGGAGCTGCCATCTCGTCGGATTCCTCGCGAACGCCCGCAGCCCACAGTGTGGCCCGCGCGACGCTCGGCCGATACATTGCACTTGTCGCCCTGGCCGCGGTACTCATGGGGGGAGGCCTCTACTATCGCTCGCGTCTTACCTCCAGCAAGCGCCTGACCAACAAAGACACAGTCGTGCTCGCCGACTTTTCCAACAGCACGGGCGATGCGATTTTCGACGACACGCTGAAGACCGCGCTCAGTGTTGCCCTGAACCAGTCCCCATTCGTAAATATCCTCCCCGAAAATAAAGTGGCGGAGACCTTGCAGCTAATGACCCGTCAACCGGAGACGAAACTGAGCCCCGAGTTGTCACGTGAGCTGTGCCTGCGTACCGGCAGCAAGGCATACATCGCAGGTTCGATCGGCAGCCTGGGCAGCGAGTATGTGTTGGGTTTGAAGGCGGTAAATTGCCAGAATGGAAACACCCTCGCACAGGAGCAAGTCACAGCACCGTCCAAAGAAAAAGTATTGGACGTCCTGGGCAGCGCGGTCTCCAAGCTCCGCAGCGAATTGGGCGAATCGCTGGCGACCGTGCAAAGGTTCGATGTCCCGCTTGAGCAGGCCACCACCTCGTCACTGGAAGCGTTAAAGGCCTACAGCCTTGGGCAAAGAGCCGATCGCGAAAAAGGCCCCGGCGCAGCGCTGCCTTATAACCAGCGCGCCATCCAGCTCGATCCAAATTTTGCCATGGGCTACATGGCGGTGGGTGGAGAATATTTCAGTCTCGCCGAGCCGGGACGTGCCAGTGAATATCTCACCAAAGCTTTCCAGTTGCGCGACCACACCAGCGAGCGGGAGAAGCTCGCGCTCACCGCCAATTACTATCTCAATGTCACCGGGGAACTTGCCAAAGCCGCGCAGGCCTTTCAAGAAGAGATTGATAGCTACCCGCAAAACGCCAGCGCCTACCTCAATCTCGGCGTCGTTTACGCGGAGCAGGGGCAGCATGAGAAGTCGGCGGAACTGACGCGCCAGGAACTCCAACTCAATTCAGAAAACGTCGCGCCCTACGACAACCTTGCCAACAGTTACCTGGCTTTGCAGAGATTCGACGATGCGCGCCAGACCATCCGCGAAGCGCAGGCGAAAAAGTTGGATGACTACATCACCCGCATGGCCGTATATGCTCTGGCCTTTTTCGCGTCGGACTCCGCGGCCATGGCCGAGCAGCAACAATGGTTCGCGGGTAGGCCGGAAGAAAACTACGGACTCTCACTCGCCTCCGATACGGAAGGCTATGCAGGGCATGTGAACAGGGGCCGCGAACTCGCCCAGCGCTCCGTAGCCTCTGCCATTCACGCGGATAGCAAGGAAAATGGCGCAATCTGGCAGGAGAACAGCGCTCTACGCGAGGCCGCTTACGGCAATGCCGCCCAAGCCCGCCAGACCGCGTCGGAGGGCTTAAAGCTCGCGCCCGCAAGCCAGGGCGCCCAGAGTGAGGCGGCGCTGGCATTTGCCATGGCGGGCGACACTGCGCGGGCCGAATCGTTGGCCAAGGACCTGAACACGCGCTATCCCCTGGATACACAGATGCAATCGCTCTGGCTCCCGGCGATCCAGGCGCAGTTGGCGATGGACAGAAAGAGTCCCGCCGCCGCGCTGAACGTTCTGCAGGCAGCCTCCGGCAATGAGTTAGGCCAAATTACTTTCATCAACAATCTCTCCTGCCTCTATGACGTTTACCTCCGCGGTGAGGCCTACCTGGCCGCTGGACAAGACAGTGCCGCAGCTGCCGAGTTCCAGAAAATAATCGACCACAACGGCCTCGTCTGGAATTGCTGGACGGGAGCTCTGGCCCGCCTGGGTGTGGCCCGAGCCAACGCACAGCAGACAAGAGCTTCGCAGGGGGCAGACTCCGACGCCGCCCGTGTCCGCGCGCTGGCCGCTTATAAAGATTTCCTTACACTCTGGAAGGACGCCGATCCCGATATCCCCATCTTGAAGCAAGCCCAGATGGAATACGCAAAGCTGCAGTAGGTAACGGAAGCTCAGGCCGTGACGGTTCCGCGCTCTCCGCCCCAGCTTTCCACTGCAACCGAACCCTCCGTGATAACGTCTGATAAAGCACTTTTCCTTCTCTACTCAGGAGACCGTCATGCTCAATTCATTCCTCTCTCGCGCAGGGGCGATTTGCACGGCGCGCCAATTTATCGGCCTGGTCGGCGCATGTATTCTGGCCGCAAACACGGGCCTATTAGCCGAGCAGCCTCCGCAAAAACCTCCCACTCAAGCTCCCGCCGCAAAAACCAACGACGAAACGCCGAGCATCTCCGCATCGTCGCGAGCTTTAGTTCAATTCAACGATGCCCTTGAAGAACTCGCGGCTAAGGTCTCTCCCGCCGTCGTTCAGATTCTGGTAACCGGCTATGGCCCCGTGCACGAAGAGAACCGGGCTCAGACCGCCCTCATCGTGCGCCAACACGCCGTCGGTTCGGGGGTGATCGTCGATCCCGAGGGATACATCGTCACCAACGCACACGTTGTCGAAGGCGCGCAGCGCATCCGCGTCGCTTTGCCCATCCCAGGAGACTCCGGCCGCGCCGTCCCCGTCGGCAAACGCCATATTCTCGAAGCTCGCCTCGTCGGAACTCACAAGGAGACCGATCTGGCCCTGTTAAAGATCGACGAAGCCGATCTTCCTACGTTGCCTCTGCTTTCCCAGCAGCGTGCGCGTGTGGGCCAACTGGTCTTCGCCATCGGCAGTCCAGAAGGCTTGCAGAATTCCGTCACCATGGGTGTGGTCAGCGCTGTCTCGCGCCAGCCCGATCCCGAGAAGCCTCTGACTTATATTCAGACTGATGCTCCGATTAACCCCGGCAACAGCGGCGGCCCGCTGGTCGATATGAACGGATCCGTCGTCGGCATCAACACTTTTATTCTTTCCCAGGGCGGAGGCAGCGAAGGTCTCGGCTTCGCCATCCCCGCACGCATAGTCGATTTCGTCTACCACAGCCTGCGCAAGTACGGCCACGTGCATCGCGTGGAGATCGGCGCCGTTGCTCAAGAAATCACGCCCACCATCGCCGATGGTCTTCATCTCGCACAGCACTACGGCGTCATCATCGCCGATGTTAAACCCGATGGCCCTGCCGCGGCCGCGGGCCTGCAAATCCAGGATATTGTCCTCACCGCCGACGACCGCCGCATTGAAACTCTTCCTCAACTTTCTTCCGCCCTGTATCTTCACCGCCTGGATAAGGTCCTGAAACTGGACGTCCTACGTGGTGAAGAAAAGAAAGTTCTCTACGTTCCTGCCATCGAGCAGCGCAACCCGATGGATCAGCTCTTCGACACCGCCGATCCCGAGAAAAGCCTCGTTCCGCGTCTCGGCATTCTCGCCATCGATCTAACCGCCGATCTGCGCAATCAGATTGGAACGCTCCGCATTCCTTCCGGAGTTGTCGTACTCGGCCGCGCCGCCGACCTCATCACACCTGATACCGGCCTGCAAACCGGCGATGTGATCCACGCTCTCAACACCACTCCAATCGCCTCCTTGGATGCGCTCCGTGCCGCCGTCCTCGCCTTGAAGACCGGTGACCCAGTAGCCTTGCAGGTCGAACGCTCCGACGGCCTGACCTACCTGAGTTTTGAAATGGAGTAAGACGGTTAGAATGGCATCGGAGCAATGGTCGGCGCTTAGGCCATCCCGCCGACGGTTGCCCCTATCCCAGTTTTCTTGTGCAACTTTAGGAGTATCCGAATCCGGCAGCGCAGGTGTTTCGATCGGAAGCTATTCCCTCAATCCCCACCCGCGTGCGCTGCCGAAGCAGCAACGCTGATCTTGCCTCCCCGCAAAGCATTTTCGACAGCTAGTCCCAACCTTGGCCCTATCGCCTGCAAGACGCTTAAATCGTCGCGAGAAAATGCGTCCTGGCGGGCGCGGTAGAGCGCCAACACGGCAACCACACCTGCTGTTCCCTCCAAAGGTACGGCCAGCGCGGACCGCAGAGTGCTGTATTTACTCGGGTCGTTCAGATACCCCGGCTCAACCGACGGATTGCCGTTTAAAATCGCCTTGGAATTCTGTGCCACCCATCCCGACAATCCTTCTCCAACCGGAATCCTCAATGAGGAGAACAAACGGAAGTTCTCGCCACTCACGAACTCCGGAGTGAGGATCTTGTTCCTGATAACGTACACCGCCATGGAGTCGTGGGGAAGCATGTGCTTAACCCGCACCGCAAGTAGCGCGAGCGTGTCGTCTAAAGTGAACCAGTTACCCAGCTTCTGGCTGAATTCGAAGAGCGCTTCCACTTCTTGTCGAGACACTGCCATGCGGGAGAACTGATCCTTGCCCGGCCCCTGCTCATCAAGCGGTTTGTCGGCTTCCGCGAACCCCGCATCAGGAGCCAAACCCCGTTCCACCTTGATGTCAGTCGACAATTTCGGCGGAGCCTGAAAGGGCTGCTCGGTGGCTAGCTTTTCAAGTTCCACATAGCGCCGTTGGAGAATCTCGACCACCCGAGGATCGAAGCTGACGCCGGCTTCAGAAGCTACCTTGGCCATGGCTTCGTGCAAGGGCAAGGCTCTTCGGTATTGACGGTCGGAAGCCAACGCATCGAGGCAGTCGACCGCCGCGAGAATGCGTGCACCGATCGGAATGGCTTCGCCTTGCAGACCGTTGGGGTAGCCGCTCCCGTCCCATTTCTCGTGGTGAGCGCGCACGATCGGAACCACCGGATAGGGAAAGTCCACCTGCTCGAGAATCTCTGCCCCTACGATGGGATGGATTTTCATCTTCTCGAATTCTTCCGGTGTGAGCTTGCCCGGCTTCGAGATAATGTGCTCCGGCACCGCCAGTTTACCGATGTCGTGCAGAACCGAAGCCGCCCGCAACGCCTCGCTTTCGTCTTCGCTTAACCCAAGCTCCCGGGCCAGTTCCATGGCATAAATTCGGACACGTTGCAGGTGGTCGCCTGTGGTTTGATCTTTGGCCTCAATGGCCAGGGCGAGAGCCTCGATAGTTCGCAGGTGAAGATTGGAAACTTTCTCTGCGTGCTGTTTTTCCGCGTCCAGTTTGCCCAAGTAAAGACAATACGAGCGGTACATCAGGTAGATGGGCGGCAACACCAGCAGAGAAGTTTGCCATCCGATGTGACCGTTTAAGAAGCTGACGAATCCCGCGATGGCCGCTCCAACCAGATAGTAGGGGAACAACCAGAGATAGCTCTCGTTCCATACCTTCGGGATGGGCTTGTCCTCCGTCAGGCCGATAATGGTTGCCATGGCGGCCGTCCCGAAGATGAAGTGCGTAATCGCCGCCGCCAGAAGAGCCAAGGGGCTGGGACTATGAAGATGAGCATGAAGTACATGAAGGGAAACCAGTTGGTATGCGACGTACGCGGCTGCACCACACACCGTGACCTGCGACAGATTGAACAGTAGCTGGACCAGCTTCAGCCGTCTCGCTGGTTTCCAATAAAACTGAGCGAGCGTTTTTACCAGGCCGATGAGCAGCGTCTCAGCCAGACCCAGCTCCATAATGCACAATAGCGTTAACAGGAAGTTCATCGACATCGTTCCCTCGATGCCGGGCAAGCTTACTTTGAGGGACGAGGCCAAAAGCGCTACGGCCAGGTAGCAGACGAACTTAGCGGGGTCGGTAAACTGCCAGTGGAGGAAAGCGAAGACGAGGCAGCCCAGGGCCGCCAGCGCAATCCCGGCGATGTACACACGTGTGCCGATATGTCGTACCCATGACATAAGTGTTCCTTAGATTTTTGCCGAATAGCGAATCAATGTCCCGCCCTAAACTGCCTCGCTAGTTACCGTCGTGTTCTTCAATTCCGTCAATGCTTTGTGCCGGTTTCCCTGAATTCCTCACCTGCGATCCGAGGGCGAAGACTGGCCAGGTGCGTCTGGGGACGAGATGGGACAAGTTGTCCTCATTACCGCGTGACGGGACAAGCTGTCCCCCAGACCGAGAAATTGAAGCCGCTAAATCGTTGATTTGTAAGGATGTATGGTGCCCGTGGTTGGCACTCCGGCTGCACTTCTGTCTTGCGAACGACGTCTGTCATTAGACAGCTGGGTTGCTGTCCCTGAGGGAATATGAAGAGATTTCTAGCCTTATTGCTGATCGTCACCGCATCTGTGGCTTACGCCGACGACTCGAAAATATCGCCCGAGCTGCGTGGCGACCAATCGACCAAGCAAACACAAGTCATCGTCCAATATGCGCCCGGAACGCAGGTGAATTGCAGCGGACTACTCGGCCTTGTCGATTGCCTGCTAAACGACATTGTGAAACTTGGGGGGAGGATTCTAGGAGACTTGCCGCTGATCAATGGGTTGGTGGCTGTGCTTGACGGCAATGGTATCCACACCCTCTCGAACCAGTCCAACGTCATATACATCAGCCCGGACCGGTCATTGGCGCCTTCGCTCAGCAATGCCGCACTTGCCGTGAACGCACCCTTCGCGTGGCAGTCAAACTATACCGGAGCAGGCGTCGGTGTTGCGCTGATCGACAGCGGTGTGAGCAATCATCCGGATCTGAACCTGGGAATTCTTCCTCTCTCGCGAGTTGTGTATCAACAGTCCTTTGTGCCGGGAAGTTCGAATGCGGCAGATCAGTTCGGGCACGGCACTCACGTCGCCGGGCTGATCGCTGGAGACGGCCTCAGTTCAACCGGCATTCCCTACAGCAAAACTTTCAAAGGCATTGCTCCAGGCGCACACATCGTCAATCTGCGAGTATTGGATCAGAACGGCGCCGGTAGCGATAGCCTGGTGATCGCTGCCATCAACCAAGCAATCTCTCTTAAATCCCAGTACAACATTCGCGTGATCAACCTTTCGCTTGGCCGCGCGATTTATGAATCCTATAAGCTGGACCCGCTGTGCCAGGCAGTCGAGCAGGCCTGGAAACATGGGATTGTGGTCGTTGTGGCTGCGGGCAATAACGGCCGTTACCAGCCCACCGATGGCTACGCCACGGTTACTTCACCCGGCAACGATCCCTATGTCATCACCGTGGGCGACATGAAGCCTATGGGCACGCCCACGCGAGTCGACGACCTCATTGCCAGCTACAGCTCGAAAGGGCCAACCGTGGTGGATGCAGTCGTAAAGCCCGACATCGTCGCGCCCGGTAACCTGTTGGTGTCGCTTGAGGCCCCGGGCTCAACCCTTTATACCCAGTATCCCGGAAATCGAGTCCCGTATAGCTATTATGTCCACGGTGGAAGCAGTGCATCTTCCTCCACTTACCTTCAGTTGAGTGGAACCAGCATGGCTACGGGCATCGTCAGCGGAGTCGTCGCTGATGTGCTGCAGAAGAGCCCGAACCTCACTCCCGATCAGGTCAAGGCCCGGCTGATGCTAACGGCATACAAGACCTTCCCCAAATCCAGCAGCACGACGGATTCGACTACGGGAATCACTTACACCGATCAATATGACATCTTCACCATCGGCGCTGGCTACGTGGATGTCGAGGCCGCCCTCAACAGCACCGTTGTGGCGAAGGGTACAGCAATGTCTCCAATCGCCACGTTTAACGGGAACACGGATCAGGTTTATCTGGCCGACAATCCCTCGGCGGTTTGGAATACATCAACCATATGGTCGAACGCGGCCGTGTGGGGCTCTTCGCAATTCGTAACCGGCACATCGGCGACCTCGAGTGGCATTAAAGCATCGAGCAGCAGTGCATTATCAGGCAACGAGGCACTGTGGGGTTCCGAGGCGCTATGGGGCAGCGAGGCATTATGGGGCTCAGAAGCACTCTGGGGCAGTGAAGCCCTGTGGGGCAGCGAGGCGCTATGGGGAAGTGAGGCACTCTGGGGCAGCAACGTAACCGGCGGAGAAAACTGAGACTAACTTTCCGAGCGTGAATTTTATAAGAAGGGGCCCAGACTCTTTCGGGAGCGGCCCCTTTTGCCCTTTCCGAGAATCTACTTCCATAAAGAGCTTGGGGAAGAGCGCGGCTTCAACCGTGCCACCAACAGTCAATAATGCCCGAGGCCTTAGCCCCTGAGGGTCTTGCCGGTGCGCCTCACCCCCAACTTGCCGTAAAATGCTTTCTGGCGCCCGTAGCTCAACTGGATAGAGCATCTGCCTTCGGAGCAGAGGGTTGGGAGTTCGAGTCTCTCCGGGCGCACCAGCGTTTCACCGGCTGAATTCTAAAACGCACTCCCACCGCCGCCGCCGAATCCCCCGCCCGAAAATCCTCCGCCACCGCCAAACCCGCCACCACCGCCCCATCCCGAGCCCGTGGAACTAGCTCGCGGCGCCGACACAAATACCTGATGCATATCCGTCGCCATGCCATGCATGGACGAGGAAAATAAAATCGGATTAAACACCATTCCATATCCGTAACCGGCAGGCGCGGCGTACCACGACGGCGGATCTTTCACAATGCCGGCAAACGCCTGCGCCCAGTGGTGCTCCACTCCCAAAGCCATCGCATAAGGCAGGAATTTCTCGAACGTATCCGGCGGCATGGTTTTCAATCGCTCGCCGTCCACGCGGTTCATGAACTCCTGAAATCCCAGTACAGCAATATGAGTCCGCGCACCTTTGATGGTTTTTGCGGTCATCACGCGCGCAAAGAGCCACCAGATTATCGCACTTATCACCACGCACACGGCGACCACCGGAACCGAACTGAGAAAATCGGCCCATCCGAAATACTGCACCAGTGCAAACGGAACCAGAATGCAGAATGCCGCCCCAATGCTGTATCCGTTCGCCGATTCCGGATCAAGCGTGTAAATCCCTTTCTGCTTCAGCGCCGACATAATGTCGGTGCGGATCACAGGCACAGCCCTGTAAAAGCGGTTCTTCAAGCTGGAGAGCCGGGTCTCGGGGACATCCTCAACGAAAATATTTTCCATCATGACCCGCTCGTGCGGTGCGAGCCTTTGCCAATCCTCCCGTTTCTGCAACAAGTGAAAAATGTAATCCTTGTGGTGAAACAGAAGCCCCTTGTCGTCGGTCAGTTCGATCTTGATGAAGCCGCGCACGGCAAGATCGACAATAGTCGATGTAATATCCCGCGGATGAATGCGATCATCCAGCAAAGTCCCAGCTTCCGCCGGAGATACACCCGCCGGCGGCTCATATATGGGAGCAACTGACATTCCAGGATCAGGGTCGCGCCCCGCGAACCACCACAGCACGAACATCGCAACGAAGGTGACCAGCGGCAGAAACACAGACGGATTGCTGCCAATAAACCAGAAAACTTTCGTGAGCCAACTCGGTTGCCTGAGAACCCCCTTCGGAATATAAACATCGAGGGTCATCCCGCCGCGCATCGGCAGAGGATTGTTCGTTTCAAATTCGGCGTTCGCGCCTTCCACCTTCGCCGTCGCATCGCGCTGGGTCGAGCCGTAGACGCCGGTAAATGCCTGCGCGCGCAGCGATCCGCTGGCTACGGCGGGAAATTGTACACTCGCGCTCGCGTGATCGACAGGCACGGGCCAGTCATTGCCAGTGACGTTCCAATAGAACTCATCGTATTGGTTGAAAAAGCGCACGCCGTTGCGCACCCGATAAGCGATCTCCACGGTGCGGGTAGCGTCGACCGCGTCCGGAATGTAGATCATCAGATCGCGATAAGCACCCGAAGTGGAAGAATCATACTTCAGCTTGCCGCCACTTTCATCGGTAACGCCGGTGACATCGACGAACAGTTGGTAGTTGCTGCCATCCGGCCCCGGATACTCGATCGGAATCTTCCTGTGAATCCCGTGCCACTCTCCGACGAAAACGAGAGTGATCGTCTCCTTGACCAACGAGCTACCATCAGGATTCACCCTGATGGTGTCTTGAAAGTCGGAGACGCGCCACGATTTGGCGGCAGCCGGCGCGGCGAACGCAACAACGATAATCAGGAGGGACAGAAGCCCGTTAATTCTGACGCGTGTCATCCCGAGCGAAGCGAGGGACCATGGTTTGCTCAAGCAGCACCGCAGAAACGCCGTGAGCATCGTGGCCTCAGAACTTCACGGCCACCGGCTCGCGGTCGGCCTCGGTAGTTTCGAAGAACTGCCGCGCCGTAAACCCGAACATGCCGGCAAGAATATTCGTTGGGAACACTTGGATCTTCGTATTGAGGTCGCGCACCACGGCATTGTAATACCGACGCGAATTCTGGATGGAGTCTTCTGTCTGGCTTAGCGAACCCTGCAACTGCATGAATTGCTCCGACGCCTTCAGTTCGGGATAATTCTCCGCCACCGCAAACAGGCTCTTCAGCGCTCCGGTGAGTTGATTCTCGGCCACGGCCTTGCCCTCAGGTGTGGTGGCTTGCATCGCTTGCGAGCGAAACTTGGCAATGTTTTCAAACGTCCCTTTTTCGTGCGCTGCGTACCCCTTCACGGTCTCGACCAGATTGGGGATCAGGTCATGGCGCCGCTTCAGCTGCACATCGATGTCCGACCACGCCGAGTCGCAGCGCACTCGCAGCTGCACCAGGCTGTTATACATCCCAATCAGCACGGCAACGATGACGACAAGGATTACGAGAAAGATGATGCCAGCCATGAGTGGCTCCTTGGGGATTTGAAGGCTTGATCTCGGAATCTTAATCTGGAAATCAATGGGACGTTAGCACAGAGGGGGCGTGGGTGCAAACGGACCCGGGTATGTGGGTCGGTAGGTTCCGACGAGCGAGAACTCGTAAACTATCAGTTTCTCAGAGCGGGTCCTTCCTTCTGTTCGAAGGATGTGTGGGTCATGCTCACGGGTCAATCCGTTCGACCGTCTAAACATAACGGAGACACCATGCCTTTTCTCCCACAGATTCTCTCTACGACTCTGACAATCGTGATCGGCTCCCTCTCTGTGTTCGCGCAGCAGATCTCGGTCACCCGACTGGATGACAGCAAAATCTCGCCCTCGCAGATCGACACAGCGGTTGCACGACTGATGGAGGCGGCCCATGTGACAGGTGTTGGCATCGCAGTGTTGAACGATGACAAAGTTGTATACCTCAAGACCTACGGCGTCAGGGATAAGGAGAAGCATTTGCCTCTGACTCCCGATTCGGTGATGACGGCCGCATCATTGACGAAACCTGTATTTGCCGTCATGGTTATGCAATTAGTTCACGAGCGCATCATCGAGCTTGATAAGCCGGTGTATGAATATCTGCCAAGGCCTCTGCAGGTGTATCCCGCATATAAGGACCTGGCTGGCGACCAGCGATACAAGCAAATCACAATGCGAATGTTGCTCGATCACACCAGCGGCTTTCCAAACTGGCGCCAGTTCACAGCTGACAAGAAGCTAAGCATCTACTTCCCGCCGGGATCAAGATTCGCCTATTCCGGTGAGGGAATCGCTTTGGCGCAGATGGTTGTGGAGACCGTCACCAAGAAGTCCGTCAAGGAGCTGATGAATGAATATGTCTTTCAACCTCTGGGTATGACTCGCACCAGTATGGTGTGGGAAAAACGATTTGAAGATGATTATGCAAATGGATATGACGAACAGGGGGAATCGCGGGGGCCGGAGCGCCGGCCAAAAGGCGACGCTGCTGGCTCGATGCAGACTACTCCGCGCGATTATGCGCGGTTCGTGCAGGCCGTGTTAGGTGGCGCAATTCTCGACAGGAAATCTCGAGAGCTGATACTGAGTCCTCAAATTCAGATCGTGTCAAAACACGAATTCCCTTCACTCTCCGCGGAGACGACAACGGAAAACCGTGCAATTCATCTCAGCTACGGACTTGGGTGGGGACTCTATTGGACACGGCACGGTGAGGCTTTCTTCAAAGAAGGGCATGATGAGGATGGGGGCTGGCGTCACTACGTTGTGTGTTTCGACAGACCCAAGGCTGGCATGCTCATCATGACCAACAGTTCCAACGGAGAGGATATTTACAGCGGTCTGTTGGAAATGGTCCTTCGAGACACATTTACGCCGCTTGAATGGGAGGGATTTAGGGCGTCAACAAACGTTGGCGGGAGCCACCCATAATTTCCCCCAAGAATGACGCACAGTTCCCGCAAGTCCTCATCTCTCTCCCGATTCCCTCGCGAATCATGGGCAATCCGGAAACAACTTATTGGCTGCCGTCCGCCAGCCACCGTGATAGCTCCTAGTCATACAAAATGGCGGGAAATAGTTGTCAAAAGGGCGAAAGGCTGGAAATTGGGTTGGGTTACTGAGGGGAAAGGAAATATATAAATTAGCAAATATGTCCCGGGCTGACCTATAGCACTGTGATATAATAAGGAAACAGGCTAAACCTTTCAGAATTCCGTGGTCTGAGCGGATCGGGGAACCCATCGTCATCCGAACCGATAGATCCCCTTGAGGAGCCAATGCTGGTGCATGCTGAAAGGGGTCCTTCGACTGCGTAAGTGCTTCGCTCAGGATGACAACGTGGTGCAAACGTCGCGGCCTTATTGGGCCGCGATTTTTATTTCGTGCACAAAAAGGTCAGGAGGAAGATGAAAAACCGGAAGAACCTGGGATGCCTGATCAAGGGAACGAAGGAGCGCGGAGCGTGGGTTTAGATCCTTCGTTCGTGCAAAGAACTCGCTCTCTCAGCATGACAATGGGAATTTACTGCTGCGGGGCGAAGTAACCTTTGCGGGCGCGGACTTGCAAGTCTTTCTTGAGAGCGGAGATTTCGATGGAGCGGTAGCGGCCATCGGCATCGAAGTCGGCGGGCTTGTAAGAGACGACGTACTGGCTGCGCAATTCGTCTTCGATGGAGGCGAAGGAATGAGTGATGTCCTTCATCTTGAAGGGGAAGAAAGCGCGGCCGCCGGTGGCTGCGGCAATTTGCTCAAGAACTTTGTCGCCGCGCAGGATCAGGCCGCTGTCATCAGTCGAGATGGCATAAATGATGACTTCGGCGCGCTGGGCCATTTCGATGGCCTGCGCGCGTGAGACTTCACTTTGGTTGTCCTCACCATCGCTCACGACAACGATGGCTTTGCGCGCGGGATGATCGGGACGATCCTTCAGGAATTTCTCTTTGCATGCACGGTAGATGGCATCGTAGAGCGCGGTGCCTCCGCCATCCTGTAGGCGGTGTACGCCGGCAGAAAGCAACTGAACATTGTCGGTGAAATCCTGCGCCATCTGGCTCTGCTTGTTGAAGCCGACCACGAAAGCCTTGTCAAAACCGGCGCGCACGGTTTTCTGCAGAAAGCTAACGGACGCATCCTTCTCGAAATCAAAACGGCTGTGCACCGAACCGCTGACATCGATGAGCAAACCCAGGTGTAGCGGCAGATCGGTTTCGCGGCGAAAATTCACAATCGACTGCGGCGGCTTATGGTCGTCCAGGATGGAGAAATCGCCTTGATTGAGATCACGCACGAATTTTCCGTGCTTGTCGGTTGCGATGAACAACACGTTCACTTCGTCAACCCGTTTATGAATTGTGAGGAGAGCTCCGACTTGGGGGTCATCGGCATCGGCATCGGAATGCAGCGCTTCCGAAGCGGAGGTATCCGTGTAGGCGTTGAGGCCCGCCGGGCTGGTGGCATAAACCGCCGACTGCGCGAAAACCGGCGCCGCCAGGGCAAAAGCCGTCCACAGCACCAAAACCGGCCCAGCGAAGTGGACAAAAAGGCCAGCCGGGTTAGTGTACTTCATTCCCAAAGAGTCCAAATTTTTCATTCCAGGCAGCCCCAAACAGAGCTTCCAACTGATTAGATGCAAGCCAGGTGCCGATTGGCTGGGAGCGATCTGCCCCATCCTTCCTTGACTTTAGAAGGGCATGCAGCGGAACGCCAAGTTACAAAAGGAGCACACAACGGGTCATGCCCTCGATGTTCCCTCGCGGCGTTGCTGCGGGACGCACGCGAGACTGAAGCTGGCCGCGCCATTGATATGATCTCCCTTCCCCAGGGTACTCTTCCAGGGCGCTCGCAACCGGATCGTCGTGTACAGCACCAGCGGAACGCTGTTGCATACCATTCAATAGCGAGGGCAAGGGACTCTGAGTTCAAATAGAATTTCGGGATCGTAATCGTAATGGGCGCAGCGCCAGGTTTTCGAGTGCCTCGCCCTTCGTGATCCCGAGCCGATCACGAGAGAAGCCGACAGATGACCTTCGTGGTTCACATTTTTCGTTCGGGGGCGCAAACGGCTATACAATTTGCAATAAGATCGTAGCCATCACACGCGGAGCGACGTTCGTAGGACCGATACCGACACAAATACAAATGAAGATACATAGGATTGCCGCATGTTTACTGACGCTGTGTCTCTCTATACCCGCATTCGCCGCCAATGACGAAAAAGAGGAAGACCGAGTCAGAGATGCCGGTGAGGTAATGAAAGAGATATTGAACATTCCCGATGATATTCCGCAGGACCTGCTGGATAAAGCGGAGTGTGTAGTGGTTCTACCGTCGGTGAAAAAGGGCGCATTCGGGGTGGGGGGCAGCTACGGCCGCGGTATTATGGTGTGCCGCGGTGGTGAACACTATAAAGGTCCGTGGGGAGCTCCGGCTCTGTATGCGCTGGAAGGGGTAAGCATCGGCTTCCAGTTGGGGGGCCAGGCAACGGATTTTGTTTTGCTGGTGATGAATCCGGGGGGCGCACGCTCCCTGCTTTCGAGCAAGGTAAAGCTGGGAGCGGACGCATCCGCCGCCGCCGGTCCCAAGGGCCGCACCGCCGAAGGCGCGACTGACATTGTGATGAATGCAGAAATTCTTTCCTACTCACGAAACAAGGGATTGTTCGCAGGAATTTCGCTGGAGGGGTCAACCCTTCGCTCTGATGGCAACGCCAATGAAAAGCTTTACGGAAAGCGGTTAACCGCGAAGGAAATCATTGTGGAGCACAAAGTCGCGATTCCAGCCTGCGCAAAAGAATTAGTTTCTCTGTTGGATAAGAAATCGCCCAAGAACCTGTCGGAACCAAAATCGCTTGAGTAGTTCGACGGAATGAAAAGGAAGAGCGAACAGCTGCCGCTTCGTTGCACATGGGCGCGCAGCGAATTAATGATTCGCTATCACGATGAAGAGTGGGGTGTGCCGGTTCACGAGGACAACAAGCTCTTCGAATTTCTGATTCTGGAGGGCGCGCAGGCCGGACTAAGTTGGGAGACGATCCTCAACAAACGCGAGAATTACCGCGCCGCGTTTGATGGCTTCGACCCCGAGCGAATCGCCCGCTACGATGGCCGCAAGATGGCCCAATTGCTGAGGAATCCAGGCATCGTGCGCAACCGGTTGAAGATTGGCTCGGCGGTAGGCAATGCCCAGGCCTTGCTGCGTCTGCGGAAAGAATCGGGCAGCTTCAACAGCTACGTCTGGCAATTTGTGAACGGCAAGCCGAGAGTGAATCTCTGGAAGCCGCGGGATCGAGTTCCGGCACGCACCCTCGAGTCCGATGCTCTGAGCAAGGATCTGAAAAAGCGCGGCTTCAATTTTGTGGGATCGACTATCTGCTATGCCTTCATGCAGGCCGTTGGAATGGTGAACGATCACGTGATGCAGTGCTTCCGGCACAAAGCTGTTCACAGTACAATTGGATTTGGCGATCAAGTAAGCTAAAGATGACCACCCGAGCCGGGATGGCGGAACCGGCAGACGCAGCGGACTCAAAAGCGGAGGCTGATGTCTTCTAAGTCTAAGTAAATAAATATGATACTGGCAGGATGGCAGACGCATCGGATTTCGAATGGGTTGACGTCTCATAAGTTGAAGTAACAAAAGGTGCCGGCATGACGGAATGGCATACACATCGGACTTTAGAAAATGCTGACCCTACAGGCCGTCATTGACAAGACGCGGGATGATGGCCGCTCCGAAGCCATCACTTCGTCGCGCGGAGAACAGCGTGATTCCCTTCACTTGGATCTGAAATCCCGTCCATTCATTACCTACAACTCAAAAGCGATACGTTATCGTTTCGTGGCGGCGCCGGATGGGCCCGAGACCTGTCCATAACATTCCTCTAGTGCGGTTTCGATGATTTCCTTCTCCTCCCGAGCGAGGGCACGATTAAGCTACTCACGCGGCTACGGGCATGTCCGAATGCCCGAGGCACCGGCAACCCAGAAAAATTTATCAAGGTGAACTGGCTTACTCCATAAGGCTGGCGAAGCAGAGGAACGTCGAAAAGTTAGACCTGCTGCTTTTTCAATTCGCTAAGGCGGGGAAATCTTCCCGACTGATACTCAGCAAAGGGCCTGGCAATGTCCTGCTTCGAGTCTCCTATAAATGGGCCATAGGATACGATTGGGTCTCCTTGGGGTTGTCCCGCATATAACACCAACCGCGCTCCGGATTCGCCGGCGACCACACGCAACACGCTCGTACCGACGTCAGTCGTCCGATCGAGCCAACCGACC